>Ga0335395_10001796_pt1 | contig 13364 bp, 9 predicted proteins | sample MAT02_FD_205744 | JGI IMG/M metagenome (GOLD analysis project Ga0335395, IMG submission 205744) | Freshwater microbial communities from Lake Fryxell liftoff mats and glacier meltwater in Antarctica - MAT-02 (spades assembly) (version 2) ...
GATGACTGGCGCGCCCGCCAGCGTTTTGGGCGGGTTGGCGCGGAAGTCGGCCATCATTTGCTGGATTTCGTCGGCCCCGCTCTTGCCCTTTTTAGTAATGGAAATCAAGCCTTCGTAGTAGAAGCCATATTGCTTGTAAATCTCCATCAGCATATCGAACAAGCTCATTCCCTTGTCTTTGGCGTAGGCGGTCACCTCGGCCATAATGGCACAGGAGGCGATGGCGTCCTTATCGCGAACGGCATCGCCGATGAGGTAGCCGTAGCTTTCCTCGCCACCGCCGATGAACTCTTCCAACCCTTCCTTTTCGCGAATGACCTGGGCAATGTACTTGAAGCCCGTCAGCGTGTTGTAGCATTTCACGCCAAAGCCATCGGCCATGTTATCGATCAGATCAGTGGTCACGATGGTCTTGCAAATGAACTGGTGGCCCGTCAGCTTGCCCGCTTCTTTCCAAGCTGAAAGCAGGTAGTAAATCAGCAGACTGGCGGTTTGGTTGCCGTTCAGGAGTTGCAGTTCGCCGTGGTGGTTCTTGGCTCCGATGCCCACGCGGTCAGCGTCGGGATCGGTACCCATGATCAGGTCGGCGTCAATTTCCTTACCTTTTTCCAAGGCCATGCTCATCGCTTCGCTCTCTTCGGGATTGGGATAAACGACCGTCGGAAACTGCCCGTTACCATTGGGTTCGGCTTGCTTTTCGATCACCGTTACGTTTGTAAATCCCATTTCTTTGAGCGCGCGCGGCACCAGCATCACCCCAGTACCGTGAATGGGCGTAAAGACGATCTTGATGTCTTTCTGATTCTGAATGGCTTTTTTCGAGATGGACAGCGACAGAATATGGTCAATGTATTTTTTGTCAATTTCCTCCCCAATGCTGTGAATCAGGTCAGGATTTCCCTCGAACTTAATTTCCTCCACCGAACCGATGGCGTTCACCTCGTCGATAATGTTGCCGTCGTGCGGGGCCACCACCTGCGAGCCGTCCACCCAGTATGCCTTGTAGCCGTTATACTCCTTGGGGTTGTGCGAGGCCGTCACGACCACGCCGCTTTGGCAACCCAATTCGCGAATGGCAAAAGACAGCTCGGGTGTGGGACGCAGCGAATCGAAAAGATACACCGTAATGCCATTCGCCGAGAAAATGTCGGCTATGATCTGCGAAAACTCGTCGGACTTGATGCGGCAGTCGTAGGCAATGGCGACCTTGATGTTGTCCTCGGGAAAGCATTTGTTCAAATAGTTGGCCAGTCCCTGCGTGGCCTTACCCACCGTGTAGCGGTTCATGCGGTTGGAGCCGATGCCGATCAGCCCGCGCAGGCCGCCTGTGCCGAATTCCAGATCTTTATAGAAGGCGTCGGTCAGTTCGGTGGTACTGCCTTCATCGATCATTTTTTGGACTGCGGCCTTGGTGTCTTCATCGTAGTTTCCTTCCAACCAAGCGTTTATCTTTTTCTCTACGTCTTCTTCGAGTTGCAATGCCATTGTTTCAATGATGAGTTATGAATGATGAAATATGAGATAAAAGGGTTGCCCCTAAATATTCTCATCCTTTGTCCACGACTAAATTCTTCAACTCCTGCTCGTTTGTTTTTTGGGAGTTGGCAGCGGCTTTGGCCTTAATTTGGGAAGTTTTCAGGATTATTTCGGCGATTAGTCCCGTCCAGCCGGTTTGGTGTTCGGCGCCGCAGCCCCGGCCATTGTCGCCGTGGAAGTATTCATAAAACAGGATGTTATCGCGAAAATGGGGGTCGGTTTGCATCTTTTCGTTCTCGCCGAACACCGCACGGCGCTCGTTTTTGTCTTTCTTGAAAATGCCAATCAAGCGCTCGCCGAGGGCAACGGCTACTTCGTCTATTTTAACCAGTTTACCCGAATTAGTCGGGTATTCCACTTCGTAATCGTCGCCGTAGTACGAGTGGAATTTCAACAAGGAATCAAAAATCAGAAAGTTGAGGGGAAACCAAATCGGCCCGCGCCAGTTGGAGTTGCCGCCCATGATGTCGGTCAGCGCCTCAGCGGGCGTGTAACCAACTTCCAGCACTTCGCCGTTGATGTAGAATTTATAGGGGTTCTCCTCGTGGTGCTTCGACATGGCCCGTATGCCGTAGTCGGAAAGGAATTCTTGGGCATCCAGCATCCGTTTCAGGATCATTTTCATCCGGTGGCCGCGCAAGATAGCCAGCAGGCGGTTTTCGCCCTTGCCCGACTCGAACCAGCGCGAAATCAGCCGAGCCAGGTCGGGGCGGTTAGCCAGCACCCACTCCACACGCCGCTTGAAGATCGGCATTTTTTCCAGCATCTGCGGATCCAGGATTTCGACCGCAAACAGGGGAATGAGCCCCACGATGGAGCGCACTTTCAGCAGAATGCTTTGCCCATTGGGAATGTGGATGACATCGTAGTAAAACTGATCCTCCTCGTCCCATAGTTTGAGCGTGGAATGTTTATCGCCCATGGCCTCCATTGCCCCGGCGATGTAGAGGAAATGCTCGAAAAACTTAGAGGCCATATCCTGATAAACGGGCTGTTTCAGCGAAATCTCGACCGCGATCCGCAGCATATTCAGCGTGTACATCGCCATCCAACCCGTGGCATCGGCCTGTTCCAGCTTGCCGCCGAAGGGCATGGGCGTGGAGCGGTCGAAGACCCCGATATTATCTAATCCTAGGAAACCGCCGCTGAAAATGTTGTTGCCCGTGTCGTCTTTCTGATTGACCCACCATGTGAAATTCAGTAGCAGTTTGTGGAATATTTTTTCCAAAAAGGCAACGTCCCCTACTCCGTCATTCTGATCGCGATCGATTTCGTACACCTTCCAAGTGGCCCAAGCATGGACGGGCGGGTTCACGTCCGAGAAATTCCATTCGTAGGCCGGAATTTGCCCGTTGGGGTGCATGTAATACTCGCGAAGCAGGATTTCCAGTTGTCGCTTGGCAAAATCGGCGTCGATGCGGGCCAGCGGGATGCAGTGAAAGGCCGAATCCCAGGCCGCAAACCAAGGATATTCCCACTTGTCAGGCATGGAAATCAGGTTGGCGGCGTACAAATGTTTCCAGCCCGTATTGCGGCCCCACTTGCGGGCCGGGGCGGGACTGGGGTGGGCCGGGTCGCCTTTGAGCCATTCATAGACATTGTAGTAGTAAAATTGCTTGTTCCACATCATGCCCGCGTAAGCCTGGCGCTGGATAGAGAGCAGTTCCTTGTCCTTGACGTCGCGCTGAATCTCGGCGTAAAACTCGTCGGCCTCCCGAATACGCTTGTTAAACATATCGTCGAAGCCCCCGAAAGGCTCCGAAATAGTGTGATTCACAAACCGCATCCTGACCGAAACGCTGCCGCCGGCCTTCACGATGCGCGAGAATTTGCCCGACGCTTTGGTGCCGAATTGATTGGGGTTGACGGTCTTGGATGCCCGGCCACTCACCACAAAGTCGTTGATTCCGTCTTTGGGATAAGGCGAGGTGTTGGGCGTGCCGTAGAGTTTCTTGAAATTCGTTTCATTTTCACAAAACAGAATCTCGTCCGGGTCGTCGAGATAGTAGTTGAACTTGCCGTGCTTGCGGTGATTGACCTCGATCATGCGGTTGCCCACGCCGTTCATCATCGGTTTGTAGTCAAAATCGGGGTAGCCCCACGACCAGGTATTGCGGAAGGCGACGCTTGGCAGAATGGTGATCGGCGCGTCTTTCGGCCCCCGGTTGTGTACCGTCACGCGCATTATCACGTCCTCCTCGTCGGCCTTGGCGTACTCGATGTAGATGTCGAAATACTCATCATTATCGAAAACCCCCGAGTCGATGATTTCGTATTCTCTTTCGGTTTTGCCGCGTCGGGCGTTTTCCTGCCTTATTTTCTCGTAGGGGAACAGATTCTGCGGATACTTGTAAAGCATCTTCATGTACGAGTGCGTGGGCGTACTGTCGAGGTAATAATACAAGTCCTTGACGTCCTCGCCATGGTTGGCCTCGGTGTTAGCGAGACCAAACATTCGCTCTTTGAGTAACTTGTCTTTATGATTCCAGAAGGCAAAGGACAGGCAGATATGCTGCTTGCTATCGGAAAAGCCACCGATGCCTTCCTCGCCCCAGCGGTAGGCTTTGGAGCGGGCCATTTCGTGGGTGATGTAGTTCCAGGCGTCGCCGTTGCGGCTATAATCCTCCCGAACCGTTCCCCACTGCCGTTCGGTCAGGTAGGGGCCCCATTTTTTCCAGCCTTTGTTTTCGCTTTGGAGGGTAAGTCTTACTTTTTCTGCGCTATGGGCCATTTTTACTTATATAGTTTTAATCTCTATTTCGCCGGTCCCATCAAGAGAAATGAGCTTAACCTCCAAATCGCCCGCACCTGCGTAGAATTCAGCCACTGACTTCCCTTCCTCGAAGGCTCGTACCAGCAGAGGGTCACGTTCCTGCTGACAAGCTTGCAAGACATCCTCGACGTATTCCTTAAACATAATTTGCACGGGTAGCTGATAAATTTCCTCCTCGTGTACTTTCAAAATCGCCACGGCTCGGTGCTTTCCCGCCGCATTAATCAGGCCGAACTCGCGCTGCGCGGCGGCGTATTGCGCGTTGTCGGCACCGAAAATGATGCGCTTAGGCGGCAGGTTGGCTTCCACGCCTGCTTTTATGCCCGCATCCAGTTTGGTGAGCAGGTCTCGCAGTTGCCAGACTTCCTTACCCGTGCGGATGCGCTCGCGGATGGATTGGCGGATAAAATAGGTCAGCGACTGCGTGACGTTCAGCCCAATTTCGGCCATTTGCTTGAATATGAGCGAAGCCGGCGACATTCCGGGAATTGTGTTCGGGTCGTGGAGCAGGATTTTTCCTTCGAGCGTCAGGAATCCGTCGATGCGGGCGCAGACGTTGATGCCCAAACGCCCGAATACTAGGGCAATCATCTCCCTTATTTCTTGGTTTTTTTCAAAAGTCGTATCCACCGGAATGCGCTTGCGGGTGGCACCGGGTTTGTATTTTGAATTAAAATCAAACACCTCCGCCATTTTGATGACTTCCGTCGGCGGCAGGGCGAAGGGCGTGCCGTCGGCCAACTGAATGCAGCCGCAGGAAAACTCCTGCCCGCGCACGAAGGCTTCCAACAGCACCTGATCTTCGGCGTTGTTGCTGGAAAGGGTTGGTATTTGGTCGTTTTTGGCAAATGTCTGCTCAAGAAATTTGATCAATGAGTCAGGATGATAAAATGTCTGATTCCCGGCAATTACCGGAAAACCAATACCTTCATCGAGGTTGGCGAGTCGCTGCGCCCAGTTTTTCTTTTCGACGTGGGAGAGTTTTCTCCAATCATCCCAAGTCAGTTCAATTTGGAAAAAACATTGATTGATTGCCTCTACAAACTCTTGAAAATCATCATTTTGCACGATGGCCACTCCAATGGAAGAACCCTGATGCGGTGCTTTCACCACGATCGGTAAACGGAGTTCCTGCTTAATCTTCTCAAAAATCGACCTTCTATCCCCCGTCTGCCAATCTTCGTGCCGCAGCACATCCGTCTTTTTCTCCTGCCCGTTGGCCAGGGCGATCATTTCGTTTTGCAGGATTTTGTCGATTCCCACCGCCGAACCCATTAGCCCAGGGCCACTGTACGGAATGCGATACCATTCTAGCAATCCCTGAATGGCCCCATCCTCACAGTCGGGGCCGTGCATGGCCAGGAAGGCAAAATCGAAGTGCCGGGCAAAATCCTGCGGTTGAATCAATTCACCGATTTCGGCGGCCACCTCCTGCGTTGCCAACTCGGGGTGGGATTCAGCGTAAAGCCGGTAGCCATCAGCATCTTGGTTTTGATTTTTGGCAGGATAAAAATCCCTGATTTCTTTTTTGTACAAAACCTCCGGCTGCACCTTGATAAAGCGACCGAAGCTATCCACGAAAACGGGGATAGCTTCAAAAAGCTGCTTGTCAAGATGCTCGTAGGCGGTTTTGCCCCCGGCAAAAGAAATTTCACGCTCGCGGGAAGGCCCGCCGAAAAAAATACCAACCTTCATTTAGTTGAAAATGGAGAGTGGAGAGTTGAGAGTGCCTGTTTATCGCGATTGGCGAGCCAGGTATTACATCAATTCTCAGAAATAATTAATTCATAAACACAACCGCAAGATAAGGGTCGTGTCTTAAATTAAATAGGAAAGCAGGAAAGAAAGGCTGGGTAAGTGTCTGGTGGAGCTATAAACTCAGTGGCCTAAGTGCTAGGAAGCCAACTCTGGAACATTGATCGCTTCGACGTGCTGCACGTGGGGCACGGCTTTACGAATGGACTCTTCCAAGCCGGCACGAAAGGTCATGGCGTTCATGGGACAGGTTTGGCAGGAGCCGAGCAATTCCAGCCGGACGATGAGGTCATCGGTCACTTCGGATAGTGCTACATTGCCACCATCGGCTTCCAAGTACGGACGCACCGAGTCGAGCGCCTGCTCGATCAAACCTTCGATTCTTGTTCTTTCTACTGCATCCATAGGGTCAAAATATGCGCTAAAATGCACTCTTTTATCGGAAATTCAAATTCATGACCCCTACAACCGCATTTCGACAACTTTGGTTTTCTCCACTTTGGCATTGCGGATGGCGACCTGTTGCGCCAGGGCTTCGGCGGCGGCACGGAAGGCGTCGCCCGCCACGGTTTCGGTCGTCATCACCGCCGGACGGCCTTCGTCGCCCGCTTCGCGGATACTCTGCACCAGCGGGATTTGGCCCAAAAACGGCACCTCGTATCGCTCGGCCAATTTCCTGCCACCGCCTTGCCCAAAAATATAGTATTTGCTGTCGGGCAGTTCGGCGGGTGTAAAATACGCCATGTTTTCGATTACGCCCAGAATAGGCACGTTAATCTGCGGCTGGCGGAACATTGCTAACCCCTTATTGGCGTCGGCGATGGCCACTTTCTGCGGCGTGGTCACGATCACCGCGCCCGTGACGGGGACTGTCTGTACCAGCGTGAGGTGAATATCGCTGGTGCCGGGGGGCAGGTCAATTAGTAAATAGTCCAAATCGCCCCAGTCGGTATCGCCAAAAAACTGTTTCAATGCCTGACTGGCCATCGGGCCGCGCCACACCACCGCGCTATCGGGCGGAGTGAGGAAGCCGATGGAAATCAGCTTGATACCATACTGGCGAATGGGGTTGATGTAGTTTTTGCCGTCTTTGGGCGTGATGGTTGGCTGCATGTCTTCGGCCCCGAACATGACGGGAATCGACGGGCCAGAAATATCGGCGTCGATGATGCCCACCTTCGCACCCGACCGATGCAGGGCCATCGCTAAGTTGGCCGTAACGGTGGACTTCCCCACGCCGCCCTTGCCCGAGGCAATGGCGATCACATTCTTAACACCCGGAATAAGAACCGCCCCGCTGCGGGTGGAGGTCACGTCCGCGATCAGATTGACCGTTACGTCGATGTCAGACGAAAAGTGCGAATGAATGGCTGCCACGCAGCGGGAGCGAATCAATTCCTTCAAAGGGCAGGCCGGCGTGGTAAGCACCACGGTGAAGCTCACTTGGTTGACGCCCACTTCGATGTCGCGCACCATGCCGAGCGTCACCAGATCTTTTTTCAAATCCGGCTCCTCGACGGTGCTAAGGGCTTGCAGTACTTTTTCCTTATTTATCGTGAATTCCCCCATAGGGTTGTTGATTTGTTGATTTGTGTAACGGGGCCGCCCGCGCGGCGTGTAATTGGTGTTTTTTGTTGAAGTGTTTAATTGTATAAGCTTCTGGTAATTAATATCCTCTTTGAACAATTCCACAGCCGAACAATTGCATATCAATTACACATCGCGTCGGCGGGCCGGTTCAACAATTAAACGATTACACAGCCTTTAATGAAAAAAGTCTTTCATTTTATCGAAAAAGCCCTTCTCGTGTTTGCCAGGTTTGGGCTGAAAATTGGGCGAATCGCGGAGGGTTTCCAGCGTGCTGCGCTCTTCGCTGGATAGCTGCTGCGGCGTCCAGACATTTATGTGGACGAGCTGGTCGCCGCGTCCGTAACCGTTGAGGTCTTTGATGCCCTTGCCTTTCAGGCGCAGGATTTTCCCGGCCTGCGTGCCGGGTTCGATGGCAATGCGAGCCTTGCCGTCGATGGTCGGGATTTCCGAAGACGTGCCAAGGGCGGCATCCACGAAGCTCAGGTGCATATCGAAAATCACATTGTTGCCGTCGCGCTTGAGGTTTTCGTTTTCTTCCTCCTCAATCACGATCAGCAGGTCGCCCGCCACGCCGCCGCGCTGTGGCACGTTGCCCTTGCCCGACATTGAGAGCTGCATTCCTTCGCCCACACCGCCCGGAATATTGAGCGTAATCAGATCGTCCTGCATCAGGCGGCCCTCGCCCGCGCAGACCTCACAGCGCTCAATCACGATTTTGCCCTCGCCCTGGCAAGTCGGGCAGGTGCTGCTCGACACCATTTGGCCCAGCATGGTATTGACAACTTTGCGCACCTGGCCATTACCCTGGCAGGTGGTGCAGGTTTCCAGCGCGGTGCCGTTCTTGGCCCCATTGCCGCCGCAGGCATCACAAGTTACGTGGCGTTTGACTTTTATCTTCTTCTCCGCGCCGTTGGCAACCTCGTTTAAGTCGAGTTTCAGCTTGATGCGCAGGTCGGAGCCGCGCCGCTGCCGGGTGCCGCCGCCGAACATATCGCCGAACGGACTCCCGCCACCGCCGCCTCGCGCGCCGCCGCCAAAAATATCACCGAACTGCGAAAAAATGTCCTCCACGGTGAAGCCACCGGCGAATCCGCCCGCGCCGCCCGCTGAGCTGCCTACCCCGCGATGCCCGAAGCGGTCGTACTGCGCCCGCTTGGTTTCGTCGCTCAAGACGCTGTAAGCCTCGGCGGCTTCCTTAAACTTGTCCTCGGCGGTGGGGTCGTCGGGGTTTTTGTCGGGGTGAAACTTGATCGCCATTTTGCGGTAGGCTTTCTTGACATCCTCAACAGCGGCCTTGCGGTCCACGCCCAGTATTTCGTAATAATCTCTTTTCGTAGCCATCTTTATTTTTAAACACCTACCACTACCTTGGCGTAGCGGATCACTTTGTCATTGAGAAAATAACCCTTTTCGACTTCGTCCACGACCATATCTTTCAACTCAGGATTGGGGGCCGGATACTGCGCGATGGACTCGTGCAGTTCGGCGTCGAAGGGTAAGCCCATGGTTTTCATGGGTTTCAAGCCCTGCGATTCTAGGGTTTTGAAGAGCTTGTTATAAATGAGATCAACGCCCTCCTTCAGGGGCTTCACCTCGGTCGTGGTGTCGAATGACTTGATCGCCCGCTCGAAGTCGTCCACCACGGGGAGAATGTTCTTCATGGTGTCGGCGTTAGCGGTGCCAATGAGTTCCATCCGCTCCCGGGCGGTGCGGCGGCGGAAGTTCTCGAAATCGGCGTAAAGGCGCAGGTACTTGTCCTTCAACTCGGTGAGTTCCAGCTTGGCTTTTTCCTCGGGCGTCAGCTCGAAAGCTTCGGCATCTATCAGCTCGTTCTCTGCCTCGGAAGTCAGTCTGTCGGCTTCTAGGCTATTGCTCATTTCTTTTTCAACTTTGTCAGAAAAACCCATGGATTGCTGGGACATATCTTCTAAATGTTCGTTATTGTCTGCCATGATTCGGTGCATTATTAGGTTTAGAGGTCATTTTTTGGGCTAAATTTGTACTATTAATGTAACATAGTAGCCTAACAACCAGTATTTTATGTCTTTATTGTTCAAATCTATTTCAAGGGATTTGTAAGAAGTTAAAATAAACTTGCCAGCAAAAGTCGGCTGACAGATTGGCATTTTGCACAAAGTCAGATCAAAAGATGAATTTTTCAAAAAGATGACCACCGACGACCTCGTAGAACTAGAACGCTCGAAACTTATCAAAGCCAAAGCCCTCGATTTAGGCTTTGATTTCTGCGGTGTGTCGCGGGCGGAGTTCCTTGAAGAAGAGGCCCCGCGCCTGGAAAACTGGCTCAACCGAAACCACCACGGTCAAATGGGCTACATGGCCAATCACTTCGATATGCGCCTTGACCCGCGCAAGCTGATGGACGGGGCCAAGTCAGTCGTGTCGGTGCTGCTCAACTATTACCCCGAAGCACGCCTGCCCGAAGGCCCCGACGATTACAAACTCTCGAAGTATGCCTACGGCACCGACTACCATTTCGTGTTGAAGGACAAGCTGAAAGACCTGCTGGCCTTTATCCGAAGCGACATCGGCGAAGTGGCGGGCCGCGCTTTCGTGGACTCGGCCCCCGTAATGGACAAGGCCTGGGCCGCCCGCAGCGGCTTGGGTTGGGTGGGTAAGCACTCTAACCTGCTCAACCGCGACATGGGTAGTTTTTTCTTCATCGGCGAACTCATCCTCGATCTCGACCTGGCCCCCGACGGCCCGATGGCCGACTACTGCGGCACCTGCACTCGCTGCGTGGATGCTTGTCCCACCGATGCCATCACCGAACCCTACGTGGTGGACGGCAGCAAGTGCATCAGCTACTTCACCATCGAGCTGAAAGAGGCCATTCCCAACGAAGTAAAAGGAAAATTCGAGAACTGGGTCTTCGGCTGCGACATCTGTCAGGATGTCTGCCCCTGGAACCGCTTCTCGCGCCCGCACGCTACGCCCGAATTCGACCTCCCGCCGGCGTTACAGGCTTTCACCAAATCCGACTGGGAGGAGATCACCGAGGAGGTTTTTCGGGAGGTATTCCGCCGCTCGCCTGTGAAGCGGACGAAGCTGGCGGGGCTGAAGCGGAATGTGGGGTTTGTGAGGGGGGGGAATTAAGGGCGTCTGTCCTGTTTTTTAGGCAAAAAAAATGAGCCTACGGTTTTCTTTTTATGTTAAATTCGAAAAACTGACACATAGCTCCCGATGAAAATAGTCCTGGATATCCCCGACAGCAAAGCCGACTTCATGCTTGAATTGATTCATAGCCTACAATTTGTAAAGGCTGAATTTCCCGACTCAACAGACTCAGACAAAAAATTACTTTTTTTGAAGGAACTTGACGAATCGGTAAATGACCCGAAAGAGGAACTGAGTGGCGGTAGGGTTGGCTCACGCGATGCATATGAATTCCTCGATGAGTTACAGCATCCGAACTCTTCCCTCTTTTGAAAGACAGGTCAAAAAGCTCGCCAAAAATTTCCTCGGGCTTTGTACGATAAGTCAGAAATGGAGACCATTACAACGGTTGAAAAAACCATCTGCTCACTTAATTCATCGGCTCAAAAAGCCAGGAGGCATCCTGCCGGTACACCACATTTTTCCGGTTGGCGTCGGTGGCCGGGGTTACCTTCAGCACATAGCCCTCGTGCCGCAGAAAATGATTTGGCCGCATAATCGACTCGAACGAAACGAAATCCAGGCCGGTGGCTGACTTCTCCTCGGGTTGCCGAATCTTGAACATATGTCGGTTGCTGGTGCTCTGCGGGGGATGCTTGGCCATTACCACCGAATAATCATCGGCGACGGCAAGGTACGTATCAGGTTCGGGGGCGTTCATTACCTTCAACCCTACGATGCCTTTGGCTTCATCTAGGTTCACCTTCTCAATCTGCATGACGGTTCCGTTCTGCGGACTGAGAATCCTGCCCTTGACGAACTTATCCTGCTCTTTCGGATTGTAGGCGATCCAATAATTGCTGCCTTTCTCCACCCTGTTGCCGTTAACTGAGTAGCCGTGAAGGCTGAATTTCCGGGGAAGTACCGTCGGTGGAATTTCCTTGCTGTTGACTTTGACGCGAATTCCCCTGAGGCTGTTTTTGGTACACTGGTTGTACTGAACGATCACCAGGCGGTTTTCTCCCCTGGCAAGCTGGTATTTAAGATCTACTTCCTTGTACTTGGACTGATTCAGTATGAGATCAGAACCCTCCTTAAAGCTGCCATTCTTGTGGGTGTCATTGAAGAAATAGATGCGCGCACCATCGTCAGCCTTGTCGAAGGACACGGTGAAGGTTGAGTTTTTCAAATCCACATTATCAGGAATGTTGACAGTGGTTTGAAAGTAGGTGAAATCCAACTGCTGGGCGCATCTTTTTACGTTTTCGCCCAAATCGGGATAATCCACCGTGCCATCGGCCTGCGTCTTGGCCGTTTCCCATTTGGGATCCGATTCAGCGGGAATTTTCGCCTTGCCGAAGGCGGCTACCCTAGCCGCCATGTCGGGCGTTGCAAAGTCGATTACTCCCTCGTTGCCTTCGTGAATTTCCCAAGCACCAACCCTTACCTGGGCGAAAGCCGGATTGAGAAATACGAGGATGAGTAGTAGTATAACAGTCGTGTGTAAAGTTTTCATATTAATATAGGGTTATTTTTTGCCTACTCTGGTAAAGCATTTTCGGCGGCCTGCTCTTTGGTAGGCACAAAGGTTGGCCAAGCGGATGTACAAAATCCGTCAATATTGTAGCAAAATCCGTCAAAATGGGCTATGACGGCGGCCAGACTGTGATTTAAGGGAGAGATGTAACAACCGCCTAGGCAAAATCACCAGGCAGCTTCCCAAACCGCTTCTTGAAACTGCGGGAAAAAGAGCGGGCATCTTTGTAGCCCACTTGGTAAGCTACGCTGGTAACGGAATCATGGGTGCCTCTTTCCAGTAACAGCCGGGCTTCGTTGAGCCGAATCTGCTGTAGGTACTGTACCGGGCTGAGGCCGGTCAACCGTTTGAGCTGCCGGAGTAAGCTGAATTCGCTCATGGCGAAGTTTTCGCTCAGGGCTGGGATTGTAAGTGTATCGCTGGATAAGTTGTCCCCTACGAATCGCTCGAAGTTCTTAAGCCATGCTTGGTCGGTTTCGGAGAACTGGGGCGGCGCGTCGCCCTCTTGGCTTTCCAGCAGGGCTTCCTGCTTCCTCACCGACTGGTTTTTTAGCAAATTTGCGATCCGCACCAGCAGTTCCTCTTCCTCGAAGGGCTTGGTGAGGTAGTCGTCCACCCCGATGCGCAGGGCATGAAGGCGGTCGGCCAACTCGGCCCGAGCCGTGAGCATGATGACCGGGATATGACGGGTGGCGTCGCCGGATTTAAGGTTTTCGAGCAGTTCGTAGCCATCCATGACGGGCATCGTCAGGTCGCTCATCACCAAATCGACTTGGAGGTTGCCGGCGGCGAGTTTTTGCAGGGCAACCGCGCCGTTTTCGGCCAGGAGAACATTGTAATGCTCCGACAGTATCAAATGGAGGTATTCCCGCAGTCCGGGATTGTCCTCCACCACCAGAATTGTCGGCTGGTGGGCGGCAACGGATTCCGGCATCGGCACGGTGCCTTCGTAGGGTTGAACGATCTCCGTGACCGCGATCGAAACCACCTCATGGTTGTTTTCACAAAGGGCAATAGGCCACGAAGCCTGAAAAACGCTGCCCTCCCCTGGCTTGCTTT
>Ga0335395_10001797_pt1 | contig 13363 bp, 11 predicted proteins | sample MAT02_FD_205744 | JGI IMG/M metagenome (GOLD analysis project Ga0335395, IMG submission 205744) | Freshwater microbial communities from Lake Fryxell liftoff mats and glacier meltwater in Antarctica - MAT-02 (spades assembly) (version 2) ...
AAGATGGCCAACGAGAACTACATCTCCCCGAACATGCTGGCGGGCTCGCTGGTGCTCGAACTCTGCGAGTCAGGCGCGCTGGACCGGAACATCGCCGAGGTCAAGGTCCGCCTGCAGGAGCGACGTGACGCTCTGGTCGGAGCGCTCGGTGCCCACCTTCCCAGCGTCCGCTTCGTGGTCCCGGCCGGCGGCTACTTCCTCTGGGCCGACTTCGGTGAAGGGTTCAACACGGTCGACCTCGCCCACAAGGCCAAGGCCGTGGGCGCGCCGTTCATCCCCGGCACCGACTTCATGCTCCGGGGCGGCGAAAGCTGCCTGCGATTCTCCTTCGCCTCGGTCCCCCCCGAGTTCATCGACGAGGGCATCGCCCGCATCGCCTCGGTCATCTGAGGCTCGAACAGCGAATTCCATTAGCCCGGCGCGGACTGAAGTCCGCTGGACGGCTTAGCTCACTTGAGACCGCCCTCTTTGATGCCCTTCTTGAGGCCGTTCTCGTTGATCCCCTTCCTGGTGGTCACAATGACGCGGCCGGTTTCAACGTCCTGCACCACGATCCTGATCGCGACCGGCTTGCCCGCGCTCGCTTTCCGTGCTTTGGCCTTGTAGAGAGCGGACATGTGTTCAGTCTCGGTCGAGGCCTTCCAGCTGGGCGTTCCTCCGTTCGGCGAGCTGTTCGGGGAGCCGTAGATCGCCGACGAGGCTTTGTAGTAGTCGTAGCCCTTCTTCGAGAGCCAGATGCCAAGCAGGGTCGTCACCCGCAGACCGCAGGGAACGTCTGCCCGGCAGTCGAGACTCAGGCTCAGTTTGCGGGGAACCGGCTTGCCTGTCAGAGATTTGCCGAGCAGCATGACGGCCGGCGGCGCAGCCTTGTCGAAAGTCGCTTCGACATCTACCGGCCGCCCACCGGACGGACTGTTGACGACGAGCTCGTGCCGACGGCCCTTGACGCTGCCATCCCAACCCTTGCGGCCGTTCAAATCCCTGTCGCCGTTCCAACCCTCGAACCTTGATCCGCGACTGGACTCGACGACCAGGGTCACCGGTTCACCCAGAGCGAAATCGAATATGCACGCACCGCTGGGGCAGCTGATGCCGGAAGGTTCTGATCTCACAATTCCGGCACCGGTGCCGGAATTGGTAACTGCGACGGTGAACGTATCTGGCCCGTCAGGACCGTTGGGTCCAGCGCCGGCCGACGGCGAAAACGTGAGCGCCGCAACCAGAGCCGCAAGCAAAACGACAAACGCCGCACCGACGTATACCAGTGAAACAGAACTGCTCCTCCGAAAAACGCTCATCCCCTGCTCCCTCTATTCAGTTTTAGCGGCCACTCCCTCCGCTCAGTTCCGAGCATAGTCTCATCCACGCCCGGTCGCCAGACTGTGGTCACTTCGGGTTATTCGTATGGGTGTTGTTTGGCCTCTTCTCACCAGGAAGAGCTTTTTGGTTGATCGCCATGCCGAGAGCGGTATCCACGTCCTGCACCACGATCCTGATCGCGCCCAGCTTGCCCGCGCTCCTGTTCAGGCGCTTGTAAAACAGCGGGGTGGCCTTGTCGATCGCTACCGAGGCGTTCCAGGCAGACGTGCCTCCGCTCGGTGGGCTGTAGATGGCCGACTTGGCGTTGTAATAGTCATAGCCCTTCTTCGAGAGGATGCCCAGCAGGATCGTCACCCGCAGGCCGCAGGGAACGTCCGCCCGACAGTCGAGCCTCAGGTTCAGTTTGCGGGGAAGCGGCTTGCCGCTCAGAGGCTTGCCCAGCAGCTTCGCTGTCGGCCGCGCCGCCTTTTCGAAAATCGCTTCGACCTCGATCGGCAGGCCGTCGGTGGGCGGCGGAACCACAATGCTCTTCGAGCCGCCCTTGACGGTGCCGTCCCAGCCCTTGAACCTTGTTCCGCGCTCGGACTCGGCAACCAGGGTCACAGGATTACCCAAGGCGAAATCGACCGCACACGCGTCTCCGGTGTCGCCGCAGAGAATCCCGGCAGGTTCGGACCTGACTACTCCGGCGCCGGTACCGGACTTGGTGACCGTGACCGTGTAGGTGGGTGTGCCGACTGATCCTCCGGCCCCGGCCGGCGGCGAAAGCATCAGCACCGCCACCAGTGCCACCAGCAGCACCGTTAGCGCAAGAGCAGCGGTCGACCGGACATAACGCAGGTCCCTTGAACGAAAGTCGTGCATCTTGATCTCCCCCTAATCAGCTTGCGCGGCGACTCCGGCCGCTCACGGCGAGCCTATCCGCACCGACACCCGCCGTCAAGCGTAGGTCAGCGCCCGTAGCGGTCCGCGGAGAGGACGAGCAGCTCGGGCAGCGCTGCGCGCGGCCCCGGGGACGGGTCTGCCCGGACGGTGACCGTCTCGGCGACGGTGCGGGTGACTTCGTGCTCGCCATCGGCGGCGCTGACCACGACGGTCTCGTCGTCGCTTGAAGCGACGGTACCTTCGAGGCCCGGTTCGAGGCCGATGTCCTTGAGGTAATGGAGCAGGCTCTCGGCCTCGTTTTCGAAGCGCAGTACGACCACGGAGGCGCCTACCTCGCAGTCCGACAGCGGTGCGCCCTGTTCACGAACTCCGTCGATCGGGTGGCCGTGGGGGCAGGTGTTTGCCTCCCCGATCGCCGCCCTCATGCGCTCTTCCAGCACCGGGGACATCGCGTGCTCGAGGCGTTCTGCCTCCTCGTGAACCTCATCCCAGGGGATGCCCAGCACGTCGGTGAGGAAGCGCTCGATCATCCGGTGGCGACGGGTGATCTGCTCGGCCTCGATCCGGCCGTTGTCGGTCAGGTGGAGGATCTTGTCCTCGCTGCGGGTCACATAACCGTCGCTCTCGAGCCGCTTGATCATCTCGTGCACCGTGGGCGGAGAGAGCTGCATAGCCCGGGCGATGTTGGCACCGGTGATCGGCAGGCCCGCCTCCATCAGCCAGAAGATCGTCTGCAGGTATTCTTCTTCGGCTACGGTCGCCTGTTCCTGGGCCAAGGTGTCTCCTGAACTCGGGGGTCGGATCCGAAAGCCGGATCTGGGTATACCCCCAAATAATAGACGCTCGGCGTCGGCGCCCTGCCTCGATCGAGATACCTACTCAGGGCCGAGACGCCCAGGTCATGAGCGAGGTGATAACGGCTGGGCAGGGCCCTTCATGGGCGCGCGGTCACTTTTTGCCCTTCTTGGGTTCGCCCGGGCACCAACTGCAGATTCCTTTCTCTTTTATCGCCACCTTGGAACTCAGACCGGTGGCCGTGTTCCTCACCCGGATTACCAGACTCCTCGCGAGACCCCAGCTCTTTTGCTTGGGTCCCCCTTTCCGCAGCGCCCTGCCAGGGGCACCGGCCTGGAGGTTGACGATCCTCGACGCTTCATCAGCAAGGGCAGTTACGCCGGCTCCTGCGGAGAGCTTCTTGTTCGCTTTCAGATCGTAGGTGGCCTTGCAGCAGCTCATGGACACCTGGCCGGCCTGGACCAGCTGCACCGATATCTGAAGGCGACAGGCATCCGGTCCGCCACAGCCGATCCTGACTCTCAACGACCGCACAGTCGGTTTGCCCAGAAGCCGGATGGTCGGCTTCGCGGCCGGAACCTTCTCGAACTCGGCACCAACCGAGGCGGGCAGTCCATCCGTAGGGGGATCCACGACGCAGGCCCCGCTGCCGGTACAGGCCCCGGCCCATCCGACGAACCTGGAACCGGCATCGGCCCGGGCGCTCAACTCGACTGAGGAGGCGAGGCTGAATCCGGCCTGACAGGTGCTGCCACATGCGATGCCCGTCGGGTTGGAAACCACCGTGCCGGTACCGGCACCCGATTTGCTGACCGCGATGTCATAGCCGATGGAGCCATCGACGGCGCGGGCGGGCACCAACGGCAAGAGCAGGATCAACAGCAGTACGGAGACGGCCAGCGTCAAGGGACGCCAAGCGCCGGCCAGGCCGGTCGCTTCAGTGGAACGGATCATCGGAAAACCCCCCTAATTCGATATCCAGCCGACCGGTACGCGCACCGACCCTCACCTCAAGCTAACGCTCAACCCGTATTTTTGCAAGTGCCGGGCCGCGATCGGCCCGGCGGGTCAGCGGCGGAGTCAGGACATCAGGGAGGTGATCACGGCTTCGTGGAAGCCGTCGCCACTCCTGCCTTCAGTCACGGTCACATTGGGGTACGAGGCCAGCGCGGCCTTGACTCCTGCGTCGCGCTCCGGCCCGTTGGCGACCATGAAGAACTTGCCGACCGACTCCGCTGTCTCGAGGTCCTCGAGCGAGTCGCCGACCGCGATCGTCTGCTCGCGCTCGTAGCCGCGGGCCCGGGCGTGGGCTGCGACCGCGTTCGCCTTCGAAGCCCCCTTGGCGACCAGGTGGTAGACGTGAGCGACCTCGATCCCCGGCATTTTGCGGTGGATCGCTCCGTTGTCGAGCAGGCGCAGGTCCCCCTGGCCGTTTTCTTCAAGCAGACGGTTGGCCTCGGCGACGTCAACCTCGCCACGGAACAGGTGGGACATCTCCCGGTCCAGATGCCACGGCTCGTGGTACTCGAACCGGTCGCCGAACTGCTCCAGCAGCATCTCGGGGACCCCGCGGGCGGAGACTTGATCGACCAGGCTTACCCCGTCCTCGTGGACGAACTCCCCGGTGGCCATGGTGGTCTCACCATCGATGCTGAAGGCTGAGCCGGCCTCGAAGATGAAGGAGCTCTGGCCCATCAGTCGCGCGTCCTCGTGGACCTGGACCCGGCGGCGGCCGGACATGATCACGACCTCTACCCCGGCCCGGTGGCAGGCCTCGAGCGCCCGGGCCTGCATCATCGAGAAGCCGCCTTCGTGGTCGGCGAACAGCGAGGCTCGCGCGCCGAGCAGAGTGCCGTCGAGATCGGTGTAGACGCAGCGCAGGCTCATCGATCGCTCAACTGCCTGCGGCTTCGGTCGCGCCGCCGCGGGGGAAGACCGCCTCGGCGATGCCGCCGAAAGGAGGCCGGACCACGGTCTCGCGCTCGGCACCCGGGGCGGCGCGAAGCTTGCCGAGATCGGGCCGGTTCAGCCGAGCGAGCGTCTCGGCGAGGCCGGCGATCACTTCGGAGGCCATGCCGTTCAGCGCAGCGAGCGACTGGTGGGCGTTGCGCTTGGTGCCGAGGTCCACCTGGGCCATGCCCGCCAGGCCGATCCGGTTCCAGACCTCGACCATCATCGCGATCTCAATCCCGTATCCGGTGTGGAAGGGGAGTGAGAGCAGCAGTTCGCGGCGGGCGGCGACCTCACCGGCCAGCGGCTGGCCGAAGCCGGCCAGCTCCGGGACTGTCGCGGCCAGCAGCGGCTTGGCGGTCAGTTCGGTCACCCTGCCGCCACCTGCCGGCTGCTCGCTTTCGTGCTGGCGAAACGGGCGGCGGTAAAAGCCCTTGACGAAACTCTTGGACGGATCGGTCAGCAGCGGTCCGATCAAGCCGGTGACGTAATGACGACCGAAGTCGGCGATGTCGCCGTCAACGAAAACCACAATGTCCCCTGTGACCGCGGCCAGTGAACGCCACATCGCGTCACCCTTGCCGCGTACCGGCCCGGCCGAGGGCACCAGGGCGCGCTCGGACATGACTTCGGCCCCTGCGTCGGTCGCCGTCGCGGCGGTGCCGTCGGGTGAATCGGCGTCGACCACGAGGATCTGGTCGACCAGGCCGGTATCGGCCAGCAGCAGCAGTTCGGCCACGGTCTGGGCGATCGTGCCGGCGCAGTTTCGGGTCGGAATCACCACCGAAACCGACTCCCCCTTGATTCGGGAGAGATCGGCGGCGTGGAAGTCCGTGTGTTCGAAGGCGTCTAGCATCAGCAGGGTGAGTGAAGGGCCTCAAAGACTACGGACAGCGGCGGGCGGGCTCCGTCTCGACCGCCCGGTTGTGGTCGGCATCGTCAACGCCACGCCGGACTCGTTCTCCAACCGGGGCGACCGTTCAACCGCCGGATCGATTCGCGAGGTTGAAGAACACATCAGTAACGGTGCCGGGATCATCGAGGTCGGAGGCGAGTCGAACGTGACCAACCGGCCCGCGGTCACCGCCGAGATCGAGGTCGAACGCATCCTGCCTGTGGTCGAGGCCGCAGTAGGGCTCGGCGCGACCGTCTCGATCGACACCTACAAGCCACAGGTAGCCGCCGCGGCCCTCGCGGCCGGCGCGGCGATCGTCAACGACATCAGCGGCACCGGCGAAGACGGCGGGCAGATGATTGAGGTCTGCGCGGCGGCCGGAGCGGCGATGGTCGTCATGCACACCGAGGTCCCGCCGAAGACCCAGCGCTGGGACGAGGACCTCTACCCCGAAGGAGTCACCGCGCGCCAGGTCGAGTTCTTCTCCGACCGGCTGAGGCGCCTGGCCGAGGCCGGCATCCCGGCCGAGCGTGTGATCCTCGACCCGGGTCCTGACTTCGGCAAGACCCCGCGCCAGACCGTCGAGTCGCTCCAGGGCGTTCCGCGCCTGCTCGAGTTCGGCTGCGCGGTGATGCTGGCGGTCTCCCGCAAGGACTTCGTCGGGGCGATCACCCACCGCCGGCCGAGCGAGCGAGCGAGCGGCACCCTGGGCGCGCTGGCGGTCGGCCTTGATCTTGGCGCGACCGTGCTGCGGGTCCACGATGTCGCCGGCACCGCCGACTTCCTGAAGGTGCGGGCGGCGCTGCTCGGCGAAGAGGAGGTCCCAGCCGACCTCAGGATCGAGGAGAGCATCCGCCGCGAGAAGCCGGTTGGCTGACTCGCTGCTTGCCGCCCCGTGGTCGATCGCGATCGACCCGGCCCGGCGCGATGGCCGCATCCTCGAATCGGTGGTCGAATCGGGGCGCCCTGCCGAGACCGCTCCGCTGCCCGAGGACCTGGACCCGGGACTGGCCGCTGCCCTGGGCCGCTCCGGCATCGAGTCGCTCTACAGCCATCAGGCCGAGGCCTTCGAGGCAGCGCGGAGCGGCAGCGTGGTGATCACCACCGCGACCGCCTCGGGCAAGTCGCTGGCCTTCAACCTGCCGGTGCTCGACTCGATTGCCCGTGACCGCAAGTGCCGGGCGCTCTACCTGTACCCGACCAAGGCGCTGGCCCAGGACCAGGCCCGGGCGCTCTCCGCACTTAGCCCGCCCAACCTCCGCCACGCTATCTACGACGGGGACACGCCGAAGGACGAGCGCCCGGCGATCCGGCGTCGCAGCAACCTCGTGCTGAGCAATCCCGACATGCTCCACATCGGAATCCTGCCCCATCACCGCAGCTGGGGTGACTTCCTTTCCAATCTTGAGTGGGTGGTGATCGACGAGGCCCACACCTACCGTGGCGTATTCGGCTCGAATGTGGCCAACGTGATCCGCCGGCTGCGTCGACTGGCTGCCGCTTACGGTGCCGCGCCGAAGTTTCTGCTGGCGACAGCGACGATCGCCAACCCGGAGGAGCTGGCCGGGCGGCTGACCGGCGAGCGGCTGACCCTGATTGACCGCAACGGCGCCCCGAACCCGACCCGTGAAGTCAATGTCTGGAACCCGCCACTGACCAACCCGGCTACCGGAGCCAGGCGCTCCTCGCTGGCCGAAGCCGCCGACCTGCTGGCCGAGCTGGTCAGCCAGAACGTTCGCACGATCTGTTTTCTCAAGAGCCGCCGGGGGATCGAGCTGATCCGCAAGTTCGCCGCCGAAAAGCTGACCGCCAAAGGCAAGCCCGAGCTGGCCGGACGGATTGCGCCGTACCGCGCCGGGTATACGCCCGGGCAGCGCCGCGGGATCGAGGCTGACCTGGTCTCCGGCAAGCTGCTCGGCGTGGTTTCGACCAGCGCGCTTGAGCTCGGCATCGACATCGGGGAGCTTGATGCGGCGATCTGCGTGACTTTCCCCGGCACGGTGGCGACGCTGCGGCAGATGTGGGGCCGGGCCGGTCGCCGCAGGCCGGGGCTCGCGGTCTACATCGCCGGTCCCGACGGCCTCGACCAGTACTTCTGCCGCCACCCGGACGAGTTCCTCGGCCGTCCGGTCGAGGCGGCGATCCTCGACCACCGCTCACCGGAGATCGCCGCCTCCCACATGCTCGCCGCGGCCTTCGAGATGCCGCTGACCGAGGCCGACGACCGGTACTTCGGGGAGGACTTCGAGCGGGTTTCCCGGGCGATGATCTCCTCGGGAGAGCTGCGAAGCGCCGGGTCCGGACTGGTGCCGCGGCGACCGGGCTTTGTCGCCTCCTCGATACCGCTGCGCTCAAGCTCGGCGGCCAACGTCGCTGTGGTCGACCGGACATCGGGCGAGGTGATCGGTGCGGTTGAGACCGGACGGGCTTTCACAACAGTTCACCCTGGCGCGGTCTACATGCATTTCGGATCCTCCTACGAGGTCGAGCAGCTCGACCTCGACCAGGCCCGGGCGATCGTCCGCCCGTTCGACGACGAGTGGTACACCCGGCCGAAGACCGATACCGAGATCTTCATCGACAAGACCGCGGAGACCCGCGAGGTCTGTGGGGTAGAGCTGAGCTTCGGCGAGCTTTCGGTGACCGACCGGGTGACCGGCTACCAGCGCATCCTTTCGGCTGACCAGGAGGCGATCGACCTGATCGACCTCGAACTTCCCGACCAGGAGTTCCGGACCAAAGGCCTCTGGTACACGGTGCCCGAAGAGTTGACCGGCGAGCTGCCGCTGAACGCGCTACTCGGCACCCTCCACGCCAGCGAGCACAGCCAGATCGCGGTGCTGCCGCTGATCGCGATGTGTGACCGCTGGGACATCGGCGGGCTGTCAACCAACATCCACTTCCAGACCGGTCAGCCGACCGTATTCATCTACGACGGCCACCCCGGCGGGATCGGGATCGCACGGCGTGGATTCGACTGCTTCGAGCGGCTGGTCGCCGACGCCCGCGGCCTGGTCGCCGAGTGCCCCTGCGAGTCAGGCTGCCCGTCCTGCGTCCAGAGTCCGAAGTGCGGCAACCTCAACGACCACCTCTACAAGCAGGGAGCAATCGACCTGCTGACCGGGATGGACGGAAACGTATCTCCTTCCAAGCCGTTTTGGCGAGATAGCTCCGTCGGTGAAACACGCGACTGAAAATCGCAGGGTCGGTGGCTGAACCCCTCGGGCCGCATCAGATCGGGACCAAAGTGGCACTGACAGAGACGGTCTTCCCACCTATCGTCGCGACTCTTGCGAAGCACTCGAAAAGGAGATCCTCGATGGGAATGTTCAAAAGTATGAAGGACATGGTCGGCGTGGTACGCAGCGACGAGCTCAAGGAGGCGCGTCAAGCGGCACAGGCGATGCCCAAGACCAGCATGATGGACGCACTACGCACCGGCAACGCTGCGATGCAGCAGGGCACCGAGGCCCAGAAACTGCTCACAAACGGGCTACAGGGCGAGGCGACGGTCGTGTCCATCGCGGATACCGGCACCCTGCTCAACAACAGCCCCGTCATCGGCTTCGAGCTTGATGTCACTGTTCAGGGACGAGCGTCCTATCGCGTAGCTCATCAGCAGATGGTGCCAGCGATGATGCTGGCGAGCTACCAGCCGGGCGCCACACTGCCGGTCCGCGTGGACCCGGACGATTCCTCCAAGCTCGCGTTCGGCTGACGAAGCGCGATCGAGAGGCAGCCTGAACCATGAAACGCAGTATGTACGCATCAGGTGTTCTGTTCCTGCTGCTCGCGGTAGCGATGATCGTCGCCGGGACCAGCGCAAGACCAGATGGAGCGGCGTCGCTTGTGCTGGTCGGGCTGCTCTTTCTTCCGTGTGCCGGCGCCTTCTTCTGGGTCGGCAGCTGGGGCGTGCTGGACAACGGTCCGCTGAAGGACCGATCGCAGCTGGAGCGGTTCGGGCGGCCTGCGCCGGCGGTGGTGCTGCAGTCCGAGGGCCCACTGCTGGGTGCCGGGGGTGAAGGAGGCGCCCGGGTCACGATCCGGGTCAGTCCGGCGAACGAAAGCCCCTTCAAGGCGAAGGTGACTCTTCCGGCCGATCGTGCAACCCCCGCGCCCGGCGAGCCCCTCCACGTGAAGTTCGACCCGAATAGGCGCAAGAGTCTGATCGTCGTGGGGTCACCTCCGGCCAGCGGACGGGTTCGGGTCGGTGGCTGGCCATGAACGTGAGGGTGCTCGGATGAATCCTCCTCAGCGCCGACGGTCCACCTGCTGACCGAAATGGGCGGGAACGGATAGCCTTACAGACCGCTTCGGCGAGGTAGCTCAGTTGGTAGAGCACACGACTGAAAATCGTGGTGTCGCCGGTTCGATCCCGGCCCTCGCTACTCGACTGTAGACTCGAACGGTGGAAGGTTCTTTGGGGGATCGACTCGCTCGCCGCGACGAGGGACGGTTTATCGGGCGGGATGCCGAGATCGCCTTTTTCGACGGTCTCCTCGCCGGCCAGGAGACGGACGGTGTCGTCTTCGTCCACGGACCGGGTGGCATCGGCAAGAGCGCGCTGCTGCGTGAAGTCATACGCCGGGCGGCGTCCGATGGCTGGGCTACCTGGTACCTCGATGGACGCGAGCTCGCTCCGGATCCCGAGGAGCTCGAGCGCACTTTCGCAGAGGCAAGCGAAGAGGAGCGCCCGATTATCGTCGTCGACACCTACGAGCACGCCGCGAGTCTGGATGGTCATCTGCGCGAGCAGCTGATCCCCGGGTTGCCGTCGCGGGCAATCGTGGTGCTTGCCGGCCGGCAACCTCCGTCGCCGGGGTGGTCGGCTGCCGGCTGGGAGCACATCACCCGATCGCTTCGACTCGATCCACTCTCGGACCAGGAGGGAATCCGCCTGATTGAAAAAGTGAGCGGCGTCGATGCGAGCAGCCGAAAGGCCCTGGTCGAGTGGTCCGGCGGGTCGCCGCTCGCCCTGACTCTTGCCACGGAAGTTGCCGTGGGGGAACCGGACTGGGACGAAAGTGGCCTTGAGAGCCACTCCGAACTGATCAACCGGCTCGTCGACCGTCTGCTCGGACCTCAAGCGCGAGTCGATCGCTCTGACATCATCGCGATCGCCGCGCTGGCGCGGGTGACGACGGCCACGCTGCTCACGGCGGTGCTTCCGGGACAGGATCCTCACGAGGCTTACGACTGGCTCCGGGCGCAGTCGATCACCGAACCGATCGGCGACGGCCTGGCCATGCACGACCTGGTCAGACGGTCGGTCCAGGCGAATCTGAGCGCCACCCGGCCAGAACGGGAGCGAGAACTACGCAGGCGTATCGCCGATCATTTCTTCGACCGTGCGCTCGCCGGTGAGCCTCGTCACATGGTCGATCTGGCAGAGCTGATCCAGAACCCGGCACTGCGCTGGGGGATCGGCGCCGAGGGCGCCGCCGACCTGTTCGCCGATGTGCTGCGACCAGGTGAGCTCGACGACCTGTCTGTCGAGGTGCTCGCCCGTGGGTCCGACACCTGGTGGGAGCAGACACGCAGGCTCGCAGACGCGTCGCCCGGTCACTTCGTCATGGCACGGGATGCCGTACAGACGCTTCGCGGCATCGCCATCGCTTTCACTCCCGCCAATGCGTCCCCGGCGGCTCTCGCCGATCCGCTTGTGGGTAGCTGGATCGAGCACGCCCGGCAGACCGTGCCCGACGGCAACGCGATCCTCTGGCGCGACTCCCTTGACCTGACGGCGTCCGATCAAGGCGAACTGAGCTCGCGGGTGCTCGCCGTGATCAACACGGCGGCCATACTGCGCACCGGCCTGGCAAACCCGCGCTTTCTGTACTTGCCGATCAACCCGATGAATGAACCCTCGGTGGCCTTTGCACGCGACTCGGGATCACGTCACATACCTGAGCTGAACGTGACGGTTGGAGATGTGACCCACCAGTGTCATGTCATCGACTACGGCCCCGAAGGTCTGCTCGGTTCCCAGCGGGCCACGGTCTACAGAGAGCTCGGCTTGCCGCCTCCTCCGAAGGCGGACACGTTTTCCCCTTCACCGACAGCTGTGACCACAGAGGATGTCCGCCAGGCGCTGCGTGACTTCGACCGTCCGTCGGAGCTCTCGCTGAGCCCGCTGGCTGTTGTCCTCGGAGGAAGCGACCCATCCGCGGCGGTGCGCGCGCTGCTTGCTTCCGCAGCCTCGGAGGCCTTTGGTGGCGGACCGGACGAACGGCTGATGCGGGAACTCGTCGATCGCGCCTACGTGAACAGCAGTGTCACGCACGAACAGGCTGCCGACGAGTTGCACGTAAGCCGCACTACCTATTTCCGGCGCCTGCGCCAGGCCACCGGACGCGTCGCCGACCACGTGCTGACGACGCTGGCAGCAAGAGACCGTCCCGGCTGAACAACGTGCCTCACGGCCAAGTCGGGACCAAAGTGGCACTGACAGGGGCTGTCTCCGTCCCTAGCTTCCTTTCCTCATGACAAGACTCGACCGGGAGCTGCTCCCGTCAGTCAAGCCAATCGAGGGGAACGAAAATGCATCGCATCAAATTCGTAGGCCGGGTCGCCGAATGGAGCGCAACTCATCGCAAGCGGGCGATCTGGGGATGGTTCGCATTCGTCGTGCTCGCCGTCGGAATCGGTGGTTCGATCGGCACGAAGACGCTCTCGAACGCTGACGGTTACTCCGGCGAATCGGCCCGCGCAGAGCGAGCCATTGAGCGGGCCGACCTCATCCCCAACTCGGAGCTGGTCCTCATCCAGAGTGAGACCTCGACCTTTTCTGACCCTGAATTCCGGTCGGTGGTCGCCGAGGTCACCAAGGGCCTGAAGTCAACCGCAGATGTGGTGAAGGTCAGCTCGCCGAAAGCCGGAGGGGGTTCTGTCTCCCCGGACGGACATTCCGCTCTGGTCGAGTTCGAGATACCTGGCGATGCCACCGAGGCCGGCACCAAGGTCGAACCGAGTCTCAAGACCGTTTCCGACGTCAACCAGGCGAACCCCGACTTTCGGGTCGAGCAGTTCGGTGATGCCAGCGCGGGCGCAGCACTGGAAACAGTTTTTGCTGACGACCTCCGCCAGGCTGAGATGCTCTCGCTTCCGATCACCCTGTTGATCCTCGTGATCGCGTTCGGTTCTCTCGTAGCTGCCGGCATTCCGCTACTTCTGGCGATTTCCGCGGTCGCAGCGGCGATCGGTCTCGTGGCAATACCGAGCCAGATCATTCCGGTATCCGACAGCCTGACGTCGGTAGTTCTGTTGATCGGTCTCGCCACGGGAGTCGACTATTCGCTCTTCTACCTGCGGCGGGAACGTGAAGAGAGGGCCAGCGGCAAGAGCGAGCGGGAATCGCTTTCGATCGCAGCCGCGACTTCCGGAGGCGCGATCCTGATTTCCGGTGTGACCGTGATCGTGGCGATGGCCGGTCTGCTGATCACCGGCGACAAGACATTCATGTCGTTCGCGATCGGAACGATGATCGTCGTCGGCATCGCGATGTTTGCCTCGCTGACC
>Ga0335395_10001798_pt1 | contig 13359 bp, 11 predicted proteins | sample MAT02_FD_205744 | JGI IMG/M metagenome (GOLD analysis project Ga0335395, IMG submission 205744) | Freshwater microbial communities from Lake Fryxell liftoff mats and glacier meltwater in Antarctica - MAT-02 (spades assembly) (version 2) ...
GTGCCGGTGACGGTGATTCCAGACGGTATCGAGACGCCCGCGTTGCTCAAGGCCATGGGCAAGCTGCTGCGCGATGCCAATGTCCCTGAGAAGACGCATCGCGTGCGTGTTCTGCGGCGCAAGCTGCGCAGCCTGTTCGTGCGTCTGCGCGAGGAGGGTCTTGGCCTCGCCGTGCGGCTGGCTTGGCGTGTGGTCAATCGGGGTCAGCGCGCGCTGCGCACCCGCCTAAAACGCTGGATGGGTCGTTGGTCTGGCAACCCTGGGGCCGCGGCGACTTCCGCCTCGACATCGACACCTGCTGCGCCCGCAGTACCTGCGTCAGTCCCTGTGAAGACTGCCGAGCGGCATGCCAAGACCATCCTCTGGTTTGGTAACCACGGCGCATCCCATGCCCCCTTCGGTATGCTTGATCTGCTCGAGATCCGCGACGCGCTGGAAATCGTGGCGAAGGCATTCGACGTCGAACTGGTGGTGATCAGCAACCACCGCGGCAAGTATGAGGAGCGCATCCGGCCCCTGCGGATTCCATCGCGTTACCTTGAATGGTCGCCTCACTTGGTCAACCAGTGGCTGGCTGAGGCTGACGTCGTGGTGGTACCCAACACTTTGGACGCGTTCAGCCTGTGCAAGTCGGCCAACCGCAGCGTCATGGCAGTCTCCAAGGGAGTACCGGTCGTCGCCACTCCTACCCCCGCGCTGAATCCGCTGGCGCCCCACATTCACACGGGCGATACGCTTGAGGGGCTGCGACGCTACTTGGGCGATCGCGAGGCCGGGCGGCGCGATGCCCACGCGGCCTACGCGCTGGCTCAGGATGCCTTTGGCCAAGAAGCCATCGCACGGGCCTGGCAGGCGGTCCTGGAGCAGCCGCTCGCCACCCAGCGCGCCAATACCCCCGCGCAGTGCATCGTAGCCCTCAATTTGATCCAGGACCTGGACCTGGCGGTGCCGGTGCTCGATGCTTGGGCCCGCGAGGGCATTTCGGCCCAGGCCTGGTGCAGCGCGGCCCTCATACGCAAGTCCCCCCGCGTGCTGGCCACGCTGGAGGAGCGCCGTATTCCTTACCGAGTGCTTCCCGAAGAACTTCCCACAGGCAGCTTTGACTTCCTGCCCAGCACCAAAGCGCTGCTCACGGTGGCCGAGACCAATCTGGGCCCGCACCGCTTCTCACGCAAGCTCACTGAATTGGCCCTTGCCCATGGCCTAACGGTGGCGACGCTCCAGCATGGCTTCGAGAATGCGGGCCTCACCTACGAAGATGCAGTGCACCCGATTGACCGCGTGTCCATCAAGGCCCAGCGCATCTATATCTGGGGTGGCCTAGAGACGCTTCACCCCCGGCTGGACGCCAGCGTGCGCGCACGTTGCATCCCCATGGGGTGCCCCAAGCCCGCAACCACGGAGCCGGCCGACCTGGGGCATCTGTTGCCCATCGGTCGAGCTGTCGTCGGCGTCTTCGAGAACCTGCACTGGCATCGCTACGACGACGCGTATCGGCAGGCCTTCCTGGATGCTGTGCGCCTGCTGGCCGAGGGTTTTCCAGAAGTCACTTTCTTGGTCAAACCACACCATGCCGGCGTGTGGTTGACCCATCGGTACGAGGGGCAACGGCCTGCTGCTTCCAACCTCGTCATTGCCGACCCGCGGGCGCCCGCTTGGGAGCATCACACGGCATCGGCCCTGCTGGGGCGCATGACCGCCGTGATCACCAGCCCGTCCACGGTGGCGCTGGATGCAGCCCGCCAAGGCCTGCCGGTAGCCGTTTTTGCCGGAGGGCTGGACTTGCCCAATTACCAACCCTTGCCCCTGCTGCGTGCGCCGGCCGACTGGCAGGCCTTCATCAGTGCTGGTCTCGACATAGATCAACGTGGCACGCTGGACAGTGCTGCGGCCGCCTTCGTCGCGCGCGTGCTCATTGACGGCGATGGGGCACAGCGCATCGCAGCAGACCTTGCCGCGACAACCCAAAAATGCCTTCCACCATGCTCAATCGTCACATCCTCATCACCGGCGGCGCCGGCTTCATCGGCAGCCGGCTGGCCAGAAAGCTAGCCGCGGGCAACGCGGACTGCCGCATCTGGGTGTTTGACAATATGCACCCCCAGGTCCACGGCCCGAACGCGCCCGCCCCCGATCTCGGCCCGCAGGTGAGCTTTCTGCGCGGTGATGTGGCCGACGCAGCGGCCATGCATGCTGCAGTGCAGGCAGCGCAGCCCACCGTTGTCTACCACCTGGCCGCCGAGACGGGAACCGGCCAGTCCTATGACGAACCGGCGCGCTACTGCGACGTCAATGTCATGGGCACTGCGCATCTGATCGAGGCCATGCGCAGGGTTGACACCGTACGCAGGGTCGTTCTGGCCGCCTCGCGCGCGGTGTACGGGGAGGGAGCCTACCTGGACCAAGGTGGCGCTCTCTGTGCGGGTCTCCCGCGCGAGGCGTCGGCCATGGCCGAGGGACGTTTCGACGTGCCGCTGCCCCCCGCCTTCACCGGCCCCGGCCGCCCAGCGCCCAGCCGTGCCGGCTTGCCGCCCGCGCCGGCCTCCGTCTATGCGTCGACCAAACTGATGCAGGAATACCTGCTCGCGCAGGCGGGTGAAGGCACTGCCTGGACCGCGACGATGCTGCGCTTCCAGAATGTTTATGGCGACGGCCAGTCGCTGCGCAACCCTTACACGGGCGTGCTGTCGATCTTTGCGCAGCAACTGCTGGAGGGCAAGGAACTGGCCATCTTCGAGGACGGCGAGATCGCACGCGACTTCGTTTACGTGGACGACGTGGTTGATGCCCTTGTGCGTGCCGGCGAGCGTCCCTTGCCGCACGGCACTGTGCTGGACATCGGCATGGGCCAGGCGGTCACCATTCTGGAGGTGGCGAAGACCCTGATGAAGGCACTGGGTCGGTCGCAGGATGCATACCGCATCACCGGTGCCTTCCGTGTCGGCGACATCCGCCATGCCTGCGCGGATATCGAGGAAGCGCGAACCCTGCTGGACTGGCAGCCCAAGGTCATCGTCGACGATGGGCTGGCCCGGCTTGCACGCTGGGCACAAGGACAACATCAGGTCAAATCATCCGTCAAATGAGTTTTGCCATGAACAGCAATGACACCATCCGAGTCTTCGTGGGCGCTGACCGGTCGCAGCAACTGGCGATCGACGTGCTTGCCTACTCGATCAAGCGGCACACCACGACCAACGTGGAGGTGGTGCCCATGGTCGATCTTGACGTCCCGGTTCCGGGCGACCCCCGCAATCACCAGCGTACGGGCTTCTCGTTCAGTCGTTTCTGCATTCCTCAGCTGTGCGGCTATCGGGGCCGGGCGATCTACATGGACGCCGACATGCAGGTGTTCAAGGACATCCGCTCGCTTTGGAGCCTTCCGTTCAATGGCCAGCGCGTCCTGGTGCAGGAGTCCGTCAAGCACACCGACGTCACCCTGCACAAGGAGAACGCCCCGAGCACCCGCAAGAAGCAGTGCGCGGTGATGCTGATCGACTGTGAGAACCTGGATTGGGACGTGCGCGAGATCGTCCGCGGCCTTGACGAGGGGCGCTACACCTATTCACAGCTGATGGACGAGATGTGCATCGTGCCCGAGGAACTGGTGGGCTACCGGGTGCCGTTTGAATGGAACAGCCTCGAACACTTTGACAAATCCACCAGCCTGATCCACTACACCGATATGGGCACACAGCCCTGGGTTTCCACACGCAATGCCAATGGGGAGATCTGGTTCGCCGAGGTCCGCCGCATGCTTGCCGATGGTTCGCTGCGTATGGAGCAACTGCAGCAGGAAATCGTCATGGGACATTTTCGCCCTTCGCTTGTGCGAGATATCCGCTGGGGTCATAAGGTGCCAACTTTCCTGCGGTCGATGTTCAACCGCCTCAACGAAGGCATGGATCGCGCACGAGGCTTTGTGGCGCACCGCAAGGTATACGAGGCCAAGCGCCTACGCATGGCGGCGGTGCGTGCCCATGAGAAGTCGGTGACAGCTGATCGCATATGAGCCATTCTCTCGCCACGCGCTGGCTCGCTCGTATGCGCAAGGCGCTAGCTCGAGTGACACGGCGAGTACCCACGCAGCGCTTTGCATCCAAGTCATCTGCCCCGGGGGCGCTAAGGGTGATGTACGTTGCCAATTCGTTCATTCCCACGCTGCAACTAAGCTTCGTCAAGCCCCTGCAGGCGCTCGTGGACAAGGGCGAGATCGAGGCCGAACTGTTGAGTGAGCAGCAGATGAAGGACCTGTTCGGAAAGAACGTGCGCAATGAGCAGGCGCGCGCCTGGATACGGCAGCGTATCCAGGGGTTCAAGCCGGACATCCTGCTCTTTTGCCGCTACAGCGGTCCCCACGTCGAAGCAATGCTCGATCTGGCGCGCGAGGTTGGCATTGCGACCATATTCCATATCGACGACGACCTGCTGAACGTACCGCTGGAGATCGGGCAGGCAAAATATGAGTTTCACAACCATCCGGCACGTCTGGCAACCGTGCGGGCACTGCTCGGGCGGACCGACCTTGTTTATTGCTCGACGGCCGGTCTGTTGCAGCGGTTGCAGGCGCAGGGCCTTGACCAGCGCGGCGCGGCCGGGCGGATCTATTGCTCGGGCGAGGTCTTGTCGCCAGCCCCGCAGGCCGGACCGCTGAAGATCGGCTACATGGGTTTTGATCACGCGCACGATTTCCAACTGGCCTTGCCGGGCCTCGTGCGTGCGCTTGATGAGCATCCTCAGGTGCAGTTCGAATTGTTCGGATCCATCCCCAAGCCCGCCGAGCTCGAGCGCTTCGGGGGCCGAGTGACCGTTATTCCACCCATACCAGACTACCAGCAGTTCATGGCAAAGTTTGCCTCGTTGGGGTGGGCCATCGGGATCTGCCCCTTGGCCGACACACCCTTTAATGCGGTGAAGGCCAACACCAAGTGGGTCGAATACACGGCTATCGGCGCGGCCGTCATCGCGACAGCCGGCACGGTGTATGACGATTGCTGTTCGAAAGGCTGCGGTGTCCTGGTCTCCGACGAGGCGGGTTGGTACGTAGCGATCGACCAGCTGTTGAAGGATCATCCCGGCAGGTTGCGGCAGGTGCGCGACGCACAGGCCCGTCTGCAGCAGCAGTACTCCATCGACGCTTTGCGCGAGCAGGTCATGACCATGTTTCGGGCGGTCCGGGAGTGCGACCCTGCCTCCTCGGGCATTCGGTAGGAGCGGCGCCGCCCTCACAAGCCAGGTAATAAGCCTTGTTATTCAATTCCTTTGTCTTCATCGCGCTGTTCCTACCGCTGACCTTGGCCGTTTTCTGGCTCTGGCCTGGTGACCGCGGAAAACGGGTCATTCTGCTTGGCAGCAGCCTGCTGTATTTCGGCTATTTCCACTGGCCCTACCTCGGCCTTCTGATCGGCTTGGTTGGCGTGGCATGGGCCTGCGCGCTGTGGGGGCAGCGAACGCTGTCGGCTAAACCCGTCTGGGTGGCCGGCGCGGTGCTGCTCGGTGTGTTGGCCTACTTCAAGTACTCGGGCTTCCTGGTACAGGTCGCACAGGATCTCGGCCTTTCGGCCGGGGGCTCCCGCCGGGTGCACGAGCTTGCCCTGCCGATCGGGATTAGTTTCATCGTCTTCCAAGCGCTCGGTTATGTGATCGATGTGCATCGCCGGGAGTTTTCGGCGGAGCGCCGCTTCACGGTTGTCCTGCTATTCAAGGCGTTCTTTCCACAACTGATTGCCGGTCCAATCTGTAGAGCCCATGAGCTGATGCCCCAACTGAGGCAGCATTTCAGGTTCGACGCGACCCAATTCTTCGCGGGACTCGGCATATTTGCCGTTGGTCTGTTCCTCAAGGAAGTCTTCGCCGATGGATTAGCCCCACTCGTAGATTCGCTCTACGAGGCTGGTACCAGGCGCAGTACGCTAGACGCATGGGCTGCGGCCGTAGGCTTTGGCGGGCAGATTTACGCCGATTTCTGGGGCTACTCGACCATGGCTGTTGGCTTGGCGCGCATGTTCGGCGTGACGATTCCAGTCAATTTCCGTCTACCCTATGCGGCCACCTCACTGCGTGAGTTCTGGCGTCGCTGGCACATCACCCTGTCGCAGTGGTTGCGCGATTACCTTTATAAACCGTTGGGCGGCTCGCGGTATGGGCCACGCAGGACCGCCTTGGCTCTCATGGCCACCATGCTGCTGGGGGGGATCTGGCACGGCGCCAATTACACCTTTGTAGTATGGGGTGCACTGCACGGCGCGGTGCTGACGCTTGAGCATTTCTTGCGCCCAGGAAAGCCAGGTGCAGCGATGGCCGGGGTTTCCATAGGTGGCCTGCTTGGCTGGATCTATACCTCTGTCGTGGTCTTGGTGGCTTGGGTCTTCTTCCGTGCGGTGGATGTTCACCAAGCTTTTTCTATAGTGTCCGAGATGTTTGCTGGTGGCTCACAGGGAGAGATGCCGGCATCTGTGCGACAGATATTTTTCCTGTCGGCGGTGCTGTTCGTGCTGCAGTTTCCGCTTGAGCGTTTCCTGGAGGCCTTGAGGCTGGGGCAGGTCAGCCCTCCAGCGGTGGTAGCCTTCTCCTTCTGGGGAATGTTCGCCGCAATTGTTCTTGGTGCGCCAGCTGCGGTCCCATTCATCTATTTTCAATTTTGAGCCTGACAAAGTGAAGCGTACTATCTTGGTGCTCGTTGCCTGCTTAGGACTGCTCCTCGCGGCCGAGGTGTGGCTGCGGGGCAACCTTTTCAGGTATGTGTCTTACTCGAACAGCGAAAGCATCGACGTCCAGCTGCGCGACCGTGATCGTGAAGGGCCCTGGCATATGCTTTTCGTGGGCGACAGCGAGGTTCGCTGGGGTCTCAATCCCGAGCAGGTCGATCGTGGATTGACCGAGGGCGGGGCCACTGCCCGTTCGTTCAACCATGCATTCGATGGCTTCGGTGCCTCTTGGTGGACGGTGCTGCTACCGCGTGTCCTGCAGTCGCCTGCCTTGGCCGATGTCCAGACGGTAGCGATCGGTGTGCAGATGATCGAGGTGCACCAGGTGCTAACGCCAACCCGGGATCATTGCGGCGCGCTACAGCGGCCGGTGCTGACGTCGGCCTTCGGTATCGACAACGGTCTGGACGGTCTGTGCCAGTCCCGCGCCTGGGATTCGCAGTTAGGCCGCCAGATGTTCGCTCCGCTATGGTCCGTGCGGTACGCCTCTGCCGTCCGAACCCTGCTGATGCCCGAGGCGGTGTCGGTGACACCAATGCTGCAGTTCAACTCGCGCAAGGCTGGGAAACCCCTACGCGGCTTTCAACCACACCGTTCGATCGAGCAGGACGAAAAAGAGGCATATGCGGAGTTCGGGCGCTGGAAGGCCCAGTTCAATCCGGAGCGCGACTTCAATCCACTGCCGCCGCAGGCGTGGGAACAGATGGTTGCTGAGGGTGGATTCTTTGACGAGGTCAACAGCATCGTAAGTCGCTCTGAGCGTCGACTTGTTCTTTTTGCACTCCCCACAAACCCCTTGGCCATCGACACGTTTCAGCGCAGAGCCGACTATGCGAGAAACTCGCGCCTGCTGTCGCAGTGGGCTGCGAATCAGAGAGTGACATTCATTGATTTGGGGATTCAGGATCGCCCCGATGCGGCTATGTACTTCAGTGATATGCGCCATCTGAGCGGCTATGGGGCAGCGGACTTTTCGTTGCGTCTTGGACGAGCATTTGCGCCGTTCATGGACATTGGTCAGCGATCTGCTGATGTGCCATCCGTCCAAGGGCCGCTCTGCATGAGCACCGCAAGAATCGGTGTCACGCAGCCAGTAGATGGCACAGTGCAACTCAACGGTGAGAGCTCCCCTCAGAGCCACACCTCTACGCTTACCGTAAGAAAGTTACAACCGTGATCGGTCGCTTCATTCGTCCGTTCCTTCGCGACCACCTACGGCTCGCGTGGGATCTCGCCAGACGAGATTTGGCAGCCAAATACAAGCGGTCGCTGATTGGACCTCTGTGGTTGCTGCTGACACCGCTGGGTCTGATGGGCATTTATTGGCTCGTTTTCGGATTGATTTTTGGTGTCGAATGGAAAGTGCCTCATAGGCCCGACGAAGGCATCGGGTTTTTGTTGCCGTTCTTTACAGGTTTGGTGATCTATCTCACGCTATCAGACTTGGTTAACTCGTCCAGCGTACTGTTTGCTGCCAAACGAACCTACGTTGTGAAGTCATCATTTCCAGTCTGGGTGCTGTGGGCAGCAAACTTGATGCGCGCCAGCGTGCATGCGGGTGTCATGATCGTGTTGCTGCTGGCGGTAACGTTGCTGCAGCATCGGCTGACGTGGAATGGCTTGGCCTGGTTTGTACCGGCGCTTGCGATGTGTGCTTTGTTTCTCTGTGGCCTGTCGCTGCTGTTGGCCGCGCTGGGGCCGTTCATTGGTGACATTTCTGAGGCGATGCGTTTGCTGCTTCGCATCCTCTTTTACGCGACGCCAATCACATACCCGCTGTCCATGGTGCCAGAGTCCTGGCGAGGATGGATGTGGCTCAACCCGCTGACGGCGATGGTGGAGGTGCTGCGTGCTCCGCTGGTATTTGGCACGATGCCGGCGCCTGCATTGTTGATAGGCTTTCCTCTGGGCGGTGCAGCGCTGCTGCTACTGGCGGTCTGGATCTTCCATCGTGTGAAGGGCGTGATTTCTGATGTCGTCTAATGTTCTCCTGACCGCCAGTGGCCTGGTGAAGATTTATTCCGGCACACAGCATCCGCTGGCCACGCTGCGTCAGGCGCTGTTCGGCACGCGCTCGAAGAGCATTGACGAATACCCGGTATTGCATGGCATCGACTTGGAGATCCGCCGCGGCGAGACTGTAGGAATCATGGGCCGAAATGGCGCAGGTAAAACGACATTGCTGGGCATTCTGGGCAACGTCATTCAGCCTACATCTGGCAGTGTGGAGCGTTTTGGTCGGATCGCCACCCTGTTGGGATTGACCGCGGGCTTCAATGCCAATTTTTCTGGCCGTGAGAACGCTTATCTTTTCTGCAGTATGCAGGGCATCGGTCGCGCAGAGACCGATAAGCGCATCGGCGCTATAGAAGCCTTTGCAGACCTAGGGCGATACTTCGATTTGCCCTTGCGGACGTACTCTTCCGGCATGCAGTCGCGTTTGGCCTTTTCTTGTGCCGTCCACGTCGACTGTGACCTGATCATCATCGACGAGACGCTGGCCGTCGGTGACGCCAACTTCCGCATGAAGTGCTACGACCGAATCCGCCACATGAAAGAGACCGGTCAGACATTCCTGCTTGTCAGCCACAACCAGAACATGGTGGCTAACTTCTGCACGCGCGGCGTGCTTTTGGAGGGCGGACGCAAAGTCTTCGACGGTCCCACTTTCGAGGCTGTGGAAACCTACAAGCGGATTCGTACCGAGGCCATGGGCGATGACGACTTCGAGGGCAAGCTCACCCGCGGTGGTGCCAAGCCGGATTCGACACTCACAAACGACGCAGTTCTGGAGGGGTTTCATATCTCTGAGCGGCGAGAGGGTGATCGGTCGCTTGGTGTCGTACAAGCGTGCCTGCGTGCCCAGCGTGACATCGACCATCTCACACTGAATTTCGGGATCGCCAACCAACACGGAATTGTGGTCTGCGCGGTGGATGGTTCCCGTGCAGGAGTGCTGATACATCAGCTAAAGGCGGGCGATAAGCGTTCAATTGAACTGAGCTTCGAGCGTAAACTTCTCCCCGGTCGCTATTTTGTCAGCTGCATCGTTCATGAGCTTATCGGAGACGTAACGCGCCCCTTAAGCCTGTACCAGAATTTCGTGCACTTTGATTTGCTGGGCACAGATGTCATGAGTGGCATTGCCGATCTATCAATGGACATTAAAGTTTTACAAGAAAATTAGGATATATTTAGATGACAATTTCTGAAGATTATCGAGATTTAAATAAACAGCTCCACGCCGACAACACAACTTTCGGCACGAGTGGAAGGAAGTGGGCTGAGGCCGTGAAGTTCGTTCATGAACGATTCAAGCTCATCTCCATATTAGATTACGGGTGCGGAAAGCAAACTCTTTCTGCAGCTTTACCTAGTTTGAACATTAGAGGATATGACCCGGCAATCCCAGAGCTATCTGCTAAGCCCTCCTCTGCCGACTTGGTTGTTTGCGGTGATGTTCTTGAGCATATCGAATCTGAATACCTAGACAAAGTGATAGAGGTTCTTTGTCAACTAAGCAAAAAACTGACCTTCGTGGTGCTATCAACCCGCGAGGCAAAAAAAACTTTGCCAGATGGACGAAATGCACATCTTATTGTTAAGCCGGCTGACTGGTGGATTAATAAATTCGAGAGTAGATTTGAGATCCTATTTGTCTTGGAGAATCAAAAAGCATCAGAATTGGTTCTACTGATGTCAAGCAGAAAGTCCAAGCTAAGAACCTTTTTGAATAAAATACGCTGGGTGCACGGGGAGCGCGATGCATACTCGAAAATGTTCTTAGCTTGCTCAAGAGCGTATGTGAAATAAGTATGAGATAACGGTCATTACGGGTGTAGATTTTATTCTCTGTAACCTTGATTTTTCGCCTTTTCGCCTCCGAGCCTGGATGTTAATTAATTGAGTAGATTGAATCTTGACACTTTGCAAAGGTGAGCGAGTTTAGCAAGTGATATATACCAATGCCATCCGTATTTTCGTCGCCGCAACCTCCGCTGAATGGCTGCCGACGCGTGTCCTCGAATTCTCCATTCAGGAGACGAGTGCACTGCCCGTGCAGCTCCACCGCATCGCTTCGTTCGAGCGCAGCATCCCCATGCCGCGGGAGTTGCGCAATCGCCCCCGCACACCGTTTTCCTTCCAGCGCTTCCTCATCCCCAAGCTGTGCGGTTACCAGGGCCGGGCCATTTACCTCGATGCCGACATGCAGCTGTTCACGGACATCGGCGCGCTATGGAACGCGCCGATGGACGGGCACGACCTGCTCACTGTGCGAGAGGGCACCGACGGGCGGAAAGGTCAGTTCAGCGTGGTGCTGCTCAATTGCGAGCGCCTGCAGTGGAGTATCGAGTCCATCGTGCAGGGGCTGGATGAGGGCCACTACACCTACGAACAGCTGATGTACGAGATGTGCGTGGCAGGCAGCGTCGGGGGCATACTAGACGCCGGTTGGAACAGCCTCGAGAAATTCGCACCCGGTTTCACCCACCTGCTGCACTACACCGATATGGGCACCCAGCCTTGGGTGTCGCTGAAGAATCCGCTGGCGCATCTCTGGGTGGGGTGCCTGCGCCGCGCGATCGACACCGGCTTCATTGCCGAAGAGGAGCTGGCTCGTGAGATCGCCGCAGGGCACGTGCGTCCCTCGCTGATGGAGGAGGTGAGGCGCCCAGGGGCACGCAATGGGGCTCTACGCCAGCTCGACCGTGGTTTCATCGCACCCTACAAGTCCATTCCCAGCGCCAAGGCGCGCCCATGGTTGTCCTTGCGTTCAAGGCTTGCCTTCTATGCGCGTCGCGGCCTTCAGCGCCTCAGCAAATCGGCCGGTCGATGATGCCGCTTAGGTTGTCCACCTTGCCCCTACAGCGGTAGCCTCTCTTTGCGCAGCAATGGACAAGTATTACAAAGCGGTTGGCCCGCGTGCAAGGTTAGAAATTTGAGTCTGTTATCAACCGTTTATGAAAAATAATCCTCTTTTCGAGAATATTTCGAATCAAGATGCATTTGTGCTATTTGCCGGCATGAATGTGCTTGAATCTAAAGATCTTGCGCTCCAGGTTTGTTCGGAATTCGTCCGCGTTACTTCGAAGCTTGGCATTCCTTACGTATTCAAGGCCAGTTTCGATAAAGCGAATCGATCCTCTATCCATTCTTACAGGGGGCCAGGACTCGATGAAGGCCTGAAAATTTTCGAGGCCATTAAGGCAGAGTTTGGCGTTCCGATAATTACAGACGTACATGAGCCATGGCAGGCTGCGCCCGTGGCCGCGGTCGTGGACATTCTGCAGTTGCCGGCCTTTCTGGCCCGACAGACCGACCTGGTGGTAGCCTTAGCCAAGACAGGCAGGACCATCAACATCAAGAAGCCCCAGTTCTTGAGTCCGTCACAGGTGTTGAACATCGTGGAGAAGTTCAAGGAGGCCGGCAACGAGCAGTTGATGCTGTGCGATCGGGGAACCTGCTTAGGCTACGACAACCTGGTGGTGGACATGCTGGGTTTTGGGGTGATGAAGAAGGTCACTGGTGATTTGCCCATCATTTTCGACGTGACCCACGCCCTGCAACAGCGCGATCCCTCCGATGCTGCCTCTGGCGGACGGCGTCAACAGATTGTGGACTTGGCTCGTGCCGGTATGGCAGTGGGCCTTGCCGGCCTCTTCCTGGAAGCCCACCCGGACCCCGACAACGCCAAGTGCGACGGTCCCAGCGCCTTGCCGTTGAACAAACTGGAGCTGTTCCTTGGCCAAATCAAGGCGGTGGACGACTTGGTGAAGTCCTTCCCGCCGTTGGCGATTGATTGAACGACAGTGGCGGGCGGGCCCATTTCTTCGCGCAGCACCGGGTTTTACCTAATGCTGCGCAGTGAATGGCGGGAATGAAGAATATCCGAGTGAGCAGATACCAAATGGCAATAAACGTCGTTCAGCAAGCCCAAGCAATCATTGCTCTTGAGGTAGGTGCGCTACGGGCCATGAGTCAACGCATGGATGCAGGATTCGAACGCGCCGTGAGCATCGTGATGGGCATGCGCGGCAGGGTCGTTGTTGTCGGCATGGGAAAATCAGGCATTGTCGGTCAGAAAATTGCCGCTACTTTGGCATCTACCGGCTCGCCAGCGTTCTTTGTACATCCAGGTGAGGCTTTTCATGGTGATTTAGGGATGATCCAACCGCGCGACGTCGTTTTGATGATTTCTAACAGCGGGGAAACGGAAGAGTTAATCCGTTTATTGCCATTCTTGACGCATCAGAAGAATACGGTGATTGCTATGACCGGCAAGCCAGATTCGACGCTCACCAAGCATGCTGATGCAGTGCTAGATGTTTCTGTTTCGCGAGAGGCGTGCAACAAAAATTTGGCACCCACCAGTTCGACTACTGCTACGATGGTTATGGGCGATGCTCTTGCGGTGGTACTCTCGACCTTGCGGGGATTTCAGCCTGAAGATTTTGCACGATTTCACCCCGGTGGGAGTTTGGGTCGAAAATTGTTGACGCGTGTTGCAGACGTGATGCATAGTCAGAACTTACCTGTTTGTGCAATCGACGCCAATTTTCGTGAAGTTGTGTAGACCATTACGCGCGGTAGATTGGGTCTTGCAATTGTGATGAAGGGAGTTGTATTGCATGGCATAATTACCGATGGAGAT
>Ga0335395_10001802_pt1 | contig 13341 bp, 15 predicted proteins | sample MAT02_FD_205744 | JGI IMG/M metagenome (GOLD analysis project Ga0335395, IMG submission 205744) | Freshwater microbial communities from Lake Fryxell liftoff mats and glacier meltwater in Antarctica - MAT-02 (spades assembly) (version 2) ...
TACTGACGCTACCAGTAGCAGCATTCGTAGTAGCGCCAGCACCTCCATTGCCACCAGCCCCGACCGTTGCCCTGACGTGAGTGACTGGCGCACCGTAGATAGCCTCGCACTGTGCCCGAGATATGAAAAGTGAATCAATTGCCCCTGGCCCATTGCCGCCAGTACACCCAGATGCCTGCGTTCCAACGGGTTGCCTGCCACCTCCTGCACCGCCAGCGCCACCCCCATGAAGAACAGCACGACGAATTGATAGCCAATTTGTCGGGAGTAGCTGCGTGGTAGTGGTAGCGAATTCATAGAAGGTCACTTCTGCGGCAGCAGTGCCAAGCTGCGATCGCGCTGCCGCCGCCGTAGCGGATTCTGCCAAAGCCTTGCCTAGCGCGGTTATTGCCAAGTCTGAAATCTGTTTTAATCTCATGGGTTAACGGCTTAGGAGAAGTAACGGGCGGTGACGCGATCAGCAACCTCTAGTGGAAACCCGGCGTTCGCCGCAGACCAAGTGATAGCGAGGCCAGAGAGGGAGAATGCAGCAGCAGCGCCGCCAAAGGTGTCGAACTGTTGCCCATTAACGAATAGCCTCAAATTGGCTGTATTCAGTGGGGTAAACCCAAGGTTGCCCACGGTATTTAGCGCCGTAACCGTCAACCGTTCGCCCCGTGGCGTTCCACTTCCACCACCGGCTCCGGCAGGGTCGTTGGAGATATTACGCGCGCTGACAGCGATCGCGGCATCCGCTGGGAACCGTGCGAAATCGAATCGGTAGCTAAACTCAATATCGATCGCCGCTGCTGGCATGGAGTGAGCCGTTTCAACACCAGCTATCAGAGAGGAGTAGGTCAGAGTGTAGACGCCGCCCGCTTCGGTAATTCTGCCAAATACCTCGTTCCCACTTGCATCAGTTAGTTTGAGCTTACTTGCGCCGCCGTAAATCTCAGTGCGGTTATTGACTCCGCTCGTGATTACACCGATCGTGTTAGCCCCGCCCAGCGGCTGCACTGGAACCGACACCCCGCCTTCACCAGCGGTAGATAGGGCTGTACCGAGGGCAGTGGTGAGGATTCCGGTGTTGCCGCTAGCGGAGAAGCCGTTAATACGAACGGACGCGCTCAGCGGCTTGGTAATCTGCTTGCCTGGAATCATGATTTTCTCCTATTGATAAAAGACTTCAAACTCATCTGATGCTCCAAGCTGCACCCGGTTTTGCCAGCTAACGATCGCCCCGTTGATGGTGTAATCGGGGCCGAACATCGCCTTTACCCCATTCAGGAAAAGCTGACTCAGGTGCGGTAATGCAGGCACCGCTGCCAAAGTAAAAACGGTTTGACCATTTGTCGGCGTGAAAACGGTTCGGGTTTGGACAGAACCGCCGCCGCCTGCCAGCCCAGGGTGAGCCGCTGGATTAGCGTTATGGGTGGCGATCGCGCTGTTAACAATCTCCGTTAACCAAGGAGGGGTAGCATCGGGTAGCACTACCGGGGGCGTGACTGGGGGCACCTGCCATATTGTTACCGTTGAGGCAATGATAGCCGTTCCCTGTACCGTTTTGCGGCGATCGCCCAATGGGGACTCTAGCAGCAAGTCGAAGGCGTACTTCCCAGGCTTAGTATCCGTTTGAACACGGTTCAGGGCAAGGGAAACTGATTTGTTCAGTAAAACGGTAGCGCTGGGTTCGGCTATCAGTTGACTGCTCAACCCTCGAATTTGGCACCGGGCCGGCCAAGTCTGGTCAATCTCTGCCTGCACAGCAAGCGGCAAAACTAGCAGCATTCGCCAGTCGGTTCGCTGGTCAATATATAAAATTATCGGCACGACCATCACAGATGCCTTTAAGGGATAGCCACATTTTAGCCCTACCAAGCGATCGCCCGCGATCTCGGTTGAACGGGCGTCAGACGGCACGGCCTTGTCTGACAGAAGGCGAACGCATTTTTCTTATGTAAGTAGACTTCTTTCAGGAATCGTTTGTTTACATAAGAAGTGAGGGACGCATTTTGACTATCATTGAGGGGCACGCAAACATGCAAAAGACCAGCCGGGGGTTCCAGGCTGGTCTTTTTTTGTGACTGTGTGCCCAAGGAATCAAGGGCACCTCTAACCTGCCGAACCTCCACCTACTGGGAATCCTCCACCTTCAGCACTAACGCCGGGACGTGTTCCGCCTCCACCTCCACCCACTGGGAATCCTCCATTAACTACCGATCCAGCCGGGACGATAACGTAACCGCTGCCGTGATATCCGCCATCTTGATAGCGGAGATCCAAGGTTCTTGTGGAGGCATCTTCGTTGTGAATCACCTCTTTCGTTTCACCCCCAGAATATGAAATCTCGTAAACTCGGCTCCCGTCGGCTCAAACGGTTCGCACCACGGTCGCTTCCGCATCGTGAAAGGTCACCCATTCTCCATCGAGCAAAATTTGTAGCTTCATTGAGTAAGTTCTCCTAATGTGCCATCCAAGGCGTATTTAATTGCGTCCGAGCTTCCAAGTTTTCCCGCAGTTTCCGCACCGGCCCCGGCCACAAGATCGACGGGTGCGATCGCTCCCACAACTGGGACACACACCCACAGTCGCAGACGGCCTGCCTGTGGGGTTACCGCTGGTCTCTCGGGCGCAGGCAGTGCAACGCCATACCTGCTGCCCTGACGTGGTGAAGCCGCGCTTGGTCATGCGGTCGTTATTGCAGTGTGGGCAGTTCATAGCCTCCACCCAAGGATCAAAGACTTGATGCCAGCGATCGCCTCTGACTCTGCCCTTGATAGGTTTTTTGCATGATGAACGGTTTCGTCTTTCATGAACCTAGCGAAAACCTCGCCTTGTCTATTTATTGCCAAGCAAATTCCTGGCAGCTCTTTGTCTTTAAACCATCCAATCATGAATCCCCCTTCAAGCGTTGAAACGCCCCCGGCAAACTGAATGTCTAAAACATCTTCTAAGTTGGTCGAACTTTCCAAAGCCATCAGATTTATCCTTTGTTTGTTTGATTACATTTTGGGCAATTCATTTTTCTCCCTGAAATTGATAGTGGCACAAGGGCGATCGCGCCTCAGCTTAGGCAGCGTTCAGCATGGCGTCTAGCGCGTCCCAGTGGGCCTTGCAGCCTTTAACGAATGCAGGATTGCTGCACAGCTCTAGAATGGCGAGGCGCTCAATCGCTGGGGCGATATCATCTTCATCACCCTCTGCTGCAAGTTCTTGGCAAACAACAATCTCCTGAGCGATTTCCCGGCGTGTCCATGTGGCTGCGATTTCCAGCGTCACTTCTGGGTCGGTTGTCTGCTTGAGCTGGGCTGCGATCGCGGTGTAGTTCATCGGGTCTCCTGTGGGGTTGTCTCTTAAGTATGCCAAAAGATACGCATAATGTCAAGGGATTGAGCAAGCTTTTTAGCCCTCAACCCTCCATTCGCCTTCCTCATAGCCGCTCTCTTTTAGAAGCGCGATCGCCTCTTCCAGAGTGTCTGCCTCGTCAATCAACCCTCCTAGGCCAATGTTGAGGATGTCCCAGAAACCTTCAGCATTCTTCTTGATCAAAACAAAGGCGTCCATGTCCATGCCCTCCTAGGCGATTTTCGCGCAGGCTCATCACCAGCAATTGCACCCGGTCTCGTCCCAGCGGTAAGAGGGGTTTGCCTCTGTCGCGGGGTTGCACCGCCTCGGTGGGTTGTCTCTCCCCCCGCTCTTTAAGTATGCCAAAAGATACGCATAATGTCAAGGGGCTGGGCAAAGTAATTTTTCTTATGTAAGAGAACGATTCCTGAAAGAAGCTTACTTACATAAGAAATGAGGGGCGCATTTTGGGTTAAGTGCGATCGCCCCTAACCCAAATTTTGTGTAAGACTAAATCAATAAAACCCGCCAAGGCTATACGCGCAAGCGCATCCTCAAACTGGCGGGTTACTCGCTTTTTAAGAGGCAGTAGCAAGGGGCGCGCAAGGGGCGATCGCTTCACAGGAACGAAAGCTGCTCTAGCCTTGCGATATTCACCAAATCAGACCTGATGCCGCTAGATCGATCGCATACCCACAGCACCTCAGTACGCTCGCGATCGCCCATCTCATCTGCCGTTCTGAAGGTTCCTCTATCTACCCCTACTTTGCCGCTGCCACTTGCTGAGCAAAGGGTAGACACCTCAAGTCGTTGTTGCGCGGACTTAGGCTCTACCTCTTGTGGGTAGCAGCTCAGGACATAAGAAGAGTTGCAGTTGTCTAGAGCGTCACACAGGTTTTGCCAATCGTCAGCAGTGTAACCGCCATAGTGCCCCTGGTTGGTGCCGACATATGGCGGATCGACATAGTAGAGGGTATGTGGTGAGTCCCAACGCTCAAGACACCTGATAGCATCCTCACTTGAGACATGCACCTCTGAGAGCCTGTCTAGCGCGTGCGAAAGCAATCGCTTTTGACTGTCCCAAGTAGCCGCTCCGTTTCGGCTTGTGACGCGACTGCCCCATCCTGCAAAAAGTTTGTTAGCGAAAGACATTTGAGCCTGAACATAGAACGCCCATGCAATCGTTAGGTCATCGTGACCTGCTGACGCTTTCAAAATTGCCTTAGCTTTGCTGTAATCGCTTTGGCTGTAGAGCGTGGCGTCAATCAACCTCAGTAGCTCATCCTTTTGCAGTTTGGCAACCCGGTAGAAGGTGATTACCCAATCATTTGTATCGTTGATAATTTCTCGGTAGTCACTACCGCTGCTAACCGAGCGCTTTTCTTTGGCAAAGAGTACCGATGCGCCGCCGACGAACAGCTCGCCGAATACGGTGTGGGGAATCTCGTTCAGTAGGGGGATTATGTGTCGTGCCATTTTTGCCTTGCCGCCATAGTAGGAAAATGCGCTTTTCATCAGATCCTCCAATCGTTAATTTCTGGCTTCTCTTTTCGCCGTGCCCGTTGCTGTGCCTTGCCCTGCTGCTGTGCGATCGCGTCTTTCAGGAATGCAATGCAATAGTCTAGGGGAGCTAGCCGCGATAGCTCATTAGCTACCCTAACTAGCTCCCTTACCTTTGCCGCTTTAAGTTGTTCAAGATCCATGATTGAGCTTCCTGGGGCGATCGCTTCATAAATCGGCACCACAGGCACAGACGCATTGACAGGCACGACTTCCAAGCTGACTTTGATGGGGTGATCACACAGTTGGGCAAATGCCAGTTCAATGTTGGGCATCCGATCGTTTGCCATTTTGAATAGGGGCAGAGAGGTCGTGCCGATCCGAGCCGTCCAACCATCAAAGTCCAGCAACCGACATTGTTGCCTCAGCATCATTTGAGTGGGGAACGGCGTCACTAGAGTCAGCACATCCTGCCAGAGTTGATCTAGGACAGAGAGATGCGGCGGCACAGTCTCAACATCTTGGGTGGTCATGGGTCTCCTTGGGTGGTTTAAACACAGTAGAACTGGGGATGGCTGATTGCAGTTCGATAGTTTCGGGTTAGCTGGCGATCGCCCCTGGCCACCATTCGGGGTTAGGGTTCATCCCCAGCGAGATTGCGATCGCCTGCATGGATTGGGCGCACTCTGGGTCGTCTGAGGTGGCTAACATTTGGCGTAAATCGGCTATTTCTTCAGCGGTTCGAGCTGACACACCCCCCCCTTCTAATTCAATGGAAGGTAGGGGTGTGACACCTTCAGAACGTCTCTGCACAATGGCCTTCATCTTCCCCAAATGCTCTCCATCAATGCTGTACAGCCGAATGCGGACGCCCTCTACCCGAGATTGCTGACACACTCGCTTGACTCCGTAGAAGTCAAGCAACGTGCCCACCGCCTGCATGTCTGAAACCGTGTCGATATTGCTGAAGCCAAACGCCAGCCTAAATTCTTTGGGATGTGCCTTCAGCAGCGCCGCAATTGGGGCAACCACCGTCTCAGTCAGGGCAACGACGCTTCCACCTATCACGCCCCGAAGGAACTCCATAACGCCCGTCTGGGCTAGGAGCCAGCATCGTAAAGCTGCCTTATCCCAATCCTGCGGTGCTGAGACAGTGCCCGCCCCTGAGTAGGTGCCGACTGGCTTTTCGATGCTGGCTATCGTGCGCCTAATTGCATCCACGTCAGATAGGTCGGATTCCATCCTCTTGATTTGCGATCTGGTTCGTCCAGTAGAGTCGAACCGCACGTCATCGCTGGTGACTGTTTCCAGTCTGTAGAACTTGGCTAGGTAATATCGTTCTAAGGCCAGCAGCTCCGTGGCGTCCAGCGGCTGCTTCCTAGCTTTAGCCTCAAGCTCCGCTGCCTGCACATCGTCCAGTACAGGTGAGGCGGCGATCGCCACTTCACGTTCACGCTTTGCGGTGCTGGCGATTTCTGCGAGGGAGGCAGATTGTGCCTTCAATTCTGCCTTACTGAATCTTGACTTAAACGGGGTGACTGTTTTCCCCTCATGCCGTAGCAGTGCGGTGACTGAATCCCTGAACGCCGCCATACCCTGGTTGCGCTCAACTTCGATTGAGGCCAGCATCTTGAAAGTCTCGCTATCCCAGTCGATAGCGGCGATCGCGTCGTTGGTTTCAGGTCTTAGGGAGAGACGGGATAGTCGCGCCGTTTTGCCGCTTGCCGCTTTAAACTCCCGGATGAATTCCTTTTCATTCATCGCCCTAGATATTTTGGAGTATGCCCGCCCGCGCTTGGCAATGTAGAGGTATCTATCAGCATCAGAGCGCACCCGGTCACAGCTCTGCGCTACGGCCTTTGCGGTGATTGTCGCCCCGCCGTAGATGCCAAACACCGAATCAATCATCTCGACATGTTTCTCAATCGAGAAACCCTGCGTAACCGACGGCGACGTAATGATCGCCCGGACGCCAGCCATATAGAGTGCAGGCAGGTCGCCGCCCTTGCTGGCTAGGAAGCTGCGTTCTATCTCCCCACCGCTGGTTTCAGCCGTGATCAGAAGCGTGCTGATATCAAGCCCTTCCAGCATTTTGGCGATCGCACTGGCTGCGCTTTTCTCGTCAAAATTGGCATATATCATCTTGCCATCTGGCAAATTCTTGGCTCTCTCTACCAGCTCTAACTCTATCTCTGCCTTTGTTTCGGCCATGTGGGCAGTCCACTTGAGGGGCTTGCGTTCTGAAGTAACCAAATAAAACTTCGTGCCCCGAATAGACTCAAGATATGCCAGCGCTTCCTCTGTCATATCCGCATCGGCAATGATTAGCTGTTTCGCATCTCGAATGCGGCGTTCAAACTCAGTCAGCAGCAGCGGCCTGATGCCGTCTTTATTGCACAGATTGGAGATTAATAGGAACGCCAGAACCGCTGTCGTCTCATCCACTATCACTACATCAGCCTTGATCCGCATGGTTTTCGGTAGCGATGGGGCGCAAACCGTTCCACCTGCTACGGCTTTGCCATCCTTCAGGAATTTATCGTCATAGCGATCGCCGTCATTGATGAACGCACCGCCCCAGCCTTCAGCCTGGTCTCTGGCGAGGGACTGAAGCGAGGTGATGCTAATCCATCCCTGAGTTCCTAGCAGCAGGGCGATCGCCTTCGACTTCCCAGTGCCCTTGCCGCCAACGAAAGCAATATCGCGGTCTTTGGGCAGTGAATCGGCTACCTCGGAAAACTCGCGCTCGCCAATGTTGAGGTCAGGCGATCGCTTCACCCGCCGTCCCAACTTGCGCCCGATGGCCCATAGGTCAAAGGAAATGGCAGTGGCGATCGCATCCTCAGCAGCAGATGCACCACGATTCACAATCAGGTCGTCAATACCCTTGCCGTGTGGTGCCTTCCAACTGGCGATCACCACTTGAGCGCCTGTAGCCTTCAGTAGCGCCCCAAACGTAAACAGCGCCGCTGCCACCTTGCAGCGGGTCTTCCATTGGTCATCTTGGTCAAAGGCCAGAATCACGGGTCGCCCTGCCACGGCAAAGCGAATGACATCAGCGATCAGCTCTCGCTTTGCCAACGGCACGACCGCCCCATCGATCCGATCGTTCGCCCGGTAGCCGCCATTGATGCCGTACAGCGCGATCGCCACATATCCCAGCGTCAATGCAGCCATCGACTTTTTGCCGCCCTCAGTGATGAGGATAGGGATGGTTGGGTGGTAATACAGCCAATCCCAGAAGCTGCCAGCTAACGGCACGGCCACCCCGTAGCGAATGGCGATCGCCTTGCGTGTTTCTGTGTCAATGGCTGGCAGATAAGCCCTAGAGCCGCCGCCTGAAATCGACTCATATTTAATTGGCTTGCCATTCGCCCGATTGGTGCGCGGCTTCTGAGGTTTGCCCTGCCAGCCCTCACCAGTTTCCTGATTGAGCATAGCCATAAAGCTATAGGAGTGAGGGCGTCGGGTTTCGTAGAACCTAGCAGGGGCTTGTCCTAATGCCCGGTTCGGTTCCCAGAATCCGGTATCCTCAATAATTTCAATGTTTGCCCTGTATAACGATGGGGCGATCGCGCTGCCTTGGCAAAACTCGCGCTCAATCTGTTCGGCAAATCCCAGGGCATCCGCTGTAGGGGCAACACCCTGAATTGTAGGCATTGTAGGCGGTGGGGATGTTTGAGGGTTTACACCTTGGAACTGGTTTATGTTATAATTTAGAATGTATTCGGCCATCGGATGACAAGCGGCGAGCTTCCTCTGAAGCCTAAAAATAGATTCTTACGTGCCGGGTAAGCTTTCGGAATCTACAATAGGAAAAACCAAACTTAGGAACCCAGCAATTGCTGGGTTTTTTGCGCTTTGCTATGGGCGCAAAATCCTAGTAACCAATCTTCGCACAGTCTAGGGCGCGATCGCCAGCGTGTTTTAAACGCACTCCCCGTCCTAAAGGCACGGGGAGGATGAATTCAAACAGAGACAGCAGGCTAGAACGGGATCGAGCCATATGCAGGTCTGGTAGCTTCTTCGTAAGGATTGGCGATCGCTGCTACAGGAACGCGATCGCCGTGCGGCTCTTCGCCTTCTTTGGGGCGCGGTGTCAGGTTCTCTAGTCGTTGGGCATTGATCATTATCCGGCTCCGGTTGCTGCCATCCGATTTCTCTTGCCACTTCTCTTCAATGAGCGACCCCATGACGCACACCCGGCTCCCTTTTCTGAGGTAGTTGCCAGCGAACTCGCCTGTCTTCCCCCACGCCTTCACCCCGATCCAATGAGTTGTTTCTTTCTCTCCGTATGTTTCTGATATAGCAATGCGAAATTCGGTGAGATTTTTCCCACTCTCAAAAAACCTGACATCGGGATCAGCCCCAAGATATCCAACCACTGTCACCACGTTGATCATGATTTTCTCCAAAATAAATATTTACTGCGATCGCCAGCAAACACGCTAGCGATCGCAGCAATGTCAAACAGCTTCTACTTCAATCGTGTCTTGGCTGGCAGCGGCTCCACCCGCCCCCGACGAAAGGATTTCGTACGCCTTAAACTCTTCCCTTTCAATGGAACTCTGAGCAGCCACGGGGAACACGCCCTCTTCAATCCGCTGATACGCCAACGCAACATATTTGGCGATCGCTTTTTGGTCACCGCTTCTGGCCGCTTGGGCGATCGCCGTGGTGAATTTACCCCAAGCTTCGGAATCGAGATAATCAGAGCCGCTTGATCTGCTGCCTGTGCCCGTGTTGGGCAACTCGTCTGAAGTCGTAAACTCGATCGCCGCCGTCTCTTCTGGGAACGCTTTGCTCAATGCCTGCGATTCAGCACATTTAGCTAGCTGGTTGTACGGCATCCGGCTCCACATGGGGCTGGACTGGCTGAATTCGTCCCATGCAGCGGTTCCGGTGAATGGGCATCGAGTCCCACCAACCAACCGATAAACCGTCACCCTCGCTACGACCGGCTTCCCCCGCCCTGTCTGGGTATGCTGATAGAGGTTTATGCCTTCATCAAACTGCGGTTCGTCGCTGCCCGCGTACTGACCAGTTCGTGACGCGATCGCCCTCATGCCACCTATCCCTGTTTGGATAGACATCTTGAATCCGTTGGAACTCTTGTCCCATCGCCGGATCGCATAAATCTGGCGAAGGATGGGACTTAGCCCGGTCGATTTGCAAACGTTCCAGAAGTACTCAAGCTCCTCGTCCGACGTCCCCGGATCGTTCGGGCCACCTCGGTTTATGAGCTGATGCTTGATTAACTCAATCTGCGATCGCGACCAGCCAACCGATGAGCCTGCGATCGCGCCGCCTTGTCGTTTCGTGATTGCTGATACCATTTTTTGCAACTCCTATTGTCAGTATTCTTAGCTTGCCTTGTTTTCTGGGTCAGGATGCAACAGCACTTGCTGAGTCTCCATGCTTAGCTTAGGCGTCCTTGAACTCCCTCACCAGCCGTCTAACCACACCCGCCAAACTCAATCCCCACTTAGAAGCAAGGGCTTCTAATTTCTTTCTTTCGATGTCGTCTATCTGTATATGCAGCGGTTTTTTACTCATACAACTATCGTATCAGAAATAACTGAGAACGGTACGATAGTCATATATAGATTGGATGAAGATTGAAGGCGAGTCATGCCGCTGCATCCTTTTCATCAACCCACAAATGTTTGTGTTGATCCAGTAGCTTACCCGGTACATAGGCTCTTCTAGCGAGTTCTCTGCGAAGTGACTTGGGGTTGTAATCAGGCGATCGCTTTATCGCCTCTGCGACGGCTGCAATACGACTGAGCATGGTTTCTTGTAACGACTTGCCACCGGGCAACCCATAAACGCGATCGCCCCCTAGCCAAGCTGCTGAGACTACCAGCCCCTCTGACACCAGCGCATTTACGATCTCGTTCACCTTTGGCCTGCTCATGTGCGCGATCGCACGAATGGCATTGAGGGAAAGCATGTCGCCTGCGAGCGCAGCAATCACCCGTCGCCTGTTCTCTGCCTCGTTGCGCTGGGTCTTGGTGAGCGACAGCCGGGTGGTTCCCTTAGAGTCGTTCACCAGACTATAGAGAAAATGTCCATTTGGCTGCTGCACCCTCTTTACAATCCCCTCTTCTAGCATCTCTTCTAGCGTTTGCTTTACCGAGTAGGTTTTCAAGTTGGAGATTGCCCGAACTTGGCTCATGGTGAGAACCTTTCCACGAAGGATGTCGGCGAACCTCTCATGGCTGCGTTCTGACCTGCGCTCACTCTCATCAGCCAGAGGCCATGCGTAGCCTAAGTTTGTCAGTAGCACCCGCAGGATAAAACGGACTCTAGGCAGCTTCTCTTCTGGTAGTGAGCTATGGGTACGCGCAATCATTCCTGTCTGGCTGGCAAACTCAGTAAGCCAATCGGGGTGGTGTTCCTTGAAAAGTGCGATCGCCTCTTCAAACGATTGGCACTCAAATTTTTTCCAAGTTCTTGAATTCAATGTTTTTCTCCAGTTAGTTTTTTGACGGTACAGAAAAATGCGATCGCAGGCCAACAGTTAAGTGCTAGTAATGCCCTGTGCCTCAACTAATGCTTGGGCCAGTAAGCAAGGGAATCCGTTACCCAGTACCTTGCAATCCAGCGAAGCCTTTCCAGATAGCCGATACCAACCGGGCACCGCCTGAAACCGTGCGAGGCATTCAGGGGTGATCGCAACGACCCTACCGCTTGGGATGTATGCCCGAGTGACGGACTTATGGATCGATGCCTTGATAGTGAACGATGGATCTAGCTCCCCTCGATGTTGCACCGTTGCGCCCCGCTGCTCAGTACCTTCAATCAGTAACGCCCGTGGCAGATTGCCAACGCGGTCAACATCCCCTACGGTTCGGCTCGGTTCATCCTGATACCTCAGAGAAAAGCTAGACGCATTTCCACCGGGAACGAGGCAAGATTTTGGCTGATGGATAAGTTCTTCTGGCAGCCGTTCAAGCTGCCATTTTGCGAATTGCGTTTCTGGCAGAGTGGGCACCAAGTCCGCGATCGCTTCATGCCAACCGACCCAAGGCAGTGCAAACAGGTCAGGGTTTTTGGAATGGGTAGGGTAAGGCTGCACAACCCTCCTTACCCTGCTCGCGCATAGGATTAACCGCTTCCTAGTCTGTGGCACTGCGTAATCGGCACTATTCAGATGCCAATACGCCAGGTTGTATCCATTGTTAGACAAGGCTTCTAGGATTAGTCTGAAGCTTTCAAACGTGCGATAACCCCATACATTTTCCAAGCTAAACCAGGGCGATCGCCGTTCAATGCCTCGAACTATCGCCTGAGCTAGTCCAACGTCTAGCTCAGTTTCACCGTTATTCCTTTTCGCCACCGACGCATTGGTGCAGGGCGGCGAAACGTGAAACCAGAACGGGGCGCTATGCAGTTCGACATTGCGAACGTCAGCAGTTAGGCAATGGTTTCCAAGGTTCGCTCGGTATACGCCGGCGATCGCGTCGTCAAGCTCAACGGCAAACCTTGGCGTAAGGCCAGCCGCCGCCATTCCAATGTCAGCTAGCCCGCCGCCGCTGAACCATGATTGCAGTTCCCTACTCATTGATCGTAAATTCGCTAGTCAGATAATCTACCACCCGCTTTACCTCTTTGGCGTCAAACAGCAGGACGGCAAATCCTTGTCGATTGCGACCTATGACCGTCCCTACTAGACCGGGGAGCAAGTGGACATCCGAAGATTTTGAGCAGACCCTTATTGACGGGTTGCCCGGTGGTTTGGGCTTTGTTTTGTCAGCCCAGCGGGCGATCGCGTCATCGGCCATCCTTCCCAACTCTTCTAATTTCATGCTGCTGCCTCCAATAATTTCAAAACAGATTGATCTGACCAGGGTGGGGCATAGCTGCCAGCTCTGCGATCGCCCTACTAGACTTTTTGGGCAAAGTCTTCACGATGCCGAGATCGTAAAGAATCGATGTCTTCTCGCGACACCAAACCTTGTAGGCGAATCCGCTCCGTTGCGCAAAGGGGTAATCGTCTGCGATCGTTCTCTTGACCCGCTTACCCCAATCCTCTAGGGATTCACCTTGCTGCTGAGGATTCTCGGCTGCAATCTCTAGCAGGATTCGCCTTGATATTGTTGCCCAGCTCATTCGCCCTCTCCTTGCTCTTTTAGCATTGCGCTAACACGCTCCTTATATCCCAGCCCCTCCAAATACCTGCGCAGAGCTGTATCCATCGCAGTGTTGGCGCTCCATTGCTGATCCTCTGCATATAGATCAACCATCATTGCAACGTCTTCAGCTAAGCGCATCGTCTTGTTAACCGTGGGGTGCTTCCGTTTTCTTGGCGACATGTAAACCATTTGTTGTGATGACTCCTGATCAAAGTTTATCCTATGGCACCATCATAGACGCAAAACAATTATTCTAGATACTGAAGTGGTATCAGTTTAACTTATTTTACGCATGTAATTTAATCAGCTTTACTAATGTCTCGATGGTTGCAATCTGGTGTCATGTGGGCTATAACTGAGACATGGAGAAAAGCGAACG
>Ga0335395_10001803_pt1 | contig 13339 bp, 8 predicted proteins | sample MAT02_FD_205744 | JGI IMG/M metagenome (GOLD analysis project Ga0335395, IMG submission 205744) | Freshwater microbial communities from Lake Fryxell liftoff mats and glacier meltwater in Antarctica - MAT-02 (spades assembly) (version 2) ...
GAAGGTTTTCTCAATGCCTTTGCTGGTGAGACTATCCAGCACCGAATCTGTAAAGTGCAGCCCGGCGGTGGGAGCCGCCACGGCACCTTCCTGGCGGGCGTACACGGTTTGGTAAGTCTGCGCGTCTCGGGCTTCGGTGTCGCGGTTGAGGTAGGGAGGCAGCGGGATTTCGCCCATTGCCTGCACAATATCGAGAAAAGGTGCATCGCTATGCCACGTTAGCTGCACCAAATTCTGCTCATAATCCGAGTAGCGTGCTTCCAGCGTGATGATGGTTTCATTGGGGAGCAGTAAGCTGCTAAACAGTGTTTCATTACGTTTCCAGCGTTTCTTATTGCCGATCATGCAGGCCCAGGTGCATTGGCGCGTGACCAGCATGGCATCATTGATGATGCGGGTCGGGGCTTCTGGGCTGAGCAGCAGAAGTTCGATGGTTGCGCCCGTGGTCTTCTGAAAGTAAACCCGCGCCGGAATGACTTTGGTGTCGTTGAAAACTAGCAGGCTTTCGGCCGGAAGTTGCTCGGCGAGTTGGTGAAAATGGCCGTGGCTGATCGTGCCGTTTTTGTAAATCAGCAGCTTGGATGCATCGCGTGGTGAAAGCGGGTAGCGGGCGATGCGCTCATCGGGCAGCGCGTAGGCATAGTCGCCAAGGTGAATTTCCGACATAATTATTCTAGCGAAATTTCGGGTACGGGAGGGCGCATCAGGCGAACGGGCAGCGCGATAAAAATCATGAGCAGCATTCCGAAACCTAGGTAGAAAACCCAGGCAAAAGAAAATACGTCCTGATTGAACTGATTGCTGTTCAAAGTGCCTAATGCAAATAAGGTCAGCGCAATGATGGTGTTGATAGCAGCTACTAGGCTGTACAACCAATTGACGAGGTGTTCGTCCAGTTCATCACGAAAGTCGGCCCAAGCCCGGCGGTTAAGGACGGGCAACAGATTGAGCGGCACATTGCTAACCTGTTTGGCAATGGCCCGAATGACTACATTGTTGAAAATAATCAAACCCATAACGAGGTAGAAAATGGTCGATTTTTCCACGTAGTTTTCGGCCAGGCCGGAAGGCGCAAAGTCCACGGCCACCAGATCGGGTAGCAGCGAATACGTCCATCCCAGTCCTCCTACAACCAAAAGGATGGAGAACCAGCGCCAGATTTTTATGCTAAGTGTCGAGACTTTCAATTGAGTGGAGAGTTGTGGTTGGTGATTGAGAAAGGGCCTTCACGAGGTACGACGTTTCTTCTAGTATTTTAAATCGACCAAAAACTAGCGGGAAAAGTTCTGCGTTTCGGCAACAAATTTTTCACGCTTGCTTGGTTTTTACTTTTGGGACAAGGTGGCATGTCGCATCAGTAGCAATGGAAATGAACTTTTGAAAACGCCGACGTTGGCAAAGAAGTTTCCGCGCCCTACATTGTTGAAACCCCCGCCCCAGCCCTTCCGATGGCTACTCATGGGCGAAAAAGGTTGGCTGCGCCGCCTCAATCAGTCAGTTTCATGACCTTCCCGGAGTATTGCAATTGCCAATCTTCCAAAGTAGATGGGCCAATTCCTTTACCCGCCGATTTGCCAGCGCCCTTTCCTGATAAAATAACCCACACTTGGAACTGGCCCGGAGGCAGTTTGCTGCGGTATAGTCCATACTGACGCTGCGAACTGTAGTAGGTCTTATTTTTCAGAAACCCCGCCCAGTCGTAAGGCGACGGCAAGGCGGGCAGCGGCAAAACGTGTTTATCCGATACCAGCATGAAGTGGGTGGGGGCAGGGCCATTGGTGTTTTGGGTGTTAAAATCAATATACTCCTCGGGAAGGTTACTTTCGGCGATTGGGTAGGAAACCCTAGCGCTGAACGTGACTTGGTAAGCCGTGGGCTTGATTTGGACTAAAGCAGCGGCCAGAGCATCGGCGTCGGGCAGGGAATTGGAGGCGTACACCTTGCTTAGGCCGGACGATTCCACAGCAGTAAACAATTCTTTCATGCGGGTTGGGTGGTTCCAATAAGGACGATCACCGAAATTGTCGCCTTGGGTGAGGAAGGTGCTATAGTTTTTCCAGTAAAAACCATCGAGAGAAAGTTCATCGTGCTGTTTTCTTAGCTGGATAATAGAACTATGGTAACTCATGAAATTGATTGTCAGAAAACCTAGCATCCCCATCCCCAGCACAACAGGCTGCACGTAGCGTAGTCTTTTGGTCAGCATCACCAATGCCACGTAGGCTACCGCCAGCAGTACCGCCCCAAAAATCATGTAGCGGCGCGAGAGAATGCTCCCGCCATACATGAAAAACTGGCTCATGGGCCTGCTCAGTACGAACATCGCCGCCGTACCTAGGCCGAGTAGGAAGGCGCCAAGCATAAACCAATAGCTGCTTGGCAGTGGGCGGCTGATGAAAAACCGCAGCGTCCAGAGCAGAAAAACCAGCCCGATGAATAGGCCCAGAAACACACACGCCACCATGTCGGGGTAGAAGGCCTGCTGCATCGCGTGCGGAAGGTCGAGGTAGAGCACGTTGCCCAGGAAGCCGAGAAAAAGCAGGCCGTTGAAAATAGGATGTTGCCAGGGCTTGGCAGCCTCGCTCGACTGAATGAATTGGTAGTCGAACAGAAAGTAAAAGGCAATACAGCTCACGGTCAGCAAAAGCCACATTGCCAAGAACTTATATCTTTTCTGAAAGCCCAAAATAACGGCTCCGATAATCCAGGCGAGCAGGCCCGTACCGCTGATGAAGGTAGCCGCCAGCGCAGCAAAGGCCCCGAGCCACCTGCCCGCCCGGCTGTCCCGGCTCAGGGCATGGGCCGAAAGAAGCGTGACAAAAATAAGGGGCGTGTTCTGGATGGCGGCGATGCCCCAGAAGGCGTTTTCGTAGAAAGTGAGACTGAAAAGCAAGAAGGGAACGGGGATGAAGTAGTACCACGACACCCGCTCTTGTCGAAACGGCAGATAAAAAAGGTACAGGATTCCGAGCAAAAACAGATTCCCTAGTGTGATAAGGACTTTGATATTGATGGTTCCGGTGAAAAACACCAAAGCCAGCATCACTAGCCGCTCGAAAGCAAAGCGGTGCTGGTTGACCTGCGAGAACAGGATTTTGACGGCTTCGATAAAGTTGGTCTCCTGGCGAAAATCATGAATCGTTTCCAGCAGTACGTAATCGTCCTCGAAGGGAATATTGACGAGGTGGGCGCCGATGATCAGGTAAAAATATACGATGGGCGTAAGCATCAGGCTTAGCCCGCATATTTTTTTTAAGAAGTCCGTTTTTGGGAAAACACAAGAAATTCCGAATAGCAGCAGCAGTAGTAGCACCAGTCCGAAGTATTGGAACAAATACGGGTCTTCGAAAAAAAAATGACTCATGAATGTCTCATAAAGGCATGGTTGAACTAGGCTGTTTCAAAACAGCTGCCAGGCCACAATACCCTTGCGCCGGAGGCTAAAAGTACGCAAGGTAGAAAAAATTTCCCGCGAAGAATCTCTAATTTTGCGCCACTCACCGCCTTCCCGCACCCTATGGATGTCTCCATTGTCATCATCAATTACCGTAGTGATCAGCTTATTATAGATTGCCTGGCAACAATCTATAACTATACCAGAGACGTGCGCTTTGAGGTGATCGTGGTGGACAATGACCCCGAACGCGGCGGCAAAGCGCAGGTGCTGGGCCAGTACCCCGAAGTCAGGTGGATCGACATGGCCTACAATTCGGGCTTCGGCCGCGCCAACAACGCGGGCATGAAAGTGGCGCGGGGGCGGTATTTCCTGCTGTTGAACGCCGACACGCTGCTGATCGACGACGTGATCGGCCGCTGCGTGCAGCGCATGGATACCCGGCCCGACATCGTAGCCTGCGGGGCCTTGCAGCACTACGCCGACTACTCGCCCATGCCTTTTTACCAAAGTTTCAACGATTTCCGGCGGACTTTCTTTATTTTGCCACCAGGGGGCACTTTAGAGAAATTGGTCGCGAAATGGTACCCCGAACCCAACTATGACGATCCCGACCAGTACGACTGGCTGGTGGGGGCTTTCGTATTTGTGCGGCGCGAGGGCTACGAGCGCACAGGCGGCTTCGGCGAGGACTTCTTTATGTACGGCGAGGATGTCGAGTGGTCGGGACGATTGGGCGAACTGGGGAAATTATGTATTTTTGAAGATTGCCGCTATGTCCATCTGGAAAACAAAAACCCCTTTCGACGCACCAACATTTCTTGGATCAACCGATTCAGTACCCAGATGCAGGTTTCCAATCTGCTTTGGATCAGGAAACAATACGGCGTTTTGGCCTACCTGACGCTGATCCTTCACTACGCTGTGATGATACCCGTCGTTTTCGGTTGGCGAATGGCTCTGAATGCCAGGGAAACGGGAAACCCTTTTTCGAGAATGAGCACCCAGCGGATTTTCCTCCGCAAAACTGGCGTCCTGTTCAAGTATTTCTGGCGGACGCTTTTTCTCAAGAAAGGTTTGTACAGGATCAAGCCCACTGAGAACATTGACCTACTGACCGCCGCCGAACTCTAGCCAGCCCCCCCCGAATCAACCCTTACCCCCAGTCCACACCCCACCGATTATGCCCGCCCCCAAAAAACGCATTCTTTTTTTCACCCCCTTCGCCACGCGCACCGGCTCGGAGATGATGCTGCTCTATATCGTCAAGAATATTGACCGCAGCCGCTTCGAGGTGGGCGTAGCTAGTTTCGGCAGGGGCGAGCTACTGGCGGAGTTTCCGCCCGACATCCCCGTTTTCGTCGTTCCCAGGGTCTTCAACTACTGGCAGAAAATCCAGTTTCACCTGGGCCGGAATCCCATCCTTTCGGCGCTCCGAAAACTGGCCCGCGATTTCGGCGCCGACCTGTGGTACGTCAACACCACCATGCTGCCCGAAACGGTGACCGTGGCCAAGGAATTTTCCATCAAACTGGTCACACACTTTCACGAGCTTCCGCTGACGTACAGTTATATCAACGCTGACGATATGAGGAATATCATCACTTACTCCCACACGCTGGTTGGTTGCTCACAGGTAACCACCGAAGCCATTCGGCAAACCGGGGGCGAAAACGTGGCCCTGCTGTATTCGTTTATCGACCCGCAGAAGCTCCATGCCGACCCCGCTCGCACCACCCACATTCGACAAGAACTCAACATTTCACCGGACGATTTTGTGTGGGTTGGCTCCGGCATGACCTCCGAACGTAAAGGCTTCGACCTGCTCCCCGATATTGCGGAGTCATTGGACGATCCGCACGTACATTTGATTTGGGTGGGCGGGCGAATAGCCGACGGCCTAGTGTATCACACCGAGCAGCGCTGCGCCCGCACTAAGTCAAAGACCCGTATTCACCTAGTGGGGCAAAAAAAGGCGGATTACGCCCACTATCTCAACGCGGGCGATGGTTTTTTGCTCACCTCCCGCCAAGACCCATTTCCGTTGGTAATGATCGAGGCGGCCCTGCTGGGCAAACCAATCGTCGCCTTTCCTTCCGGGGGCGTTTCCGAATTTGTGCAAGCGGGCATGGGAGTGGTGACTGACGACATCAGTGTGCGCCAGATGGTTGCCGCCATGCGCCAAATCATGAACGGCCAGATTCCGGTGGACGCGGCCAAAAGCCGGGAACGCGCGGCTGAATTCAATGTGGAGAGTGGCTGCCGACAGTGGACTGCGGTGATTGATGAGATCCTCTGATATTTTCACAGTGCTTGGTTGTAGCCGATTTAATTAAAAAATCTATTATTTTCTCACAAAAACGCTCTTGTTTCGTTTCATTTCTAAAACAGATCCTCGTTCTAGGAAAGGTCACGCGCTAACCGGGGTTTATTTATAATCAGCTTAGGGGGAAATCATGGAAAAAAATCTAATAAAACCCTTAAACGGGTCAAAAAGCCTTTGGCTTTTTTTAGTACTGGCGATGTTTTTTTCGCTTGCTGGGCAGCTTTCGGCCCAAGCTCCGTTGGCCCCAGGCAACACGCAGCGCTATTTTTCCCTAATGCTTCTGAACCTGTCCCAAGAAAAGGACTTCGAGCTGGAAGTGATCCGGCAGTCCGCCGGAGCGGGCGTGAATTCACTGCTGCTCACCGTCCACTGGGACAAGGTTTACCCCAACTCTCCCACGGAACCCGCCGACTGGTATCGTATCGACAGCCAAGTGAAGCTCGCCACGGAACTCGGCCTAAAAGTGGCTTTGCGGGTGTACGTAGGCCGCAACGGCGGCCGGATCAAGGGGTTTTGGACCGAGGCCGATGCTATGAAGGATTATAAGCAATATCCCGTGAAAGAGATATACAATTCCACTTCATTCAGCTACCTGCACCAGCCATCGGTCGATCTGGCCGCCAACTTCGTCAAGCAGGTGACTGAGCGCTACAAGTATTTACTCCAAAACAATAACCTGCTGTTTCTGTCGGTCGTCACCACGCCTACCCAAGAAGCCGGTTATCACATGGTTAGTATTCCGCCAGGCAAAGAGTATCAAGAAAACTATCCCACGATCTTCGACTATTCCGATTTTTACAAAAATGGTTTCCGGGCATGGCTACAGGAGAAATACAGAAAAGTCATTCGTCTCAACCTGCTCTGGGGGGCCGAGTACAAATCGTTTGCGGAGGTAGTTCCACCCGTTACGCCCTGGGAGCCTAGGGAGTCGTTCTTTGGCCGCCGGGGCAAAGACTGGTACATTTTTCGCCACCTAGCGCTCAAAAAGTTCAACGACCAGATGATCAGTACCGTCAAGGGCGTGGACAAATCCATCCCCTACATCACTGAGTACGGTGCCGTGAGCGACCCCATCAGCGGGGTGAGGGGGACGCTGGCTTTCCGGGATTTGGATGAAAAATCGGATGGCGTGAAAATACACGATTCCCACACGTTCGACCACCGGTTTACAACGGACTTGATACGGAGTAACGTCCGCCCCAACCAGTGGGTGATGAACGAGGTCTTCTATGCCGACTATCTGCCAAAAATTGAGTTCTATGAACATATCGACGAATGCTTTGAGAACGGAGCCAAGATGGTCGTTTTTGTGTTAGCCACGCCAGGGCACGTGGCCGCCGTGCGCGATGTGATTCAAAACTCGGCCAGGAAATGGAACAACATCCCCATGACGCCCATCGTCACATCCGACACGGTTGGTTACCGTTTGTCGCGGGCAGTGGATAAAAGCGTGTACGACACCGGTGCTTACGAAGCCTGGAAAAAGCTGGCTCGTGGTGGCGCCCCGCGCCCGGTAAGCGTGATGCTGATCGAGGATCTTTTGCAGGGTGAGTATTGGAAAGCTGCCGAGAACGCCGCGCCCTATCTGCTCAATCCCGTGCCGATGCAAATCATCGCCATCTCGCGCGACTTTGTGTACAGGCTGCCCACGGACACTTTCGCCGATCGCGACGGCACGGTGGTGAGGATGGAAGTCCAAAACCTGCCGCCCTGGCTGCGCTACGAAAACGGCCAGCTCATTGGCAAGCCCGCTACCCTAGGCGACTTCCGCCTGCTGGTACGCGGTATTGACGATGAAGGAGCCGCGACCGACGCTTACTTTACCATCCGGGTGGATACCCGCGAGAATGCCAACAAGCCTCCCACCGTTAAGAGAAGCCTGACGGCCGTCACGGCAGCCCTCGATAAGCCTTTTGAGTTCACGCTGCCCCAGGATCTTTTTGCCGACGCCGACGGGAGAGTAACCCGCGTAGAAGTCGGGCCGCTCCCCGCCTGGCTCACATTCGAGAACGGACGGTTCAAAGGTTTCCCCACCAAAGTCGGGGAGTTTCGCATTGCCCTGAAAGCCTACGACGACCTGAGTGCCTTCGTGGAAACGTTCTTCACGATTCAGGTCGTCGAGCCGCAGTTCCTGAACAACCCGCCCTACGTCCAGAGGGCGATTCCCGTAAAATTCACAAAAGTCAACGAGCCATTCAGATATGCGTTGTCTGCCAACATTTTCGGCGATAGCGACGGATACATCACCCTGATTACAGTCCAGAGCCTACCTAGCTGGCTCAACTTTTCGTTGAATGAGTTTTCGGGAACGCCGACCGAAGAGGGCGAGTTCCGTGTGCTGGTGCGGGCCCACGACAACAACGGTGGCTACGTAGAAACACCACTGCTGATCCGCGTCGAGATACCCCGGATCACCTTTGACCTTATGCGCTCGGGCGGCCTTGTCGAGCGGCAGCGCATCCTTACTTTGAAGGAAGGCGACGAGCTCCGATCGGGATCGCTTCCGCCCCGATTGAACGTGTACGCTTACGGAAATTTCGAGTTCGACCGAATTGATTTCAACCTGAATGGCCCCTACCGATTCAGCAGTCGGGCGGCCCGGTTCCCTCACGCCCTCTACCGGGACGAGGATGGATTCGCCCCTTACGTGGGAGCCTACACGCTCACAGCCTCGGCCTATAAAGAGGATTCCCTAGTGCTGATCGATGAGATTCAGTTCAGTATTGCCCCTGGCGATTCCAGCCAAACCAGCCGCTCCCTCGGCGAATGGGCGGGCTATCCCAATCCCTTCGAAGGGGTTTTCAACATCCAGCTTCCCGAAGCACCGCCCGCCGCCCCTTATTCCTTCACGCTGATAAGCACCAGCGGTCAGCGGAGGCCCATTCCGGCCAAGTGGATCACGCTTTATGGCAAAATAGCCCAAATCGACTTATCCGGCCTAACCATTGCGCCCGGAATCCACTTCATCCGCGTAGAGTCCGAAGGGGAAGAGCTTCAACTTTTCAAAGTGTTGAAAAATTAGGTTTGACACTTTTAATTTAATCCCCCGAAAAAATCATTTTGCGATAATGGTATGCTTGCATACTATTATCGCAGTCGTTATATTTGCGGGATCAAAATATAGTATGCTTGCATACTACTTAACTCGATTATTCAAAAACCCAAAAAAATACGAATTATGGCAGTCATTGAAGAGCAGTCCTCCATCAAGGGAGGCGAATTTTTGGTCAGGGAAACGGATGCATCGCAGATATTCATCCCCGAGGAGTTTACGGAAGAGCAGCAGATGATCGCCGAAACCTGCCGCGATTTTCTGCGTACCGAAGTACACCCCCGTCTCGACGAAATCGACGCCGCCAAGTCACCCGACCTGATGGCATCGCTCATGGACAAAGCGGGCGAACTCGGCTTGCTGGGCACGGCGGTTCCCGAGGAATACGGCGGCTTCGGCATGAATTTCAACACCTCCATGCTGGTGGCCGAAAGTCTGGGAACGGGTCACTCGTTCTCGGTGGCCCAGTCGGCGCACACGGGAATCGGCACGTTGCCGATCGTCTATTACGGTGACGAGGCGCAGAAAGCCAAGTACCTGCCCAAGCTCGCCACGGGTGAGTGGAAAGCCGCCTACTGCCTGACCGAACCCGACTCCGGCTCCGACGCTAATTCGGGCAAAAGCAAGGCGATCTTGACCGAAGACGGCAAGTATTACGTCCTGAACGGTCAGAAGATGTGGATCACCAACGGCGGCTTTGCCGATCTCTTTATCGTTTTTGCTAAAATCGAAGAGGGTGGCGAAACAGACAAAAACCTGTCGGCTTTCTTGGTGGAAAGCACCTTCGGCGGCATTACAATGAATGAGCCGGAAAAAAAGTTGGGTATTAAAGGCTCCGATACGCGTCAAGTGTTCTTTAATGATTGCAAAGTGCCCGTTGAAAACCTGCTTTCGAGCCGGGGCAATGGTTTCAAGATCGCCGTCAATATCCTGAATATTGGCCGCATCAAACTTGGCGTGGCCGTGTTGGGTGGAGCCAAAGGTTCCCTAGACCAGTCCATAAAGTACGCCAACGAGCGCAAGCAGTTCGGCATTTCCATTGGCCGCTTCGGGGCTATCAAGCACAAGCTGGGCGAAATGGCGACGCGGATCTATGCCTCCGAAACGGCCTGCTACCGGGCTGGCCAGAACATCGACGATGCCATCGCCGACTTGATGGAAAACGGCACCAGCGAGGCCGAGGCAAAGCTCAAAGGCGTGGAGCAATTTGCCATTGAATGCGCCATCACCAAAGTCCACGGCTCCGAAGTGCTGGATTACGTGGTGGACGAGGGCTTGCAGATTTACGGCGGCATGGGCTACTCCGCCGACGCCCCGATGGAACGTGCTTACCGTGACTCGCGCATCAACCGCATTTTTGAGGGTACCAACGAAATCAACCGCCTGCTCATCGTGGACATGCTCCTGAAGCGGGCCATGAAGGGCCAACTCGACCTGATGGGGCCAGCTCAAGCCGTGAGCAAGGAAATCATGTCCATTCCTGATTTTGGCACCGAGGACGATGACGCACTTTTTGCCAAAGAAAAAAAGGTGCTGAAAAACCTGAAAAAAGCTGCGCTGATGATCGCCGGCGCCGCCGTGCAGAAGTTCATGATGAAGCTCTCGCATGAGCAGGAGGTCCTGATGGACGTAGCCGACATGATTATCGAAATCTACGTGGCCGAGTCGGCCCTGCTGCGGGTTGAGAAACTCATCGGCGTAAAAGGTGAAGAGGCCAACGCGCTGCAGACGGACATGGCTCTGGTGTACTTGCACGATGCCGTGGACAAAATCAACTCGGCGGGCCGCTCGGCCATCACTTCCTTCGCTGAGGGCGACGAGCTGCGCGTGATGCTGATGGGGCTGAAGCGCTTCACCAAAATAGACCCCATGAACCTCAAAGATGCCCGCCGCCGCATCGCGGATGCTATGTTGGCGGAGAATAAGCACATTTTTTAATTTTGAATGAGAGATTGAGTGAATGAGAGAATGTTGCTTTCGCCCGCATATTTTTATTCTATCATTCTCTCATTCACTCAATCAAAATTGATAAAGCCGACTCCACCCCAGGGTCGGCTTTTTATGGGAAAAGCAACTGGTTTGGGATAGCTTTGTGCCGTCTGACACTTTACTAATTGGGCAGCAGTTGGAAAATCAGCTAATTTGCGGAGTGAAAGCTGCACAAAAAGCACGCTCAACTCTCAACTTTCCACTCTTCACTAAATGAAACTACATTCCGTTGCCCTGCGCGACACCGGACAGTTCCCGCCGCTTTTGCTGGATTATCTGGATCAAAAACCTGAGCTAAACGAATTTTATAGCGTTTTTCCCAGCCGTGACGAATCCATCAAGGTGATTGAGCAGCGGGCGGATTTCGATGTGGCAAAGCGGAAAACGCTAGTGGAAGTCCTGAGAAAGCAGTACCGGGGCATCTCTGACGCGCCTGGTTTCAGCCTTTTGCTTAGCGAAAACACCTTCACCGTCACCACGGGCCACCAGTTGAATATCTTCACCGGGCCACTGTACGTGATTTACAAAATCGTCACGACGATCAACCTGGCGCGGACGTTGAAAGCGGCTTATCCCGACTATGACTTCGTCCCCGTCTATTGGATGGCGTCGGAAGACCATGATTTTGCAGAAATCGCTTCTTTCAATCTTTTTGGCAAAAAATACACCTGGCCCGGTGCGCATAGCGGGGCGGTGGGGCGGCTCAATCCGCAGGAACTGGAAACGGTGCTGAATGCCCTGCCGGAATCGGTGCCGCTCTTTGAAGAAGCCTACCTGGAAAACAGAACCTTGGCCGACGCCGCCCGATGTTATATGCACGACCTCTTCGGTGCCGAAGGACTCGTAACGCTCGACGCCGACGATGCCGCTTTGAAACGGCACTTTCTGCCAGTAATCGAAGATGAGCTTTTCAACCAAAAATCCAGCCGCCTGGTGGAAGAGACGACCCAAAAACTGGAAAAGCTGGGCTACCACACGCCCGTCAACGCGCGGGAGATCAATTTGTTTTACCTGACCGACGGACTGCGCGAGCGGATTATTCGGCAGGAAAACACTTTCAACGTCCTTGGTACCAAGCTGGAATTTACGGATGAAGAAATGCGGCAAGAAATGAACGAGCATCCCGAGCGGCTCAGCCCCAACGTGGTGCTGCGGCCTTTGTACGAGGAGATTATTCTTCCCAATCTGGCCTACATCGGTGGGCCGTCGGAGGTGCCGTACTGGTTGCAATTGAAGGGCGTGTTCGACTACTTTGCTGTGCCTTTCCCGATGCTGATTCCGCGTAATTTTGCCTTGTATGTCAATGCCCCCGCCCGCCACCGGATGGAGAAGCTGGGGCTTTCTTACGAGGCTATTTTTAAGGGAAGACACCAGTTGAAGCGCGATTTGGTGGAGCGTATTTCGGACTATCCGCTTTCGCTGGATTTGGAAAAATATGCCTTTTCCGAGCTGCTGGCCAAGGTAGTGAACAAGGCGCTGGACGTGGATGTGACGATGGAAAAGGCCGTGCTGGCCGAACGGGCGCGGCTGTTCAATTCGTTGGAAAAGCTGGAAAAGCGAATCAGGAAGGCCGAGGAGAAGAAGCACAGCATTGAGGTCGGGCAGTTGCAGCACGTGCTGGACACGTTCTTTCCCAACAACTCGGCGCAGGAGCGCCACGACAATTTCCTGAATTTTTATCTGAATAATCGGAATTTCATTCAGGAGTTATTGGCGTTTTTCGATCCGCTGGATTTTAAGTTTAATATTTTGGAGGAGTAGCGGCGCTGGTAACCGCAGAGGTCGCTGAGGCTCTACGAACTCTGCGAAAAAACTCTGCGCCCTCTGCGTTAAAAAATATGAACAAGCCACAAATCCGAGAACTCTACCTCAAAAAAAGACGCAACGCCGATCCTGAACGCATCGCCGCGCAGCTAGGGGAAATATTTTCCAATAAGCCAATAATACTTCTCCATTCTTTCATCGGCAATACAGCGAGAAATGAAGTCGAGACGAAGCGAATCCGGCAAATCCTGCAAGAAATATTTCCCGAAATACAATGGGCCGTGCCACGCATGATTCCGGGTACCAAACGCCTGGAAAACTACGCTTGGAACGACGAAACCGTATTCCTCACCAATCGTCACGGAATCGAAGAACCCAATCCAGAGACTTCTCAACCCATTGATATACAGGATATTGATGCCGTACTCGTGCCGTTGTTAGCCTTCGACCGAAAAGGCCAGCGCGTGGGCTACGGCGGCGGCTACTACGACCGCTTCCTGTCCCAATGCCGCCCCGACACGCTGAAAATCGGGCTTTCTCATTTTGAACCCATCGAAGAAATCGAGGATGTTGATGAGTGGGACGTAAAGCTAGATCTGTGCATAACGCCCGACCGGGTATACCGCTGGAACTGTTGATTTTGGTCTCCAGCCGAAGGATTTTTTTGTACTTTTGTCCCCAATTTTTACCAAAACCAAACAACCAAAATGAAAATCGCAGTCGTAGGCGCTACCGGACTGGTAGGCAGCGAAATCCTCAAAGTGTTGGCCGAGCGCAATTTTCCGGTGACGGAATTGCTGCCCGTGGCCTCTGA
>Ga0335395_10001805_pt1 | contig 13327 bp, 14 predicted proteins | sample MAT02_FD_205744 | JGI IMG/M metagenome (GOLD analysis project Ga0335395, IMG submission 205744) | Freshwater microbial communities from Lake Fryxell liftoff mats and glacier meltwater in Antarctica - MAT-02 (spades assembly) (version 2) ...
CGGCCTCGACAGCGTCTTGCGCCGGGTTGCGCGAGACATTGCGGTCCACAAACGGCACTGGCACTTTGGTCACGTAAATGGCCACCGCCAGCGCCGCGCCCAGGCCGATCAGCAGGCCAATGACCAGGCCGAGCACGGTGCCGCCGCGCTGCGACTGGGGGTTTGGGGTTGGTTTCGTCGTCATCAGAGCAGTCCAGTTCACATCTTCTGCGGGGCGTTCACGCCCAGCACCGCGAGGCCATTGTGCAACACCTGAGCGGTGGCGCTGACCAAGGCCAGGCGCGCCAATTTCACCGCTTCATCATCGACCAGAATGCGCTCGGCGTCGTAGTAGCTGTGGTAGCTGGCGGCCAGCTCGCGCAGGTAAAAGGTGACGTCGTGTGGCGCGAAATCGCGCGCAGCAGCGGTCAGCATGGCGGGATATTTGGCCAGCAGCAGCATCAGCGCCTGCGCGGCTGGGCTGGTCAGCGGGGACAGATCGGCGTCCTGTAGCACTGAGAGTTTTGCGGCTTCGACCGACATACCTGTTAGTCGATTCTTTGCAGCTTCAACGGACATACCGTCATTGAGGGGCTGGTCAAACCACGACCGAAGCACCGAGCAAATGCGCGCATGGGCGTACTGCACGTAATACACCGGGTTGTCGTTGTTCTTCTGCACCGCGAGATCGACATCAAAGGTGTATTCGGTGTCGGGCTTGCGGCTGAGAAGGAAGAAACGCACGGCATCTTTGGAGGTCCACTCGATCAGGTCCCGCAGCGTCACATAGCTGCCGGCGCGCTTGCTGATCTTCACCTCTTCGCCGCCTTTGACCACCCGCACCATGGTGTGCAGTACGTAGTCGGGGTAGCCGACGGGGATGCCCACATTGGCCGCTTGCAGTCCGGCGCGCACGCGCGAGATCGTGCCGTGGTGGTCGGTGCCTTGGATGTTGATCACCTTGGTGAAGCCGCGCTCCCACTTGGCAATGTGGTACGCCACGTCGGGGACGAAGTAGGTGAACGAGCCGTCGGACTTGCGCATCACGCGGTCTTTGTCGTCGCCGTAGTCGGTGGATTTCAGCCACAAAGCACCGTCTTGCTCGTAGGTTTTGCCAGCGGCGATCAACTTGTTGACCGTGGCATCGACCCGGCCGCTGGTGTACAGGCTGGACTCCAGGTAGTACTCGTTGAACTTGACGTCGAAGGCCCGCAAATCGAGGTCTTGCTCGTGGCGCAGGTAGGCCACGGCAAACTGGCGCATGCCGTCCAAGTCGTTCACGTCGCCGCTGGCGGTGAAGGCGCGGTCGTCGGCGTGCACGGTCTTTTTCGCCAGGAAATCGTTGGCGATGTCCTGGATGTACTCGCCGTTGTAGGCGGCTGCATTTTCACCACTGGGCCAACCCGCATCGCCCGGCTTCGCACCCTGGGCGCGCAGCTGGGTGGACGTGGCCAGCGTGCCAATCTGCACCCCCGCGTCGTTGTAATAGAACTCGCGGTGCACCTGCCAGCCCTGGGTAGCGAAAAGGTTGCAGATCGCGTCCCCCAGCGCGGCCTGGCGGCCGTGGCCCACATGCAGCGGGCCGGTGGGGTTGGCCGACACAAACTCCACCAACAGACGCTGGCTCTCTTCACCCGATCGCGCGGGCGCCATGCCGAAACTTGGGCCCGCCTGCAGCACCTCGCGCACCGTCTGCTGCTTGGCTTCGGGCTTGAGCCGGATGTTGATGAAGCCGGGACCGGCGATGTCGATCTCGCTCACCCATTGTTGGTACACCGGCTGCGCCAGCAGCGCGGCGCGCAGCTGCTCGCCCAGCTGGCGCGGGTTGAGTTTGAGTGGTTTGGCCAGCTGCATGGCCGCCGTCACGGCCAAGTCGCCATGGGCGGCCACCTTGGGCGATTCGAACGCCGCCTTGGCGCCAGCGCCGGGGGAAATGGTTTCCAGCGCGGCGGCCAGGCCGGTCAGCAGGTCTTGTTGGATCTTGAGCATAGGGCGGTGATTTTAGGTTCTGGCTGGCTTGCGGTTCAGGCCAGCGGGCTTGGTAACGCCGAACCTTTCGATCGAGCCGACCGCTGCGGCGGGCAGCCGGATTGAAACATTCGGTATCAGGCATCTCGCCCGTAACGCCATTTTCTGAGGTGCTGTGACAGCAATCACATCCGATAACAGACGTTCACCATATGATCGCGCCGCACAACCCTGGGAGAACAAAAATGTTTCGATCGCGCATCCCACCCATGATTTTGCTGGCTGCTGTCCTGAGCGCAGCTTGTGGCGGATCTGAGCCGTACCAACCTCGTGAACTAAACTTTGCTCGGATCGCTGCTTTTTGGCCCGCATTGGACCGAAAGGAAACTTATGTCGTTCGCTCGGATGCCGAGTGGCAGACAGTCTGGCAATTGCACGAACCGCTAACCATTCCAAAGACAGAACGCCCGCCCATTGATTTTTCGCGCAGCATGGTGCTTGGAATCACTCAAGGTTCGGGGCCAAGCGGTTGCTATAGCCTGCTCATCCGGCGTATTGTGGAAGAAGAGACCGAGCTTCGTGTTGAATACAGCTTGTCTGAGCCCAATTTTGAGCCTCTCATCTTTCTTTGCGCCACAGTGATGGTGCCCTTGACGGATTTCGTCGAAGTGCCCAAAAGCGACAAGCCGGTCAGCTTCAAACGCACCAACGCCTGATTTGCCATCGAAAACTCAGGGCATGTTGTGCTGATGACCTTCTTCACCACACCTTGCTTCTGTGGAATGCACCACGCTGCAACGCTGAAGGCATCCACACAAGGCGATGCCAGCCTCACAGCGGCGGTAAACGGGCCAGCGCAGCCACCTTGACCGCCTGGGTCAACCGCTGGGCCGAGGGCGATTCGCGTGCCCAGTGCTGCCAGTACAGCGCCACGTCCACCGTTGCACCAGGAAGCACCTCGCGCAACACCGGGCTGTTGACCAAACTTTGCTCGGGCACCATGCCCCAGCCCATGCCCAAGGCCAGCGCTTCCTCGAACGCGTCCACCGCCGGCGCGAAATGGCGCGGGTAGTGGGCCTGGCGCAGCCCGAAGTGCTGCGCGAGGAACGCGTCTTGCAGCGCGTCTTTTCGGTTGAAGATCACGGCCGGATGGGCCAGCAGCTTGTGCGGTGACACCGCGCCTGCGGGCGTGCGGCAGCGTTGAACCACGGACGCAGTGGCCACGCAGCGGTAGCGCATGACGCCCAGCGGCTCGGCCACGCAACCGCGCAGCGGGTCGGCGCTCGCGGTCACGCAGCCGATCACATCGCCGCTTTTGAGCAGGTCGTGGGTGTGGTCCTGGTCGTCGAGCAGGATGTCGAGCAGCAGCCGGTGCTTATGCAACAGCGGTGCCACACCCGGCAGAAACCAGCTCACGGCGGAGTCAGCATTGATCGCCACACACAGGCTTTGCCAGCGCGCCTTGTCGCCCGCTGCGCCGCCGCCCTGCAAGGTGCCGAGCACGTCGGCTTCCATCAGCCGCACCTGCTTGATGTGGGCCAGCAGCGCCTGCCCGGCCGCTGTGGTCCGCACCTGCTTGCCGCGCACCAGCAGACGCTGGCCCAGGGTGTCTTCAAGCGACTTGATGCGCAGCGACACCGCCGCCAGCGTGATGGAAAGGGCTTTGGCGGCAGGGCCGAAGCCGCTGTGTTCGACCACGGCGTTCAGGGCTTCCAATTGACGGGCGTCCAGCATGGCATTCAAGAAAAACTCAACCCAAAGGGGTTTGGTTGTGCTCAGTTTAAGCCGGGTGACTGCCCCGGCGCGGAAGCTCAGGCCAGTTCTGCGCGATTCCCTGGCGGCAACGCGGTCAGCGGCAGGCCGCTTTGGTCCTTGAGACCGACCCCTGTGAGGCCGATGCGGCGGCTCTCGCCGAACAGCCAGGCCAGTCGGCGCGCGGCGGTTCCCAGGTCCTGCCCTGCGGGGCGCACATTGGAGATGCAGTTGCGCTGCGCGTCGCTGCAGCCCACACGCGGCGCGTGGGTGAGGTAGATGCCCAAGCTGTCAGGCGAACTCAGGCCCGGTCGCTCGCCCACCACCATCGCCACAGCAGCCGCGCCCAGGCGCTCCCCCACTTCGTCGGCCAGCGCCACGCGGGCCTCACGCACCACCACCAGAGGCCCGAGCCGAACAGCCGGGCCAAGTGCGCGGCGAATCGCACCCAGCAGCGCGGCGCCGTGCCGCTGCACGCCCAGGGCCGAGAGACCGTCGCCCAGCACCAGCACCAGATCGGGGCCCTGGTTTGCTGTGCGCATGGGTGCGAGTTGCTCGACGCTCTGCGCGTCCAAGCGCCGCCCGAGGTCGGGGCGCAGCAGATAGTCGTGGCGGTCGCGCGCCTGGCTGTGCAACAGCAGCGGCGCCGGCCAGCCCTGCTGTTGCAGCTCGATGCACAGGGCGTCGGTGTCCAGCGGCAGATGAATGGCGTCACGCGCCTGGGCGTGGGCCAGCGCGAAATCGAGCAGTTCGCGGGTGGGCAGGCTCACACCGGTGCGCCCCAGCGCAATGCGCGCCGGGGTGTGCTGGCGCAGATGCGCCCACAGGTCGCGGCTGGGATCGCGGCTGGCGTCGCGGCTTGGTGTGGTCATGCGGGTGGCGGCAGGGTCCACAGCGAATGGGGCAAGGCGGGCTGGCGCGGCGCACTCAGCAGCTGGCCCTGCGCGCCCGTGACGCCCACGCGCTGCAACCAGGCCTCGAACTCGGGCGAGCGCTTGAGACCGAGCAACTCGCGCAGCACCAGCGCGTCGTGAAACGAGGTGCTCTGGTAGTTCAGCATGATGTCGTCGGCACCGGGCACACCCATCATGAAGTTCAGCCCCGCCGTGCCGAGCAGCACCATGAGGTTGTCCATGTCGTCGCTGTCGGCCTCGGCGTGGTTGGTGTAGCAGATGTCGCAGCCCATGGGCAAACCCAGCAACTTGCCGCAGAAATGGTCTTCGAGCCCGGCGCGGGTGATTTGCTTGCCGTCGTACAGGTACTCGGGGCCGATGAAGCCGACCACGGTGTTCACCAGCAGCGGCTGGTAGCGCCGCGCCACCGCGTAGGCGCGCGCCTCGCAGGTCTGCTGGTCCAGGCCATGGTGGGCATTGGCCGAGAGCGCGCTGCCCTGGCCGGTCTCGAAATACATGGCGTTCTGGCCCACTGTGCCGCGCCCCAGCCCTTGTGCCATGGCATGGGCCTGGTCCAGCAAAGCGAGGTCGATGCCGAACGATGCATTGGCCGCCTGCGTGCCAGCAATCGACTGGAACACCAGGTCCACCGGCGCACCCAGCTCCATCGCCTGCATGCTGTTGGTCACGTGGGTGAGCACACAGGTCTGGGTGGGAATGTCTCCGCGCACCAGCACGTCGGCCAGGATGTGATTCAGGCGCACCAGGTCGGGCACGCTGTCGGACACCGGGTTGATGCCGACCACCGCATCGCCTGCGCCGTGCATGAGGCCATCAATCATGCTGGCCACGATGCCAGCGGGATCGTCGGTGGGGTGGTTGGGCTGCAGGCGCACCGAGAGATGTCCGCGCAGCCCTTGCGTGTTGCGAAAGCGCGTGACCACCTCGCAGCGGCGCGCCACCAGCATCAGATCTTGGTTGCGCATGAGCTTGCTCACCGCCGCCACCATCTCGGGCGTGAGGCCGGGGGCCAGCGCGCGCAGCACCTCGGGCGTGGCCTGGGCCGAAAGCAGCCAGTTACGAAAACCGCCCACGGTGAGTGAGGCCACCGGCGAAAAGGCCAGCGCGTCGTGGCTGTCGACGATGAGCCGGGTGACCTCGTCTTCTTCGTAGGGAATCAGCGCTTCGTTCAGGAACTCGCTCAGCGGCACATCGGCCAGCACCCAGCGCGCCGCCACCCGCTCCTGCTCGGTGGCGGCGGCCACGCCAGCCAGGCAGTCGCCCGAGCGCAGCGGCGTGGCCTTGGCCATCACCTCGCGCAAGCTGCCGAAACGGTAGCTGCGTGCGCCGAGTGTGGCCGCCAGATTCACTTCACCGTGCCCAGCATGGCGTCTTGCGGCGCTGCGTCGCGCTGCGCACTGGTGAAGCGGAAGTAAAGGTAGGCCATCGCCATCAGCACGAGGAACTGCACCGTGAGCATCGGGTTGAAATGCACCAGCGCAGGCAGGCAGACCACGCCGCAGAACAGCGCGATGGTTGGGAACACCGGGTAGAAAGGGGCATGGTGAGGAAGGTCCAGCATGGGCTCATTCTGGCGCAGCTTAAGCAGCAAGGCCATCGAAACGATGTGCATCACGAGGGCACGCAGTACTGCCATGGTCATCACCAACAAAGCCAGCACCACCAGGTGAGGATGCCGGAGATGCAACACCGGCTCACCGGACTGGTGCGGGAAGTGCTGCGTTGCCTGCAAGAGCAGCCCGAAGCCCTTCACCACAAAGCCAGCCGTCGATCTCTGCGCGAGGCCCTGTTGACCACGCTGTGCGATGTGGTGCGGTCGCAAACCCTGAGCGAGGCGGTGAGTCCGCGCCCGCTGCGCCGCCAGGCGCTGGTGCATCGGATGCGCGAGCTGGCGTTCGAACACCCGGAGCAACCCCTGAGCGTGGTCGAGTTGTGCATCCGCATGCATGTGAGGCGGCGCACGCTGCAAAACGGCTTTCAGGAAGCGCTGAGCGCCAGCCCCGCCACCTACCTGCGCACATTGCGGCTCAACGCGGTGCGCCGCGCCCTGCGCGAGGGCGATGCGCTGGCCACCATCGCCGACATCGCCGCCCGCTGGGGTTTCTGGCACATGGGCCACTTCTCACAGGACGACAAGGCGCTGTTTGGCGAGACGCCTTCGCAGACCCGCCAGCTGGCCTGAAGGCGTATCTTAATCAAGAAATATTTAAGCGATCACAGTTTTAATTGATACGGTTTAACTCGGGCCGTGAAAGAAGCACACTCGCTGCACTGTCCAGAGAAACACCATGTTTGCCTTCACCCCCGCCTTCCTCTCTTCCTCCTTCATCGCCGGCATGGTGCTGAGCCTGTCGCTGATCATGGCGATCGGCCCGCAAAACGCCCATGTGTTGCGCATGGGTCTGCAACGCCAACACATTGGCCTCACCGTGGCCGTCTGCATGCTCTCCGACATATTGCTGATCGGCATCGGCGTGTTGGGACTGGCGCAGCTGGGCGGGCTGTCTGACAAGCTGATGGGCGCATTGGTCGGCGCTGGGGCGCTGTTCCTCGCTGTTTACGGCTGGCAAGCGTTTCAGCGCTTTCTAAACCCCCAAGTACCCGCCCAGATTGAGGACAGCAGCCAGCCCAGCCGCCCGAGCATGAGCCGACGCCAAGCGGTGCTCGCCGCGCTCGCCTTCTCCTGGCTGAACCCCCACGCCTGGCTCGACACCGCAGTGCTGATCGGCAGCGCCTCGCTGGCCTACGGTGCGGCCGCGAACAGCTTTGGCATCGGTGCAGCCACCGGTTCGCTGGTCTGGTTCGCCACCCTGGGGCTGGCCGCGTTCTGGCTGGGCAGGCGACTGAACTCGCTGCACATCTGGCGCGCGCTGGATGGCGCGGTCGCGTTGATGATGTGGGGCACAGCCGCCTTTCTGCTCAAAAGCCTGTTCGCATGACATACCCCAACCCACCCGCACCCGTTACCGTTTTCGGCCCCGATTTTCCGTTCGCTTACGACGACTGGCTGGCCCACCCACGAGGTCTGGGCACGCTGCCCACCGCTGCGCACGGGCAGGAGGTGGCCATCGTTGGCGCCGGCATGGCGGGCCTGGTGGCTGCGTACGAGCTGATGAAGCTGGGCTTGAAACCGGTGGTGTACGAAGCCTCGCGCATGGGCGGTCGGCTGCGCTCGCAGGCGTTTGCGGGACCAGCTGGTGAGCCGGGCATCGTGGCCGAACTCGGTGGCATGCGTTTCCCCGCGTCAAGCACCGCGTTCTTCCACTACGTCAACCAGCTGGGCTTGCAGCACCAGCCATTTCCCAATCCGCTCACGCCCGCCGCCGGCAGCACCGTGATCGACATTGAGGGCCAGACCCACTACGCCCGCACGCTGGCCGATCTGCCGCCGCTGTTCCACGAGGTCGCCGACGCGTGGGCGCAGGCGCTGGAGAGCGGGGCGGGGTTTTCGGGCTTGCAACAGGCCTTGCGTGAGCGCGATGTGCCCCGGCTCAAGGCGCTGTGGAATGCGCTGGTGCCGCTGTGGGACGACCGCACGTTTTACGATTTCGTGGCGCGGTCCGACGCGTTCGCCAAGCTCTCCTTCCACCACCGCGAGGTGTTCGGCCAAGTGGGTTTTGGCACCGGTGGCTGGGACTCGGACTTCCCCAATTCCATGCTGGAAATCCTGCGCGTGGTGCTGACCGGCTGCGATGACAACCAACACCTGATCGAGGGCGGTGTGCAGCAGGTGCCGATGGGCCTGTGGGCACACGCGCCCGAGACCCTCGCGCACTGGCCGGTCGGGACCACGCTGGCGTCGCTGCACCAAGGCGCGCCACGCCCAGGCGTCACCGCCATCGCGCGCGCCATGGATGGCCAGCAGCTCGCGGTTACCGACACCTGGGGCACCACGCGGCAGTACGCCGCCGTGCTGGTCACCTGCCAAAGCTGGCTGCTCACCACGCAGATCGCGGTGGAGGAATCGCTGTTTTCGCACAAGCTGTGGATGGCGCTGGACCGCACCCGCTACATGCAGTCGAGCAAAACCTTTGTAATGGTGGACCGCCCGTTCTGGAAAGACAAAGATCCCGAGACCGGGCGCGATGTGATGAGCATGACGCTCACCGACCGGCTCACGCGCGGCACCTATTTGTTCGACCATGGGCCCAACCGGCCCGGTGTGATCTGCCTGAGCTACGCCTGGATGGGCGACGCGCTCAAGATGCTGCCGCACCCGCCCGAGAAGCGGGTGCAGCTGGCACTGGCTGCGCTGAAGAAGATCTATCCCAAGGTGGACATCGCCAGCCACATCATTGGCGAGCCCATCACCATTTCCTGGGAGGCCGACCCCTATTTCCTCGGCGCGTTCAAGGGCGCATTGCCGGGCCATTACCGCTACAACCACCGCATGTACGGCCACTTCATGCAAGACAAGCTCCCGGTGGCCGAGCGCGGCATTTTCATCGCGGGCGATGACGTGTCGTTCACGCCGGCCTGGGTCGAGGGCGCGGTGCAGACCTCGCTCAATGCTGTCTGGGGCATCGTCACCCACCTCGGTGGCCGGACCCACTCGGCCAACCCCGGCCCGGGCGACCGGTTCGCGGAAATTGGGCCGATCGCGCTGCCCGACTGAGCCGCGCGCCCATCGACAGACGCTCGGCCAACAACCCGATGAATCCCCGCAAACGTCTGTGCCGATCGGCTCTGACGCCACCATCGCCACACCGCCCGCCATGCCGGAAACCCTGAACCTTGCCATCTGGCAAGCGCCCTACCTCGACACGCCTGCGCAATCGCTGGCACGGCTGGACACGATCGCCACGCAAGCACAAGCGCAAGGCGCCGACCTGCTGCTCTGCCCGGAAATGGGCCTGACCGGCTACGCGATCGGCCCCGACCGCACGGCCGCGCTGGCCGAACCGGCCGATGGGCCACTGGCGCAAGCGGTCGGCACCATTGCGCTACGGCACGGCATCGCCATCGTTTATGGCTACCCGGAGCGTCACCCCGATGGCGGCAAGCCCTTCAACGCCGCGCAAGCCATTGGGCTGCAAGGCGAAACCTTGGGCCGCTACCGCAAAACCCATCTGTATGGCGAGTTGGACCGCACCCAGTTCAGCGCTGGCGACGCCGCATCGCAGATTTTCGAGTGGCGCGGCTGGCGGCTGGGCCTGCTGATCTGCTACGACGTTGAGTTTCCTGAGACGGTGCGCGGCCTCGCGCTGCAAGGCGCCGACGCGGTGCTGGTGCCCACCGCCAACATGGTCGGCTTCGACGAGGTGTCCACGCTTCTGGTGCCCGCGCGCGCCTGCGAAAACCGCCTGTATCTGGCCTATGCGAACGCTTGCGGCGGCGAAGGCGACACCCACTACAACGGCTTGAGCACCGCCGCCGATGCGCGGGGCGCTGTGCTCGAACAAGCGGGTCGCGGCGAAGCGTTGATGCTGGTCCCGCTGAAGCGCTCGGCCCTGCTCACCGCGCGCCAGCACAGTTACCTGCTCGCGCGCCGACCCGATCTCTACCGTCCGCTGGCCGACTGAGGCACCGGCCCACAGCCCCAGCCTGTGGCCCACCATTCACAGTTGGCCTTCGGTCAGCGTGTCGAGCTGAAAGCGGCCGCTCTTGTCCCACAGCCAGGTGTCGGTGTAGGTGACCGTGCGTGGCGGCGCAGGGTAAGGCGCCGCTTGGCGCACGGTGCGCTCGATCTCGGCCACCACCTCCGGTGCATGGTTGGGCGCTCGCAACCAGTGCATACGCCCGACCTGGCCACGGCGGTCAATGTCCACCTGCAGCACCCCGATCGCATAAAGGTTGGGTGGCATCACACCTTTGAAAATGCGCTCGCTGTTGCGGCTGTAAAGGTGGCTGGCCACCGCGCGTCGGTACTCGCGCGAAGCTGGGAAATCGGGCGCGAGGCCGACGGTGGAAGGCGCGCTGAAGGGCGAGGCGCAGCCAGTCAGCAGGCTGGCTGCGGCGCCTGCCGAGGCTGCTGAGGCGAGCAGCACATGCCGCCGGTTGGGGATGAATGAGGGGGGCATACAGGGTTTGGGTTGGGCGAGCGTCGAGACTCAAGCGGGTTCTATTCCGCGAACGAAGGCGCTGACTGAAAGGCACCGCTGGTCTGGGATTGTCGGCTGCTGCTTGGGGTTGTAGCACCTGTCCCCAACGCTTGCGGACTGCGCCGTCACCCCAACACATCAGCTGGTCCGTCAGCTACTTGGCGCCCGTGTCGCGCAGGCCATCAGGGCGATGGTGTCGGCGCAAGAACGCTCGTCTCAGACTTGCTCGGGGCGTCTGAACAAACGATTCACGGATGCTTCAGGGTAGCGCGTGCAGGCGGCAGCACCTGAGCGCGCACGCTGTAAGCCCAGGCCAGGCCCAGCGCGGTGGCCAGCAGCACCAGTCCCCGCCCGGCACGCAGCTGGCTCTCCAGGGAATAGGCGTTGCACAGCCGCAGATCCGTGCTGGCCATGTAAAAACCCAGCCAGGCCAGCATGGGCAAGCCGTAGCCGACAAAGAACAGCTGCACAGCCAGGGGGGCCTTCAGGAAGGACTGGCGCAACACCACGCCGACCAGCCACAGCCCCACCAGCTTGCTGGCGTCGGCACTGGGCAGCACCACGGCCCGGTCGATCATGGCGGGGATCATCCAGTAGGCGGTGATGCATTGCGCCAGCATGAAGCCCGTCAGACCGTATTGGTTGAAGCGGGCCAGCCGATCGCCCAGCGCCTGCGGCCAGGCCACAGCGGCGCAAAAGCCAGCCAGCACCAACAAGGGCATTTGCACCAGCATGTGCCAAACCATGCTTTGCTCGATCAACGCGCGCAGCGGTGGCACCGACAACAGGCCTGCCAACAGCGTGAGCAGAATGGCCAGCGCTTTCGTCACGGTGAGGCCAGCGCAGCGGCAGCGTTGAGTGCCTGCTTGCCCGCCGTCAGGTCGAGGATCTGAACCAGTTGGCCATCGGCGGTGACCAGGTGCAAGGCCGCGTTGTGTTCGAACTCACCCAAAGGCGCTGGCACAACCATGATGCCGAAGCTGTCCAGCAATTGGCGCCGGTCGGCCGGGCGCTGCAGGCTCACCAGCTGCCAGACGTCGCTTTGAATGCGCATGCGGCGGGCGTAGGCGCTCAGCGTGGCGGGGTTGTCGTTCTCAGGGTCGAAGCTGATCGACAGCAGCCCCACGCGGTCCTGAAGACCCTGTTCCAGAATCTGCTGCTGCAATTGCTGATACACCGTGCCCAGCGCCAAACACAGCGTGTTGCAGCGGGTGTAGACGAAGTCGACAATCCAGACGCGCTCGTCTTGTTGCAGCAGTTGCTTAAGTGTCTGCGCCTCCCCGCTGGCATCAAACACGAGGAAGTTAGGCACCTGCACAGGCGCGCGTGCCACGGCGCTGCGGCGCTGGGTTTCGGTGGTGTAGGCCGTGCCGTTTTCGGTGGCGACGAACAGCGCCACCAAGCCCAGGCACAACACCAGCAGGCAAGCGCCAAAGCTGGCCAGCAACCCGCTCAGCGGGTCTGCATCTGCTCCGCGTTCAGGGGCGGGTGGTGAGGCGCTCACAGTCACCTCAAGGCGCCACGGCTTTCAGGGCAGCACCGCCCGCATAGGCCGTGGTTTGGTCCTTCGTGGCCTCGCGTTGCGCCATCACCGTGGCTGCGGTGATGGCAGGGGCCTGATTGCCCCACTCGCTGCGGATGTAGGTCAGCACCGCGGCGATCTCTTCATCGGCCAGCGTGCCGAAAGCCGGCATCACACCGTTGTAAGTGCTGCCTTTGACAACGAGCTCGCCCTGAACACCGTGCAAGAGGATGCTGGCCAGCACCTTCTCGTCACCCACCACCCATTCAGCGCCAGCCAGTGGCGGAAACACACCGGCCACACCCATGCCGCTGGCTTGGTGGCAAGCGGCGCACTTGGCGCCATAGAGCTGCTTGCCGTCGATGGCAGCGACACCTGTGGCGGCCGCAACGGGCGGGCGCAACAGGGCCACGGTGCGCTGATCGCCATAAGCAGACGACTCGCCTGATGGTGTGGCGACGATATAGAAAGCGCCCCACATACCCATGGCACCCAGGAACATGATGAAGAACCAGGGCAGCGGGCTGATCTTTTCCTCAGGGTCGGGCAATTCGCGGTTCATGGCCGCAAATTCGCTGTTGTCAACCTCGGTGTTTTCGACTTCGGTGGTGCGGCTGTCGGGCGGCGGGTTTTGGCGCGACGGGTCCATCAGCGTGGCTCCCTTCGATTCACCGCCATGTCGTCCACCGCCTTCAGTGCGGGGTAGGTGCGGTCCAGCGAAATCAGGTAGTCGACCAAGGCCAAGGCCTCGGGCTTGGCAATCACCACATAGCCCGGCTTGGCAAGGGCTGGCGGCAGGTTGACGACCACCTCGTCTGGCTTGGCGGCGCCTTGCCGCACTTCGAACAGATAGGGGTACGGCGGCATGATCGACCCCGGCGTGTAGGCCCGTGGCGCATACAGATGGCCCAGGTGCCAGTCGCGGCTGGGCTGGCGCGCGCCGATGTTCAGCAGATCGGGCCCGGTGCGCATGGTGCCCAGCAGGTGCGGGGTGTCGTAGGCGTAGTCAGCCGCCACAGACGCTCGGCCCCAGCCACGCGATGCGTCGGGGGCTTGCGCAATGTCTCGCGGCTGCTGCGAATGGCAGTAGATGCAGCCGTTGGCGATGTAGCTTTGCCGGCCGATCAACTGCTGGTCGGTGTAGGGTTTGA
>Ga0335395_10001806_pt1 | contig 13323 bp, 21 predicted proteins | sample MAT02_FD_205744 | JGI IMG/M metagenome (GOLD analysis project Ga0335395, IMG submission 205744) | Freshwater microbial communities from Lake Fryxell liftoff mats and glacier meltwater in Antarctica - MAT-02 (spades assembly) (version 2) ...
TCATGGTCTTGGCCTCCAAAGAGTTCGGTGGGAGTGCAGATGATCGGTGCGCGATAGCCTTGGTCTTGAATCACTTTGTCCAGCCGCCGGATGATTTCGGCGTTGGCGATGTGTTTGCAGTTCCAAGCGAGAAGATAGTCGATTCCGTGCCTCGCTGCAACTGCGACGTGACCGGCATCGGCTGCCGCCTTTTGAGGGATGATGCCGCTCTTGAGGATTTTGGCACCCAGTTTGATGGTCTCCTCGTCGATTTCGAGAAGAGGCAGGCTTTTGATGGCATCCATGCGTTTTCGCGCTGCCCGGGAGTCGCCTTTGCCTGCTTCCTCAATGACCAGCTCGGATATGAAGACGGAGTAATGGCGCTTCCGGGTATTCCACCAGCGCAGAGTGAGTTGCTGCTGCCCTACGAGAATCAGGTTATTCGATGGCCTGGCGGTCAGGAAGCTCGGGATTGTGGTTTCGAGATAAACGGTGGCTTTCGTGTTCATGTGGATAGCGAGGATAGTAGTTTTCCGGCGTCGGGGAAGCGGTCTTTGGGATTTCGGACGAGGGATTTGTCGATGGTGGTGGAGATTTCCTTCTCCAGTCCCGGCAGCCGCTCGCGGATCGGCACCGGGTTTTCGTTGAGGATGATGTCGATGGGGTCGCGTTTGGGATCGAAGCGGTAGGGGAATTTTCCGGTGAGGAGGTGGTAGAGAGTGGCGGCGAAGCTCCAGACATCGGAGACGGGTTTGACGTATTTAAAGTTCACGATTTGCTCGGGCGGCATGAAGAGCGGGGTGCCGGCGTAGTTTCCGGTGAGGCTCATGCCGCTGAGGCCGGCTTTCTGGAAGTTCTTGGCGAGGCCGAAGTCGGACACCTTCGCCCCGCCCTGGTGGATGAGGATGTTGTGCGGCTTGAGGTCGCGGTGGACGAAGCCTTCCTTGTGGGCGGCGGCGAGGCCTTCGAGCGCCTGGAGTGCCCACGGGCGTAGCGTTTCCCATGGAAGGGTGCCGCCGTGGCTGCGGGCGACATCGGCGAGCGAGCCGCCGTCGCAGTATTCCATGACGAAGAAGAAGGTGCCTTCGTCCGATCCGCTATCGAGGAAGCGCACGATGTTCGGGTGCTGAAGTTTGGCGATGACGGCCATCTCGCGTTTGAATTGGGCTATGGCACGGGTGTCGGCCTGGGCGCGGGAGAGCATGATTTTCACGGCCACTTTTTCAGCGCCGTTCTGCTGGGGCTTTGCCAGATAGGCCGCGCCGCAGCCGCCGCGGCCGAGTTCGCGCTCGATGTGGTAGCCTTTAAGAAGGAACGCATCCTCGCCGGGTTTGCCGAAGATAAGCTGCTGCATGGCCTCGGGCGATAGCCCGGAAAGATCGCCCTCCGGGAGGGCGGCATTCACCTGCCGGCCGCCGGGAGCGTCCGGCGCGGCCTCGATGCGCACCTCAATGCTGGATTGGCCGACGGTGATACGGTCGCCGTGCTTGAGGTCTATGCTGGGATACTGGCGTTTGGCTCCTTGTTCCGGAGTTTCTCCTTTCTCGCGACCGCCGCATTTTTTTTCGTTGATGTGGGTGCCGTTCATGCTGCCAAGATCGCGCAGGGAAGCTTGCGGTGGGCAGGCTTCGAGAAGGAAGTGGTGGCGGGAGACCCGCTCGTCGTTGGGAAGGCAGAGATGGCAGTCCGCCATCCGCCCGAGCAGGAAGGTGTCGTGCTCGGTGAGTTCGAAGGCTTTTGAGGTGCCGTCGGGGTGTTGGACTTGGAGATGAACTTTGGCTGACATGGGAGCGCTGTGCGCAGATACTTCCTACAAGTTTGGGGGGTGGAGGAAAAGGCGGAACGTCGAAGGTCGAATGAGAAAAAGTGTGGGCGAGACGCCCACGCTCCCTGATTACGGGCGAGGCGGAAAATCGTCAACCTGGGAGGAAGACTGGTGGCGAGACGTTTCCAGCTCGGTCTGCGGCGAGACGCCGCAGGCACTTTTGAGGAAACCGAGGGTATCGACGCCGGAGAAGCCCATGGATTCGAGTTTTTCGCGGAGGGTGGCGATGGCTGCGTGGGCGAGTTTGTGGGCGGCTTGTTTGGAGATGCCGAGGGAGGCGCCAATTTCGCCGTTCCTCCTTCTCCATCCCCAAAATCCTCCTTTCCTAGTGCCCGAATCCTTGCTAGTCTCCCGCTATGGTTAACATTTCAGAAGTCCAAGAACAAGTCGCGGCATTGCCCGTTGAGCAGAGAGCCTCGCTGGCAAGTTTCCTCCTCCACTCGCTGCCCGACCCCGATTACGACGTCTCCGACGAGGAAGTGGCCGAGAGAGTTCGCCAAGTGAAATCCGGCGAAGTCGCAACCATCTCCATGGATGAGTTGCGCGACGGTGTTTTATCCGACCGCCGCCGCTGATGCCGAGGTTTCACCCACAGGTCCGGCGCGACCTGACCCTCGCGATCCGCCACTATGACTCGATCAGCGATTCGCTCGGCGACGATTTATGGACGAAGTTTGAGAAAATCTGTCTCCAAGTGGAAGCGCATCCTGAGCGCTATCACTTCGATCCCAGTGGCTGGCGACGTGCCAATCTTGAGAGATTTCCCTACCACTTGCTGTTTTACGAGGAACTCGATGGCGTGCGGATCATGACGCTGCGCCATGACCGCAGGAACCCCAGCTTCGGCCTACGGCGGAAGTAAAAAAGCCCCTTTGTAAAACGGCACCTCGCCCGCCAGCTCCTGCGCGTCCTCTCGCCACCCACCGACGCCAGGGCTGCCCCCTGTTTGAAAATCTTCCGCAGCGCCGGACTCCGGTGCAAAGGACGCTCCGCAGCCTCCGGCACCCGCCCCACCTCCGCCCGCAACACCCGCCGCAGCTTCATCGGCGAAAGTCCGACCGCCGCCATGGCATCCTTCACCTCGATATGTCCCCCGGATTTTCCCTCCGCCTCCAGCTCCATCACGAACTCGAACTCGAACTCGAACTCGCCAACACGGCAAGGAAATTGACAGGATCCGTCCCCTCAAACCCGCATAAGCCCGTCTTCCCCAGAGTAGCTGCCTCCGTCCCGGGGCAGGCCGTGAAAGCGGATCCCGCCGCAAGTAGCTGGGGGATTCCAGCCCCAGGCCGTTCCGGGAGGCATCCTGCCTCCCGAGATTCTCCCGTCCCGGCAAGTCAGGGATGAGTTGGAACTGGACAATAATATTCTGGAAAGTCTTTTCCAAACGGAACCTCGCGCGTCAATTCCCCCATCTTCTCCCCACCCCAGCAAATCAGCTCCTCTGTGACCTCGCCGACTTCTGAAAAATCCAGGAAATCCGGAGAGAACTTGTGTGAAATGTTAAGTTGCGGGGACTGGTACTAGACATATCGCTAGGTGGAAGAAGAGGAGTTGGTGAGGCTGATGGATTGGGGATGGAGCGAAACTGTCGAATCCTCTCTCGCAACTTGAATGTGAAAACGCCTGATTTTTACAATATTCACATTGCCCCAACAGCTTCTCCCATCACGAGCTTAATTCCGGTAAAATTCATTTCGGTTTGTTGAGTTCCTACCGCAGCGAGACCGCACTAGTCCAGCTCGCCCGCGAAACCCTGCGCCGCCACGACGACGCCCGCAGCTTCATCCGAGGACTCATGCAAACCACCATCAACCTCCGTCCCGATCTAGCCCAAGGCGAACTACGCATCGAACTTCACGGCCAAGCCAACCCCATCCACGACACCGTCGTTGCGCACCTTTGTGAAGAACTCAACACCACCGAAACCCATTACCCCGGCACCAATTTGCGCCTCAAATACGTTCCGCCAAGGTCATCCTGTTTCCCTCTAGGTCAGGATGTCTGAGTCTGTTCGAAGGTAGCGCGCTACCGCCGGGAGCGCACGCCAAAGGAACGCGAAAGATCAGCCCAAGTGGAGACTGTCCGGCTCTCCTTGGTATCCAGCTTTCTCCCCCCTTTGTTATGCGGCCTGCGGCGAGGCCGCGCTTCCTTGCCACTCCAACCACGACCGCCGATCAGCGTCCTCCACCCCACACCCATCGGTGTCATTTCATTTAGTGAAATTTGCAAGGCGCTAGCTCCTGCAAACGATGGATTGCAAAGAAAGTGGGATTCGCTAATCTCAATGCATGAACCTGCTTTTGGAAATCCCCGACAGCATCGCGGAAACGCTCCCTGCTTCCCCTGCTGAACGGCAGCGCGAAATGCGTTTTGCGCTTGCCTGTGGCTTGTTTGCCATGGGCGAGGCCGACAGCGGTTCCGCTGCGGAACTCGCCGGCATGGGCAGGCTGGGATTTCTTGAGGCTTACGGCAAACACGGCCTGCAGCGCCCCTACCATGATGAGGATCTGACGGATGACATCGCCTTCGCCCGCCATCGCTGACACATCGGCCCTTTCGGCGCTTTGCAGAATCGGGCGACTGGAAATCCTGCGATGGCGTTTCCTGTCGGTGCTCGTGCCGCACGCTGTCCGCATGGAACTCGAAGCGGCGGATGACAAAGATCTCATCGGCATGATCGACCGAGCGTGCGAGGCGGGATGGATGCGGGTTGCCGACTCGTCCACCTCGGATTGGCAGGCCCCGCTCAGTCGTCTGGGTCCGGGTGAAACCGCCGCCCTGGCCTTGGCGGTCGCAATGCCCGAAGCCGTATTGCTCATGGACGAACGCCGCGGCCGCCGTGCCGCCCGGATGCTCGGGCTGACGACGACCGGTGTATTGGGCTTGCTCATGTGGGCCAAACAAGCAGGGCACCTCGACAGCCTCGCGCAGGCCATTCATGACTTGCGCACCAAAGACAGCTTTTTCATCGATCCTGAACTCCTGCGCCAAGCCCTGACCGAGGTTGGCGAGGAATTGGATGGCCCATTGTAATCCAGCTTTCTCCCCCTTTGTTATGCGGCCTGCGGCGAGGCCGCCCTACCTACCCTCTCTTCTCTTCCCCTTTTCAGCGTTTCAGCATTTCAGTTTTTACCCCTCGCCTTTCCTTGAACTTGCCAAACGACAGCCACGAGGGAAACCACTCGTTCGTGGTAAAATTCACGGTGTTCTCCCAAAGTTTCGGCCCCCGCTTCTCCGCCAGCGTACGCAGCACCTACCTCTTCGAAAGCTGCTCTCTGCATTCTGGGAGGTTCTCCACACTGTCCCCTTTTGACCCACAAATCATTCGACGAATCACCGCTTGCGTCGTAGCCCGATCGTGCTACAATCGCACCATGAAAGACGCAGTCGTCAGAGCAAGAGTCCGCCCCGATCTTAAGGCAGATGCCGAGAAGGTCTTTGAGACGTTGGGCATCAATACCACCGAAGCGATCCGCATGTTTTTGAGTCAAGTTCGTCTCCGAAGGGGCTTACCGTTTACTGTCGTGGTTCCCGAAAACGAGGATCTGCTGTTCTCCAACGCAAAGAGGCAATCCGCGCTCGACTCGGTTTATGACGACTAAACCCGGCGAAGTTTACCGGGTGGATCTCGGAATGGGCGGCAAAGTTCGAATGATGCTGGTCGTTTCGCGGGAGGACGCGGACGCGCCACGAGCACTGAGCCTCTGTGTTCCGATCACCACCTCCACCCGGAATTCCATCTATGAAGTCGAACTGCCTTCGCGCCCCTTTCTAAGAGCCAAAAGTTTTGCCAATGTGCAAGGCCTCCAAGCCATCCAACACCATGAACTCGCCGGTCCCATCGGAGTCATCTACGGCGAACCATTTGAGCAAATAAAAACCGCTCTAAGGCACACCCTCGAACTCTAAAAATGCCTCTTTTATTATCTTTCAGAGCGCCTCTCAAATCATCCGAATCAAGCCATGAAAGAAAACCCGCTCAGAACGGCACCTCGCCAGCTAGTTCCCGGACTTCCTCAGCCACCTTCTCCGCCTCGGCTTCCAAGCTGGCGATCTCCTGCTCCAGTTCCTCCCGCTGTGCTGAAACGATTTGGCCGATCACCGTGTCATCCGAAAGGTAGCGCGCTACCGCCGGGAGCGCATGCCAAAGGATCGCGAAAGATCAGCCCAAGAATCAACAGCCCGGCTCTCCTCGGCATCCAGCTTTCTCACCGCTTTGACATGCGGGCGAAGGTAGGGCGCTACCGCCGGGAGCGCAGGCCAAAGGAACGCGAAAGATCAGCCCAAGCGTGGACAGCCCGGCTCTCTTTGGTATCCAGCTTTCGCCCCTCTTTGTCATGCGGCCTGCGGCGAGGCCGCCCTACCTACCCTCTCTTCTCTTCCCCTTTTCAGCATCTCAGCATTTCAGCGTTTCAGATTTTCAGCTTTTACCTCACGCCTTCCCTTAAACTTGCCAAAAGACGGCCGCGAGGGAAACCACTCGTCCTTGGTGAAATTCACGATCTTCTCCCAAGTATCTAGCCCCCGCTTCTCCGCCAGCGGACGCAACACCTTGCTTCTCCGAAAGCTGCACCCTGCATTCTGTAGATTTGCACACTGAGACCATTTTCCCGCGCCGTGTTGAATAATGTTAAAAAATGTCTTGTCAGACTATGTCTGACAAACAATGCTTCCGCCATGACAGCAACAACAATTGAAGGAAGGCTTGAAATCACGATGCAAAAGATCGCAGCAGCGGCAGGAAGGCGGGATTTAGACACAGTCGCTATGCTGACTCGGAACGCGGCAGAACTGGAGGAAATGAAGAAAACGTTATTAGCCATCGAGGCTAAGCTGAATACGCTGGATGACTCCGCAGTTCCATTGAACTCGGGGTCGCTACAGGCAATTAAAATTCGGGAGCTAGAGATCGAAGTGACTCAAGGAATGTTAAACCAAAACCTACTTACTCTGACAGAGCATGTGAAGCGGGGCCGGATTAGTGGAGGAGAAGAATTCTTGATTGAGGCACTACCGAGTGGAGACCGTTTTCGAACTGTTCTAATGACAAATGGTAACAAGTTCCGCGAGCGTGGCGCCATTGCTCGGTTTTATCGAGAAGCGGGTGTCCGTGCGGGTGATTTCGTAGTTCTGACCGAGGTCGCCGCCGCCCAGTGGACTCTGAAGAAAGCTCCACATGGACAGTATCAAAGTCGCATGGACCGTTATCTAAAAATGGGGCTTTAATTCTTTGCATTTTGTCTGGGATCTTGAATTGATTCATTCTTGAAACCGCTCATTGGTTCATCAAAAAAATCCAACTCAACTTTTGGCTTTTGATCGAGTCACATATTCGAGCTGATAGGGTTAAATAAATCTATAAATCGCATGTGGTTTTTTTCAAACAACAAGGATACGCCGAAAAAAGCGGGAGAAAGGAGACTTCGAGTTTTGCAAAATAAAGAGATGCTTGAGAAGGCGAGATACTTATCAGTCACTCCGGATGAAATCCATCTAAAAGCACTTTTGGAATATATAAATGATCCGAAACAAAAGCAGTATATAGACGAACTCCTGTGTGATAAATATTGCCACGCAAGAAGCTTGACGTCAGGACATCTTGAATTAGCGTTAAGCTTAATTGATAAATTAAAAATAAAAGAATTTTTGACGTCCAGCCCGTTCGATAAAGATACCTGCGGTCTTGGCCTTCATATTGGCCTAACTAGTTACGTTGATCGAGCCATCAAGAGCTATCAAGCATCTAGTTCATATTTATCTGAAATTCCTTTGGCCTGTATTTACATACTGAGTAATATCTCAATGGTAGGCTTATTGAAAATCGGTTTTACGAGGCGATCTGTTCATTCTCGGATAGCAGAGCTGAACTCTGCCACAGGAGTACCTTCCGGATTCGCATTGGAAAAAGTTTACAAGACTCCGAGTAGTGGTGTTGAAAGAATGGAATTTAAAATCCATCGTGCCTTGCGAGAATATCGAGTGAGTAATAATAAGGAGTTTTTTAGGATTGAGATTGATGCGGCGGACAAGGTGATTGAGGGCCTATTAATTGATCAATCAGAATTCCGAGAATGACAATATTACGTCAGATTGGTCGATGTTATATCTTCGATATTTTGTACGCGGAAAACTCGAACCAGAACTCCGCGTGGACAGGTGTTTCAGATTTCACCATTGTGTTCGCAATGCGTTGAAATTTCAGGCTCGCTGGTGGATGGAGAATTCAAATCATATCGCTCCCAGGCTAGGAGTTAAGCAAGATTGATGGGTTGGCCTCCGTCCCAGCTCTGGGAGAATGCCCGTGAAAGAGCGGCGCAATTCACTTCATCCTCCATCTGACTGATCATGAAAATTTTGTTTCCTGCATCCTTGATGGACGCGCCAATATGCCAGCAACGGCAATCATCAACAATCATGAAGCGGTCGTGGAAATCGCGGCTTCTTCGAATTTCGATCTTGATTTGCGGGTATTGTTTCTGAAATTTGTCGCCTTCCAATCCAAAGTCAGGAGGAGACTTTGCAGTAAGGAGTTTGACTGACAACCCTGTTGTCATGGAAGCGGCGAGCATTGCAAAGATGGTGGCATCGAGATAAGGATCAACGACCGTGATGGACTCTTTGGAATCCTGCATGATTTTCCTTATATGGCGGTAGGAGTCATATTCCGATCCGCCCATCAGCAGAAGCTCGCGAGCCCTGCTGGTGCCAGGAGCGAGTCTTCCGGCGTCAATTCGCCATCCAAGTTCTGCGATTTTTGAACGGACATCATCTTCCTTTTCGGGGTGCTTGTGCAGTAGTTCACGAGTGAGAATCCACGTCACTCGTAATCGAGCATCCTCAGCGAAAAGCTGAAAGGCCATGTCGATTCTTGGGCGATAAGCGCGATTGCGCGTCGCATTCGAAAAGGAGTCCGTGCCTACCACCCCCCAATCAACCTCAAGGCCGGTTCGATCAATCAAAGATACCACTTCGTCGCTTTTGAGTTCAAAGACGATGGCTAGAAGTGCTGGCCAAGGATTTAGACTGCAATTCGCTTCGGTAATCATGTTGTCCGGGTTTGCGATTTGAATGAGGTCAGGTCGTTCTGATTAACATTTGGAGATCGAATCAAGTGACGCATTTCAACATTTTGCGTGTAGGAGCATGCGGTAGCAGCTCTTCTTCTTGGTGAGATCGGATGGTAAAAAATTGCGGCCTTCATGCGGATGGTTTCACGATGCGGCTCAATTGACCGGCCGGGTTTTCGTGGGTGGAGAGAGCGGAATGAATGCGATGTGCGAAGGTTGCGGGGTTGGCATCGTCACGGGTGCAGAGTGAAGTCATTATGCGTCCCGGTTGCGTTGAATGGCTTGTGCGATCTCCTCGCTGTGGGTTTCCACATACTGCCAAGAGGCTTCGAGGTCGAAAACGCTGAGTCCGGGATAGTCCTTAAGGAGTTCAAGATCACCCACACCCTGGCGGTGCGCATCCTCCAGCATCCAGACAGCGACGCGCGTCATTCCCACGCAGGCTTCACCACCGCAAACTCCGGGTGTATGGTGGATCCTGCCAGATGCAACCGAATCTGCAGTGGCACCCGCCCGCGCCTTCACAAATAGAACAAGGTCGAGCACTTCGGATTGAACCGGTTCCGATGTGGCTTCGATTTCGCTGACAATTCGCTGAGTGAGTGCGGTCATGGAGTGAGACTAGAGGAGAATGGGATGGGAGGCAAGGAGGGAGAGGTTGGGCAGGCGGTGTTCGATTTCGGAGGCGCGGTGCAAGTTAGAAGATCGGGATTTGCTGGGTTTGCATTCATTTTCCGGCCTCCATTTCCACCCGGACGAGATCTGGAAGTTGCTTGGCGGAGAGTGGACACTCTTGTCCGCCTTGCCAATGGAGGGAGAATGGTGAAGAGCTTCGCGCGGTTCTTTCGCATCCCATTGGCGACACGACAGGAGTGTCGTGGCTCCTTATTTTGCCTTCGGTCATTTGCCTGCCATGCGTAGTTCCAATTGTTCGTCACTATTCATGCAGAGCACGCGGATGGTGGTCCGCCCGATATCCGATTTCCCAACGACATGTAGGCCATCCCAGCGGAAATGGTCATCCCAGCGCAGTTGGCGCGGGTGAAAAAGCAGAGTCACCGCTTGGGTCTGGGGATCGATGCCGGTGAGATTGGAGCCTTTGTGTAGATTGCAGTCGATACAGGCCAGGCAGAGGTTTGATTCATCGTCGCCACCGCCATGTTTGAGCGGGCGGATGTGCTCGATGTGCAGGGCGGCGAGTGGGGAATCTTCCTGATGAATCTGGCAATATTCGCATCGGTGCCCCGCGCGTTCCCTAACCAGGGTTCGCGTGGCGGAATTCATGCGGCGCTGCCGGATTTGAACTTTTTGGCCTCACGGCGCAGGACGGCTACGAATTTGTTCGCCCTGACGTATCCGGCATACTCATCGCGCTCCTCCGGGGATAGACTGCCTTCGGTGCTCTTCTTTGCCAATTCCTCAATCCGCTCGCGGAGTGGTTGATCGGTTTGCACTGCCAAAACAGCATCCTCCCGTCCGGGAAGCAGAAGCTGGAGCAGTGGACTGACGCCGCGTTGAAAGGCTGTTTGAGCACTCATGAGAGGAATTTAACTGAAGCGGTTTCGAAGGCAAGTCCCGAGTTTCCGTTGAGATTGATGCCGACGGGGAAGAACACGGGGGTAAATGCTGAAAACCTGAGAGGCTGAAATGCTGTGATGAAGTGAATGAGAATTGGAGTCTGCATTCATTCCCAGCCTCCATTTCCACTCGGACGAGTTCTGCGAATTGTTTGGCGGAGGGTGGACACTCTTGTCCGCCTTCCAATGGAAGGAGAACGGTGGGGCGCTTCGCGCGGTTCTTTCGCATCGCATTCGCACCACGACAGGAGTGTCGTGGTTACTTATTGCGGAAGTGGCGGCTGACGGTGGTGAGAGCGTGGCGTTCGAGATTGAGGAAGCGTTGGACGATGTCGAGGGTGTCCGATGGATTCAGGAGCAGGCGGAGGCGGGCAAAACGGTCAAATTAAGATTTTTTAACCACAGATGAACGCAGATGGACACAGATGAAAATGCAAAATTATCCCTCTTTATCTGCGTTTTCTATGCCCTTGGGTGCATCCGCGTGCATCTGCGGTTTGATTCCTTTAAATTCTTCGGTCTTTGATTAGACTGATAGTGTTGGGCGGAGACGGGCATGGGGAAGAAGTGCCGAGTGATCAGTGATCAGTGAGCAGGTAAAGAAGACGCGGTTGTGTGAGCTATTACGGTTAAGACGGGAAATCGAACTGTTCGTAGATGATCTGGTCGAGATCGCCGAAGAAGGCGATGCCGGAGGCCTCGGCGGCGAGTAGCCGGATGACCTCGTATTCGGAGAGGTGGGTGTCCTGAATCTGGTGAGCGGTCCCAAATAATAGGCATTGGCGGTGAGTTTCATGGAGAGGATTTATGGCACATCGCAAACGGGTTCCTCAGATCAAGTCCGGCGATGTGTTTGAAATCATCCTCGTTCCGGGTCACTAGCGGTCTCTATTTTGCGTCACCTGGGACTGGTGGAACATCCGGGACGGCGGCGAGGATGGCTCCAAGGTCGGAAGCTGCACCCCGCTTCGCACGCTGTTCAACGGTATCGCGCACCTGCCAAGCCGTCACCTGGGAGGAAAGGGCGATGGAGATGATGGAATCACGGTTTGTTTTTCCCAGGTTTCGGGAGTTTGCGCGGGGGCTTCGTGTTTGGAAGGGTATGGAAGCCCATTTCACGGGCGGGCGCTGTGGGAGTGGCGATGAGTTGTTTGATGGCCTCGAAAACGATTTCGAAGTGTTGGTCGTGCTCGGCGTATTTCGCTTCGAGGGCTTCGATTTTCTCGGCGAGCAGGGCATTGGAGTCCATCAGGCGGCGGAGCTGGACGAAGGTGCGCATGATCGCGATGTTCACCTCCACGGCTCGGGGCGAGCGGAGCACACTTGAAAGCATGGCCACTCCTTGCTCGGTGAAGACGTAGGGGAGGGTCCGGCGACCGCCGTGTGAACTTGAGATGCCAATTTGGCATTTCAAGTTGGGCTCCGCATTTTTTGAGGTCACAATTTGTGACTTCAAGTTTGAGGCGGGATGGCTTGATCTCGCAATTTGCGATATCAAGATTTCCATCTCATCCTCAGTGACTTGAAACATGAAGTCGGCGGGGAAACGGTCCAGATTGCGTTGAACCGCCCGGTTTAGGTGTCCAGTTTCTACCCCATAAAGTTTCGCGAGATCCGAATCGAGAATTACCTTTTCGTGCCGCAGCAGGTGAACGAGCGGGGAGATTCTTTCTGGGATGAGCAGGCCGTCGATGATGGCGGATGGCTTTTGGGCGGCGGCTTTCTTTTTCGCAGGCATGGGAGATCAAATTCTAAATCTTAAATTCTGAACGAAGAGGAAGCTGGCTGGGTGTCACGGGTTGTGATATCTGATGCTGGGCTTCTCTGCGGTGGGAGAACTCCCGGAGCGTGGCTGTTTTCGATTCCCTCTTCAACCCCGTGTTCCTCCTTCACCTGAAATTTCTTTCTCCGGTTCCATTTGAAGGAAAACGACATACCCGTTCATCACATCAAGGGCAAGGGTTCGGATTTCGCATTTCAACTTTTTAAAATTCCATTCGTACGGCGACGACTCTTCATCGGCGTGATGTTGGGATGGAGAACAGCGCGGGGTAAATGCTGAAATCTTGAAAGCCTAAACGCTGACATGAAGAGGATGAGGTGGGGAGTTAGCATTCAATTCCCAGCCTCCATTTCCACTCGGACGAGATCTGCGTGTTGTTTGCCCCGGAGGATGAACACTCTTGTCCGCCTTGCCAATGGAGGGAGAAAGGAGGGGCGCTTCGCGCGGTTCTTTCGCATCCCATTGGCGACACGACAGGAGTGTTGTGGTTACTTATTGCGGAAGTGGCGGCTGACGCTGGTGAGATCGTGGCGTTCGAGATTGAGGAAGCGCCGGGCGATGTCGAGGGTGTCCGATGGATTCAGGAACAAGCGGAGGCGGGCTTGGGGAAGAAGTGCCGAGTGATCAGTGAGCAGTGATCAGATAAAGAAGACGCGGTTGTTGTGAGCTATTACGGTTGAGGCGGGAAATCGAACTGCTCGACGGTGAGATGGTCGATGCCTAGCTGGGTGAGAGCGCGGGAGACAGCTTCCGAGCGCTTGTGGGTGCGGGTGAGGATGCCGATCCTGCCGAGGTGATTGGTGCCGGGGATGCTCTCAATGCGGGTGGCGATCCAATCCGCCTCAGCAGCGGAGTTTTCTGCATGATGGGACTCAGGGGGCAAGCCGTCGGCGAGTGACGGGGCAGGCCGGGCCTCGGTGCGGCGGTGGGTGATGGTGGCGGAGAATACGGTTATGGGTTAGCCCGACTTTCGCTGTTCGGCGAGATTTTGAGCTCCCGGGCTTGAATCTGCGTTGGTTTTCTCATAAGGTCTCCACCACAACAGCTTTTGCGTGGATCTCGGGCGGTGGCTGGGCGGGCAGCGTGAAG
>Ga0335395_10001807_pt1 | contig 13322 bp, 14 predicted proteins | sample MAT02_FD_205744 | JGI IMG/M metagenome (GOLD analysis project Ga0335395, IMG submission 205744) | Freshwater microbial communities from Lake Fryxell liftoff mats and glacier meltwater in Antarctica - MAT-02 (spades assembly) (version 2) ...
GAGAGGCCACAAAGACCGCGAGCGCGGTGGCGAGCACCAGACCAAGCAGCTTGAGCGTGAAAGCAAACACCAAAATACAGGCCATCACCAGCCCGAAAGTCTTCCAGGCCACTGTTACTGGTTCGCCGCGCCGGAAAAACGCTGGCAAGGCGATCAGCACCCCCAACACAGCCAGCATCAAACCAAGCACGACCGGGAAATAGCCCGGTCCCATGCGGTTGAGATCACCAAACTCGTAGCGCTGTCCGTACAAGACAGCAAAAAGTCCGACCGCAGCCAGGCCCAAACCACCAACGATGTCTCGAATGTCCTTGTCTCTCAAAGCAGCTCCTGTATAAAAATTTCGAGAAAGCGGCAACGTACCGTTTGGCTAAACGGAAGATTGGACGCGAAAAGAAGGTGCTACCGCCACAGTAGTTGCACCTAGGGCACATATAAATCAAAGTTAAATGGAGCTTTTGCGACAGATACTTTGCCGCTGAGGGTGTGCGATCCACAAAGGGCGGGTTCAAATGAGGCGTTTAGCGCCGGGCCTCTCACCACTTGCCAGCCGGTTGTTTTGCGCGCACCCGGGCCGCGATCAACTCCACCGAAGCCGGTCGACTGGCTGCGCGGGCAAAGTCGATCGCTGAGAGGCCTTGCTCGTTGCGCAACAGCGGGTCAGCGCCCTCTTGCAGCAACAGTTTCACAGCCGCGTCACTGCCGTAGCGCGCGGCCATCATCAACGGCGTGGTTTTGTTGGGCGAGTCGGCATCGATGTAGGCAAAGTGCGCCAGCAGCAGGCGCACCATGTCTGCGCTGGCATCGCTTGGGTCGCTCGCCGCGTAGTGCAGCGGCGTCCAGCCCGGCTTGTTGACCTCGGCGCGTCGCTCGATCAAGCGACGCGCCTGGGGCAGATGGCCTTTGAGCGCGGCCATCATCAGCGGGCTCTCCCCTGCCCTGTTCCGCGCCTCGACATCAACTGCGTTCTGCTGAAGCAGAAAGTCGGCCACCTTGAGCGACCCCTGGCGCAACGCCACCAGCAAGCCCGACTGGCCGGTTTCGTCGCGGGTGTTCAGGTCAAAGCCACGGAACGCCAGGTTCACCATGGCCGACTCGTTGTCGGTCTGCGCGGCACTGAAAAAGTCGTCGAAGGAGCCCGCTCTCAGTCCGGTTGACAGAAGGGCAAATATGGCCAAGACGAAGATCTTTTTGCAGATAGCAGGGTGCAGTTTCAGCATGATTTTGCGACCACCCGGTCGAATAGCTGATCAAAATTGTGACTGGTTGCGCGCGCCACCTCCACCACCGAAAGCCCTTTAATCTCGGCCACCTGCTGCGCAACAAAAGGCACAAAGGCCGGGCTGTTGGTTTTGCCCCGGTGGGGCACCGGCGCCAGGTAAGGGCTATCGGTCTCGATCAGCAAACGCTCCAGCGGAATCCAGCGCAACAGATCGCGCAGATCGCCAGCGTTGCGGAAAGTGACGATGCCGGAGAAAGAGATGTAAAACCCCAGATCGAGTGCTGCGCGCGCAACCGCCTCGGTTTCAGTGAAGCAATGAAACACCCCACGCGCCGACGACAGACCACCCTCGCCTGCGCTGTTGAAGCCGCCAGCCTCGCGCAAAATTGCCAGCGTGTCGTCAGAGGCACTGCGGGTGTGGATCACCAAAGGCAGACCGGTCTGACGCGCTGCCTCGATGTGCATCTGGAAGCGATCGCGCTGCCAAGCCATCTCGTCCAAGCTGCGGCCGTTCAGGCGGTAATAGTCCAGCCCCGTCTCCCCGATGCCCACCACCCGTGGCAGCGCTGAGCGCTCCAACAAATCGGCCAACATAGGCTCTTGTACCGCTTCGTTGTCCGGATGCACGCCCACTGTGGCCCAAAGGTTGTCGTGCTGAAGCGCCAACGCGTGCACATCAGCAAACTCCTCCAGCGTGGTGCAAATGCACAGCGCACGGTCCACCTGTGCCACCTGCATGGCTTCCAAGATCGTGGGCAGTTGCGCGCGCAACTCGGGAAAACTCAGGTGGCAGTGGGAATCGGTGAACATGGTGGGTTCAAGAGAACAGCAACGAGCCCAGGGCAGCTGCCGAAATGGCCGCCAAGAGCAGGTATGCCTTCGGTGTTTCAAATCGTCTGGGTAGGCCGGTCGGACGAGAGATGGGTACCCAGGATTTCTTCGATGCGCAGCTTGAGCTGGCGAGATTTTTCATCGGCGGGGAAGCGGATGCCCACGCCTTGGGTGCGGCCAGCCTGCGCCTTGGCGGGCGTGACCCAGGCCACCTTGCCCGCCACGGGATAACGCTGAGGATCATCGGGCAAGCTGAGCAAAACATAGACATCGTCGCCCAGACGGTACTCGCGCGACGAGGGAATGAAAATGCCGCCGTCGGCGAAGAGCGGAATGTAAGCGGCGTACAGAGCCGCTTTCTCCTTGATGGAAAGCTGGATCACGCTCGGACGAGACGCGCTGGCTGGCGGGTTGGTGCTCATGGCGATTGAGTTTAGCGACAAACATTCACGGGCAGCCCCGCATATACCCGGCACCAGCGATTGGAAATTTCGCTTTTTAGGGTTTTGTGGGCTGGCGTGCCAGCACCTGTCGGGTGCGGGCGGCCCAAGCCTCTTGCATGAGGCCGGGGTTGAACGGGTGCTCCACCGAACGCGCTGCGTCCAACACTTCTTTCGACCATTGCGCCAGCACGGTCCAGCGGGGAGCCGGCGGCAGCTGGCTGGCGGGGAAATAGCGGGGTGCCGCGCCGCTGGCTTGCGCCATCAGGTCATGACAGAGCTTTTGCAACACCGCGAGCTGGCGAGCAGCTGGCCACGGTGCCAGCAACGCCCAATCGCCGCGCGCCAGCGCCTGCGGCAGCGCGTGCCAGATTGGCGCGTCAAGCCCGCTGCGCGCCCACTCAAGCGCGTCGTCGGGTCGCCCACCGGCGGCCTGAAGCCAGACCTCGGCCTGTTCGGCACTGGCGCGCGATTTGCCGTCCGGGTTCACCTGCGCCAGCAGCCAGTCCACCGCTTCCAACGCCTCGGGCCAGATCATGGCGTGGGTCTGGCAGCGGCTGCGGATGGTGGGCAGCAGCTGGTCAGCAGACTCAGTGGCCAGCACCAGGCGCACGACACCGTTGGGCTCTTCCAACGTCTTGAGCAGGGTATTGGCCGACTCGTTGTTCATGCGCTCGGCCGGGTAGACCAGCACCACCTTGGTGGAGCTGCGGGCACGGGTGAACTGGGTGAAGCTGACCGCTTGGCGAGCCGCCTCCACGCGGATGAGTTTGCTGGGCTTGCGCTCTTTGTCGTCCAGCTTTTTCTGCGTGGCCTCGTCCAGCGGCCAGCCAAGCGCCAGGCTCATGGTTTCCGGTAGCAACACACGCAGGTCGGCATGGGTGCGCACATCGATCGCGTGGCAGCTGCCGCAAATGCCGCAGGCTCCCTGCGTGCTGGGCTGCTCGCAAAGCCAGGCACGCGCCAGCGCCAGCGCCAGGTCGTACTGGCCCAAGCCCGACGGTCCGGCGAGCAGCAGCGCGTGGCCGCGCTGACCGAGCGCAGCTTGCAATTGCCGCTGCAGCCAGGGGGCCAGCGGCGCAGGGGTGGCAAGTGCACTCATGCGCCGCCCTCGCCGTCCAGCCAGCCACGCGATTCGAACACCGCGCGCACGCTTCGCCAGACGTCTTCCACCGGCTGGCTGGACGCGACCCGGGCAAAGCGATGCGGCTGCTCCTGCAGGCGGTGCGCATAGCCAGCGGCCACGCGGCTGAAAAATGCCACTGGTTGCGACTCGAAGCGGTCTGGCGCGCGCGCCACTGCCAGGCGCGCGGCGGCGGTCTCGGGCGGCAGATCGAACCAGAGTGTCAGATCGGGCTGGCGCAGACCGCCCTGTGGCAGTGCCTGCACCCAGTGCTCAAGTTGACCCAAAACACCCAGGTCAAAACCCCGCCCGAAGCCTTGGTAGGCCACGGTGGCATCGGTGAATCGGTCGCACAGCACCACCTCGCCAGTAGTCAGTGCGGGTTCGATGACTTGTTGCAGGTGATCGCGCCGGGCAGCAAACATCAGCAGCGCCTCACACAGCGGGTCCATCGGATCATTGAGCACCATGGCGCGCAGTTTTTCGGCCAACGGTGTGCCGCCCGGTTCGCGGGTCAGTGTGACGGTACGGCCCTGGGCGCAAAATGCCTCGGCCAGCCGGGCGATGTGGGTGGACTTGCCGGCACCGTCAATGCCCTCGAAGGTAATGAACAGGCCGGTGTGCGCGAGGGGATCTTTGACTACTCCCCGGCCTGAAGGCCAAGGATTCTGGTCCTCGGTTCTCATGCTGGGGTTCCTTCTGCAAGACGCGCTAGCCCGCGCGCAGCGATGTTCCTTGCAGCATTCACATCGCGGTCGTGTACCGCTCCGCAGCCGCAAGTCCATTGCCTTATTTGCAAGCCATTTAAGCCTTTCGGCCCCTCAATACTTCCGCATTGAGAACATGCTTGAGTTGAATACGCTTCGTTCACTTCCTCAAAGACGACACCGGCCTGATGGCCCTTGTATTCCAACATCGTCTTGAACATCGACCAGCCCGCATCCAGCGTGGACTTGGCCATCTTGGTTTTGACCAGCTTTGAGCTGGCCACATCGCCCACGAAAATGGCGGCGTTCTCCCGTACCAGCTGGGTGCTGAACTTGTGCAACGCGTCCTTGCGTTGATTTTTGATCTTGGCGTGGATGGCCTTGACCCGGCCTTTTTTCTTGGCGCGCTGCGCAGTGGCCAGCGCCTTCTCGTTCGCCCGATACCAGCGCCCAACGAGCTTCTCGCCCGCCGATGTGGTGGCGCATTCCTTGAGGCCCAAGTCGATGCCGAGTGCAGCAGTACCCGCCGATGGCTTGGCCTCCACCTGCACCGCCACATTGAAATACCAGCGCCCCCTGGAATCCTGCGAGAACGACCCCGCTCGCAGCGCAAACTTGCTCAAGCCGTGGCTGTCCCACAGGCTGAATTTGTGCCCGGCGAATTCAATCTGCCCGGCCTTGTACTTCGCGTGTCCACCCTTGAACGGCTCCCAGCCCAAGGAGTACTTGGCTGACTTCCGGTTGGAGACACGCCAGTTCAGCCGCGATTTCTTGAACTGCCTGCGTCGGGTGGCGTACTCAGCGCAGACCACCTGCACCGTGCCACTGCCGACCGTGACGCCCTCGCATTGGCTGTAGCCCGCCGTGAGCTTTTGCAGGTCGTAGCCCGAGAGCCACTGGTGGCGCTCGCGGATGGCGCGCATGCTGGTTTCGTTGCAAAAGTTGAAGACCTGATTGACCTCGCGCGCCAGCTGACCCAGCACGCGGGCGTGCTTGTCTTTGATGCGCAGTTTGAGGGTTTTGATCGCCAACATGGTCTTGAAATGTACGTGGTCTGAGCCTTGGGGAGCAGGCCGTTTCGGCCTGATCGCTCGAACCCCGGGCTGAACCCCGAGGCTTGCCGCTCAATACGGGTCATCAGCGCTGCAGGATGAAGCGGCGCACCGCGGCGTTGTGTTCGGGAAGGGTGGCGCTGAACTGGCTCGACCCGTCGCCGCGCGAGACGAAATAAAACGCCTGGGTGGACTCGGGTTGCACAGCAGCCAGCAGGCTGTTCCAGCCCGGCATGGCAATCGGTGTGGGCGGCAGGCCGGCGCGTGTGTAGGAGTTGTAGGGGGTGTCGGTCTGCAGATCGACGCGCCGCAGGTTGCCATCGAAGCGCTCGCCCAAGCCATAAATCACAGTCGGATCCGTCTGCAGCCGCATACCGATGCGCAGGCGGTTGCTGAACACGCCTGCAATCTGTGCGCGGTCGCTTTCCAGCCCGGTTTCTTTCTCCACGATACTCGCCAAGATCAGCGCCTCCTCAGGCGAGCGCAGCGGGGTGGTCGCACTGCGTTGGTCCCAGGCTTGCGCTAGGCGCTGCTCCATGGCCTGGGCTGCCTGACGCAGCACACTGGAGGCGGGTGCGTTCTTCGCGACGCGGTAGGTGTCAGGGAAAAACCGGCCCTCGGGGTGGAGGCCGGGCAAGCCGATGAGCTTCATGATCTGGGCCGAGCTCAGACCATCGAGGTCCTGTCTCAGATCGGGCGAGCTTCGCACCGCCTGCAACACCTCGCGGATGTTCCAGCCTTCCAGCAGCACCACATTGCGCAGCGCCTGCTCACCGCGCACCAATTTGTTCAGCAGGCTGAGCGGTGTGGTGCCTGGCTCGAACTCGTAGCTGCCCGCCTTGATGTCGCGCGCCTGGCCAGACAGTCGGAACCAAGCGAACAGCAGAACAGCCGGCGTCTGGGCACCGGCATCGGCCAGCGCCTCGGCCACGCGTCGCGGCGCGGCGCCAGGCACCACGGTGAGCTCGATCGGGCCACTCGCGCCAGTGGGCACCAATGGCCGCTGCAGCCACCACGCAGTCGCACCAGCGGCCAGCATGGCCAGCAGCAGCGACACGATCAACAGGCGTTTCAACAGACGGATCAAGACAAAAATCGGTGGTGGTCAGAGGTGCTGTACCCGTGTGGGCAACAGCGGGTGCAAAGAGCGCCGCGATGAGCCAGACGATGATAATCGACCCCTCTTCGCACCCGATGAGTGCGCGCACCACCAGGATTTGCCATGAACGCTCACACACTGCCCCACGGCATTGCCCGCCTGGAACACCTCGGCGTGATCCGTGCCCAAGGCGCCGATGCGGCCAAGTTTTTGCAAGGCCAGCTGACCCAGGACTTCGTCCTTTTGGGGCCCTCCGAGGCCCGGCTGGCCGCTTTCTGCTCGCCCAAAGGCCGCATGCTGGCCAGCTTCGTGGGCTTCAAGCGCGCGCCCGACGACATTTTGCTGGTCTGCAGCCGCGACCTGCTGGCGCCCACGCTCAAGCGCTTGTCGATGTTTGTCATGCGCGCCCAAGCCAAGCTCAGCGATGCCAGCGAGGCATTTGCCGTCTGGGGCCTGGCCGGTGAGACGGTGCCTGCGCTGGGGGACTTGCCCTGGAGCCAACTCAACACCGCAGATGGCCGCTGCTGGACGCGGCTTTACCCAGCCGAGGGTATGGCGCGCGCGCTGTGTGTCGCACCGCTTTGCGAGGGTGGCTTGGCAGAGGCGCCCGCCGGGCCTGCGCTCGATGCGGCGCTCTGGTCTTGGCTGGAGGTGATGAGCGGTGTGGCCACGATCACCCAGCCCGTGGTGGAGGCGTTTGTGCCGCAAATGCTGAATTACGAGTCGGTCGGCGGCGTGAACTTCAAAAAGGGTTGCTATCCGGGGCAGGAAGTGGTGGCGCGCAGCCAATTTCGCGGCACGCTAAAGCGCCGCGCTTATCGGGTCGCGTCTGAGGCTGCCCTCGCTGTGGGTCAAGAGGTGTTTCACGACAGCGATGCCGACCAGCCCTGCGGCACGGTGGTCGCGGCCGCCGCCAACCCCGGCGGTGGCTGGAACGCCGTCGTTTCCATGCAGACCAAAGCGGCAGACAGCGGTCAGCTCAGCGTCGGCGCGGTCGGCGGTCAGACGCTGACCTTGCTGCCTCTGCCTTATGACTTGCTGGACGACATCTGAAGCCATCCGGCATCCGTTGGCATGTGCCTGATCGCCTTTGCCGTGGGCATGCGGCCCGGCTTGCCACTGTTGCTGGCAGCCAACCGCGACGAGTTTTTTGACCGCCCCACCGCGCCCTGGCAGCGCTGGGCTTTGCCTGGCGGCGCTGAGGTGTTGGGTGGACGCGATCTGCGCGACGGCGGCACGTGGCTTGGCGTGAGCCCAAACGCGCGGGTCGCCATGCTCACCAACGTCCGCAGCCCTCAAGCCGCCAGCGGCGGCCAGCGCAGCCGCGGCGAACTCGTTACCCGCTGGCTGGCCGGTGAGCGCCTGGAACGCTTGCGGGCCGACACCGTCCCGCAAGGCTACGGGGGTTTCAACCTGGTCGTGGGCGATCTGAACACCGGCGCTTGGCACTGGCTGAGCAACTGCGATCCCTGTCGCTCCAGCGAAGGGGTGGTGCCGCAACTCGCCAGCCGTTCGCTCTCGCCCGGCGTGTATGGCCTGTCCAATGCCGCGATCGACACCCCCTGGCCAAAAACCCAGCGACTCAAAGCAGCGGTAGCCGAGGCCATGCACAGCGGCAACATCGCGTCACCGATGCCGGGCTGGGAAAACGGCTTGGCCCAGGCGCTGGCCGATGAAACCGAGGCGCCCGCCGACCAACTGCCGACGACCGGCGTCGGGCTGGCGCGCGAACTGGCTTTGTCGAGCGCCTTTGTGCGGTTGCCTGAACACGGGTACGGCACACGCAGCAGCCTGGTGCTAAGAATCACCAAGACAGATCAGCCCGCAAGCTGGCAGCTCGATGCCCACGAATGGACACACCTGGCGCCAGCGCCCGGAAAGCCTCACTGCTGGGACGACACACGGCGTCACTGCGAATCCCTGCTGCTCAGGATCTGACCGCCTCAAAAGCTGGGCGAGGGTCCACCCCCTCACTCACAGGCGCATGAACATTTCCAAGTGCGCAATACCGGCCTCTTCAAACGGCTCGCCGCGCTGCACAAAACCCAGCCGCTGGTAAAAACCTTCGGCGCTGCGCTGGGCATGCAGCATGACCTCGCGCTCACCCCGCTGCGCTGAAGCGTCCACCAGCGCCCGCAGCACCTGTTGTCCCAAATGGCCACCGCGCAGCACGCGGTTGACGGCCATGCGGCCGATTTTGGCCACGCCCGGGCCATAAGCCAGCAAGCGACCGGTGGCAACCGCCTGCCCAAGGCGGTTGTAGGCCACCGCGTGCAGCGCACCCGCGTCGGCCGGATCCCACTCCAGTTCCTTCGGTATTCGCTGTTCTTCCACAAATACCGCAGTGCGAATCGCCTGCGCATCGGCGCCCAGCGCGTCCCAGTTGCCGGTTTTCACAGTGGTCACCGCTTCGCCAGCCTCGTAACCCAGCACGACGTCGCGCAGCGCGAGCGGCACTTGCCTTGAGGTTTGTGTGGCGGGGTCGGCGAACACATAGACGATTTCGCCGGAAATCAAATGCTCGTCGCCCCGAAAGATGGCGCCGGTGAACACCATCGAAGACGTGCCGATGCGGCTGCATTTCATCGCCACCTCAATCTGGTCGTCCACCCGGGCAGAGGCGTGAAATTCCACCGTGGCCTTGACCACGTACAGGTCGCCACCCAGCGCTTCCATCGATGCTTGGTACGGCAATGCCAGCGCCCGCCAGTAGTCGGCAATCGCGGTGTCGAAATACATCAGGTAGTGGGCGTTGAAGACGATCTTTTGCATGTCCACCTCGGCCCAGCGAACGCGCAGGCGATGAAAAAATCGGAAGTCGGCGCGTTGCAGGGGCATGGTGACTCGGGTGCTGTGTTGAAAAAGAGACTGATTTTTCGCGGGTTCGCAGGACTGACCGGTCAGGCACGCGACAGCCGAAGGAATGCCACAAAAAGGTCTCACCATCACCGCAGCAGGCGCCTCTCCTCAGCAGCCTGAGGAGAATCCCAATGACTTTTTACTTCACCAGACTCCGTACTTTCCTGGGTGTCGAAATTGAATTCGACCGCTAGTATGCGCGGGTTTGCAACTCAATTTAGGAGACCCTCCGTGAACAAAAATATCCTCGCGCTTGCCATCGCTGCCACCGTGTCCGCTGGCGCCTTCGCGCAAGGCTTCCCCAGCAAACCCATCACCATCGTCGTGCCGTTTGCCGCTGGTGGACCCACCGATACCGTGGCCCGTCAACTCGCACAAGCCCTGAGCAAACCACTAGGCGGCGCCACCATCATTGTGGAAAATGCGGCCGGCGCTGGCGGCACCATTGGCGCGGCCAAAGTCGCCCGCGCCACGCCCGATGGCCACACCCTGCTGGTCTGGCACATCGGTATGGCCTCCACTGTTGGCTTGTACCGCAAGCTGCCTTTCAAACCGCTGGAAGACTTTGAGTACCTGGGCATGATCAACGACGTGCCCATGACGCTGATCGGCTCACCCAAGCTACCCGCCAACACCTACCGCGACTTTGAGAACTACATTCGCGCCAATGGCGGCAAGCTCAATCTGGCGCACGCCGGTTTGGGTTCGGCCTCCCACCTGTGCGGCCTGATGTGGCAATCGGCCCTCAAGCTCGACAAAGCCATGACCACCATCGCCTACCGAGGCACCGGCCCGGCCATGAACGACCTGATGGGCGGCCAGGTGGATGTCATGTGTGACCAGACCACCAACACCGTGCCGCAGATCGAGGCGGGCCGCGTGAAGGCGTTTGCCGTCACCACCCCCAAGCCGCTGGCTGGCAACAAAATTCTCAAGGACTACCCCAGCTTGCAAGACATGGGCGTGAAAGACTTCAACCTGACGATCTGGCACGGCATGTACGCGCCCAAAGGCACGCCACCCGATGTGGCCAAGAAGCTCAACGACGCGCTGCTGGTGGCCCTCAAGGACCCCGAGTTCATCAAGGGACAAGAGGCCCTGGGCGCTTCCGTGGTGACCGACAAGCGTGTGACGCCCGCCGGCCACAAGGCCTTTGTGGGCGACCAGATCACCAAGCTCAAGGCGGTGATCGACGCCGCCGGGCAGTTCGCTGACTGATCGCGTTCACCACCAGCGGCCCGGTTATGCCTGGGCCGCTGGCATTTCGCTCTGGCCGCCCTTTGGCGGCTTTTTCACGGCCGATGTTCGATTCGTTTGCGAACGCTGGTGATGTCCCTGCGCAGGCGGAAACGTTCACAGCACCAACCCAGGATCAAGCCACAGCAAAAGCCTGCCGCAAAGCCCGCGCCGCATTGATGTGCGCGGTCAGCGCTTCGGGAACGGCGGGGCCGAACTGAATGAACCCGTGGACAACACCTCGGTAGATATCCAGGTCCACCGACACGCCAACCATGCGCAGCCGGTCGGCGTACATCACGCCCTCGTCGGTCAGCGGGTCGCATTCGGCTAGGCCGATCCAGGCCGACGCCACGCCGTCGAGATCGCGAATTTCGCCTTGTTCGTCCACGCCATCGAGCGGCGCAAAACGCCAGTCGTCGCGGTCGGCGGCGCTCCTCAGGTAGTGGCCAAAGAAATAGTCGATGTGTGGTGCCTCCAACAGGAAACCGCGGGCGAATGTCTTGTGGCTTGCGGAATTCTGGTGTCCTGCCGTGCCGGGATAGAAAAGCAGTTGCAGCGCCAATGGCCAGCCAGCGTCGCGCGCGGCAATCGCCGTCACCGTGGCCAGCGTGCCACCGGCGCTGTCGCCGCCCAGCGCGATGCGGTTTGGGTCCAGTCTCAGGTTGGAGGCGTTTTTGCGCAGCCAAGTCAGGCTGTCCCAGGCGTCTTCCACCGCGGTTGGAAACTTCGCGTCTGGCGCCAGCCGGTAGTCCAGCGACACCACCGCGCAATGCGCCAGGTGCGCGAGATGCCGACACAACGGTTCGTGGGTGGCCACGCTGCCAACCGTGAAGCCGCCGCCGTGGAAGTACAGCAGCACCGGCAGAGGCGCATCGGACGCTGGGGCGAACAGCCGCGCGCTCAGCTCGACACCGTCGCGTGTGGGCATGCGCAGGTGTTCCACCCGCGCCAGCTTGTGCGGTGGGATGTCGAGCACGCCAGAGCCCACCTCGTAGGCCAATTTGGCCTGAGCGGGCGAGAGCGCGTGGATCGGCAGATGGCCAGCGCGGGCGATGCGGTCGAGCACACCGCGCATGGCCGGGGTCAGGAGAGATCGGGGGTTGGGGTGGTGCGACATGGCGGGAATCTACACGGTGTGGCATCCCAAAACCGGCGGCGCTTGGTGCGGCATGGAGCCATAGCCGGGATTTTGATAAGCCTTGCTGACGCTGCGCTTTGGCTTGACGGCGCTGGCTACCCAAGATCACAATGTTGTTGAAATTTTCAACAACGCAAGGAGTTGCCATGTCAACCGTCAATTTCAGCGTGCCAGACGATGTCAAAGAGGCTTTCAACGCCGCTTTTGAGGGACAAAACAAAAGTGCCGTCATCGCCGATTTGATGCGCGAGGCGGTGCAACGCGTCCACACCCGCCAGCAACATGTCAACGCCATTGACCGCATCTTGGCTCGGCGCGTCCACGCCCCAAGTGTCACCGAAGCCGAATTTCGGGCTGTGCGTGAAGAAGGCCGCCCATGATTTGTGTGGTGGATGCCAGCGTCGCCGTCAAGTGGTTTGCGGGTGGAGACTGGGCCGCCCGAGAAGACCACATCGAAACGGCGCTGGACATTCTGCGTGCCAGCAGGCGCGGTGATATCGATTTTTACCAACCGCCGCATTTTTTGGCTGAGGTGGCCGCCGTGCTGGCCCACATTGCGCCCGCCAAGGCCCAGCAATGCGCCGACGACATCGCTGCCATGAGCATCACCTGGGCGGCGCCCACAGTGGCTTACGCGCGCGCCATTTCATTGGCCATCCAACTCAACCAACACCTGTTTGACACCCTGTACCACGCGCTGGCGCTGGACACCCCCAGTGCCGTGTTCGTCACCGCAGACCGCCGCTACTTTGACAAAGCCCAGCACCTGGGCCAAATCGCCTGGCTGCCCGACTTTGCCGTCGCCTGAACAAACTTTCCAGGCTGGGCCTCTGCCCAAGCAACTTTTTCTGACCAAAGCTGACAGAGTTTTCACCCATTCCCACACCGAGACACCCCATGGCGCAGATTCTCTACATCACCAACATCCTGATCGACTTTGGCTCGCTGGCCCAGCTCCAAGCAGAATGCGAACGGGTGGGCATCCGCCGCCCGCTGATCGTGACCGACGCCGGCGTGAAGGCCGCCGGTCTGCTCGACCAGGCGCTCGCCGCCCTGCCCGGCTTGCCATCTGCGGTGTTCGATCTGACGCCATCCAACCCGACCGAGACCGCAGTGCGCGCAGCGGTGGCGATATACAAGGCCGAGGGCTGCGATGGCCTGATCGCCCTGGGCGGTGGCAGCGCGATCGATTGCGCCAAGGGCGTGGCGATTGCCGCCGTGCATGAAGGCCCGCTCAAAACGTACGCCACCATCGAAGGCGGCTCGCCCAGAATCACCGACCGTGTGCCACCACTGATCGCGGTGCCCACCACCGCCGGTACGGGCAGTGAGGTGGCGCGCGGGGCCATTTTGATCGTGGACGATGGTCGCAAGCTCGGCTTTCACAGCTGGCATTTGGTGCCCAAGACCGCCCTGCTCGACCCCGCGCTCACGCTGGGCCTGCCACCCATGCTGACCGCCGCCACCGGCATGGACGCCATCGCCCACTGCATGGAAACCTTCATGGCGTCGCCGTTCAACCCACCCGCTGATGGCATTGCGCTCGACGGCCTGGCGCGCGGCTGGGCGCACATTGAGCGCGCCACCCGCGACGGGGCCGATCGCGAGGCGC
>Ga0335395_10001810_pt1 | contig 13318 bp, 13 predicted proteins | sample MAT02_FD_205744 | JGI IMG/M metagenome (GOLD analysis project Ga0335395, IMG submission 205744) | Freshwater microbial communities from Lake Fryxell liftoff mats and glacier meltwater in Antarctica - MAT-02 (spades assembly) (version 2) ...
CGAGCTCACCATAGGCGGTCTCACGCAGGCGCATGCCGGGGATGTACAGCCACGTGCCCTCGCAGCCCGAAACCACGCAAGGCATGGTCTCGGCGCCCTCCGGCACCGCCCCGGTCTCGCCCGAGGGCCGGAACGTCGCCGCGAACTCGCCCTTGGCACACTCGCCGCACAACTTGAGCGGGTCGGCCAGGCGCCCGGCCAAGAAGGCCTGCAGTTGCGCGCCGGTCTTGAAGGTCCAGGAGCTGTCGCAGCCCGGCCGACCGCAGGGGACCTCGCGGTCGGGATGCGTGCGACAGAACTCGCGGCACACGTCGCACATACGCCTGGGCGCGGCCGGTTCGAAGTCGAGGTCGTCGCTACCCGAGAGCACCCACGCCCGCATCTGACTGGCGCGGTCCCAGGTCCAGGTCCGCGAGCAGCCATGCACCTTACACGGCTGCTCCTTGGCCTGGATCCGGGTGATCTTGTGCGCGCACAGGCCACACATGCGCTCCGGCGGACCCTCGGGGTTGGGCGCCGGCTTGGCGCCGCCGCGCCGACGCTTGCGCCGACGCTTCCTGCGGTCGCCGGGCTCGGACTCGGACTCGGGCTCGCCAGTGGTGACGGCCGCGCTCGCATCGCTGCTGTCCTCTGCGACATGTTCCTCGGGACCTGCCCCCAGGGACATGTCCTCGGAGACAGATACATCGGACCCGGTAACCGGCTCGGGTCGCAGGAAGGGTAGCGCGCGCTCGACGGTGACGTCGTAGCCGTTGGGCTCGTCGCGCGACTGCGTGCGCTCGCGCAGGCGCGGGGCGTCCTGGGTCGCCTCGTCCTCGCCAGTCGGCGCGTCGTCCGTGCGGGGCGCGTCCAGGACGACCTCCTCGTGGACTGCGTCCGTGCGGGGCGCGTCCTCGCGGGGCGCGTCCTCGCGGGGACGTTGACGGTCACGCGAGCGCGGGGCCTCGCCTTCACGAGGCTCGCGGCCGTCACGGCCACGCGAGCGCGGGGCCTCGCCTTCACGAGGCTCGCGGCCGTCACGGCCACGCGAGCGCGGGGCCTCGCCTTCACGAGGCTCGCGGCCGCTGGCGTCCTGTTCATCGCGCGGCCGGGCGTTGCGGGCGGCGACGGCGTCGGCCTTGGCGCGCTGGCGCAGCACCCACAGGCGGTGGCGCAGTTGGGCATCGCGGGTCCAGACCCAGGTCCGCTTGCAGCCGTCGATCTTGCACGGCAGATCGGCGTCGTGGGTCTCGCGCTCGGCGGTGAAGCACTCGCCGCACAGCCGCGAGGGCCGGCGCAGCTTGCCCGTACGCTGCATCTCCGCGAGCTGGGCGCCGCGCTTCCAGGTCCAGGTGTTCGGGCAACCGGGGGTGCGGCACTGCACCTCACGATCGGCGAGCTCATTGAACTGGCCGAGGTGCTCGTCGCACATGCGGTCGGGCGGGGGCTGGCCGAAGCCGCGGATCTGCTGCGTCGCGAACCACGTCCAGGTGTTCTCGCAGCCGGCGATCCGGCACGGCACCTGCTTGTCCTGCACGGCGCTAAACAGCGACGCGGTCAGCGGCGAGGTCGTGTCGTTGCGGCGGTCGTCGTCGCGACGCGGGCCGCGGTCATCGCGACGCGGGCCGTCACGCCGCGGACCATCGTCTCGCCGCGGACCATCGTCTCGCCGCGGTCCATCGTCACGCCGCGGGCCATCGCTTCGCGGGGCATCACTTCGCGGGCCATCGCTTCGCGGACCATCGCTTCGCGGACCGCGGGCGTCGCTGCGTGGGCCGCGGTCTCCCGGGCGTCCGTCGCTTCGCGGGCCGCGGTCGCCCGGACGGGACGGCCGCGGGCTCTTGTCGCCTGGACGCGGGCCGGTGCGGTCGCCCGGACGCGGACCGTCCACGCGAGCGGTCGGCGTCGCGCCAGCCTCGCTACGTTCACGGGGACGCGTCCGGTCGCGGCCGCCTTGTGCCTCTGGCCCGTCTGTTGGCTCGAATGGCCCGCCTGAATTGCCCTTGGGGTCCTCTGACACGGCGCAAGTATCAGTCCCCGGGCCCCCCCCGTCCAGTCCGCACGAGCATGCGCCCGCCCCTCGGTCTATACTGCGGCCTCCGCGACTTCTCGCGCCTCGGAGGGTTCAAGCATGCTGTTGGCCATTGGTTTCGGAGTCGCTGGCGCCACCTTCTTCTATGCCAAGAAGCAGCAGGCCTCTAACGGCACCGCCGCCGTCGCCGCGACCGCCACCGGCGTCGGCACGGCCGTGGTCGGCACCGTGGTCGTCGCGGCCAGCAGCGTGCTGGTGCCCGTCGCCGTGGTCGGGGGGATCGGCTACTGGTTCGTCCGGCGCAACAAGACCAAGGCCCCCGGCACCGGTCGGTCCTGAGCGCCCTGAATCAGCGACTCCCAGCCACTCCCAGCCACTCCCAGCCACTCCCGGCCACCGGCCGGACACCGGCCGGGCCCGCCTCCTCCTACGGGAGGACCACGTACTTCGCGTAGTAGTAGACAACCGGCGCGACGAACAGCAGCGCGTCGACCCGGTCGAGCATGCCGCCGTGGGCCCCGAGCAGTGCGCTCGAGTCCTTGACCCCGTAGCCGCGCTTGAGCATCGACTCGAACAGATCGCCGAGCTGCCCGCACAGTGAGCCGACCACCCCGAGTACGACCGCGTGGCCGATCGGTAGCTCGGGTATCAGCAGCAGGGACCCGACACCAGCGGTCGCCAGCACCCCGCCGACCAGTCCGCCCACCGACCCCTCCCAGGTCTTGCCCGGGCTGACCGCCGGGTACAGCTTGTGGCGACCCCACAGGCGGCCAAAGATGTACGCGACGGTGTCCGAGAAGAACGCCAGGGCCAGGGTGATGAACAGCCATCCCGGCCCGAACTCGGACTTGATCATCGGCCACACGCTGGCCAACAGCGGCACGTAGAGCAGGCTAGCGACGCACGCGGCCATGTGCCGGCCGGCGCGGTCGAGGTGGTGCCGGCGCATGAGCATCGTCACCGCGATGACCATCACCGAGACCGACAGCAGCGGCGGCAACACCAGCCCCGGCCCGTAGATCATCGGCAAGCTGTGGATCGCGCCGCCGAGCAACACGACGACCACCAGCCGCAGCGGCAGCTCGCCGTCCTCTGCGCGCGCCGGGAGGGCCATGCGCAGGAACTCGTCGTGCGCGAACATCGTGGCGATCGCGGACATCACCAGGATGCTCCACGGGCTCGGGTCGACGTAGAGCCCCACGACCAGGACCGGGACCAGGATGACCGCGACCCACAGCCGCCGAAAGAAGTCACCCATGCGTCAACCCTTGCCCCGCTGCGGCGGGAACAGCCCCGGATAGGCCGGCTCGTCCGAGGCCTCGGCCTCCGGCACCGTGCCGAAGCGACGCTCGCGCCGGCTGTAGTCGTCCAGGGCCTCCTGCAGGTGCTCGCGCGCGAAGTCGGGCCACATCGCCTCGCTGAAGAACAGCTCGGCGTAGGCGACCTCCCACAGGAAAAAGTTGGAGATCCGGTGCTCGCCGCTGGTGCGGATCAGGAGGTCTAGCGGGGGCAACATCTTGCTCGAGTCGAGCTGGCCCTCGAAGGCCTTGGCGTCGACATCCTCGGGCCGCAGCTTGCCGGCGGCGACCAGCCGGCACAGCCGACGCGCCGCCTCGGTGATCATCTCGCGGCCGCCGTAGCTGAGCGCCAGGCACAGGGTCATGTCCTTGTGGTCCGCGGACGCGGTGATCAGCTCGCGCATCGGGTCGCGCACGTAGCCCGGCAGGCGCTCGGTGTCGCCGACGGTGATCAGGCGGATCCCGTTGTCGAGGATCTCCGCGCGCTCCTCCAGCAGGTAGCGGTTAAGCAACTGCATGAGGTGGAAGACCTCCTGCGGCGGACGGTCCCAGTTCTGGCTCGAGAACGCGAACAGGGTCAGCGCCTCGATGCCGATCGCGCGCGCAGCCCTGACGACCCGCCGCACCGCGTCCGCGCCGTGCTCGTGGCCGACCTCGCGGGGCAGGCCCTTTTGCCGGGCCCACCGCCCGTTGCCATCCATGATGATGCCGACGTGCCGGGGCAAGTTGGCGACCGCGATGGCTGAAGGACCGGGCGATGCAGGCGATGCAGGCGATGCAGGCGATGCAGGCGATGCAGGCGATGCGCCCGATGCACCCGAACTCGATGACTCGCTGGCGCTCACGGGCGCCCTTCCAGACCCGGCGACGGGAGCGAGGACCCGCAGGGGCGATCCGCAGACCGCGGGGCGTCGCCCGCAGACGTGGCCAGGGACGTGGCCAGCCCGGGGGCGGTGTGCATGGCGGCGAAACCTGGCGATCCGTGCATGGCGGCGGCGTGTCTCCTGGGGTCTTGCGGGATACCACGGGCCAGGCCCCCCATGAAAGCACTTTGGGCGCAGTTGCGCGGGGTGGAGGTTGCCGGGCCTGCTGCCGATCGCATAGAATCTCCCGCCCGAGCTTCCGGCTCGCAGCCGCGCAAGCAGGCACCTGCGCCCCGCCTGTCGGCTGTTCCCCTCCCGTACTTTCCATCCGTTCGCCACAGACCGCGACCCCCATGAGTTACGCCGAGACCCTCGAATCGTACATGCTCCGGATGGAGCTCCCCCACGAGCGGGTGTCGGAGGACACCTGGGTGTTGGCCCCGGACAGCCTCCGGCACGCCCGCATCGTCGCCTGCATCGAGGAGCCGATCGTCCTCTACTCGACGCCGCTGTTCGCTGTCTCAGAGCTGACGCCCGACCGCGAAGGCCTGTTTCGCAAGCTGCTCGAGTTCAACGACCACCTCCTCTACTGCGCCTACGCCCTCGACAACGAGCAGATCGTATTGTCGGGCGCGCAGCAGATCCTGGACCTCGACTACGGCGAGTTCCAGGGGATGATCGAGGACATGGTGATGGCCCTCGACAGCCACTTGGACCAGCTCACCCCGTGGCGGCCGGCGACCGTCCAGGAGGGCACTTAGATCATGGGACTTTTTACACGACTCGGCACCCTCATCCGCTCGAACATCAACGAGCTCATCAACAAGGCCGAAGACCCCGAGAAGATGCTCAATCAGGTCCTGGTGGACATGAAGCAGCAATTGATCGAGGCCAAGAAGCAGGTCGCCGTCGCCATCGCCGACGAGAAGCGCATCAAGAAGCAGTGGGAGCTGGAGGCCGCCAAGGCCGCCGACTGGGAGAAGAAGGCGATGCTGGCGATCCGCGCCGGGGACGACGCCCTGGCCCGCGCCGCGCTGGCCCGCAAGGCCGACCACGACGAGGTCGCCGGTCAGCTCAAGGACCAGTGGGAGGCGCAAAAGACCTCGGTCGAGAACCTCAAGGGCGCCCTGCGTGGCCTCGACAACAAGATCGAGGAGGCCAAGCGCAAGCGTAACTTGCTGGTCTCGCGCCAGAAGCGGGCCGAGGCCCAGCGCACGATCAACGAGACCCTGTCGAGCATCAACAGCACCAGCGCCTTCGACACCTTCGACCGCATGTCGGACCGCGTCACGCAGCTCGAGGCCGAGGCCGAGGCCAGCCAGGAGATCAGCGGCGCGCTCAACGAGGGCAGCCTCGAGTCGCAGTTCAAGGCGCTCGAGGCCAGCAGCGTCGATGACCAGCTCGACGCCCTCAAGCGCAAGATGGCCCTCACCGCCGGCAAGACCGAAGACCCGCGCCAGCTCGGCGCCGGCAAGCCCGGCACCGACCCGGCGCCCCCGGACGAAATGAAGGCCGCCGAGATCGACTCGCAGCTCGAAGAACTCAAGAAGAAGCTCTCGAGCACCTGAGATGCCCATGCAAGCCCGTGCCCGTTCCAGAAAGCGCGTCGCGGGCCCTCACCGGGCCGCGAGACCCGCTGCATCCGCTACATCCGCTACATCCGCTACATCCGCTACATCATCCGGCGCGAGCCAAGCCCCGGTGAAGCAGATCTCGGGTTTTGGTGCAGGGGTGCTCACGAACGCCGAACAGGAGGCCGCGCAGGTGGGCTTCCTGGCGGGCCGCCTGGCGAGCCCGTGGGCCTTATTTATGGTCGCGGCTCTCGGCTACGCGGTGTACGAGGTCGTGGCCGCGATGTTCACGGCCCGCTGACAGGCGCTGGCTCAGCGACGGCCTTCGCGGGCCCGTCGGTGAGCTGGGTGAGGGCGAACTGCACGGCGGACGCGATCGTCTCTTCGGGGCCGATCGGGAAGTCGCGGCTGTGCCAGCGCACGATCCCGCGGTGGTCGATCACCAGGATCACGGGCGCGTAGATGCGGTCGAACAGCCACTCACGGATGTCCGAGGCCGGGTGCTCGAGGCCGAGGTTGTTGGGGTCGTCCGCGGCCGACTCGAGCAAAAACAGCGGGATGAGGTCGGTCGTGCCGGGAGGGACCTCGCTGCGGATGTGATCGCGGGTCTCCTCGTTGATCGCGAAGCGCAGGGTGTTGGTGCCGGTCGGGGCATCCATGATGGATGGGTCGCCCTGCGGTCGGCGAAAGCGAGACTCCTCGACCGAGGGGAACACGAAGTAGGTGTCGACGCCGACGGCCTGCAGTGCGGCGTCGCTCTTCTGCAACTGGGCGTAGAAGCCCGGCAGCTCGGCCCAGAACTCGCGCGTGTGGGCCAGCAGCCACGGCATCTCCCATACCAGGATCACAGCGCCGCGGCCGTAGAGCTGGCGCCCGTTGATGTAGCCGCGCGGCTCCTCGCCGCGATACATCCGCAGCGCCGGGATCGCGTGGCCGAACAGGCGCCCGCGGGCCCACTCCGGCGCGCGGTCGAGGGCCGCGGCGCCGACGGTCCAAAACGGCGGCGCCGAGGCCAGCGGCGGCATGTCGGTGTGCGGCGTGGCCAGCAGCGAGACCTCGACCGGCGCGCCGCCGGCATGGCGAGCGACCTGCACCTTCACCGGGGTCCCGCGGGCCAGGTTGGCGGCGTCGAGCTCCGCCCCGGTCGCCACCGGACGCCCGTCGACCGCGAGGATCCGGTCACCGCGCGAGATCTGATCGCAGCCGAGCTTGCAGCCGAGGTTGTAGGCGACCCACACCCCGCCGCCAGCGAGCTGGGCCGACGACGGTGGCGCGACCGGAGGGTTCTTCGGGGCACCACAGGCCCACACCAGGGACATCGCTGCCAGCGCGGCAAGTCGTCGCATGGCGCAGAGCATACTCCTCCGCGGACACGCGTCGAGCCGCCGCGCATCGGACCCGCGTCGGACCGCGTCGCCATCAACGCGCGCAGCGAAACCCGACCGTACTAAAGCCGGAGATCGGGTTGAGGCCGTAGCGGTAGGCCGCGCGCAGCACCGTTGAGCCGTCGTAGTAACTGCCGCCGCGGACCACCCGCACGATGCCCGTCGACGACCCGGTCGGATTATTGCGCCACGGCCGCGCGTACGCCTCGCGGTCATACCAGTCGTGGATCCACTCCGAGACGTTGCCGGCGAGGTCTTGCACCCCCTCCGGCGTGGCGCCCTGCGGCCGCGTGCCGACCGGTCGCGTGTGCTCACCACAGTCGTCGAACTGCGCCAGCTCGCAGCGCGGCTCGCTGTTCCCCCACGGGTAGCGACGACGCGTCGTGCCGGCGGCCGCCCGCTCCCACTCGGCCTCGGTCGGCAGGTGCTTGCCGAGCGCCGCGCAGTAGGTCTGGGCCTGATACCAGTCGACGCAGACCACCGGATGTTCGGCGCCCGCCAGCGGCTCGGGCAACGGAGCGCCGCGCACGAACGCCGCACCGGTCCACACGAAGCAGCGGCTCGCGTCGACCGGCGCGCACACACCGGCCTCGACGCAGCCGCGATAGTCCGTCTGCGTGACCTCCAGCGGATCGATCTGGAAGCGCGAGACCTTGACGCGATAGGCCGGCTTCTCGTCGCGCTCGCAGTCGCGGTCGAAGCGGCCCGGACAGCCCATCACGAAGCTGCCGCGCTCGAAGGTGATCATCGGGTCCCGGGTCCAGGCCACGGGCTCGCGCAGCAGCGTCGCCTCCGCGACCACTGGCGCGCCCGTCGGCAGCAGTTGCGCCACCGTGAGCCCCGCGCTCGCCACCCCCCGCGCCAGCGTGATGTCGGCGCCGTACAGGCTCGGCTGCGGCTGCGGCTCCGCGGGCAGCGCGGCGCGCAGCAGCAGCGCTGTGTGCTCGAGCAGCTCGACCGCCTTGATATTGCCGTTGCCGTCGCGGTCGGCCCAGCCGCCCAGCCCCTGCAACAACAAATAGGAGAGCGCCGGGAAGCGAGCGCCGGGCAGTTGTTCGACGCAGCCGGGCCCGAGTCCGGCGCTGAAGATCGCCACGTCCGCGGGCTCGTGCCAGCCCCGGGACACGCGCTCGCGGTCGCTGCGGGCGTCCGTCGCGTCGGCTCTGGCGTGCCAGCGACCGCGGCGCCGCGGCGTCGCCGGCGTCCAGGTCCCCGACACCTTGGTGCCGTCCGCCATGCAGCCATCGAGCACCACCACGGCGTGCGCGTGGCGACCGTAGGCGACCCGCCCGAGCAGCGGTGGGATCGCCTGCGTGTGGTGGGCTCGCATCGCGGCCGAGCCGTCGCCGTCGGCGAGCCACAGCTCCCCGTACTCCCCGGGCTCGGGGCTGTCGATGTGCCCGATGACCACGATCCACAGCGCGCCGTCGCGGGCCTGTCGCCGCGCCTTCTCGATCGTGCGGGCGATCTTTCGCGGGCTGGCCTGGTCGTCGCGCAGCAGCGCGATGCGATGCGGCTCGACCCGGCGTTCGCCGCGAAAGTAGCGGTACCAGGCCGCGCCCATCACCCGCGCCCCCGGCCGATCGCCGAGCTTCGTGTAGTCCTCGATCGCAATGATGACCGCCGCGTCGAGGGCCCCGCCGCGCGGGCCCTTCGCGCGCTGCATCGGGTCCGGATAGGCGACGCCAGCGGGCGTCTTGCCCGGCGTCATCGAGCTCGGTATACTCGCGGGCCAGCCGCAGGAATCCAACAACAGCAGCACGAGGAGCCGGCGCATCACGGTACTGTAGCGGGCCCGGGCTCGCCGACCAAGGCGCCCGGCGCACCGGTTCGGCGAATGGATAGACCCTCACGCCTCAGTTTCATCGGAGTTGCGGGCGAGACGCTCATGGCAAAGCATTCATGGCGGTCGTCACAGACACCTGGAGATATCCGCGTACTATGACGCCCCCCGCGAAGAGACCCCCGTGCATCGAGGTCTCCCTCAGCCGGTGCCGAGCTCGCGCCGCAGCGCCTGGATCACCTTCGTGACCTGTTGCCGGCGGTCCTTGAGCGAGCTGTCTTTTTGGGCAGGTGCCAGGCCGTCGACGCCGGTACAGAAGCGCTCGAGGTGGGCCAGCGCCTGGCCCTTGCCGCCCACCGCCAGCAGCGCGCGCGCCAGCCCGTAGTGGGCCTCCAGGTGGTCTGGCGCCGCGCGCAGCAACAGTCGATAGCCGGCGATCGCGGTGTCATGGTCGCCCAGGCGCAGCGCCAGCGCGGCGAGGTTGCTCTGCGCCTCCGGCTGGTCGGGGTCGCAGCGCAGCGCCTGGTCGAAGTGGTCGCGCGCGCCGTCGAGGTCGCCGACCGCCGCCAGCAGCGCGCCGAGGTTCGTGTACGCCGCCGCGAACTCGGGGTCGAGGTCGAGGGCCCGGTCGTAGGCCTGGCGCGCGTCGAGGAACGCGACGTCGTCGGGGTCCTGGCCGTCCCAGTGGCGCTCGCGCTCGCAGGCGACCGTGAACCACTCGTAGGCGCTGCGGTCCTCCTCGTCGCCGTCATCGCGGGCGCGGGGGATCGCCAGCACCTGGGACGCTTGCTGCTGCAGGCTCTGCACGTTGAAGTCGAGCAGGCCCTGGCCGGTGGCCGCCTCGTAGCTGCGGTCGCTGCCCTCGACGATCACGCGGTCGTGTTCGCAGCGGACCCGCAGGCTCGACAGCGGCGAGTCCACTTCGGGCAATTTGAGCCGCAACGCGTCCAGAGAGCGGCGCACGCGTTGCAGCGACAGGCCGGCGCCGAGCAGCTCACGCGCCACCTTGATCCCGATCAGGTCGCGGAAGCTGTACCAGGTGCGGCCCTTGACGCGGATGCTCGGCTGGATAAACCCGGTCTGCGACCAGTAGCGCAGGCGACTCTCCGGCAGGTCGAACAGCCGCGACACGTCGCGGATCGAGTACGCCGGACCCGGCGCCTCGTCGTCGTCCGGACCCGGCGCGCCGGCGGGGCTGATCTTCGAGGTCCGTTGCTCACTCATGGGTCCCTGCCTTGCGTGCGGGCTCCAGCGATACCATGGCATCGCCGTCGATGAGTACCTGCGTGCCCTCCGCGCGCGCGTGATGGTCGAGCTCGATGCGCAGGCGGTCGCCCGGCACCTGCGCCAGCCGGGCCAGCTCTGGCCGGGCCAGCTCGACCAGCTTCTTCTGCACCCGCGGGCTCCCGACCAACAGCTCGGCCAGCCGCTCCGCGGTGGCCACGTCGGCCGGCTCACGAAAATACGCCGCGCAGCGCTTGAGATCGAAGGTCACCATCACCGTCGCGTAGAAGCGTCGCCCGGGGCCCATGCTACCGACCTCCCCGCCCCCCTCGACGACGTGCTCGCCGTGCCGCCACAGCACCTCGAGCGCGCTCGGCGACAGCGTCTCGCGGATCTCCCGGCGGATGAGTTGCACCTTCTGGACCCGCGCCCAGCGGGCCTCCGGCAGCAGCCCGGCGAGCTTCTGGGATGGTGGAGGTGTGCCCACTGAGCCTACATGTATGTCACACGCCCACCCAAATCTCAAGTTTCGCGCAAGCGCCCGCTGCTGGTCTGCGGGGGCCGCTGCGTCGCTTCTGCGGGCTGGCGCGGGTCGCGTCCGCGCGCGACAGCGCTCCGCCGGAGGTTCTCGAGCGGGTATGCTGCGGCACGATGACCGCCGAGCCCACGACCCCGCCCGCCCACGGCGACGTACTCTTCGTCGTCGACCCGCTCTCGACGATCCACCCGCAAAAGGACAGCTCGTACTTGATGATCGCCGAGGCTCAGCGCCGCGGCTTTCAAGCGTGGGCGGTCGAGCTGTCCGGCCTGATGTTGCGCGGCGCCGACGCCTTCGCCTACGCCACACCGATCAGCGTTCCGCGGCTCGGTCAGCCGGTCGTCGTGCGCGGCCCCTCGGAGGTCCGCGAGCTGGCGAGCTTCCGCGTCGTGCTCATGCGCAAGGACCCCCCGGTCGACGCCAACTTCATCGTCGCGACCTGGGCCCTCGACCGCGCGATGCAGCGAACCCTCGTCGTCAACACCCCGCAGGGGCTGCGAGATCTCAGCGAGAAGCTGGCCATCCTCGAATTCCCAGAATTCATCCCTCGCAGTTTCTTGTTAAGAAATATTGGTGATCTGCGTGACGCTTTAAACGAGCTGGGTGGCCAAATGATCCTCAAGCCGGTGTACGGCTACGGCGGTCGCGAGGTGCTCATCGCCCGCGAGGGCGACCCGAACCTCACCACCCTCTTCGAGATGGCGACCCGCGACGGCACGACCTGGACGATCGCCCAGGCCTTCGTTCCTGAGGCGAAGGCTGGCGATAAACGCATCCTGATGGTGGATGGCGAGCCGATCGGCGCGGTCATGCGGGTCCCCGCCACGGGTGAGATCCGCAACAACTTCCATGCGGGCGGCTCGCCCGCGGTGACCGAGCTCAGCGCGCGCGACCTCCAGATCTGCGCGGCGGTCGGGCCCCTCGTCCGCGCCCGGGGGCAGTTCTTCGTCGGCCTCGACGTGCTCGGCGATTACCTGACTGAAATCAATGTAACCAGCCCCACAGGAATGCAGGAGATCAATCGCCTCGAGAACCTTACAGGTGAGTCCACGATGCAGGCGAAATTCTGGAGCGCCCTCGAAGGCCGGCTGTGCTGAAACGGAGCGCGCGACTGCAAATGGTGCTAGACCGGGCTACCCCCCGAGATGCAAGGTCCCTCGCCCACCCTCCGCCAAGTCTTCGCCGCTGAGCTGCCGCGGCTTTACACGGTCGCGTTCCACATGGGTGGCACGCGGGCGGAGGCCTTCGAGCGCCTGAGCGAGCTGGTCGCGCTGCCCCAGGCCTTCGCGGTGACGCAGGCGCCGCGGCCGGGGGACGCGCTGCTCGGCGTGCTCGCCCGCTACATCGAGGACCTGCTCGGGCGCAAGTCCGAGAGGTCGCTCCAGATCCTCGACGACATCCTGCGCGACGACATCACCCACCCGATCGACATTAATACCCGCGGCATCGACGGCGACTTCGGGCGCGTCCACCCGCTGCTCTGGGAGCTCAAGCGGACCTGCCTGACCTCCGTGCTCGCCTGCCTCCCGCCCGGCCTCCGCATCTCCTTCATCCTGACGGACCTCCTCGGCTACAGCCCCACCGGCTCGGCCGAGCTGCTCGGCATCAACGAGTCCGCGTTTCGCGTGCGCCTGACCCGCGCCCGCAAGCGCCTCGACAACTACCTCGCCCCGCTGTGCCAGTTCGTCGACAAGGCCAACCCCTGCAACTGCGAGGGCCGCCTCGGCGTCGCGCTGGCCAAGGACTTCATCAGCTTTCCGCCGCACACCGACGACATCCCGCACGCCCCGCACGACAGCGGCCCCGAGTTTCATGAAATGGGCCCCCTGTATCGCGCGCTGCCGACGGTCACCATCACGAAGGAGCAGCGCAGCCAACTGCTCGCCATTTGTCCCCAAGCCCCCCAAGCCCCCCAAGAAGTGGAGCACCCGATGCACGCGAAAAACCTGAAGCACCGTCTCCGCAGCAGCGGTCCCATCGAACCCGACCACCCCGCCGGCCCCGACGAGCCCGCGCAGCCCGACGACCCGCTGGTCCCCGGCCCCGAGCCGCTCCACGTCCCGAGCGACCCGGCCACCAAGAGCGCGTGACTCACCTGACCTTTCGGTCAGGTCCATAACAAAGTGTGCCGGCCCTGTGGTTCGCCGATCGTGGGCTGCCATTGCCAGCCCGATCGGTATCATGGCCGGTCGGACTGCGCCTGGTGTGGTGACACCTTGGTCGCGCACGTCCCGGGTCCGCTGTGGCGGCCTCCGGCACGCAGCCCATGAGGCGTGCCGGGATCGTCGAGAAAACTGACAAAACTTCACCGGCGCCAGTTCGTGTAATCCAGCATACAAAAAGATCCGAATCTGCGTATGCCTGGGCGATCCCGCTACGCAAAAGCGGTCCATCGCTTGACATTACGCTCGCGCGCTGTGACCGTCCGAGCATGCGATTCCACAGATTGTTCATGGATCGGTCGCGGATGCGTGCGGCCAGCGTGGGTCAGCGGCGGAGGCGGCCGTGATCGCGGCCTGTCTGCTCCTCGTCGCTGTCGCGGCTCACGCCGACCCGACGCACTCACCCGCGTTCGCTGCACGCAGTCCAGACTCGGACCTCACGCCCGAAGCCCGGCCGTTCAATGAACGGGCGATCAAGCTGGT
>Ga0335395_10001811_pt1 | contig 13316 bp, 19 predicted proteins | sample MAT02_FD_205744 | JGI IMG/M metagenome (GOLD analysis project Ga0335395, IMG submission 205744) | Freshwater microbial communities from Lake Fryxell liftoff mats and glacier meltwater in Antarctica - MAT-02 (spades assembly) (version 2) ...
CGCGGCCACACCGCCCCACTCTCCGATCTCATCGCCTCCTTCCTCACTGAAACTGACGATTGCCGCAACATGGAGACCTACGCCCACCTCCTCACTCAAGCCATCGCCTCCATCCAAGGCACGGAAGCCGTCTCACCCCGAAAAACCTCCCCATCAATGGGTAATTTTAATTGTCGTCAGGGGGTGATTGTAATTGTCGTCGCACAGCCGCCGCCGCAGAAACCTCCGTCTTCGACTTCGGTGGCTACGCCAACCCCTTTGCCGACCAACAAGCCGACGACTTCGAACTAATCTCCTTCCTCGTTCTTCAATAAGGAGAAGGGGTTTGAAACCCCTTTGCACAACCCCAGTCTCCCACTCAACCCCACTCAACCCCAGTCTCCCACTGATCACTGATCACTGCTCACTCGGCACTTCTTCCCCATGCTCCACCCGCCGGAAATCACCCGCACCGAGGCCAAAGGTAAATGCCTCAACCTGAAACTCTTCCTCCGCCCGGAGCAGAGCATCACGGAGCGCAGCCGTCTGCGGAAAATCCTAAAAAAGGCAACCCTCACCCATCAGCTCATTGGAGCCACCATCCCCTCCGTCATCACCCCGGAGATCCGCTGCGAGGCCATCCAATTTCTAGACATCGAGCTGACCGACCTCAAGCACCGCGACTTCGCCGCCAAGCATATCCAGCCCTTGCTCAAGGAACACGCCGTCCTCCGCCTCCACGATGCTAGCGGCAGCTTCCCCCTCTCCTACGCACTCAAGCGCCTCAGCAAGACCGACGACACAGCCATCGTCATCACCCACTTCTACACAACCGGCAGCCACCCACCCACCGCACCAACAAGCGCGACCACTACCTAGAGGCCATGGTGAAATCCTACCTCCTAGAACATCCCCACATCTTTATCGGTGCAAGCAAACTCCACGACCAAAAGTTCTGGCACCACGCCCCCACCGTCCTCTCCCTTTTCGAACAACTAGAAAACCTCCTCTCCCTAAAAACTCAAAAAGACCGCGCCGGTTCCAACGCCGAAAAAGCCACCCTCAACACCTCCATCAAAGCCGCCATCGCCGGAGCAAAAAACTTTCTGCCCTTAACTTCTCATCCATAAATCTCCACTTTCTCCTCGCCTCCGTTCCAAAATCAAGTAACTAATCCCTACCTTACTGAATACCAGAACAGATGTCCGCTCCTACTCAACTTGAAAAACTCATGACCATGGCACGGCGACAAGCCATGCTGAGAGAGCGGGATATTCGTGAAAATGGCATCAGTAGCACCACCATCAGCCGTGCAGTGGCCAAAGGAAATCTCATTCGACTCTCCCCCGGTCTCTACCACCATCCCGATGCAGTTTTGGACGAGCACTTCAGCCTCTCGGAAGTCGCCGCCCGCGTGCCACAAGCCGTGATCGTTCTAGTCAGCGCATTGCAGTTCCATCAAATCGGCACACATCAGGCGCACTCCATCTGGCTCCTTATCAGAAACAACGCCGTCGCACCGCGCATCGATTACCCACCGCTCGAAGTCGTAAAATCCGGCATTGAAAAAGCCTTCACCAAAGGTGTTGAAACACACCTCCTCAATGACATCCAAGTCCGCATTACCAACCCCGCCCGCACCGTCATCGACTGCTTTAAATACCGCAACCGCGTCGGCCTAGAACTCTGCCTAGAAGCCCTCAAAGACGTCCTCAGTTCATCCCGGCACCGCGTCACGCCAGACCAACTCATGGACTACGCCAAGCCCCTTCGCGTCGCCACCGTCATCCATCCTTACCTCGAAGCCGTCGTCTAATGCCTGCACCAAATGACACCACCGCGATCATAGAAAGGCGCTTGCGGGCAGAGGCTAGAACTCAGAAAATCGTCTTTGGCACCCTCCTTGAACAGTTCGCCCTCAGCCGCTTTCTCGCTCGCTTAAGTCAGAGCGAACACAAAGCCAAATTTGTCCTCAAAGGTGCTCAACTCTTCCGGATCTGGACAGGTCAAAACCACCGCCCCACCCGCGATGTGGATTTCTTGGGTTTTGGTGATTCAGACCCCCATCATCTCGCGAACCTGATCGACTCCATTTGCGCCCTCACACCCGAAGAACCCGATGCCCTAGAGTGGCTTCCTGCCAAGGCCAGCCCCATCAGAGAAGAGAACAGCTACGGCGGGACTCAACTCAAGATCATGGCTCAGCTCGGGAAAATCCGCATCCCACTCCAGATTGATATCGGCTTTGGCGATGCCATCACCCCTGGGATTGTAACCCAAAGCTGGCCGGGTATGCTCGGCTATCAAGACAGCATCCTCACCGCCTACCCCGCAGAGACCGTCATCGCAGAAAAGCTGGAAGCCATGATCCATCTCGGCATGGTCAACAGCCGCATGAAGGACTTTTACGATCTCCACTGGCTATCCAATCATTACCAACACGAGCAGGAAAAAATACGCCAAGCCATCCACAACACCTTCCAGCGCAGACAAACACCTCTCCCACAGTCGCCGCCCATCGCCTTCACCAAAGCCTTCTACCACGACCCACAAAAAATCTCTCAGTGGAAAGCCTTTCTCAAAAAAAGCTCCCTCAACGCCCCGGACCTCGAAGAGACTATCCTCTGCATCGAGGCCACCTTCGCAAAACTCCTAATTCCTATCTCCTAATTGAAAATGAAAGTCCTCCAAGAAATCAGCCAGCCCATCTCCGAGAATCTGGAGAAACTCGCCGCCCTCTTCCCCGCCGCCGTCAAGGATGGCGCTCTGGACATGGAAGCCCTCCGCGAGGAACTCGGCGAGTTCGAGGAAATCAAACCCGGTGATGAGAAATACGAGCTGAACTGGGTCGGCAAGCAGGCCGCGAAAAAGGAAGCCTTCAAGCCCTTGCTCGGCTAGACTCTCGCCTTCAAGCCGAAGGAATCCAAACACCCGGACACCACCGAGAACCTTTACGTCGAGGGCGACAACCTCGAAGCCCTCAAACTCCTCCGCCAGAACTACTACGGCGAGGTGAAAATGATCTACATCGATCCCCCCTACAACACCGGCAAAGACTTCGTCTATACTGACAAATTCAAAATCTCCGGCGAGGAAAGCGAGGAAGAAGAAGGCGCGGTTTCCGCCGAAGGCAAACGCCTCATCAAAAATGAAAAATCCTCCAACCGCTTCCACGCGCGGTGGCTGGATATGATGTATCCGAGACTCAGGCTTGCGAAGGATTTTTTGCGGGAGGATGGGGTTATTTTTATTTCTATCGATGACAACGAGGTGGCCAATCTCCGGGTAGCCCTTGATGAAATTTTCGGGAATGAAAATTTTCTAGGTGAAATTGCCGTGATAAGTAATCTTAAAGGTAGGAGCGACGATAAGCACTACGCAACGTCCCATAACTATCTTGTCGTTTATAAGAAAAATGATTTCTTGAGCCTCGGACTGCCGATGCCCGATTTCTATTCGAGGAACTACAACGAAGTCGATTCGTTCGGAAAACGGTTCAGGCTCCAAGGTCTTCGAAAAAGGGGGGACAGCTCTTTGCGCGAAGATAGGCCAGCAATGCACTATCCCTTTTTTGTCAATCCAAAGACCTTCGAAGTTTCGGTAAGTAAATCTGATGAGTTCTCGGTTGAGGTGCTCCCTTATCTATCCACAGGAGAAGCTGGGCGGAGGCGTTGGGGAAAAGAAACCGCCGCTGAGAGAACCATTGAACTCTGTGGAAAGGAAGTTGGTGAGCTGAAAAGAATGGATGTGTTCCAGAAAGATTTCGCTGACGGCGCGGATTCGCCTAGCAGTCTGTCGGACTTAGCGCTTGCGTTCATCAGAACATCTGATCATGCTCCCACATGGCAGCCAAGTTCGTCCACATCGATCACGATACCCCATTGTTACTTCCGCCCGATCTGCGGGACTGGATTCCCAAGGGCCACATGGTTCACTTCGTCATGGATGCGGTCGATGCCTTCGACCTGAAACTCCGCTCTTCCGCCACCCTCTTCTCAGCCGTGTCCAAACCGGACTCAGTCTTCACCCGCATCATCGACCAATACTTCCACGGCAATCCCGACCAAAAGACCCTCGATCTGCTGGAAAGCCCATAGGGTTCATTTTTTAACGTTTCAGCATCGACCATTCCCCTTGCCCTGCCCCCTCGATTCCGCAAATCTAACTAAGAACCGAGATAAAGCCTGCTTCTCATGCTCTACGACAACTCCACCACTGAAAAATCCGTCGCTAGCTGGATTCTCGAACAAACCAAAACCGGAAGGCTCGATGTCACTAGCGGCTATTTCACCGTCGGCATCCTCGCCATGATCAGCCGCAAGCTGAACGAGAAAATCGATGCCTACCGCTTCGTCCTCGGCGACATCGTGTGCAATGATCAGGACAAGGAAAACCCCATCAATCTCCTCACCGAGACAATCACCGTCGATGCTGCTCTCCAGCTAAACAAGGTTGCCCGCGAAGCTGTGGCTTTCCTTCATCAGGAAAACGTCAAGGTTCGCACCGTCGAGCCAAATTTCTGCCATGCAAAAACCATTCTTTTCCGCACGTTGCGTCAACCGGACTGCTATTTCGTAACCGGTAGCTCGAATCTCACCGAAGCCGGACTCGGCCTCCAGCACACCTCCAACATCGAGCTCAATGTGGTCGGACAAGGTACCGCTGCCGACTACCTGGAAATCTGTCACTGGTTCGACGAACTCTGGAAACGCGATCAAACCCAAGATTTCAAAACCGTTGAAGGAAAAGCCATCCCCTTCAAACAATACCTGATCTCCCAGATTGAAGGAATCTTCCGTCTCTACACCCCGCGCGAACTCTATTATAAAACCCTCTTCGAGCTATTCCGTGAGCAGATGCTCGAATTGGAAACCGACCCGCGGCTGCAGCAACGCATCGGTCACCTCAAGCATACAAAGATCTTCCGCTCTCTTTATGACTTCCAACAAAAAGGCGTTCTCAGTCTGATTAAAAAAATTGAAGACTATGGCGGCTGCGTTCTCGCCTACCCCATGGAGCTTTTCCTCCGCGTCGCGAAAGTGAGCGTCGAGACGGTAAGGATTGTTGATGGGCTGCCCAAACTTGAAATCGATTAATTTTCACTACAGACCTAAGCCAACAAGATGAAAGCAAATCCTCATACGCTACAGAAGATACTCAGCGAGAAACAGCAATGGGTCGTCCCGGTTTACCAACGGCACTACGAGTGGGATACCGGAACAGACCGTCAGATTTCCCATTTTTGGGATGACCTAATTGACAAGGCCGAAGAGGTTATGGATCAGACACGCACCCTCTACCCCCACTATTTCGGGGCGGTTATCTGCTCCGAACCTGAAGTTTCTCAATTTGGGGTGACTCCTCAGAGATTCCTTATTGATGGCCAGCAGCGTATTACTACTTTTAACATCATGCTTGCAGCCGTCAGTCAGGTTGCTCGAACCCGTGCTCTTTCAGGAATCGAAACAGCGTTGAAAAGCTATCTTTTCAACGACCGAAGTGAAAGTATGATTGATCCTGAACGCGAACGATTTAAGCTTTGGCCTTCTTCTTATGATCGGGTACTTTTTCAGCAGATTGTTAGCTTGTCTTTGGATGAAATTAGGAAGGCCAGGCCGCAAGATTTTTACAAAAATGGCAGTCTGATCAAAGGCAAGGCTCCCAAGCTGCTAGTTGCATTCATCGATCTAATTTCGCGCATAGACACATTTATTGAAGAGAAAGAGGAAGTTGGCATCGGGGCACAGATAGCCCTCGGTGGTCTGCTTCAAGGATTTCTGGCTGGGTTTCAAGTTGTCCTGATCGAGTTAGATGACCAAGATGATGCGCAAGAGATCTTTGCATCGCTCAATGGTTTGGCAAAGCCTCTAGCTCCCTTTGATCTCATCAGGAACGATGTTTTCCTTAGGAGTAAGAGATGTAACGAGGATCCTGAAGTCCTCTTTGCGGGGCAGTGGAAGAATTTTGAATCACCGTTCTGGACAACCGAAGTCAAACAGGGGCGTATGAAGCGAGCGAGGGCGGATCATCTTATTGCCCACAGCGTCGTAGCAGAGACCGGAAGGGAGGTCAGCATTGCTAAAATTGCGAGCGAATACCAAAGGTATGCGCGGGATGCAAAGTTTAACAGCGTTTCGGAAGAGCTGGATTCACTGCTTGTTCATGCGGCGACTTATAGAGCACTTGAGGAAAAACCAGAGGAAAGCATTGTCACTCCCATCGCGAAGCTCCTAGGTGTCTGGGATATGGCGGTTTTTCATCCCTGGATACTGTGGGTGAATGCGTACGTTGATGAGACCGAACACAAGGCGCGGATTTTTGAATTACTGGAGAGCTACATTGTTCGCCGTGAAATTTGCAGGCTAACGCCAAAAAATTATAATAAAGTAGTCACTGGATGGATTCGTGCTGTGCGTGAAGCGGAAAATCCAGTAGATGGTTTTGTAACATCTCTCCAAAACGGCGAAGGGGACATTTCGCGCTTCCCGGCTAACTCAGAAGTGCTCGACGCCTTTTCAACTAGCCCGGCATATGAAGCGATTGGCTCGAAGAAGATGAGATATATTTTGTCGAAATTGGAAAACGTGATGCGAACTAAATATGACGAGATTATCCTGATGACTGATAATCTCAATATTGAACATATCATGCCACGTTCTTGGAGCAAGTATTGGCCGCTTCCGAACGGTGAAACGTCACCAAGCAATACTTTTTGGGAGTTGATGACCACCTACCCAGATGCTTCTGAGGTAACGAAGGATTTGGTCAGAGAGCGAACGAATAAAATCCACGTGTTCGGAAATCTCACGCTCCTTACTGACACGGCTAATTCCTCGCTAAAGAATCGAGAATGGGTGACTAAAAAATCGATGTTCGAGGGATCGTTGCTTGCTCTTAACCGCAAGGTAGGAGACATCCCTGAGTGGGACGAAGAAGCGATCGGAAAGCGGAGCAATGAGTTAGGAGTGCAAGCTCTGAGCGTATGGTGTTCGCTTCCCGCAGCATCCAAGCAACCCCAAGGCTAACGTACCTGTAGTTCGTGAAAATGTGCGCCTCTGGGTGGGAATGGTTCCCACAATCTAACATTTTCCGCAGATTCTTCGGGGAATTTGAGTAGCAGGCGTATCTCCATGTCTTGAGTTGGCGCCGTGACAATCCTCTATGAGACCAGGATTGCCGGTGTTGGAAATTGACACGAAATAATAGATTGTTCAAATGAACGCATGCGGGTAAGCTTGTCAAAACACCCTGACTTTTCTTGAAAAACTCATGCCACTGATTGAAGCCAGCACCATCCTAGCAACACTCGTCGGCCTAATCTGCAATTGGTAGCAGGAGCGTGGGGCGCAGGCGACGGATCGATATCAGGATTTCATGGTGTGGCTATCGCATCACCACTTTGACAGTCTTCGCGAACGGATTTACGCTTCCGGAGAATTGCAACGCGAACTGGCCGCGCTTCTCCAGCAGGATTTTACTGCACTCGGCAGCAAAATGGATGTGATCACCAGCGCGATCGCCGCCGTAGCAGACAAGATCGATTCCCTGTCCCAAGTTGGCCGTGCGATTGGCATAAATGGCGATGCCTTGTCGGAACAAGCGGTCGAGGTGCTGAAAGTTTTCGATCAGTTGGGCGCGAGTCGGATGGTTGTGTTCGATCATGAACCTGTTTGCCTATTTCTTCCCTGCCAGAAGGCAGCAACGTTTTCCGACGGTCGATTTCTCGAAACCGACGTATCCGCTCGGGCATCCATGGGCTTCATCGAGTTGGTGGATCACAATAACAGCGGAAATCCAATTTTTGGAATTACCCGTGCCGGAAGTGCTTTCGCAGCCACGCAGCCCGAAGTTGCGCTGTGATGTCAAAAGGAATGCACGGACTTCTCCTCATCGAGCTAGGCATTACTGCTAGGTGTCAGGTGTCTCATTTGAACATTTTTCACGGCACCTTCTTCTCCCCCTCATCCAGCAAGGCATCAAGTCCTGCAAGACAACAGGTTTGGAAGTTGGTAACCCATGCTTCACGTATCCTCGGCGTCCTTGCGGGACTTCTGCCACCATGCTTCGAGATCCGGCCAGTGCCGCGCTGCTTCCACCACCGCCTCTCGGCAAGCGGTTAACAACGTATCGAAGTCAGAGATTTCATTGGCGATCTCAGGGTGCTCCCGGAACAACTTTTCCATTTCCCATCTTCTGCGCTGCGGGGAGTGAGGCTAGTAAAGTCTTGCAGGGTGGTGGGGCGTGCAATAGATTACGGATGTTATGAATCTTCTGGAGCGCATCACGGTGGAACCTGGCAAATGTGGCGGGCGACCTTGCATACGTGGGTATAGGCTGCGGGTGAGCGATGTTCTCGGGCTGATCGCCTCAGGTGCCTCGAACAAGGAGATCTTGGAGGACTATCCGTTCCTTGAGGCGGAGGACATCGTGGCGGCACTTAGATATGCAGCGCACCAGACTGACCATACGGTAATCGCCGGGGCGGCATGAAGTTTCTTATCGATGCCCAGTTGCCGGGAACTCTAACACGCCTGAACAGGGACTGGTCTGCGGTGGAATCGGCTTTTTCGGAGGGGCAGCAGATTGTGGAAATGCGATAGCCGCCTGGGGAAAAGGGATTTTCACAGGCGGCGGAGACGCCACCTTGACTCAAGGCGCGGAGACGCACCTGCTCCTTATCAAATCTAGGTCATCCCCTGCTGGTTCGTTGATGCCTACCGGTGTTGGGCTATGAGGGTTCCGTCCGGGGCGAAGAAGTGGATTTCCTCGGGGGCAGGCATGCGCAGGCTCTGGTAGGGCTGCAATTTTCTATTCCTATTTCCGCTGGATAGGTGAATATCCATCTCACTGCCGAGCCACGATCTCCTCGCCGTGATCTAAGCCGAAGGCCGGATTTAAAGATGAAGGATGGAGAAATGAAACCATGAAAAAGCCCAAAGCCAACGAACCCATCGTGTATGACCGGGTGCAAGTCATCCTAAGCTCTGCCCAAACTCACGCCGCCCGCTCCGTGAACACCGCGCAAGTTGTGGCCAACTGGCTGATCGGGCGCGAAATCGTGGAGGAACAGCAACAGGGAATCAAACGGGCCGGTTATGCTGAGAAAGTTACCCCAACGCTTGCCGCCATGCTGAAGAAGCATGGATGGAAAGGCTACGGCGAACTGACTTTGCGTCTTTGCCGTCAGTTGTTCCTCACGTTCCCGGATTTGCCCGGCCCTGAGATTTGTTACGCACTGCGTAACAAATCTGGAGAAGCGCCCTCCAGCAGCGCAATTCTTTACGCACCGCGTATAGAATCTGGCAGCAAGTCTGCCGCGCCGCCAATTAGTTACGCAGTGCGTAACCAATTCACAGACGCCCTAATCCTTATTCCGCAGGTGATCGAAGCCGCTCGTTCGTCCGTATGGCAACCTGGACTGCTTCACCACAGCCTTTCATGAACGCCCTACCGCGCTCTCATGCGCGTCTCCAGTCAGCACGCCCGCGCATTTTACGAAATCGAGGCCACTCAACAAAATTGGAACGCCCGCGAGACGGAGCGGCAGATCCAAAGCCTGCTCTTTGAGCGTCTGGCAAAGAGCCGTGATAAAAAGGGCGTGATGGCCTTGGCCACCAAAGGACAAGTTGTGCAGACCTCCGCAGATGTGTTCAAAGACCCGATAGTGATCGAGTTTCTCGGACTCCCAGAGAGTCACCGACTGGTGGAGACCAAGCTGGAAGAAGCGCTCATTTCCAATTTGCAGCAATTCCTGCTGGAGCTTGGCAAGGGCTTCGCCTTCATGGCACGGCAGGAACGCCTGACGCTGGAGGGTGATCACTTCTACGTCGATCTCGTATTTTACCATGCGGTGCTGAAATGCCATGTTCTGATCGATCTGAAGGTGCGCAAGCTCAACCATCAGGACATCGGTCAAATGCAGCTCTACGTGAACTACTACGACCGCGAACGCCGCACCGAAGGCGACAACCCAACGCTGGGATTGATCCTCTGCACAGACCAGAACGAGACTGCGGTGCAATACACCCTCGGCACGGGTCAGCAAAAAATCTTCGCCAGCCGCTACCAGTTCCACCTGCCCACGGAAGCGGATCTGGCAGCAGAAATCCGCCGCGAATTGCAAGAGTTCCAACCAACCACCTCTGGGAAATCCAAGTCCAAAAAGAAGAAGCCCGATTCATGACCTTTTCCACGACACCCTCATGCCCCACCTAGCCGCTTACGTTCGCGAGGCCATCATCAACGCATTCTGCCATCGTGACTACCGCGATCCCGAAGAAGTCCGCATCGCGATCTTCCCTGACCGCGTGGAAGTCCGCAACCCCGGCACTTTGATGGAAGGGCTTTTGCTCAAAACCCTCAAATCCGGCAAAGTCTCCCGCCGTCGCAATCCGCTTATCGCCGACCTCCTCCGCCGCATCCATCTCATCGAAGCATGGGGACGTGGCATCGCGTTGATCATGGAAAAAGCTCCAGATGTCATAGGCCCAGCCAAAGGCGGTCACTGGCAGTTCACAAGCGGGATTTCCCCGACGCAGAGGAAGAACGCCTCCGCCTCCTCCAAAATATGAACCTCGCCACCAACGATGGTTTCCTCAATCTAGCGGGCGTCCTCCTATTTGCCGAGCCTCCAGAGTGGATCAAACCGCAGTTCGTCGTCAAAACGATCCGCTATCCCGGAAATACGATCCACGTCAGCGAATACCTCGACACCGAGGACTTCGAAGGGCCGCTGCAAAAAATCTTCGAAGGTGCCCTCGCCTTCATCATGCGCAACCTGCGCAAGGTGCAGGCGGGCCGCGGAATTAATGCGCCTGGCCAAGCGGAGATCCCGGAAAGCGTCTTCGAGGAATTGTTGGTCAACGCCCTGGTGCACCGCGACTATCTGGTGAACGCGCCGATCCGGATTTTCATCTTCGACAATCGCATCGAGATCATCAGCCCCGGCCACCTGCCCAACAATCTGACCGTGGAGAAAATCCGCGCCGGGAACTCCAACATCCGCAATCCGATTCTGGTCTCTTACGTCGCCAAAGGCCTGTTGCCTTATCACGGCCTCGGATCGGGCATCAAGCGCGCCCTCGATCAAGGGCCGCAAGTGGCTGAAGAATCAACCTCCGGGAAAATGAAGAAATCCATCCTTGGACAACACACATCCCACACCCACCTCCATCAGACCCTCACCGCCGACAGCCCCGACCTCCTCAAACAGTTGGGGCGGGTCTGAGTGAGCGACCGTCCGTTTCAGAGCAAAGGAAGCAAGCGCTTCTTTGCCCTCGGAAGCTCCTCAGAACGGTGACCACCCTCGACGATCCGTTGCCAAGTCGTGTCTGGCAGATTTTCCAGTTGGATGAAATGACCCGCCTGAAAGGCCCGGATGAAAGCGGACTTTTTACCTACCAAGGAGCGAGAATAGGCGACGGTTGTCGCATGAGTGAGTTCCCGGTAATCCACAGGCTGAAGGATACAAACATCGTCCACGCAGCTCTCCCGCAGGGAGGTGAAATTCACTAAAAGCATTTCGTCCGAGTCCACTTTTGGATCAAAAAGTGGGACATAAATGTGACGTGGCGGCTCCATGCATCTGAAAGCCATACCGGACGTGATTTCCATATTTCTGAATTTCAGTTCAGAAGTTCCTGCAAGCGGCATTGGGCGGACAATTCTGTCTCGAAGTCATCCATTTCGGCAGGTTTCCAGCCGAATGACTCGGCAAGCTTGCGAGCACTGATTTCATTGCGACCGCCGCTGGGATCACTCCATTCCTCGCAGTGTTGGTGAGTCCAGCGGACCAGATCCCATTTGTTTTTGGTTCCGAATCGCTCCCAGACTTGTTCCAGCAAACGCAATTCCGATGGTGCAAGAGCATCATAATCCTCAAGGGCACCTGTCGTTGCCACCATGTGGTCTGCCCGATCCGTGATCAGTTGCTCCCAAGGACTATCCCCATCGCGGGTGCCATCATTGATGAGATCGAGCACTTCGCTGGTCACCGGCCCATGTTTTAGTGAATAAAAAGAGCCCCCCACCACAGGAATTCTCCTCTTCTCAAGTGAAAGCCTGTCGGTCAGGTAAATCAGTTCAACAAGCCTGAGGATCTCGATTTCATCCCCTGCGCGGGTGATAAAAAAGTGAGCCACTTGGGCCGCCTTGGTGATGTCGAACAAGGTTTTCATAAACTCAATAAATCAGCTATTTGCATCCTCGATGGTCGTCTAGCCAAAGAAAGAAAACGGGGCGCGGCTGTGAACCGCGCCCTAATGCACCTTCCTCATGGAGTGGATGTAACGGTTCCAGGCTAGCTCGGTGTTTGCTTGATGCAAGCACAAATTCCTATGCCCCAAAGCAATGAACCCAAAATTCTGGCTCATCAAATTCGCCCCTTTCCGGACTTACTGGGCGGAGATCATCGCACGTGGCGTATTCACCCCCCGAGGCATCCGGAACCCACAGGCCAGAAAAAACCTCAAGGCGATGCAGTTGGGAGATCGCGTCTTTTTCTTCCAGAGCCAGAAGGATCAGGCCGTCATGGGTCTCATGGAGGTTTCCCGCACAGCTTATCCAGATCCCACAAGCGCCGATCCCGCGCCGGGAACTCCAACATCCGCAATCCGATTCTGGTCTCCTACGTCGCCAAAGGCCTGTTGCCTTATCACGGCCTCGGATCGGGCATCAAGCGCGCCTTGGAACTATGGCCGCAAATCGAGTTTATCGACGACCATGACGGATGCCTTTTCACCGCCGTGGTGACCCTAAAACCCGCTGAAGAACTGGATTGGGTGGAAGAAGATGACCCTAGAAATGCACCTAGCAGTCTGTCGGACTTAGGCGCGAGGCGGGATTTGAAAAATTTCTCGGGCCGTGTTTTCGTGTGATTGATTTTCTTTGGGTATAGCCTTTCGGGCGCCCGGGTGGTTTCTGGTCTTTTTTATCGCGTCATATTGGCTGCTTTGGGCTGTTTTTTCGCTCTTTTTTGCGCATGCCGGTCCCCCGACGGGCTTTCACGCCGTCGGGAAGGTCATGCCGAGCTTGTGAAGTCTTTTCACGTTCACGCTGAGGCTGACGAGATCCCATTCGATGTTCGCTTTTTCTTTCCCTCTCATCGAAAACCTTCGAAACCCCAGCACTTCCTTCACGATCCCGAAGAGGGGTTCGACTGTTTCTTTGCGTAGTTTGTAGAGGCCCTTGCCGATTGCGGTTTCAAGCCGGTGGGCCATGATTTCGGCGATACCCGCTCCGGGCAGATGCGGGGCGGGCGGGTCGCCTCTTTCTTCAAGGTCGGCTACGCTGCGTCCGTGGTGCTGGCGTTTGACTGCAGCGTAGACGGTGGGACCATC
>Ga0335395_10001814_pt1 | contig 13308 bp, 9 predicted proteins | sample MAT02_FD_205744 | JGI IMG/M metagenome (GOLD analysis project Ga0335395, IMG submission 205744) | Freshwater microbial communities from Lake Fryxell liftoff mats and glacier meltwater in Antarctica - MAT-02 (spades assembly) (version 2) ...
TGCCACCGCCAGAAATTTTGCGTAATATCATGGTGGATTTGGGTCCTGTGTATGTAAAGATGGGACAACTTCTCAGCACCCGGCCTGATGTACTTTCTCCCAGCTACATTCAAGCCCTATCTACTCTTCAAGCCCAAGTTCCCCCCTTAAGCTGGACAGAAATTGCCCCAGTAATTGAGCAGGGATTGGCTCAACCGATCGAGATGGTATTTCAGAGCATTAATCCAGTAGCTGTGGCGGCAGGATCGATCGCCCAAACCCACAAGGGAGTTTTAGTTAACGGCCAAGTGGTCGCCCTAAAGGTGCAGCGTCCCGGCATTGAGAAAATTATCGCCCAAGATATCATTCTAATTAAAGGAATAGCCGAGTTAGTCTCCATGACAGATTTTGGGCAGGAATTTGACTTTGTAGGTCTGGCACAGGAATTTAGTAGTGCCTTAGAAGCCGAGCTAGATTTTACCCAAGAGGCACAGAATACTGATCTACTCCGGCGCAATATGTCCCAGAGCAAATGGTTTGATCCGCAGCAGTTATTTATTCCCAGCATTTACTGGACTTGCACTAGCAAAAGATTATTAGTGCTGGACTGGTTAGATGGCAAACCCTTATTAGAAGCCCAGTTGAAAGTTCCAGATATTGGTAAAGATGCCATTACTATCCGCCATGAAACCACAACTTTATTATTTCGGGTATTTTTTCAACAGTTATTTGTAGATGGCTTTTTTCATGCGGATCCTCATCCGGGAAATATTTTCTATTTAGATAATGGCCAAGTAGCTCTCCTAGATTTTGGGATGGTAGGTAAGATTGATCCCCGGACTCAGCAGACCTTGACGGAAATATTATTAGCGATCGCCGATCTCGATGCCCAACGCTGCGCCCAATTAACGATCGAACTTTCTGATTCTGGGCAACCGGCTAATTTGAGTAAGCTAGAAAACGATTACACTAGGCTCCTCCGCAAGTATTACAACGTTAACCTAGAACAGATCAAATTCTCTGAAGTATTCTATGAATTGCTGCAAACAGCACGGGATAACAAGTTAAAGATTCCTAGTAATTTGGGTTTGTATGCCAAAGCGATCGCTAACCTCGAAGGTGTGGCTCGAAGTTTTGATCCCCAAATTAACCTGCTAGATGAACTCAGACCCCTAACAGTAGATATATTCCAACGCCAACTCCTCGGCGAGAACCCGATGCAAGCTCTTCTCCGTATTGCCCTAGACCTGAAGAGCTTATCTTTCCAATCTCCCCGCTTAATAGGACTGCTCTTAGAAAGAGTTACCAATGAAAACCTGACCTGGAATCTCAGCCTCAAGGATTTGGAACCCCTGCGCCGGAGTGTGGATGATTCGGCCAATCGCCTCTCCTTTAGTATTGTGGTGGGTTCCCTGATTATGGGAGCAGCTATTATTTCTACCAAAGCTCAAACTGCTGAACTATCTTTAGTTAGTAATGGCCTCTTTGCGGCGGCAAGTTTTTTGGGGCTATGGTTAATTATTAGTATTTTGCGATCGGGCAGGTTAAAGTAAAACTACCATTTCATTTTTGATCTGCTTTGATAAATTTTTTATGATTTTATGAGATTACTTTGCCTGAGTAATGGGCATGGGGAAGATGCGATCGCTGCCCAAATCCTTCGACCCTTACAACTCCACCCCCAAGCTCTAGAACTAGGAGCGTTACCCCTAGTTGGTGAGGGCAGACCCTATGCCCAGATAGGAGTTTCCCTAGTCGGCAAGACTAAAATCATGCCCTCTGGCGGCTTCATTATGGATAAACGTCAACTATGGCGAGATGTGCGGGGGGGCTTATTAACATTACTCTGGCAACAATGGCGAGCTATTCGGAGTTGGCGGAGTTCTGGAGGCATCATTCTGGCAGTAGGAGACCTTGTACCCCTGCTGCTGGCTTGGTTGAGTGGGGCTAAGTATTATTTTGTGGGGACTGCCAAATCTGAATATTATCTCCGGGATGAGGCGGGGAGATTGCCCAATAGGCCTTGGTGGGATGGTTGGTCTGGTTCTGTATATCTGCCTTGGGAAAGGTGGCTCATGACTCGATCGCGCTGTTTGGGAGTGTTTCCTAGAGATAGTTTAACAACTCAAATGCTCTGTCAAAGGGGAATTAAGGCTTTTGATCTGGGAAATCCTATGATGGATGATTTGGCAGAACTTGGGGAGGAAGTAATTATAGATTTACCAGAAGAGAGTCGATTGCTCTCTATTCTTCTCTTACCCGGCTCCCGTCCCCCAGAAGCTTATGAAAATTGGCAATTATTAGTAAAAGCTGTAGTCAGTTGTGGGTCGCAATTTCCCCAGCAGTCCCTATTATTTTTAGCAGCGATCGTCCCTTCTCTAGACCTAGATATTTTAAGTAAAACTCTTTTTCAGCATGGTTGGCGCGCCAGTGTAGTTCAGGGGGAAACAGGATTAACCCCCACCCAGCAAAGCTTAGTTTTTAGCTCTGGGCTGGCAACTTTGGTTATTACGCAATCAGGATTTAAGGAATCTGTTCTGCAAGCAGATGTGGCAGTAGCTATGGCCGGCACAGCAACAGAACAATTTGTCGGGTTAGGGAAACCGGCGATCGCTATCCCCGGTCAAGGGCCTCAATACACCTATGCTTTTGCCGAAGCCCAAACCCGCCTTTTAGGAAGCTCCTTAACCTTAGTTAAGCATCCCCATCAGGTGGGCAAAGCTATTTATGATTTATTGCAAAATGCCGATCGCCTGCAAATTATCAGTGAAAATGGCCGCCGCCGCTTAGGAAATCCGGGTGCGGGAGCGAGAATTGCCGAGTTTATTATGCAACCAAAATCTCTATCTTAACTCACAGCTTTTAGTAACTATTTTTAGCTAGTTGGTACACAAAAAAACAAGGAGCTTAAGCCCCTTGCCTGTAATATTATGAACTAAAAAAGGTGAATTAGTCGATCGATACTGCCTTTACATCTACTACTTCTTCAGGAGTGGCAACCGCTACATCAGTTACATCATTAGTTACTTTTCCTTGACGGCGCTTAATTCCCTCAACTACTACTTGAGAAACCTCGGAAACTAATAAGGTCATGAGTAATACATCATCGATCTGGCCAACAACCGGAATAAAATCAGGAGCAATGTCAAAGGGACTGAGAACATAAACCAGAGTACCGGCAATTACCCACCAGCGATATTTGGGGTTGCGGATAATATTGCGATACCAAGTGTAGATAGATTGGATAGAGAAGCTCATGAGTTTCCTGCCTTAGTTGAAATGAATTTTGAAGTTTAGTCTAACTTAGCCTTGGTGTCGCTGCTCTGGTGCTGTTAGGGCTGAACCTTTGGCTATATCTACTATCGCAAATTATCCCTAATATAGTTAAGTGCGGATAACCGCTAAATTCTTAGGGAGAACCCATAATTAGCGTGGCTGTAATCGTTGGACAATTCCAATAAAGGCATCTTCCAAGGAAAAAGGAATGGGGCGCAGGGAATTTATTTTGATTTTGGCTAATTTTAATAGGGTTTCAATTTGGGGTATTTCTCGATCGGGGTGATCTAATACCAGATGGAGGCGATCGCCAAAAATAGATACTCGCCAAGGTGCTAAATGTTGTTTTAATAGATCCGCCGCAGTTTGCAGAGGATTTTCTGGAGATAACGCTCCCCTAACCACCACCATTTCTATAAGTTGTCCCGGTTGTGCCGCCTTGATTTCTGTGGGTGTTCCCTGAGCCACCACTTCTCCAGCTACCATGAATCCCAGCCGATTACACTGCTCTGCTTCCTCTAGGTAATGGGTGGTAACTAAAATTGCGGTTCCCTGCCGGGCAAAATCATTAATCAACCGCCAGAACTGCCGTCTAGCTAAAGGATCTACCCCAGAAGTGGGTTCATCTAAAAATAAAATTTCTGGCTCATGCATCACCGATGCCCCAAAAGCTACTCGTTGCTTCCAACCACCGGGCAACTGTCCCGTGAGCATAGTTTCTCGGCCGACTAATCCACAGGTGGCCAAGACCCACTCAATCCTTTTAGACCTTAACTTTTGAGGAACTTGGTACACTCCGCAATAAAACTCTAGATTCTGCTGAATAGTCAGATCGTCATAGAGAGTGAATCGCTGACTCATATAGCCAATCTTTTGGCGGAGGGTACTACTCCGCAAATTACTAGTCTGCCCTGCCAGAGACATTTTGCCCCTAGTTGGTTCTAATAAACCACAGAGCATCTTAATAGTTGTGGTTTTGCCGGCACCATTTGCCCCCAAAAGTCCGTAAATCTCTCCGTAGTGGATTGTCAAATCTACTTTTTGGACTGCTACAAAATCTCCAAACACTTTACGTAGTTGGTTGGCTTCGATCGCAGCTGTGGTCGCCACAATCGCAATGGTATTGTTTACTAATGTTGCTAGGTTAGAGCTAGATAAAGGTAATTCAGCAGCCTTAGACCCAGATAAATTATTATTCTGAGTTTTATTTTGGGCTAAGGAAGTGCGGGGAAAAGGAATAAACTCTGGTTCCGATCCTGCCGCCCGGAGACGGGTCACAAAAACATTTTCTAGGGTAGGGGCTGTGGCTTGGATCTCGGTTAAAGGAATACGTTTTTTGGTGAGAATTTGGCTTATTTGCAATTTCCCCGCCTCTACATCTTGCACTAGAATATCTAAGCGATCGCCAAAGGTTTGCACATCTACAAGGGTATTTTGAGAGGAATCCTTGGCCGCTAGGAGAGCTTCCTCGGCAGCAATAATATTTTGGGGACGAATTTCTAATCTTTGTAAGCCCAAATTATCCCGTAGTTGGGATAAAGTCCCAATTTCCTGAATAACTCCCTCATACATCAAGGCAATGCGGTGACAGCGTTCTGCCTCATCTAGGTAGGGCGTGGCTACCACGATCGTTACTCCTTGGCTGGCCACTGCTGCCAACACATCCCAAAACTCCCGTCGGGATACGGGATCCACCCCTGTAGTCGGTTCATCTAAAAGGAGAATTTCGGGCTGGGAAATCAACGCACAGCACAAGGCTAATTTTTGTTTCATGCCACCAGATAAGCGCCCGGCTAGGCGATCGCTAAATTGTAACAAACTCATTAAGCGCAGATACTTTTCCCGCCGCTGAATAAATAAATCTGCCGGTACTTGGCGCAATCCGGCACTATAACGGAGATTTTCTTCCACGCTTAGATCTAAATATAAAGACATCTGTTGAGTTAAATAGCCGATGGCTAATCTAGCATCCCTTGGGGACTTGCCCAGTACCTGAATCTGCCCAGAGGTTGCCGATCGCACTCCCCCAAGCACATGAAAAGTACTAGTTTTGCCTGCTCCATCGGGACCAATTAAGCCAAAAATCTCTCCCCGTTCCACCGTAAAGTCAATTCCCCGTACCGCCACCAGTTTGCCGTAGCGTTGATAAAATTTTTTGACTGTTATGACTTCATTCATGGCCTATTCCAGAACTATTTCTGCATCGGCAGGCATTCCCGGTTTGGCATAACCTTCTAAATTATCCAAACTAACTCGTAGCCCAAACACCTGCCGGACTCTATCTTCCTTAAAATAAATATTTTCCGGCGTAAAAGAGGCTTGGGGATCGATCGCTGTCACCTTACCTAACAAGGGTTGGTTGGGGCGAGAATCTAGGAAAATTCGCACATCCTGCCCCAAGCGGACTCTAACAATATCTCCTTCTGGTATATAGCCTCGTAAATATAATTGCTGGGGATTAATTACTGTCAAGAGATTTTTGCCGGGGGTAACTACAGTTCCGGGTTCCACGTTCCGAGCTATGACAACTCCTTTGATGGGGCTAAGAATATTCTGGTTAGCTACCCTAGCTTTGGTTTCTTCTTGGGCGGCTCTAGCGTTAGAAACATCAGCACCGGCAGCAGCAAGTTTGAGTCTAGTTTGCGCCAGTTGAGTCCGCAGATTTTGAATTTGGAGATTATTAATTTCTGGATTTAGTTCTGTAGTCCTAGCTTGGGTTAGCTGCCCTTCGGAAGCCCTAACTAGACGTTGGAAGGAAGCCACTGCGGCTTCACGGGATGCTAGATTAGCTTGGGCGACTTCCACACTGGTTTGCACTTGGTCATACTGTTGTTTAGCAATCACTCCCTGCCTCAGAAGTTGAGAGAAGCTATTGAAGTTCTTCTGGGCTAGGCTAAGTTCTGATGCGGCCTGTTGTTGCTGGGCCTGAGCTTGGGTTAGCTGGGCTTCCACTGCTGCCAAATTAGATTCTGCTTGTAAGACCCGCCCGGAAGTATCTCCCTGAGATTGTTGCGCTCCTAGCTCTGCCTCCCGAATCTGATTTTCTAGCAGACTAATTTGTAGTTGTGCTTGGAGTTCCATTTGTTGGCTGGCATTAAGGCGGGCAGTGGCTCCCTGAAGCTGGGCATTAGTTTCGGCATCATCTAGTCTTACCAATAATTGCCCCTCGGTCACTTCTTCCCCTTCTCGGACACTAACAGAAATAATCCTGCCAGCAACTTTAGTTCCTACATCGGTCTCATAGCCCTCAATCCTGCCACTCAAACGTAGAGGTGAGGGTTTATTAACATTAGATAAATGCCAAAAAGCTACCCCTGAGGCGGTTAGAAGCAAGGAAATAATTATGAGAGACAGGGGCGATCGTAGCTGTGGTTGCCACAATCGCTTCTTCTTACCCAGGGGTTCAAAGTTTTCAGGTTCTTTTCCTGACTCGTCCAAGGTAGATGGAGCCATAGTATTTTTCTTACCACTGAACTAACGATAACTGATTATCGAGATTCTGCACCTTCCCAATCAGGACAGTGCTGAGTTTCCCACCCGTAAGGATGCATCCCACATACCAATAGATTACCACTATAGACTTGTCCATGATAGTTGTTACAACCAATACAAGCAGGATGGCTTTGGGCATTAGGCTCTACGGTGTAAGTAAACCCTAAATCTCCATTTCCTGCCAATTGCTCTAATTCTAGGTATAAGTCAGCGATCGGCTCAAAAATTTCTTGGAGGCACTGGTCAATTTCTACGGTGACAGTTTGTTGGAATTCTTCAGTCATAGCATCCACCACTTCATTTAGTTCGGTGAAAAATTCATCAACTGCAAGAGCTACTGTTTCGATCGCTTCTGTTAAGTTTTTTGACCAGTCTTCCATAATAATTAGTTAGAAAAATTACAAAATCATTTAATCTCACTCCCCCAAACCTAGTTATCTAATCCCGTTGCAGACGTTTGAGTTCTTCTTGCATGGCTTTGATTTTTTCCTGCATGGCATCAATCTCCTGAACTTCTTTAGGGGTAGGAACCTCGTCATCAGCCAAAATTTCAATTCTTCTTGGTTCTGTAGAAGTATTAGCTTTTGAGGATGGGGGTGTTTCTTGCTTTTGGGCTTGCTGGACTAGCTCATCTACTAGTTTCTTTGCTTCTTCGGCGGTCATTTCTCCCCGCTCTACCAGTTCTTCTGCAAGTTTCTGGGCTTGGAGGCGAATCTCACTTAGGCTAGTACCTGCTTTTTCACTAGCAACGGAGGCTAGACCAATTCCTAGATAAAATGCTTTTTGGACGATACTCCCAAAGTTTGGCATGATGGTAATTTCTTTGGTTAGGAGAGTTCGTGAATAATTGCTGAATTTTAAAGGTGACCCGGAGTTTACGCCTACCTCAAGCATCCCTTATTGCTGCGCGGTCAAGCCTGACAAGATTCGGGCGTTGCGATCGCATAAATCCGGATCGTTATCAATATAACATAACCCGACCGGACACTGACAACCTTAGGATATTATTTCAACGTAAGCAAATATAATTATTTCTTAGAGGGAAATCTATTTAAGATATGTTAAGGTATCGACTGCTCCCAAATTAGCTCAAGTAAATTCTTAGTACCATGCCCCTATTAATTTTAGTTGCTGATGATGATGTGGCAATTCAAGTAGCTGTTTCTGATTATCTAGAAATAGCCGGCTATCGTGCGATCGCCGCAGATAACGGTCGTACTGCCCTCACCCTCCTAGAAAAGTATCATCCTCAATTACTAATTACCGATATCAATATGCCCCAAATGGATGGCTATCAATTGGTGCGAGAAATTAGAACTAGACCAGAATATCGCCTCCTACCAGTGGTATTTCTCTCAGAGCGGGGAAGTACAGTGGAACGGATTCGGGGCTACCAGATGGGGTGTGATGCTTACCTGCCCAAGCCCTTTGAAATGCCAGAACTAAGTGCCATCCTCCGAAATCTATTGGAGCGATCGCAACTAATTCAAACCGAATGGCGCTACCAACAATCCCTCAGCAAACCCGCCCAGCCAGAAACTTTAGTTTCTCCCCAAACTATCATGGCAGCAGATATCAGCATTGAAGTTACCCGTAGAGAGCAGGAAGTCTTAGAACTCTTAACTATGGGCTTATCTAACACCGAGATTGGGAATAAACTCCACCTCAGTTCTCGCACTGTAGAAAAGTATGTATCTAGCTTACTACGAAAAACTACCACAACTAATCGATCGGAACTCCTGCGTTTTGCCCTCCAAAATCACCTAGTTAACTAGAGGATAAAATTTAACCATTTAAACCGAAAGATATAAGGCAGTGAACGAAACAAGTAAATCTGGTAAAATTCAAAGGTAATTAAGAATCACTACTGATGTACAGTTAGTGGGCAATTATGGGGACTAAGAGGGGAGGGAGTGAATAAACCAGATTTTGATAGTGGTATCCGCCTAACTCATCAACACCTTAAGGGTATAGAGTCAGCCAATAGTCAACCAATACAGCCAGACCTGAGAAAAGCCGATCTCAAAGGAGAAAGTCTCAGGGGTGCCAATCTACACAAATTAAACCTTGCCAATGCCAATCTCAGTTATGCCGAACTGATCGAAGCTGACCTCAGCGAAGCCGATCTTAGTGGGGCCAATCTGAATGGGGCATGTCTAAATTTAGCAAATCTCAGTCTGACAAATCTCCGCTATGCTGACCTGAGTTGGACAAATATGGTAGGCACAGAACTAAGCAAAGCAGACCTCCGGGGGGCAAACCTCAGAAAGGCTAACTTAGTTGGCACTGGTCTAGAAAATACAAACTTATCAGGGGCAAACCTTACTGAAGCTGATCTAAGCGGGTCAGACTTGAGCATGGCTTTTCTGCAAAAAGCAATCTATACAGTTAATACTAAATTTGGCTTTGGTTTTGATCCTAAAGCTGCTGGAGCTTATTTGATCAGTCCCCATGCAGTATTAAATGGAGTAAACCTCAGTGAAGTTGCTCTTATTGGAGCTGATCTCCGCTTTTCTGATCTGAAAGGGGTTAATTTGCGTAACTCGGACTTGTCGGGAGCAAATTTAGATAATGCCAACTTGACTGGGGCAAACTTGATTGGGGCAGATCTCAGCAAAGCAAAATTACGGGGGATAATTCTCCAAAAAGCTATATACAATCAACTTACTATCTTTCCTGAAGGCTTTGATCCCGGTTTAGGAGGGGCTTATTTGATTGCCCCTAAAATTCAATTAATGGGGGTAAATTTGAGGGGAATAGACCTCAGTGAGACAGATCTGAGTGAAGTTAATCTGCGGGGCGCAAACCTAGAAGGGTCTGATCTCCGGGATACTGACCTATCTGGAGCTAATCTCCGCCAAGTCAAACTAACGGGTGCTGATTTGAGTGGAGCAGACCTGAGTAATGCAGATCTAACTAGGGCAGATCTACACAAAACAAATCTAAGTGGCACAGATTTGCGGGGTAGCGATCTCACTAGAGCAGATTTAAATAATGCTGATCTTCGGGGGGCTGACTTACGGGGGGCTGATTTGACCAGAGCTTGCCTGAGTCTGGCAGATTTGAGTGGGGCAGACTTCCGAGGGAGTGACTTAACAAAAGTTGATCTCCATGGAGCTAGCTTAATTGGGGCAGATCTAGATGGAGTAGACCTGAAGCGGGCAAACCTAGCGGGGGTAGATATTACAGGAGCAAATTTACAGGGGGCAATTTTGCCGGCGGGGAATATTTGGGAGGTAGAGATGGTTAAGGCGATATCTTATCAAAAATAGGTTTCTAACTGACTAATTTCTCCACAGGCAAGGAGCTTAAGCCCCTTGTTCCATTATCCTGAAATCTTGAAAAGTAATCTATAATTCCCAAGACATTTTATTTTATAATGGGGAGGCTGTAAACCTTGAAAAAATAACCCCTGTGACTACATCAAGCCCTTCCTCCCCGAATCCTTTAATTGCTTGGCATACGATCGAAGTTGAGAAAACTCTCCAAACCCTAGCTACCGATCGCACTACTGGTTTAACTTCTCAACAAGTCCAAGAACGGCTCCAGACTTATGGAACTAATGAACTAGAGGAGGTAGCAGGTAGATCTTCTTGGGATATTTTGTTAGATCAGTTCAAGAATGTGATGCTGCTCATGCTGATTGCCGTAGCTCTGATCTCTGGAGTGATGGATATAATTAATTGGCAGGCAAATATTGCCAAGGGGGACATTCCCTTCAAGGACACGATCGCCATTCTCCTCATTGTGATTCTCAATGGTATCTTAGGCTATCTCCAAGAAAGTAAGGCAGAACAAGCACTAGCAGCTCTTAAGCTTCTTTCTTCCCCTAGGGTAAGGGTAGTCCGGGATGGCAACCCCTTAGAAATAGACGGCAAAGACCTAGTACCGGGAGATGTGATGTTTCTGGAGGCAGGGGTAGCTGTGTCTGCAGATGCTCGATTAGTGGAGCAATCTAATCTGCAAATTCGGGAAGGTGCTTTGACCGGAGAAAGTATGGCAGTCCAGAAAAACTCCCAAGCAGTTTTAGCTCTAGATACTCCCCTGGGCGATCGCTTAAACTTAGTATTTCAAGGTACAGAGGTTCTTCAAGGAAGAGCAACAGCAGTAGTTACCAATACGGGAATGAAAACCGAAATTGGCAAGATTGCGACCCTCCTCCAATCAGTAGAAAGTGAGCCAACGCCCTTACAAAACCGGATGACTCAGTTGGGTAATGTTTTGGTGACGGGTTCCTTAATTTTAGTTGCCATTGTAATTGTCGTGGGATTAATTGCTGATAGGGGGTTCGGTAGGTTCCAAGAACTAGTAGAAGTTTCCTTAAGTATGGCAGTAGCAGTTGTGCCGGAAGGACTGCCGGCCGTAATCACTGTCACCCTTGCTTTAGGAACTCAAAGAATGGTCAAACGTAATGCCCTAATTCGTAAACTCCCGGCTGTGGAAACCCTGGGTTCTGTCACCAATATTTGCTCTGATAAAACTGGGACTCTGACCCAAAATAAAATGGTGGTGCAACGGGTCGAAGTGGGCGATCGCTCTTTTCAAGTTACTGGAGATGGCTATGCCCCGGTGGGGACTTTTCTCTTGGAGGGACAGACTACCGAAGCTAGTAATTATCCAGAACTGCAAGCTCTGTTGTTGGCCTGCGTAGTATGTAATGATGCCATTTTGCAATGTCAAGCCCAATCTGCCAAGGAAGGAGTTGATGGTAACTGGATAATTTTGGGAGACCCCACAGAAGGAGCTTTATTATCTCTAGCTGGGAAGGGACGATTTCAGAAGGAAAACTACACGGAGCAAATGCCGCGGGTGGCAGAAATTCCCTTTTCTTCCGAACGCAAACGTATGAGCGTGGTTTGTCAGGTAACACCTGATCAAGCTGGTTTATGCCAGATGTTTACCAAAGGCTCTCCCGAATTGATCCTAGAGCGTTGCACAGGCTACCAAGTCGGCGAAGAAACTATTCCCCTCACCCCAGCAATTCGGAATCAAATCCTCGATCGGAATAATCAAATGGCCGCCAAAGGGTTGCGGGTCTTGGGATTTTCCTATAAGCCGCTAGAAAGTATGCCCCTAGAAGGCAGGGATGAAGAGACAGAGCAGGATTTAGTCTGGCTGGGTTTAGTAGGCATGTTAGATGCTCCCCGGCCAGAAGTTCGAGAGGCAGTATCTCGGTGTAAGCAGGCAGGAATTCGGGTAGTGATGATTACAGGAGATCATCAATTAACAGCCCAGGCGATCGGCCAAGATTTGGGTATTACTCAAGAAGGGGATCATGTCCTGACTGGTAGAGATATTGAAAAATTATCCCAATCTGAACTAGAGCGGGAAGTAGATCATATCAGTGTGTATGCCAGAGTTGCGCCAGAACACAAGTTGAGAATTGTCCAAGCTCTCCAAAGCCTTGGCAAGATAGTCGCCATGACTGGGGATGGGGTTAATGATGCTCCGGCCTTAAAACAGGCAGATATCGGCATTGCTATGGGAATCACTGGCACAGATGTGAGTAAAGAAGCTAGTGATATGGTGTTGCTGGATGATAACTTTGCAACTATTGTGGCCGCCACAGAAGAAGGACGGGTGGTATATACGAATATTCGCCGCTTTATTAAGTACATTTTAGGCAGCAATATTGGAGAAGTATTGGTAATTGCGGCTGCTCCCCTCTTGGGCTTGGGAGGGGTTCCCCTGAGTCCGTTGCAAATTCTGTGGATGAACCTAGTTACCGATGGTCTGCCGGCCTTAGCTCTAGCTGTGGAACCCGCAGAACCTAATGTTATGGAGCGGCCTCCCTACAATCCTAGGGAGAGTATTTTTGCTAGGGGTCTGGGGGCTTACATGATCCGGTTTGGGATTGTATTTGCGATCGTCACAACTATCCTCATGCTCTGGGCTTATAATTACAGCCATGAAGCAGGGTTTCGTGATCCAGAGGTATGGAAAACTATGGTATTTACTACCCTTTGTATTGCTCAGATGGGTCATGCGCTCGCTATTCGTTCCAATTCCCAGTTCATTTTTGAACTTAATCCCTTATCTAATCCTTACGTAATTTGGGCTGTGGGAGGTACTACGTTTCTCCAACTTCTTTTGATTTACGTTCCTTTCCTGCGGGATTTCTTTGGAACCCACTTCCTGACGCTGGAAGAGTTGGGCATCTGCTTTGGATTTAGCTTTATTATGTTGGTGTGGGTAGAATTAGAAAAATTATTCATGCGCCTCCGGCATAAGGCTGTGGACTAAAACTTAAAAATATGATTGAACCAACTGGATTTACGGCTAAGTCGATCGCTACTTCCTTGGGCAAGATGGTATACTACACCGCCACGACTACACCTTGGGTAAGTTCAGAAAATCAAGAAAATACCCATCTGCCTACCCTTGTATTTTTACATGGTTTTGGAGGTGGGTCTTCAGCCTATGAATGGTCAAAGGTTTATCCAGCTTTTGCTAGTAATTATCGGATTCTGGCTCCTGATTTAATTGGCTGGGGGCGATCGGCTCACCCGCCTAGAAACTACCAAGTAGAAGACTACACTACTACTATTATTGAATTTTTGG
>Ga0335395_10001815_pt1 | contig 13308 bp, 9 predicted proteins | sample MAT02_FD_205744 | JGI IMG/M metagenome (GOLD analysis project Ga0335395, IMG submission 205744) | Freshwater microbial communities from Lake Fryxell liftoff mats and glacier meltwater in Antarctica - MAT-02 (spades assembly) (version 2) ...
CCGCTGACCGCCGCGAGCACGACCCGATCGTGATCGCCGGCGGTCCGCTCACCTTCTCGAACCCCAGCATCCTCTTGCCCTTCATCGACGTGCTGTTGTCGGGCGAGTGCGAGGAGCTCCTGCCGGCTGTCATCGAGGCCATCCTGCAGACCCGCGGTCGCCAGGCCGCGATCGCAGCCGCTGCGGACCGTGAGCACGCCTGCCTCGGCGAGGTCGAGCCGGGCCTGTGGTCCGCGCTGCCTGACCCCGCCAAGGCCCCGCTCGAGCGCCTCCCTGCCCGCTCCGTGATCCTGACGCCAGACACCGAGCTCGCCGACATGTTCCTCGTCGAGCCCGAGCGCGGCTGCTCGCGCAAGTGCAGCTTCTGTGTCATGCGCGTCTCGACCAACGGAGGCATGCGTTTGCTGCCGATGGCGACGCCGCTGGGCCTCGTGCCAGATCACGCCCGCAAGGTCGGCCTGGTCGGCGCCGCCGTCACCGATCACCCGGAGCTCGAGGCGTTGGTCGCCGCGCTGGTCGACAGCGGCCGCAGCGTCAGCATCTCGAGCCTGCGCGCCGATCGCCTGACCGATCGCTTTCTCCACGACATGCAGCGCAGCGGCCACCGCACGATCACCGTCGCCTCGGACGGCATCAGCGAGCGCATGCGCCTGATCCTTGAGCGCAAGATCAAGGAAGAGCACCTCCTCAAGGCCGCCCAGCAGATCAAGGACCACGGCTTCCACCGCATGAAGATCTACGAGATGATGGGCGCGCCCGGTGAGACCGACGCGGACGCCGACGAGCTCGTGCGCCTCGCCCTCGAGATCGCCAAGATCCAGCGCCTCGTGCTCACCTTCTCGACCTTCGTCGCCAAGCGCAACACGCCCCTCGATGGCCAGCCCTTCATGGGCGTCAAGCCGGCCGAGGAGCGCCTGCGGAGGATCCGCGAGGGTCTGCGCGGCAAGGTCGAGACCCGGCCACAGTCGCCGCGCTGGGCCCATATCGAGTACTTCCTCGCCCAGGGTGGTCCCGAGGCCGGGCACGCCGCGATCCAGGCCGTACATGCTGGCGCACGCTACGCCGACTGGGTCCGCGCCTTCGCCGAGGCCCCGCCCTCGCGCCGCGAGCTCAAGTTCGGCGACGAGGCCGCCTGGGCCCGCCGCAAGGGCAAGGCTGCCCTGCCGACCACGGGCCGCCCCGGCTTCGCGCTCCCGATCTTGCCGCGCTGACGCTGCCCGGGTCCTCGCGGAATGCTCGCCTCACCGCGCGCGTTGCAGCCGCGGCCCTGTCCTTGTTAGGTTCCCCGCCGTGTCACTGACTGCAACGATCCTCGCGCTTCGGACGGTCGCCGGGCTGGCCCGCGTCGAGCCCGGCGAGGGCGAGGTGCCGCTCGCGGCCACCGAATTAACCAGCGTCGAGACCCACTGGTCCGAGACCGGCATCCGCGTGCGGCCGTGGGTCCCGAGCAAGCGCGTCGCCACGCTCGCCCGCGGCACTCGCCTGCGCGTGCGCGGCGAGGTCGCCAGCCGCGACAACAACGGCTGCCACGGCAAGCCGTGGTACGCCGTGTTCCCGTTCGGCTTCGTGTGCTCCGAGCACGTCAAGCGCAGCAAGGTCGAGCCCGCGACCGGCAAGGCGTTGCCGCTGACCCGTGATCGCCGGCTGCCCTACGACTACGTCATCACCCGCGACGAGAGCCTGGCGATGTACGCCTCCGTCACCGCGATCGAGGCCGGCCAGGTCACACGCATGCTCGCCAGCGGCTCCAACCTCGCCGTCGAGCGCACCATCGACGTCGGCGGCACGCCTTACATCCAGACCGTCGACGGCATGCTCGTGCAGAAGCAGGGCGTCGGCTGGCTCGGTCAGGGGTCCGACTGGTCGGGTGGCCCACTGCTGCCCGCCGGCGCCGAGCCGACCCCCGGCCCCGCGTTCGCCTGGACCCTCAAGGACAAGACCCCCGTGTACGCCGAGGCCGATCGCAAGTCAGCACAGGTCGGCGTGCTACCGCTGCGCGCCCGCGTCGCGCTGCTCGAGGAGTCCGGCGAGGACGAGGCCAATCGCTTCTGGCAGATCGCCGAGGGCCAGTGGGTCGCCGCCAGCCAGCTCGCCGAGGTCATGATCATCGAGCCGCCCGACGGCGTACTGCGTGACAACAGAGTGCGCAGCGGCAACGATCAATGGATCGACGTCAACCTCGGCGAGCAGGTCCTCGTCGCCTACCGCGATCACACGCCCGTCTACGCGACCATGGTGTCCTCGGGCAAGGGCTCGCCGACCCCGCGCGGCAACTATCCGATCTGGGCCAAGGTCGCCAGCATGACGATGGCCAACCAGGACTACGAGGACAAGCCCTACATGGTCGAGCACGTCCCGTGGGTGCTGCTGTTCCAGGGCCACAACGCGATCCACGGCGCCTACTGGCACGATCGTTTCGGCAACCGCCGCAGCCACGGCTGCGTCAACCTGGCTCCGCGCGACGCTCGCTGGATCTTCGAGTGGGTCTCGCCGACCCTGCCTGCCGGGTGGACCGGCTACATCCCCAGCGAGCTCGAGCGCAGCGTCGTCGTACACGTCCGCGACTCGAGCTTGCCGGCGGCCGAGGCCTTCATCCAAGAGCGACCGATCGGCCCGCCCGACCCCGAGGAGGAGAAGCGCAAGCTGGAGCTCGCCGAGGGGCGCCGGGCCGAGGCCGCTGCTGCAGCGGTCACCTCGGCGGCTACCGCCGCGATCGCAGGCGATCCAGCCGACCCCGGCCTACCCGTGGTCCAGTGAGCCGCCGCGGGGGCTCACGGGCCCGACCGGGTCGTCGCCGACGCCGCGAGGCCTCTTGTCGCCTCGCGCGCGGCCGCGTACCCTTCGCCGCGCCATGCTCCCTCGCCTGCTCCTCGCCCTCGCCCTGTGTGCTGCGTCTGCCACTGCCGCGTCCACTGGTTGCAGCGGCAACTCGGGGAAGTTGCAGAAGATCGAGTCGCCGGCCAGCGGTGTCACGCTGACCTACGACCTCAGCCCGGGCCAGGTGTACCGCGGCAAGGTCAGCAGCAAGCAGACCGTCGTCGGCACCAGCGGCAACAAGATCGCCCGCGGCTTCAGCTTCGAGGTCGCGCTGTTGATCCGAGGCCCGGCCACCGACGCTTTCGGCGGTACGCTGGTCGTGGCGCGCTACACCGGCGTGGACATTCGCTGGGGCCTGCCGGGCGGCTCACCGATCTCGATCAGCGAGTTGGTCTCGAAGGCGACCAGGCAGCTCGAGGGCCTCGAGGTCACCTTCAACGTCGACGAGACCGGCAAGGTGCTGCACATGCCGGAGGTCCCGCAGGACCTGCCGGAGGACCTGCGCTTCGTCATTCAGGAGGCGATCGACACCCTCGAGACCGCGTTCTTGCCGGTACCCCAGCGCGCGCTCAAGGTCGGCGACAACTGGAAGGACGACAAGAAGCGCGGTCGCAAGGGCAAGCTCGGTCGTTACGTCGAGGGCGAGACCACCACCAAGGTCGAGGGATTCTTTCGCGACAACGAGTCGAACATCGACCTCACCAAGCTGACGATCAGCGAGTCCGAGAAGGAGGTCACGACCGCCAAGACCGGCAGCCACGAGGTCAGCAAGGAGATCCAGACCACCGCCTTCTTCGCGCACGGCGACCATTACCTGCGCAAGCTGGTCCGCGACGGCAAGACCTTCGACCCCGGCAACGCGACCATTTTTGCCGGCCTTGAGGTCACCTGGGCCAAGGACAAGTCCACCGCCGCTGCGGCCGGGCCGACCACCGTCAAGCAGATCCAGGACATCAGCGACCCTTGCCACCCCGACTACGTCGGCGGCGACGAGTGCCAGCCTGACGGCGGCGCCAACCCGGGGGACGTCGCGCCCGCCGGTGCGACCCCGGCGACCACCGTCGGCGAGCCCGTCCCGGCCAACCCGCCCGCAGCCGCGCCGAAGTGAGTGCGCGAGCACGTGACGCGCCGGGTCACGGCGCGAGCACGTGGCTCGTCAGTCCGAGCGGCCGCAGTTGCTCGTCGGTCATCTCGACCGAGCTGTGTCCGTCCGGCGTGACGCTCCACTGGAAGTATCGCAGGTCCCCCTGCGTCAGCCGGGCGTCGACGTGGCGCAGCTCGATCTGCCCGTAGATCCCACCCACCCGCGGTGTCAGGTGCTCGGGCCGCGCGAGCCAGTAGCGATCGATCTGCGTGGTGCCGACGCCGATCTGCTCGTCGGGCTCGCCGACCCACGCGCGCGCCTCGTCGATCGTCATACTGAGCTTGAGCGTCGCCGCGAGGAACTGTCCGACCGGCGCGTGCTGCTGCGCCGTGATCGTCGGCGCCGCGCGGGCGGCCGCCCACAACTGCGGGTCGAAGCGCGCCCCTGCCTGCTCGCCGCTGCGCTCCGCGACGATCCCCGCGGTCCTGGCCTCGGCTGCACTTTGGGACAGGTCGATGATCGCCACCACCTCGTCGGGTCCGAGCCGCTCGTACATCGTGAAGTGATTTTGCGGGTCGGCGAGGCGCGTCGCGGTCTCCGGGTTCGGCCGCAGCAGCACGAGATACTCGCGCTGCTCGTCGAAGTTCGGCGGGTATGCCGGGCCGCGCAGCGCGTACGCCTCGAGCAGGATCTCCGGCGCCGCGAAGCTGCCACGCAGCACCTTCGTCGGCATGAATGCATCGAGCAGGATCCACGCGGTGTACCCGGGCCTCCCGCGCTGCTGGTGGACCCGGCGCTGCGCGTAGCTTCCGACCGCCCACACGCTCGCGCGCGTCAGCCACTCGGGATCGATGCGGTGCCACGGCGGCACCAGCCCGCGCAGCTCGTTCGGCAGCGGGTCCGCCGTCGGCTCCGTCACGGTCCTCTCCGACGCGACACTCCCGGGCGCCGGCCCGGCCGGGGCGCAGCCGAGGCTCGCCACCAGCGCCCAGCCCGCCCGCACTCAGGCCCCCCGGTCATACTTGCGCAGCCACTCGATGACCAGCGGATTGACCTCGTCGGGCTGCTCCTGATGCACGAAGTGGCCGGCGTCGCGGACCCGCCTCACCTTGAGCCCGCGCGGAAAATCGGCGCCCCGCATCACCTCGTCGAACAGCCGCGTATCGATGCATCCGTCGCGCTCGCCGGTGATCGCCAGGGTCGGCACTGGCACCGTCGAGAACGCCAGCTTGCGCGACTGCCTCGCCGCGCGCGAGAGCGGGTCGAACGCGGCCCGGTAGTAGCGCACCGCGGCCTTGAGCACCCCCGGCTGGCGAAACGTGCGCTTGAGCAGCCGCATCTCCTCCTCCGGCAGCGTCCAGCCGGGCGACCAGTCGCGCCACAGCTTCTCGATCAACCCGAAGTCATTGCGCCGCAGCGCCACTTCGGCGACCCCACGCAACTGAAAGAACATCGTGTACCAGGAGTTCGCGAGCTGCTGCGGGTGCGCGACCACCCCGCGGACCAGCCGTCGCAGGTGCGGCACGGCGATCGTCGTCAGCGACAGCACGCGATCGGGGGCCTGGGCGGCGACCTGATACCCGATGATCGCGCCCCAGTCGTGTCCGATCAGGTGGACCCGCAACACGCCCAGGTACTCGATCCAGCCGAGCACGTCCTCGACCATACGGATCACGTGGTAGTCGTCGTCGATCGGCTGCGAGCTCGGCTCGTAGCCGCGGAGCATCGGCGCGACCACCCGGTAGCCGGCCTCTGTCAGCGCCGGGATCTGGTGGCGAAACGTCCGGTTGTGGTCCGGGAAGCCGTGCAGGCACAGCACCACCGGACGCGCCTCCCCGGGCCGCGGCCGCGAGCCCTCGAGGGTCGAGAACTGAAGTCCGCTCGCCGAGACGATGCCGCGGTAGAACAGATCCTCCATGCCGCCTTGCTACCATCCAGCGGCCGCTGCGTCGACCGCTGCGACCGCCGTCCGCGCGGCTGCTGCGCCGCAAACGCTCGAGCCACCCCCGCGAAACGGCGATCGACCGCCGATCGACCGCGCGAACCTCGTAAGCGCGGCCGGCCGCCGGAAAACGCGGCTTGCTCCGGGCCCGCGCACATGTGAGCGGCGCCGCCCCCGGCCGCGTCCGTGTCGCGCGGCCGGGATGCGGGTACAACGGAGAGGTCATGCAGCAGGTCCTGATCGTCGACGATAACCCCTCCGTCTGCACGGCTCTCGAGATCTTGTTCGACGTGCACGGCATCCCGACGGTCATCGCCAACACCCCCGAGGCCGCGCTGGAGGCCGTCGCGCGCGGCGACATCGGGGCCGTCATTCAAGACATGAACTTTAGCGACGACACCACCTCCGGTCAGGAGGGCGCCGCCCTGTTTCGTCGCCTGCGCGAGCTTGATGGCGACCTGCCCGTGCTGCTGATGACCGCCTGGACCTCGCTCGAGACCGCCGTGTTGCTGGTCAAGGAGGGCGCCGCCGACTACCTCGCCAAGCCGTGGGACGACGCCAAGGTCGTCACCACCGTCAAGAACATGCTGCGCCTGCGGGAGCTCGCGCTCGACAACCACCGCATGCGGGCCCAGAGCGCCCGCGCCCGCAACGAGCTGCAAGATCGCTACGACCTGTGCGGCCTCGTGTACGCCAGCGAGGCCATGCATCGCGTCGTCTCCTTGGCCGCCAGCGTCGCCCGGGCCGACGCCCCCGTATTGATCTCCGGCCCCAACGGATCGGGCAAGGAGAAGGTCGCCGAGATCGTGCACGCCAACTCGCCGCGCCGTCAGGCCCCCTTCGTCAAGGTCAACGCCGGCGGCCTGCCCGACGACCTGCTCGAGGCCGAGTTGTTCGGCGCCGAGGTCGGTGCCTTCACCGGCGCCACCAAGCGGAGGATCGGCCGCTTCGAGGCCGCCGACGGCGGCACCCTGTTCCTCGACGAGATCGGCAACCTCACCCTGCGCGGCCAGGTCAAGCTGCTGCGCGTGCTGCAGACCGGCGAGTTCGAGCGCCTCGGCAGCACGATCACCCGCAAGGTCGACGTTCGCATCGTCTCGGCCACCAACGCCAACCTGCGCCAGATGATCGCCGCCGGCAGCTTCCGCGAGGACCTGCTGTTTCGCCTCAACGTGATCGAGATCCGCATCTCGCCGCTGCGCGAGCGCAGCGAGGACGTGCTGCCGCTCGCCGAGCACTTCCTGCACACCCTCGGTCAGGCCGCGCGCCTCGGCGACACCCTCGACAACCGCAGCGAACCACGCAGCACCGGCAGCGCCTCGAGCTCCGGCACCTACGAGACCCGACCGACCGGCACCGACCGCCCCTCCGGCGCCGTCCCGGCCGCAGCGCCCGCGAGCCCGACCGCGGTCCCCGTGACTGCGACCGCCACCCCCGTCAACGCCGCCCCGCCGACCCGCTTCAGCCCCGCGTCCGTGCGGGCCATGCTCGGCCACGACTGGCCCGGCAACGTGCGCGAGCTGCAAAACCGCATTCAGAGGGCGATCTTGCTGTGCCACGGCGGCGTCGTCGAGCCCGGCGACCTCGGCCTCGACGACGCCAGCATCGCCGCCGACACCGTCCGCCCGCGCCATCACCCCTCCTCCGAGCCGAGCTCCCGCGTGATCGGCAACGATGACACCGAGGTCGAACGCCGCCAGATCGTCGCGGCGCTCGAGGCCCACGCTGGCGTCGTCGCCCGCGCCGCCGCCGAGCTCGGCCTGAGCCGCCAGGCCCTCTACCGCCGCATGGACCGCCTCGGCATCAGCCTCGAGCGCCAGCTCCGACAGTCCTGAGCGGCCGCAACGCCGCGCTCATCGCTGCCGAACCCGACCCGCCCCGCAGCGGGCGGCCCGAACATGGACGCAGTCACCGAGGCAACCCCGGAGCATTCGCCGTCGCGGACGGTTATAGTCGGCCGCATGTGCCCGCGACCCACGGCCAGCACCGGGGAGCCCCTTACGTGAGCCGCCGGCGCAGAGGCGTACACCGCGACGTCGTCGGCACCCTCGCGATCTGGTGCTTCGCGCTGCAGGGTCTGGCGCTGAGCATCTTGCTGACGGCGCTCAAGTTCCGCGCCGACTCGCTGTGTGACGACGACATCCTCGGCGCCTGCCCGCTCGCGGCTGCGTCCTCATGTGCCACCGTGCTCACCGACCGCTGGTCCGTGATCCTCGGCGCCCCGCTGACCGTGTACAGCGCCGCCTTCTACCTCGTGATCGCCGGCCTCGCGCTGCTCACCGTCACCGGCTCCGAGCCGCGTCGCTACACGCGACCCCTGCTGCTCGTCGGCGCCTGGCTGGCCGCGCTCGTCACCCTCGCCTTCGCCGCCAGAGCCGGCCTGTGGCTGCGCGCCCTGTGTCCCTACTGCCTGTTCCTCTACATCGTCCAGCTCGGCATACTCGTCGCCGCGCGCCTGATGAACCCCGACGGCCTGCGCGGCGCATGGCGACAGGCCCGGGTCAGCCCGCGGACCTTCGCGGTCGCCGGCCTCGCCGCGCTGACCTTCGTGACCGTCGCCAACGTGCAACGCGCCGTGCTACGCCGGGCCACCCAGCGCACCCTGCACGCCGACCTCAGCCCCTGCGAGGTCCGCCTCAGCCAGGTCCCCGACAGCCCGCTGACGATCCCCGGCCAAAACCCGCAGTTGATCGCCGCCGTCTTCATCGACCTCGCCTGCCCGCATTGCCGCGACGAGCTCGAGTTCTGGTCGCGCTTCCAGGCCGGCGCCCCGTGGCCGATCGAGGTCCGTTACTTCCACTTCCCGGTCACCAGTTGCGACGTCGAGGCGCTCGCCGCTGGCGCCCCCGACCTCAGCCCCCAGCGCAGTTGCGACGGCGCCCGCGCCCTGCACTGCATGATGACCCTCGGCGACCCCGGTCGCGGCCTCGCCATGACCGAGGCCCTGTTCGCCGCCCAGGACGGCCCCTCGCCCTACTTCGCCCCGGAGCAGCTCGCCGCCGTCGCCCGCGAGTTCGGCGTCGAGGCCGACCCCAGCCGCCCCGCCGCCGACGACCCGCTGTTCGGCTGCATGATCGACCCGTCGACCACTGACGCCCTCGTCCGTGACATGCGCTTCGCCCACGATGTCGCCGAGCTCGAGCGCCCGCCCGGCGCCCTGCTGATCCCATTGCGCGACGGCCAGCCCTTCGGCCGCGCCCAGCAGGTCCGCGGTCACAAGCCGCAGGCCACCCTCGAGGCCTGGATCTCCGCCCTCCTCACCGACCTCCCGGAGCCCGGATGAACGCCCCCCACGATCCGCCGATCCCCGACGACCAGCGCCGCACCGTGCGCCATCAGATGCTCCTGAGCCTGCTCGCGACCGTGCTCTTCGGCCTCGCCATCACTCTCGGCTTCGAGCTCGCCGCCGTCGGCAACGCCCGCGATCAACCCGCGTGTACCGTCGACACCGAGACCCGCGACTGCGGCCCGGAGGACACCTGCGTGCGCGGCCGTTGCAAGCCGATGCCGCCGATCCTCGACGTCCTCGCCTGCCAGGAGGGCGACGCCTGCGACGGCCGCTGCACCTGCGACGGCGCGTTCTCCTGCGACCCCAAGCAGATCTGCACCGCCAAGCCCGAGTACAGTTGCAGCGCCGAGATCACCGCGCTGCTGACCGACCTCCAGCGCTTCGAGCGGAGCCAGTGCAAGAAGGTCGGCGAGGACGCCAGCCAGTGCCCGCCCAAGGCGCTCGACCAGTTCTTCATCAGCCACCGTCAGTTCGACGCCGTCCTCCTCGGCCTGCGCCAGACCGCCACCGTCCACTTCGACAGCCGCCGATCCGGCACCGACCTGCCCACGCGCCAGCAGCAGGAGTACCAGCGCCAGTTCGTCGCCCTCGCCGATCGCATGCGCTCCGCGAAGGCGATCCTCATCATCGCCCGCGCCAGCCAGGACGGCCGCGACGACCAGCGCAGCCAGAGCATCAACTACCTGGTCGCCCAGAACCGCCTCGACGCCGTCGCCCGCTGGGTCGTCGCCCAGGAGGCCACCCCCGGCGCGCAGGACATCATGGCGCGCAAGCTGATCCGCCTCGCGATCGGCACCTCGCACCCGCTGCGCGCCGAGATCCTGGCCCGCAACCCCGAGCACCACTACGTAAGTTGGTCGAGGCGCCAGGGCGACCACATGCGCGACGCGATCCAGCGTCAACGCGACCTCGACCCCGCCGCCGCCGCCGACCTCCACCGCCTGCTCAACCAGTCCGTCCTCCTGGTCCCGATCCCCTGCGCCCTCCCCGACCCGCTCCCGGAGCCCAGCGATGGCAAGCCCTGAGCCGCGCCCACCCTCCTCCCGGGACCCCCGCGGCCCCGCCCGCTCCGGGCCCGCCGCCCGCGACCCGCGAAGCCCCGCCGCTCGCTCCGGGCCCGCCCGCGACCCGCGAGGTCCCGCGAGGGCGAGCGCCGACGCGTTCGAGCAGGAGGCCTCGCCACGAAAGTTCGCCCTGATCTGCAGCGCGGTCGCCCTGCCGCTGCTCGTCGCGCTCACGTGGAGCATGCTCGACCGCCCCGGCCGACCGTCGCCTGCCTCCCGCGTCGCCGCCACGCCGGCCCCGAGCACCACGCCGACCCCCACCGCCCCCGCGATCCGCCCGCAGGCCCCCGCCGTCGCCGGGTCGATCACCCTCGATCCACCGCGCAAGCTCGCCCGCCTCGGCCAGCTCAGCCTCGGCACACTGCATGCTGACGGTCGCCTGGCCCCGAGCACCCTCGGCCCCGCGCTCGGCCGCCGGATCAGCGTCGTCAATGTGTGGGCCACCTACTGCGCCCCCTGCATGCGCGAGCTGCCGCGCCTGCTGGACCTGCTGGCCGCGCGACCGTGGGGCAATGACCTGCGCTTCGTCCCGGTCCTGCTCGAGGCCCCGGACCGCCAGAACGCGGCCCAACAGGCCGCGATCACCACGCTGCGGCAGACACCGACGAACCGGCAACTGCTCGTCGACCTCACCCCCGCCGGCGCGCTGCAGACCCTGCTCAACGACGCCGGCCTGCTGCCCGAGCGCGCGACCCTGCCGTTGACCCTCGTCCTCGACTGCGAGCAGCGCCTGCGCTGGCTGCATCGCGGCGAGATCACCGACACCGCCGCGCTCGCGGCCCTGCTCGAGCAGTTGCACGCCGAGCTCCCGCGCTGCGCCGCTCCGCCGCAGGAGCCCGTCGCCGCCGACGCCTGCGGCGACGACTACTGCGACCCCGAACGCGCCGAGGACTGCGCGACCTGCCAGCAAGACTGCGCCTGCCCCGAGAACCGCGAGTGCGTGCCGATCGCCGGCCGCCGCGCGCGCTGCAACTTCCGCACCCAGGGCCTCAAAGACTGACGCCGACCGCAACCAGGCCTCCCCATGCTCCACGCCCCGCTCGCCACGCTCCTCCTCACGGCCGGCCTCGTCGCCCCCACCCCCGACCCGCCGCTGCTACCCCGCAGCACCGGGTCGACCCCGGTCACCACCAGCCCGCCCCCGCCTTCGACCGCAGCGGTCACCACCACGCCCGCCGACGAGTCCACCCGCAGCGCCGCAGCGCGGGCCCACTACGCCGCGCGTCGCTACCGCGAGGCCGCCCAGGTCTACGAGCAGCTCTGGCGCGACACCCAGGCGCCCAAGTACCGCTTCAACGCCGGCATGGCGCGCGCCGCCGGTGAGCACGACGGCGCCGCGATCGTGCACTGGCAGGCCTATCTCGCCGCCGCGCCGACGATCGCCCCCGCCGAGCGCAGCATGCTCGAGACCGAGATCGCCGCCGCCAAGCGCCGCACCCTCGCGATCCAGCTCAAGATCCAGGGCCCGCTCGCCCCCGCCACCTTGACCCTACGCGCCCCCGACGGCGCCCCCCAGGGCCCACGCGACCCCATCGACCTGGTCCCCGCCACCGCCATCGACCTGTCCCTCGAGGCAGGTGCATGGATCGCCACCCTCGTCCGCCCAGGCCGCCCCGACGCCGTCGCCGAGTTCCGCGTCGCCCCCGACGCCCAGGCCACGATCACCCTCGGCGCCGACACCCCCGCCCCGGTCGTCGCCCCGCCCACGCCCGCCGTCACCCCGACGCAACCTCCCGCCACCCTCACCCTCGAGCTCGGACCCCGCCGCGCCCTCGCCCGTAGCATCACCGTCACCGTCACCGGCCCGGGCAACCCTGCCCCCCGCACCCTGCGCGACGCGACGACCCCGTGGTCGTTGCCCGCAGGCGCCTGGACCCTGCGCGCCACGGCCCCCGACCGCCGCCCGGCCGAGGCCACCGTCACCGTCGCGCCCGGTGAGACTCGCCGCCTGCCCCTGCACCTTCGCCCGGACCGCGCCACCCAAACCCGCCTCGGCCTCGGCCTCGGCCTCGGCGGCGCCGGCCTCGTCCTGCTGACCACCGGCATCGGCGTCACGGCCCGCGGCGCCCGCGACTACGCGGTCCTCCGCGATACCGATCAGGTCCCCACGTGCCTGACCCCGGAGGTCTGCACGCGGGCCTCCAACGCGGTACTGGACCTCTCGAACGGCCTCGCACTGATCGGCACCGGTTTGGGCTTCGGGGTCACCGCCGCGACCGCCGCGAGCCGCGCCCGCGATCGCGCTCTCACGGTCGAGGCCGGGGTCGGCGGCGTGCTCTTCGTGGCCGGTCTATCCTGGTACCTCGCGGAGATCCGCGGCACCTACGAGCTCGACGATCGCGCCCGCGATCATGCCGCCGCAACCACCCTCGGCCTCGGCGCGGGCCTGCTCGGAGGCGCCGCCGTCGGCCTCGTTACCCGTCGTCTGGTCCGCCGTCAGGGCCTGTCCAGACGCACCCACGCTATCTCTCCGCTCTTTGTCCGCCAAGGCGCCGGCCTGTCCCTGCGAGCCAGCTTCTAAATCTCTACGGAGTTCAAACTACCATGATATCACTCCGCACCACGTCCTGTCTGATCGCCCTCTCGCTCGCCGAGGCCTGTTCGAACGACTGTCCCGAAGGACAGGTACCCGCCGGAGACAGGCAAGGTACCCGTCAGCAGTGTCTCGCCGCGGCGAGTACCGGCGAGACCAGCAGCACCACCGACCCGAGCGGCACAACCACCGCCGAGAGCAGCACGACCGGCGAGAGCGAGAGCAGCACCACCGAAACCCCGCCCTGCGACGACGACCCCGCCTGCGGCCCCGGCGAGTCCCTCGAGACCTGCCCCGAGCAGTGCAGCGTCTGCGGCGACGGCGTCCTCTCCGGCACCGAAGCCTGCGACAACGGCCCCGACAACCAGACCTACTGGCCCACCACCCCGCCCGCCGACGCCTGCAGCGAGGAGTGCACGACCACCTTCGAGTGGTGCGGCGACACTATCATTGGCGACAACGAAGCCTGCGACAACGGCACCAACACCGACCCGCCCTACAGCAACATCCCGCCCCCAGACGCCTGCGCCCCCGGCTGCGTCATCCCAGGCTTTTGCGGCGACCGCCAGCACACCGGCG
>Ga0335395_10001816_pt1 | contig 13305 bp, 8 predicted proteins | sample MAT02_FD_205744 | JGI IMG/M metagenome (GOLD analysis project Ga0335395, IMG submission 205744) | Freshwater microbial communities from Lake Fryxell liftoff mats and glacier meltwater in Antarctica - MAT-02 (spades assembly) (version 2) ...
AAACAATTTATTCTCTCTACGTCACCGATGCCGCCCGCAGCTTAACTGGCATTTTATCCTTGCGGGATTTAGTCACTTCCCCGCTCGACAAAACTGTCGGTGAAATTATGACCCGCGAGGTAGTTTCTGTTCAAACTGGAACTGACCAAGAAGAAGTAGCTAGGCTGATTCAGCGTTATGACTTTTTGGCCGTGCCTGTAGTAGACCGGGAACAGCGTCTGGTGGGGATCATTACAGTTGATGATGCGATCGACATTTTAGAACAAGAAGCCGCCAAAGATATTTATACCTTGGGTGGTGTCCAGTCCGGCGGTGACAATTATTTTCAGACCGATTTAATCACCGTTGCTCGCAAAAGGGTGGTCTGGCTATTTGTGCTGCTCTTGACTAATACTGTCACGGGATCAATTATTAGAGCTCAAGAAGATCTTTTGCAGCAAGTGGTAGCTTTAGCAGCCTTTATTCCGTTGCTAACAGGTACGGGAGGTAATGTCGGAGCTCAGTCCTCAACGGTGGTAATTCGGGGCTTGAACACCGATGAAATTACCGCAATGGGTCCGATGAAGATAATTGCCCGCGAGGGGATGGCGGGAGCGCTGCTAGGAGCTATATTGGGGACGGTAGCTACTGTTTGGGCTTATATTTTGCAAGGAAATTTAGCAGTGGCGATCGCAGTTGGGGTCAGTTTGTTGGCGATCGCAATTTTAGCTTCGATTGCCGGTTCAGCTTTGCCGTTTTTATTTCGTTCTTTGGGTTTAGACCCCGCTTTGATGTCCGCACCCTTTATCACTACCGCAGTTGATGTCCTCGGTGTCTTAATTTATTTCTCTTTAGCTCGATTAATTTTGCAGATTTAATATATTTAAGTAGATTTGCAAACATAAAAAACTCATACTAATTCTTAATTATGTCCTCATCTAATTCAAAAACCAAAATCCAAAATCCAAAATTGACCAATTTATCAGAAATAGCTGAATTGGTTTTCCTGGGTGCCTCTGCGGTGGGATTAGCTGCTAGTTTGGTTTGGCAGCAGAGCATTTATGCCCAAGTGCCGATCGCTCTTTCCCTAGTATTGAATTTTGTGAATCGGCAAAAGTTACAGCAGCAAATGAGGATGAGTACGGCCTCAACGTTCGATCGCATAAATCAACAGACGACAACAACCGATCGCGCGATTGAACAATTACAAATTGCCGTAAAAGCTTTAGACCAAGCTCTCCCCCAAACAGCTCATGAAAATCTCAATTCTCAGCCAGGAGAAAACGTACATTCTCTAATTTCAGCCGTTGAAAATATGCGTCAGCGGCTAATAATTTTAGAAAAAACTTTGAAAATGATTCAAAGCGAGATCGAGCTGACCAGCCGCCAATTCAAACAGCGACCAGAGTTACAGCAAGTCGAAACTTTGACCACAATAATTCTCGATTTGCAGCAGTTTATCAACGAACTGCCGCAGTGGGGAAATTTGCAGCAACGTCAGCTAACAGAACTTCAGCAAAAAGTAGAAACTGCTTTGAGTGAAGTATCTCAAGAAATTGCCAGTATTCCTAACCGGGTGCAGGAAGCCGTAGGCGATCGCAATTCTCAACCTGAGAGTTCTGCCGGTCAAAATAACGGCGATCGAGCTAAAACCCATGATGTTGAGATAATTCGCCAGAAGTATCCCAGAGCTTATGTCAAGTGGAGTCGAGAAGAAGATGAGAAGTTGAAGAATGAATATGCTAGCGGTCAACAAATTGGCGAATTAGCAAAGAAATTTCAGAGACAATCTGGGGCCATTCGTTCGCGATTGCGAAAATTAGGATTAATAGAATAATAGTAAGTGGTAATCGGTAATTTGTAATTTGTAACCACTGATCGCAGTCAACAGTCAACAGTCAACAGTCAACTGACTAATAACAAAACGATCGCCCTTTTTTTCAAAAAAGCGATCGCCTTATTATTCAGCACTGGCTAACAAAAGCCACCCACTAATATCGTTTCCGGTTGCATCGGTATTGTTTAAACAGTCAACTGTCAACTGTCAACTGTCAACTGTCAACTGTCATCCTAAAAATCTTGCGGCAACAAAGAACTTAAACGCTCCAACAAAGGATCGGACTCCCGATGAGGAGCAATCTCAGCATCAGAAACTACATTCTCATGTGCTACAGACTTAGACTCAACCGCATCAGGCTCTACTACCTTTGAAACTGGAGCAAAAGAAACTTGAGCAAACTTACTATTAACACTCCCCTGCAACTGATCCAACTGGGCACCGAGTTGATTCAGGTGATGTTCCAGTCCCTCCAAACGGCTTAATTCCTCGGCAGAAACATTGTGCTCGAACTCACCAAACTTGACCGCAAGTTCAGAAATACGCTGTTCCAAACGCTGAAAGCTAAGTGTAGGAGCTGCCGACTCAGACGCTGACTCAGAAACAGACAAAGACAAAAACTGCCACAAAGCTTGCTTGCAGAGATTACTAAAAGTCTGATACTTAGTCAAAGCCAGCTCTTTTTCAATAGCGGCCAACAAAGTCTGATCCGCAGCATCTTCCGTAAACGCCACCGAGAAATTTGCCTTATTTTTTGCCCACAGTCCCATAGGTTCAAGCCTTAATACCTTACTTAATCGTCGCTAGCTGAGCCTCAGCATAAATAAACTGTCCCAAAGCATTTGCTTTCCGAGAAGGCTGAGCCAAGTGAGCCTTGAGATTGGCTTCTTTGAGCAAGGGTTGTAGAACTTCGGAGAAAAACTCGCCGCCCCCACCAGTCAGAACCACATCCGTCACCCGTTCCGGTAGCCACTGCAACAAACGTTCGGACAGTTCGTTAGCGAAACTCTCGCGCAAATCCTTAATAATCGGATCTAAATTAGTTGGCTTAGCAGCTCCTCTAGGACGGTAGAAACGCTGACCTTCCGGCTTATTGACGGCTTCGAGCAAAGACAGAGATTGAGCATCTGCCCCTGGAATCTTGGAAGCGACTTGTTCATAGAACTTGTTCATCGCGAAAGAATCGCTTTTAGAAGCAGCCCGTGCAAACCGGAAACGATCGACCATCAACAAATCAGTAGTTTGATGTCCGATATCGACAACCGCCACAGATAGTTCAGGCAACTCCGGCGAAAACTCCTTGTTGTCTTGAGCCTCGCACCAAATCAAGCTGCCGAACCCTTCCGGCATCACCCAAACATGGCTGATATTAATCTCCACGCGCTCGCCCCGGTAAACCAGAAGGTGCGGAGAGCGGAGTTGGCTGACTATTTCTTCCTTTTCTTTCTCAAACTGATCCTGGGAATAAAACGGCAAACCTAACACAACTGCTATGTCGCCTTTCATCTGGAAATATCCAGCACAGGAAAAAACCTTAACTAAAGCATCTACTACTTTAGACTGGTCAGCACCGCCGAGATTAGCGCCAAAATCAGCAGCCAGTTGGCCTATAGCGTAACCCTTGCCCTGGTACTCCAGCCACATATCCAACAGAGGGTCTGTTGCTTTCGACTCAAAGCTGCCGCCCCGTACCTTTTCCACCGGCATAGAAGCCACGTTGGCAGGAATAAAAATAACACCACTGGGGTTGCGACTCACGCACGCTTTGGTTGCCGTCCGACCCAAGTCAGCACTAATAATCGATTTGTGAGAAGCGATCTTAGTCTGTTGCGTCAGCATAGCCGAATTAGGAACAAGCTGTCTAGTTGTCATTGAAACGTTTTACCTCACTGAGCCTCACCATTATCATGCCTTATCCTTTGACACTGCCACGCTTAAAAACAGTGGGTTTTTCCACAATTTTTCAACTTTACCTAGATTTGGTATTCAAATCAGCACCAAATATTATATTCGGGACGATCGCCCAAACATGGATTTTAGATTTTAGATTTTAGATTAACAGGCGACAAGAGCGACCGCGATCCGGGGGGCCTTGTACCCTGGATGCTTGATTGTCAGTTTTATTTTCGATCGCCTTCACCATACCCTGTTGCCTGAGAGTGCACTGTTAAGTTACATTTAGTTAAGATTCTGAGTGTTAACTTTTATCTCACCTCCCCGACACCGCGATCTTAACTGTATTTGTCCACAATTCGAGGTAACAGCTTTTATGAAAATTTCTTGGCGAACTATACTACTTTGGACTCTCCCCGCCTTAGTCATCGGCTTCTTCTTGTGGCAAGGAGCCTTTGCACCATCCCCGGCAGAAATGACCAAGAACACCGCCAGCACCCGCCTAAGCTACGGTAGATTCTTAGATTACTTAAACGCCGGTCGAGTCACCAGCGTTGACCTTTACGACGCAGGTCGGACGGCGATTGTCGAAGCAGTCGATCCCGAACTGGACAATCACACACAGCGGTGGCGAGTGGATTTACCCTCAAATGCCCCAGAACTGGTGTCTCGACTCAGAGCCTCCAAAATCAGCTTCGACACTCACCCGCTGCGTAACGACGGCGCTGTGTGGGGACTTTTAGGCAATCTGGTTTTTCCTTTGCTGTTAGTAGGAGGGCTATTTTTCCTCTTCCGTCGCAACGGCGGTAACGTTCCCGGCGGCCCTGGTCAAGCGATGAATTTTGGCAAGTCCAAAGCTCGCTTTCAAATGGATGCCAAAACAGGGGTGTTGTTCGATGATGTAGCTGGGGTTGAAGAAGCAAAAGAAGAACTCTCCGAAGTCGTGACATTCCTCAAAAAACCAGAACGCTTTACCGCAATTGGAGCGAAGATTCCCAAAGGTGTGCTGCTAGTGGGCCCTCCCGGAACTGGTAAAACTATGTTGGCAAAAGCGATCGCAGGCGAAGCCGGCGTACCTTTCTTCAGTATCTCCGGTTCAGAATTTGTGGAAATGTTCGTAGGTGTGGGCGCTTCGCGCGTCCGAGATTTGTTTAAGAAAGCCAAGGAAAATGCTCCTTGTATCATCTTTATTGATGAAATTGACGCAGTGGGCCGCCAACGGGGTTCAGGTATCGGCGGCGGTAACGATGAGCGCGAACAAACCCTCAACCAGTTGCTGACGGAAATGGACGGTTTTGAGGGCAATACTGGGATTATCATTATTGCTGCTACAAACCGTCCTGATGTGCTCGACTCCGCTTTGCTGCGGCCGGGACGTTTTGACCGCCAAGTGAGTGTAGATACGCCGGATATCAAGGGCAGATTGGAGATTTTGGGAGTACACGCCCGCAACAAAAAACTGGGTGCTGATATTTCCTTGGATGCGATCGCCCGTCGGACTCCTGGTTTTACAGGCGCTGATTTGGCCAACTTACTCAACGAGGCTGCCATTTTAACCGCCCGTCGTCGGAAAGAAGCGATTACGATGCTCGAAATTGATGATGCAGTCGATCGGGTAGTCGCAGGTATGGAAGGGACTCCATTGGTGGACAGCAAGAGCAAACGCTTGATTGCTTACCACGAAATCGGTCATGCGATCGTTGGTACGATCATTCAGGCTCACGATCCGGTACAAAAAGTTACCTTAGTTCCTCGCGGACAAGCCCGTGGTTTAACTTGGTTTATGCCTAGCGAAGATCAAGGTTTGATTTCGCGATCGCAAATTTTGGCACGGATTAGCGGTGCTTTGGGCGGCCGCGCAGCCGAGGAAGTAGTGTTCGGTGATGCCGAAGTTACCACTGGTGCGGGTAACGATTTGCAGCAAGTCAGCGGTATGGCGCGCCAAATGGTGACTCGCTACGGGATGTCAGACTTAGGTCCGATCGCCTTGGAAGCCCAACAAAGTGAGATTTTCCTGGGCCGCGACTACACAGCCCGATCGGAATATTCCGAAGAAATTGCCTCTCGGATTGACGGACAAGTGCGATCGATTGTCGATCATTGCTACAATGATGCGCGCCGCATTATTCGGGAAAATCGCACCGTAATCGATCGCCTAGTTGATTTGTTGATTGAAAAAGAAACCATCGACGGTGAAGAATTCCGGCAAATTGTCGCTGAATACACTTTTGTTCCTGAAAAAGAGCAGTACGTTCCTCAACTTTAAAAAATCAGTTAGCGAATATTGAAGGCGAATAGAATTCGCTTTTTGTCAAACCAAGTCCGCCTGCGCGGACTCAATAAATTCAACCCGCGCAGGCGGGTTTTGTTTGACAAGAAGCGGTTTCAACCGCCGAGTCTAATATCAAATCTGGTTGCACCGGAATGATATAGAGGAGACTGCACGTGCCGTGTCCCTACCGTGATTAATTGTAGGGACACGGCACTGCCGTCTCCTGGTTGCACCGGAATGATATAGAGGAGACTGCACGTGCCGTGTCCCTACCGTGATTAATTGTAGGGAGACGGCAGTGCCGTCTCCTGGCTAATAATTCCGATGCAACCGGAAACCATATCAGAACTATTTTGCAAGTACCGACTAGATTTTGGTTAATGTTAGGCTGGATAAATTAAAGTCTGCAACTGCAAATTAACTACCCAGTATGTGTATTAATTCCACAGGGGACTCGCAACTTCTCGACACCTGCGAAGCATTAGTAGCAGAGCAAAAAATCAAAATCCAGCAACTCGAAGAGGACTTACAAAAACAGAAAGAATTGTGCATGAATTTACGGACACAACTCATGGTTGTTACTCAAGATATCACAGAACAAAAGCAGGCAGAAATAGCGCTGCAAAGAATGAAAAATGAACTCAGAATTAAATATCAAAAGCTTAGTATAGACTTAAAAACCGCCAACCAACAGTTGCGCGAAGAAATTATCGATCGCTGGCGCACGGAAGAAGCTTTGAGGGAAACCCAGCAACAGCTAGAATTGTTTTTTTCTCAATCTTTTGATGGCTTTTTCTTTCTGAGGCCAGATGAACCGATACAGTGGGATGATCAAGTCGATCGAGAAAAAGTCTTGGATTATGTATTTCTTAGCGATCGGATAACTAAGGCAAATGATGCTTTGATAGCTCAATATGGAGCTACGAGAGAAAATTTTATTGGCACTTTGCTTAGCTATTTCTTTGGGGACAATATGACTAGCAGAAGAGAGGTAATTAAAACTTTTTTTGATGCTGGCAAAATTCACATCGAAAGTGAAACTAGCAAGTTTGACGGGACTAAAATTTGGGTTGAAGCTGACTATATTTGCATTTACGATACTCAGGGCCGAATAGTCGGACATTTTGGTGTGCAGCGCGATATTAGCGGACGAAAAAAAGCAGAAGCAGCACTTAAAGAAAGCGAAGAAAGATTCCGACAGCTAGCAGAAAATATCGAAAGTGTGTTTTGGGCGATCGATTGTCAAGAGGACAAATTTATTTACATCAGTCCTGGTTACGAAAAAATTTGGGGGAGAAGCTGCGCTGATTCTTATGCTTCCCGCCAATCTTTTAGAGATTCTTTTCATCCAGAAGACCGCGAACGCGTGCTGGCTACCTTTTCTACACTAATTGTATGCGAAAACGAATTAGAATATCGGATAGTCAGACCAGACGGCGAAATTCGCTGGATTCGCGATCGGGCTTTTCCGATTAAAAATCAAGCGGGTGAAATCTACAAATGCGTTGGCATTGCAGAAGACATCAGCGATCAAAAAGTTGCACAAAAAGAATTACAAGATGCCAAGCAAATGTATCAGCAAATCCTTGATGCCATTACAGATCTCATACTGGTAAAAGGTCCACAGTCTCGCATGGTTTGGGCAAACAAAGCCTTTCGTGACTATTACAAAATGGAAAATTCGGAACTGATCGGTATCGTTGACACTGAATTTCAAGAACCCAATTATACTCAGCAATATATCCTAGATGATGCCTGGGTGTTCAACACAGGTCAAGTTCAGCAAATATTAGAGGAACCTATTAAAAGTGGTGGCGGAGAAGTCCACTATTTCGACACAATTAAATCGCCGATTTTTGACACGGAAGGTCAAGTAGTAATGACTGTCGGAGTTTCCCGGAATTCCACCGATCGCAAACAAGCAGAAAAAGCTCTCCGCGAAAGTGAAGAACGCTTCCGTCAGCTAGCAGAAAATATTCAAGATTCCTTCTGGTTAGTTTCTATTGAATTGACGGATATTTTGTATCTGAGTCCAGCTTACGAACAAATTTGGGGGCGATCCCGCGAACAATTTTATGCCAATAACTGCAATTGGATGGATTGGGTGCATCCTGAAGACAAACACTTTTTGCTGGATGCGGTGCCACAATTGTTGGAAGGTGAATCTACTAGCACTGAATATAGGATTGTACGTCCCGACGGCACAATTCGTTGGGTGTGCGATCGAGCTTTTCCCATTTACGATGAGTCGGGGAAAATTTACCGCATCGCTGGTATTTGCGAAGATATTAGCGATCGCAAATTGGCAGAAGTCCGCATCCAAGCAGCACTCCGAGAAAAAGAAGTATTGCTCAAAGAGATTCACCACCGAGTTAAAAATAATATGCAGGTAATTTCTAGTTTGCTGCAACTTCAAGCTCAATATATTGAGGATGAAGCGACGTTATCTTTATTTGAAGAAAGCCAGAGTCGCATTCATTCAATGGCTTTGATTCACGAACAACTCTATCAATCTGACAGTCTCGCTCGGATAGACATTCAAACTTACGTCGAAAACTTGGTTGCTAATTTGTTTCAATCTTTTGGTTTATCCAATAATTTGATCGAAATTAGTCTGAATATCGATCCCATTTTTTTAAATATAGAAACAGCCATTCCTTGCGGATTGATTATTAATGAGTTGGTTTCTAATTCTTTAAAATATGCTTTTCCCCCAAGTAGGAAAGGTAAAATTAAAATTGATTTTTGTGAAATCGTTCCTCAACAATTTCATTTAAGTATTCAAGACAACGGCAGTGGCTTTCCAGCAGATTTTGATGTGGAAAATACTGAAACATTAGGATTACGATTAGTCAAGATGTTAGCTAACCAATTAGATGCGGAAATTGCGATTGAAAGTCACTCTGGAATTTGTTGCACTTTATTATTTAAACAATTAAGTTATAAACGGCGAATTTAAAAAAATATGAATTCCATAAAGTTTTGGCTGTAGAAAAGGTGTTGGGTTTCGCTCGCGCTCTACCCAACCTAGGTCATCTACAATTAATTGAGGTAGGGAAACGGCACGTGCAGTCTCCTAGGTTTAGGAGACGGATTTTTGTTGGCTGGGAATCATTACCAGAGCCCAATAGGGAACTTCAGCGGGATCGACATCTGCGATCGCGCGAATTACCTGATTTGGCATTGTAGCGCGTTCGATATACAAAGCTCGATCGAACTGTCCCAACTCAATCAACACATCCCGGACTTTCGCGAAGTGCCGGCCTAGCTTAATGATCACAGCAGCATCAATTAACGCCAAGCGATCGCGCAAAACCTCAGCATCCAGCGTCGCAGGCATAATACTCAACACATCATTACGATAAGTCAGAGGCACTCCCAAAGCCGCCGCACTCGCCATAGTCGAAGAAATTCCCGGCACCACTTCGGTAGTGAATTTTCCCGACAAACGGTTGAATAGATACATAAAAGTGCCGTAGAGAAACGGTTCGCCCTCGCACAACACAGCCACATCCCGTCCTTCACTGAGATGAGTGGCAATTTTCTCGGCTGCAATATCATAATAAGGTTGAGACGATCGCGTTGGACTGAAAGGCAACGGCATCGGAATCTCTATTTGTTCTGGGCGCAAGTAATCTGCCACGATCGATCGGGCTAATACCTTACCATTTTCCATCGCTGGATAGGCAATCACAGGCACTGATTGCAAAATCCGATAAGCTTTCAAAGTAATCAATTCTGGATCACCAGGGCCGATGCCCAATCCGTACAATTTACCAGTAGTCTTAGTCATAATTCGTCCTTTTTAGCTAACGCATTCACGGCCGCCGTTGCCATTGCACTGCCGCCGCGCCGTCCGTGTACTGTAATAAATGGCACACCCCGACTGTTGGCAGCCAGTTCCGCTTTGGATTCGGCCGCCCCCACAAATCCTACCGGGAAACCCAGGATTAAGGCCGGTTTCGGTGCTCCATCATCTAACATTTCCAGCAGTCTGAACAAAGCAGTTGGGGCATTACCGATCGCAACAACCGCACCCTCTAAGTCATTTAGCCACAAATCAAGGGCTGCGGCCGATCGAGTATTACCGATTTGTAGCGCTAATTCTGGGACACTGGGATGCCAGAGGGTGCAAATCACTGGATTGTCGGCGGGGAGACGTTTGCGGGTGATGCCTTCGGCCACCATGCGGGAATCGCACAGGATTGGTGCGCCGGCGACGAGGGCGTTGTATCCAGCGGTGGCGGCTGCGGGGGAGGCTGCTAAATCTGTGACAATATCTGTCATGCCGCAACTGTGAATTAGGCGCACTGCGACGGATTCTAAGTCTGGTGGTAAGGTTGACAAGTCTGCTTCGGCGCGAATTGTGGCGAAGGATTTGGTGTAGATTTCTGTTCCGTCTCGGATGTAGTCAAGCATAGGGAAGAAGATTAGCAGCGGATTCTGTAACGGATTTAACGGATGGAAGATTAGCAGCGGATTCTGTAACGGATTTAACGGATTTAACGGATGTAAAGGATGTTAGGAATAAGCAATAAGGAAGGAAGGAAGGAAGGAAGGAAGGAAGGAAGGAAGGAAGGAAAAAGGAAGAATGATTACAATTTGTCTGTTTTTATGGGATATTTTTTTAGTTTTAATTCTGATTTTCTGGGCTAAGTAATTTCTGCAATTTTGCGATCGCACTTCGATCGATAAATTCACCTAATGACTCGTCGGGCGATCGACACCGCTGATAGATTCGTAGCATTTGGGCGATCGCACTTGAAATCTGATCCACACTCAAACCCTTGAAAATTTGTCGCCCAAAAGGTGAATCTGTTTTACCTGCGTAAATGTCATAACCTGGGATGATCTCATTTCCGTGTTTAATCTGAATTCCGACTAAAGTGAGATCTATTGGGTGATGCTGAGCACAGGATTTTTCGCAACCGCTGAAATGAATGTTGATTGGGCGATCTATCTGCAATTGTTGGGCTAAATCTTGCACCATTTCTATGGCATGACTTTGAGTATCTGTCATCGCCGAAGCACAACCGGTGCTACCGGCACAAGCAACTAAACATGAGTCTAAATTGGTTGTTGACCAATGAAATCCTCGATCGGTCAATTGTTGTTTGACTTCAAATAACTGGGAGTTGGGGATGTCAGAAATCAATAGATTTTGCCAAGGCGTGAGTCTCAGAGTACCTCGACCGAAGTTTTGGGCTAAATTTGCTAAATCTCGCAATTGCTTTGATTTTAGTCTACCTAATGGCAGTGTTATTCCGATGTAGGAGAAACCGGGCTGTTGCTGGGGGTGAATGCCGAGATGTTGGTGATTGGGAATGGATTTGTCTGATGAGGCGATCGAGATTCGCTGCAATAGAAATGGTAAATTCTGCTGTACCTGTTCTAGATAAATTTCCACGCCCCAATCTGCTAGCAGGTGACGCAAACGCGGTTTTTTTCTGTCAATTCGAGGCGTATTTTTAGTATATTCAAGATAGACGCTAGCAAGGGCTGCTAAAACTGAGATACATTGGGAAGTTTGAATCAGAATCCCTGTATCACCAGAGTTTTCTGGATTGCTATTCAGGTGCAGCCGCAAGCAGATTTCAGTGTCTACCGATCGCCTTTGGGCCACTAATAAAATATCATTGAGGCGATCGCGAATCGAAACCAATTCTCCGCCATCAAAGCCCATACTAAATTTAGCCGAAAGTTCTGATAACTCAGGATGAGTGTGGAGGTAATCATCCCAAGCTTTGACTAGCGGGCGAGTATCGAGTAACTGTTGGCGATCGATTCCTGCTGTCGGGCTTGCCATAATATTACGAATCGGGTCAACTTCAGCGTGGCGAGATGCGAGTCCCAATTCCTGTAAGTCGTGCCAAACTTCTGGGGGAATTGCCGAGTTTAAGTCTCGGATTTGCAAATTTGCCCGATTGGTGATCTGTACCCAGCCTGTGCTGTAATTATCGACCAAATTGGCGATCGCCCCACACTGCTGAGTGTTTAAAATGCCGCCCGGAATCCGCATTCTTGATAATATTCCGTCGCGGGCGCGAGAACCATAAAATAAACCCGGACAAGTCGGCAAATCAGTCAAAGCTAACAAATAATCTCCTTCCCCGTGCGACGCAGGAAACCTACAAGTAAACGCGCCAAACGCGCCCCGAAATCGGCATTCTGACTCTCACAGTTGCGGCACAGTGCCGGAATTACACCGGACTTTCCCGCTTTCAGGTTTAAGAAATATACCACAAGTCGATCGCCCGCAGCGAAAACTCTCAACTTTCTTAACAAATGCCCGCAGACGAGCAATTGCACTCATTCGCTCTCAAGACTTGAAATTATCTGCGTTTATCTGTGTTTATCTGCTTGACATCTGCGTTCGATCTATCAATCAAAGATTGATGCAATTCAAGTAAGAGTGTCTGTCAATAAAATAGCAATCCCATATTATTCTTGAGAATTGATAAGTCGAAATTAGCAGGTATCTGATGCACAAATGGCTTTCGGTGGTGGGAATTGGCGAAGATGGACTTTCGGGATTGAGTGCGATCGCCCTTTCGCTACTCGATCGATCTAAAATCGTTGTCGGCGGTGATCGTCACCTGGCAATGCTACCAACCGACGACACTCGCGAACGATTGGTTTGGGCATCGCCGCTGCAAACCACAGTTGACGAGATTATCAGCCGTCGCGGAGAGTCTGTTTGCGTGCTCGCCAGTGGCGATCCGATGTGTCACGGAATTGGTGTCACCTTGTCGCGCCGGATTCCCATTTCTGAAATGACAATAATTCCCGCAGCATCCGCTTTTAGTCTTGTTTGCGCGCGTCTGGGTTGGGCTTTGGCGGATGTTGAGACTTTCAGTTTGACAAATCGCCCGATCGCCTCGATCGCACTTTCTCTGTATCCGGGGGCGCGCTTGCTGGTGTTGAGTGCCGATCGACATACGCCCGCTCTTGTAGCCCAAATGTTGACACAGCGAGGGTTTGGTGGCAGTTTGATAACTGTGTTCGAACGGATGTCCGGGGATGCGGAACGGCGGATTGAGGGGCTTGCAGCAGCCTGGAATATGCCGGATTTGGATGATTTGAATGCGATCGCCATTGCCGTTGCAGCCGATCGCGAAACTCTGCTGATTCCCCGCACTTCGGGTTTACCGGATGCTGCCTATCGCCACGATGGACAGTTGACTAAACGGGAGGTTAGAGCCGTTACGCTGTCGGCATTAGCGCCGATTCCGGGGGAGTTGCTGTGGGATGTGGGCGCTGGCTGCGGCTCGATCGCGATCGAATGGATGCGGTGTCATCGGAGTTGTCGGGCGATCGCGATCGA
>Ga0335395_10001820_pt1 | contig 13290 bp, 7 predicted proteins | sample MAT02_FD_205744 | JGI IMG/M metagenome (GOLD analysis project Ga0335395, IMG submission 205744) | Freshwater microbial communities from Lake Fryxell liftoff mats and glacier meltwater in Antarctica - MAT-02 (spades assembly) (version 2) ...
AAGCCACCAGCCCACAGGACGGGCCTGTGGACTGCCCCTGGCGGGGTCCGTGACTTGCCCACCGCTCCCCGACTTGGAGCCTACGGCCTGACGCGCTTCGCTTGCCAAACAGCCATTGAAATGGAGATTCAAGACAGGACAGAAAAACCACGCTGACCACCCAAACACCCCCCACCTCCACCGGCCAGGATAGTTGTCGCCGGGAGGCCAGGATAGTTGACGCGGACCAGCAGGGTGACGTCTTTTCTGAGCTGCCTGTGCGGCAGTGAACGTAGCTCTGCTGCCGTCAAAGAATTCCCATATTTTCTGAGCTGCCTGTGCGGCAGTGAACTAGTTGTGATGATTGGTAGTGGTGTTGGTGGTTTTCTGAGCTGCCTGTGCGGCAGTGAACTCGAACGTTCAATTGCCCGTCGAATGCGAATTTTTCTGAGCTGCCTGTGCGGCAGTGAACATCGAAGATGTACTAGACCTCATCTCCCGACCCTTTCTGAGCTGCCTGTGCGGCAGTGAACATGAAGCATAAAGATTTTTCATGGCTTTTGTTTTTTCTGAGCTGCCTGTGCGGCAGTGAACCTGAGGCCGCATCGCCCGGGGCCGTGCTGTACTTTTCTGAGCTGCCTGTGCGGCAGTGAACGCTGAGCACTATCGGGCACTGCAACCAGGACATTTCTGAGCTGCCTGTGCGGCAGTGAACGCCAACCTTGCACCACTGACGACACACCGTCAGTTTCTGAGCTGCCTGTGCGGCAGTGAACTTGATGGGGGCCATGGTGGTGTTCACGCTGCCTTTCTGAGCTGCCTGTGCGGCAGTGAACGTTGTTGATCACGACAGTGCTGGTCACGGTGGTTTTCTGAGCTGCCTGTGCGGCAGTGAACAAACCGTTGCGCAGCATCATCGGCGCCCTGATTTTCTGAGCTGCCTGTGCGGCAGTGAACGGTACACCTTCCTCGTCTACCTTTACGCGGCAATTTCTGAGCTGCCTGTGCGGCAGTGAACGTCGGTCAAGGTGACGGCCCTGACGGCCTAGTTTTCTGAGCTGCCTGTGCGGCAGTGAACTTGGGAACGTGGCTTAATTCGCGTTCTTTTCAGTTTCTGAGCTGCCTGTGCGGCAGTGAACTTGGGGGCAGCGTGACGGCCCTGACGGCCTAGTTTTCTGAGCTGCCTGTGCGGCAGTGAACATATCGAGAAGCTGTCTCCCGCTGACCCTAAATTTCTGAGCTGCCTGTGCGGCAGTGAACGCGACGATCACGATGCCCCACGCCACCCAGGATTTCTGAGCTGCCTGTGCGGCAGTGAACCTGTCTACCTTGTTCAGGGAAAATTGGGAACTTTTCTGAGCTGCCTGTGCGGCAGTGAACTTTGATTGACGTGTCAGAGGGGTGGCTTTTTTTTTCTGAGCTGCCTGTGCGGCAGTGAACTCCCAAGGAGGCAAAACACAGAATGATCCATGTTTTCTGAGCTGCCTGTGCGGCAGTGAACCCCACGGGTGGGCTTTGATTGACGGATCAGACTTTCTGAGCTGCCTGTGCGGCAGTGAACCTTTGTATTGAGGTGCTCGACGTGCGCCCGGTTTTCTGAGCTGCCTGTGCGGCAGTGAACGATCAAGTGGGCAGCACCCAGGCCCTACGGATATTTCTGAGCTGCCTGTGCGGCAGTGAACTACGTACTGCGAGACAACGGTGCCGGGGTGCTTTTCTGAGCTGCCTGTGCGGCAGTGAACCACCCAGCCCGAGCCCCAGCCCACTGGGTCGATTTCTGAGCTGCCTGTGCGGCAGTGAACGCGCTGCGCTTCACCAACGCGACCACCTTCGAGTTTCTGAGCTGCCTGTGCGGCAGTGAACGTTGGACCCGGACTGGCTCCGTAATTTCAGGCTTTCTGAGCTGCCTGTGCGGCAGTGAACACCCGTATTGACCTCGCGGTGGATTTTCTTAACTTTCTGAGCTGCCTGTGCGGCAGTGAACGTCGGCAACGTCAATCACTGTCGATTACCGGCTTTCTGAGCTGCCTGTGCGGCAGTGAACACAGTCGGGCCGGAGTAGGTGTGGTGGTTGGTTTTCTGAGCTGCCTGTGCGGCAGTGAACCTAGTGGGGTGATGCCTGAGCGCGTGGGTCAGTTTCTGAGCTGCCTGTGCGGCAGTGAACGACGAGCTGGACCCTGTTTCCGGCTTCATCGATTTCTGAGCTGCCTGTGCGGCAGTGAACGCCGCGTGTTCACTTCCCCCCACGCTCTTGATTTTCTGAGCTGCCTGTGCGGCAGTGAACCTTGATGTCGACGTCGATTCCCTTCGTTTCAATTTCTGAGCTGCCTGTGCGGCAGTGAACAGGCAATCAACGGCCAGATCAACGCGGGTGATTTTCTGAGCTGCCTGTGCGGCAGTGAACTTTTTGAACGACTTGCGCAGACCCTCCGCTGTTTTCTGAGCTGCCTGTGCGGCAGTGAACCGGCAGGCCGAGGCCCAGGCGTTGATTTTGGATTTCTGAGCTGCCTGTGCGGCAGTGAACGAAACGATGATGGTCGGGTCCATGTACGCGTCTTTCTGAGCTGCCTGTGCGGCAGTGAACTCGGTCAGGCGCTTGTACAGCTCGGCGAGCTTTTTCTGAGCTGCCTGTGCGGCAGTGAACGTGTCGGCTTACGCGGTCTGCAAAGCCTGGGATTTCTGAGCTGCCTGTGCGGCAGTGAACGCAGACGCCTGGAGCGCGCTGACCGCCAACGTTTTCTGAGCTGCCTGTGCGGCAGTGAACCATGCCCTTGCCCTCATCCGAATGGCAGAACTTTTCTGAGCTGCCTGTGCGGCAGTGAACTTGCATCGTGAACCAAAACGAAATACCAGACTTTTCTGAGCTGCCTGTGCGGCAGTGAACGCAGCTTGCTGCCTCTGCTGCAAATCGTTCAATTTCTGAGCTGCCTGTGCGGCAGTGAACGCGCGCGTCACCGCGTTGCTGACCCCTTGGTCTTTCTGAGCTGCCTGTGCGGCAGTGAACCCATCGTGTTGAGGGCGTAGCTGATCGAGCTTTTTCTGAGCTGCCTGTGCGGCAGTGAACCGCGTAAATGCGCTGTGTGCCCACCATGTCGTTTTCTGAGCTGCCTGTGCGGCAGTGAACGGGACACCTTCCCTTGCTGTCCGGCTTTGTACTTTCTGAGCTGCCTGTGCGGCAGTGAACACACCAGTGCATCCCTCAATCTTTTTTTGATATTTCTGAGCTGCCTGTGCGGCAGTGAACGATGGCCAGCACTACCTGAACGCAGTCGGTGACTTTCTGAGCTGCCTGTGCGGCAGTGAACAGACTGCCACCGAGCCACTATCGGTCCTGGCTTTTCTGAGCTGCCTGTGCGGCAGTGAACGGGCATGTCCTGCGCCACCAGCGTGGTGGGAGATTTCTGAGCTGCCTGTGCGGCAGTGAACGGTCTGAACTGTATGACCGAATCTTTTCAGGCTTTTCTGAGCTGCCTGTGCGGCAGTGAACACCGATCGATGTAAGCGTCGACCATCGTGTTGATTTCTGAGCTGCCTGTGCGGCAGTGAACGGCGCAATCCAGCACGCCGGGTACATGCGCCTTTTCTGAGCTGCCTGTGCGGCAGTGAACGTCTTGATCTTCACTCGGCCACGGCAGCGTCATTTCTGAGCTGCCTGTGCGGCAGTGAACCTGGTCGGACTGCTTACTGGCTGCGCGAGCATTTTCTGAGCTGCCTGTGCGGCAGTGAACGGTGAAGTAAGGCACGTTCGTGGCAGGGTTAATTTCTGAGCTGCCTGTGCGGCAGTGAACTAGAGCTGAAAACGGCCAAGTGCTTGTCGGAAAAAGGTATTTGCCGTGTTGACCGGTTTACCCCTTTTTGTAGGCAGCACGGTAAGTGCCTGATAAATCAAGCACTTACCGCAACGGCTGAAAAAAGGGTCAGAACCAGGGAACGGTCGCTGTTGGGCTCAGGCCGTAGGCGTTGAACGTACCGGGCTGCGACTGTGCTTCGAGTGATCCCAGCTTAAAGAACAGCTTGAAGGTTTGCCCCGTGCTGCCGCTTGCCAAGGCAAGAAAGGGCAGTGACAAAAGCTCGGCCTTCGCACCCTCATAGGCCGCGCGGCCTTCCGCTTCGCTCAGCCCGTGTCGGCGCATTTGGCGGCGCATCAAGCGCTCGGGGTTGCTTTTGGCTTGCACCCGTTGCAGCTGGCGGTGGGTTGCCGTGGCGGGCACTGGCGTGACGGCGCCAAGGGTGGCGTGGTCTCGCATGCCGCTCAGCCAGGGTTGCGCCATCAGAGCGGTCAAGTCTGGCACCGGGCCGAACAGACGCAACGTATCGCCCAAGGTGCTGGGCGCTGCATAGCCCGGAAAACTCACGCCGATGGCGTTGGCTTGGCTTTGAGCCAATACGCGGTGCAGTTTGGCGAACAGGGCGGCCATCAGCTGGTGCGGGGGAAATTCCGGGTCGGGTCGCAAGTGGATGTCGAGGTAATGGTGCATGGCGCGTCTCAATCCTTGCCTGCGTCGCCAAACACGCCGCCGCGCACCAGCGTGGCCATGACGAAGTGCTGCTGCTCCAGCTCGGGCACCTTGTCTTTCAGCAACCAGCCGTCGAGCAGGTTGTAGAAGTCCAGCTTGTCGGTGGGTTTGCGGCAGGCCTTGCCCAGTGTGGTGACGGAGCCGTAGGGCTCGACCGCGATGGGGCCCAGCTCCGCCACATCGGGATGCCAGGTGTCGATGGTGCGCAAGGCGTTGCCCAGTTTTTGGGAGTGGATGCCAGCGATGCCTTGCACGTGATACAGGGTCTTGCTCTTCTTGCTGCTGCCCTTGTCCAGAATCAGCTCCTGCGACGGGTACACCTCTTGCGCTGCGCCCAAGCGGGCGAAGGCGGTGATGTGCAGCAGCACGTGGCTCTGGCCAGCCAGCCCTTGGGCGATGAGCGCCGCCAAGGCTTGAAGGTTCTGGGCCGCAGCTTCGGGGGCGTGGAAATCGCGCAAAGACAGTTGCAGTCCGTCAAACGTCCAAGAGCTCGCGGGCACGCCTTGCACCATGTGCTGAACGCGGATCTCGACCTGCTCTGCGCCCACCCGGTTGCGCCACAGGAAACGGCCGTTGGCCAGGTTGTGAGCGTAGCGGCGGGCCAGTTCACCAAAGCCGTTGGCGTCGGCGTAGGCCTTTACCGTGCCCAGCAGTTTGGTTTGGTAGTCGGCGTTGTTGCAGGCTGAAGGGGTTCCCGTGCCGCCCAAGACGCGCAGCGTGAAGCGGACTTGGAGGGTGTCGGCGTCAGGAGACAACGCAGCCACATCCACGGTTTGGAGGTTGGGGTTTTCAATCGCGGCGTCGAGCTTGGCGGGATCTTGGTCTTTGGTCTTCAGGCGGTTGGAAATTGTTCCCCGCACCGACTTTTCTCGGACTGGGATCGGTGACCATGCCTCGGCGTTGTCGCGCTCGGCCCAGTTGCCAGCGAAGAGCTGGGCGTCTGATGGGTCCAGCTTGCGCTCGAACGCCAAAACGGAGGCGGTTTTGAGGGTGTTGTCTTTTTGGGTTGCCATGGTGTTTCTCCTTGAGGTTCAGTGGGTCTTGCTGTCGTGGGCCGGTGTGGCGGGTTCGGTAAGCGGCTTGGGCGGGACATAGGCATTGACGCAGCGGTACAACCCTTGGTGCTCAGGTTGGTCGGGATCGTGGTCGTTGTCAGGCGCCCAGACCAGATCGCCCAAGCGCTTGAGCCGGTGCGGGCTGACCCATTGGCCGATGGACCACACGGTTTCAACAAAGCGAAACGGTGTGTGTGCGTCTCGGGTGCCGCTGACCGTGCCGGGGGCGTGCAGCTTTGAGAGCGCGGCAAATCCGACAGGAATGGGCACCGTCCAGCCCGCGCGCGGGTCGGTCACCCATTCGACGCTGGGCGGCTGATCGCTGTCTGGCGGTGCGGCTCGCTCCACGGCGCGGGAGGTCCAGCGTGACAGATCGAGCCAGGCGTCCAGCGCCGTTGCCGCAGGGTCGCCCGTTCGCAATTCGGCCAGCCGGGTTTGCAGCAGGTCGTCGCGCGAGACCAAGGCAAAGCCGGGCAACCAGCGACGGCTCAAGGTGCGAAACCACTGCCCGTATGTGTTGCGCGCGTCGTCGCTGGCACCGCCTTCCCATCCATCCGGCACCCGGTGCAAGCTGGGCTTGGTGAACTGGCGCTTGGCACCGGGCAAGGCGGGCATGACGCTGCCCCCCGCGATGCGCATGCCTGCTACCAAGTGGGCGATTTGCTCGGCCAAGGCCGCGCGTTGGGCGTCTTCCAAGTGCGTATCTGCAATTCGCACGTCAAACACCAGCGTGATCTCAAGGTGCACGCGACCTTCTTCGACGATGCCAGCCGTGCTGCCATCGGCCTGCACCGGGTTGCGGGTCAGGTGAAAGGCGCGGGTGTAGCCCGAGGTGGTGACCTGGGCTTCAAAGTGGTGGCAGATCACGCCCACGCCGTAAAACGCAATGCCCGCATCGCGCCCCAAGCGCCTCTCCAGCGCCGTCATGGCGCCGGTGAAGGCGGTGATGGCCGGGAAGCCCCAGGTCATCGGGCTGGAGATGGCGTTGGCGTTTTGCACCCGGATGTGCGGCAAGACCAGAACGGCGTTGTGCTGTGGTGTGTGGGCATCAGGCGAAGTCATAGAGGCCCTCCCGTTCCCATGCCTTGAACAGCTCGCGGGCTTGGGCGCGCCAGTGGTGGTATTCGTCGTCACCCAACATCAGCGTGGGGCGACATTGGTCGTTGAGCCAGCGGGCAAAGTCACCAGCCAGCAAATCCAATAGGCCACTGGGAAGCGCTTCGTCGCCCTGCGGGTCCAGCCAAGCCATGTGTGCGCGCGGCAGTTCGCAGCGGTGGTCGGCGGTCCAGCCCGGCGCCAATGTTTGGTGTCCAGCGGCAAACGCCAGCAGCTCGTCGAGCAGGTCTTCCACCAGCTCATCGCGGTAGGCGCGGGTCTCGCGGTTGCGGGCAGGATCGCTGCTTAAAAATTGCTTCAAACGTTTGAGCAAACTGCCCACACCTTTGCGCCGTCGCAACGCTTTGAATAGGGAATCAACACCCCACAGCGGCTGCACAGCCACGGACTCCCACACGGGTGGCAGAGAGGCCAGCAAGCAGTTGTCGCCCCGGCGTTCGCTGTTGAGCTGGCTGATGTTTTGCGGTTTGGTGCCGCCCAACTTTTGGATGGCCAGCTGCGGGTATTCGCGTACCGGTAGATCGTGCCAAGTGCTTGCTTTGCGGGCTGCGCGGGCGACTTTGACATCGTCAGCAAACCGGTCGTGCTGCAACGTCTGGTAGACCTTGTGGACCAACGAGGTGGGGTAAAGAGGCGCCAGCAGGTGGTATTGGTCGTCGTCGTGCGGATCGCTGCCCACTGGCCAATACAGCTGCTTGGCTTGGGTGTGCGAGCTGGGTTTGCCACGCACCGCGGCCAAGCTGGCAAAAGCCGCCATCCAAGCGGCTGCCACGGCTGGGTCATCGCTTAGCGCAGCACCCAGATCGGCGTCCGCCTGTGAGGCCAAACTGAGCACGCTGCGCCCAAGGTGCTCCAGTTTCAAAAACTTGTAAACGTCTAATGCAGCGGCATTGCCCACCACATCGGCTTCAAAGTTTGTGCTGAGTACATGGCTACCCAGTTCGGTGCGAGCTGCCAAGGTGATGGGCTCACAAAACAAGCTGCTGCCTTTGGCGTCCGGGTGAATGGGTTTTAGCGAATGGGTGACAGCCTGAATTTGGCTGACACGCTGCGCGGCATCCTCCAGCCAGTGGGCAGGGATGAACTTGGTCAGCAGTTCGCTGCGTTTGGGGTCGTCTTCGGCAAGCTTTTCGAGCTTGGCGTTCAACCGCTGCTGCAAGAACTCGGTGATCACCGCTCGCATGGCGGCTGATCTTTCGAGATCGGGTGGTGACGGCATTCAGTGCTCCCTGAAAGTTGTGATGGTGGTGAATTTGATGGGCGAGGGTGTGTCGGTGCTTCACCTCGCTTTCGCAAAACCCAGTGCCGGGTGATAACGCCACCCGCTGGTATTGGGTTGGATTGTTACCGTGCCAAAGCGCTCAGCGCAGTGGCGCAGGGACAGGTCCAGGGCTGTGGCGAGTTCGGTCAGTGCCTCCATGTAGTCGGTCACGCCCCAAGGCGCGATACGCTCGCCCGCCACGGCGGCGTCGGGAATGCGATGGCGCAGGGATTTATCGATCTTGAGGTAGAGGTTTTTGACTGGACGCGCGCCATCTGTGACCTCGTGTAACTCGTCCGCCGTGCCGTCTTCGTCAGGCAACAGAACCAAGGTGATGTCATCGGGTCGTGGTGCTTTCCGAAAAGGCTGTTGCTGCGGCAGCACAGCGCTCAGCAGGGTGTCTTGCGCTGGCTGTTGCCACCAGGTGCTGGCGTTGAGCGCCAGGGTGGGTGCAGTGGCGGGCGCCGCACGTGCGCGGCTGCCCAGCTGAACCTGCTTGGCTGTGTTTCGCGGCAGCACCTCAGCCCGCAAGCGTGCATGCTCCAGATCCACCAGCCGCTCTTGGTGCAACAAGATGGCGGGCGCGGTGATGCGGGGTCGGGCGTCGATAACGTCCAGTTCTGCTGGGGTGAGCAACGTGTTCAGGTCGTGGGAACGCAGGCGGAAGCTGCCCTCTTCCGCCTCGAAGCCCGGCTTGCAGAAGGCGGCTTGCCCGGGCGCGGTGAAGCTGCGCAGGTTGCGGCTGAAAACCTGGATGTTGGGGCTGCTGACCGGCTCGGGCCGGTGCCGCCGCACCCGGCCAGCGAGCTGAATCAGCGAGCGCATGGACGAGGGCTCAACCACCGCCCAGTCGTAGTCGTGATCGCGGCCCACCTCGGTCACGGGCGAGCCGAGCACGATGAAGAGGTGGTCTGTTTGCGCGCTGGCATCAAGGCGGGCGCGGATGTCGGGCAGCTGAAACACAGCATCTGGGTTGTGCCGTTGCAGGGCCTGGTCGAGCTGGCGTTCGATGGCCGAGCGCACCAGCAGCGGATGGCGTGAGTGGTAAACGCACAAATGCACCTGCACGCCCTCGGGCGGGGTTTGCTGAAACAGGGCCAGCGCCACCTCGAACAGGGGCTCGATGTTGGCCAGACGAACCAAACCGAAGCTGACGCGCCGGGTGCCGCCGCCGTGAGGGTCAAGACTATTGTGCGCTTGGTGCAGGGCCAGCACGGCGGCCATGATTTGTGGTGCCACCGCTGCGGCCAATGCCGGGAGGTCTTTGGGGCGCGCCTTTTCGGGGCCGGTGAGGGGCAGCAGTGTGGCCCGGCGCCGGGGCTGTGCGGCCAGCTTGGCCAGCTCGCTGTGTCGGCGGGCGGCAAACGTCGCATGGGCTTGTTCAAAACTGGAGCCATCGGGACAGTCTTGGGCCTGTTGGTGGAACTCGTCGACCCAGGCGCAGCACACCGCAGGCGGTGCCTCGGTACCGCTGGGGCGGGCACCGCAGTTGCGCTGGAAGTGGTGGCGACCGTTGCGGTAGGCCTCGAACAGGCCCTGCACCAAAGCAGGCGGTAAGGTGGCAGACGACAACAGCACGCGCGCGCCCAGCAAACCCGCCCAATGCACCAGCCGGGTCAGCGCGGGCAGGTCGGCCAGATCGAAGTCGTCGGGTTCGTCCAGCACCAAGTCGCCGCTCATCAGCCGCAGCATGGGCGCGATCTGCCGCCCGCCACGCTGGCTTTCGGTCGCAGGCGTCAGGTGGTCGATGGTGCAGACCAGCAGCGGTGCCAGCAGCAGCTTGCGCACCTCGGGGTCGGCGACAGCACGGCGCAGCAAGGGGTGCGCGTCCACATCGCCGTCGTAGCTGACGTGGGCATCTTCTTCGTCCAGCGCTTGCCGGGACGCAGATCCCGTGTTCTCGGCCAGCGTTTCGTGGTGCTCGAACAAGGCCCGACTGGCGGAACCGCCCACGCGAATAGCGAGGTCGTCATCGCCCAACCCGAGCAGGTCGCGAAAAGCTTTGCCGGTTTGCAGCGTCAGGGTGCGCAAGCCCATCGCAAAGGCGCAGCGCATGCCCAGCGCAGGGTCGGCCAGGGCGTTCATGATGCGGGCGTTGGCCAGGGTTTTGCCGCAACCGGTCGAGGCCATGTTGACGATGAAGCCCCCTTGTTGCTGCGCGCGTTCGCGCATGCTGTGGGCCAGTTCAGCGGACTTGTCTTGCCAGCGGTAGCGCTCATCTTGAGATCGCTGCTTGAGCCGCTTGTTGCGCACCAACCGGGGCAGGTGCTGCTCGAACCGGGGTAGGAACCGGGCGATCTCGGCACCGTGTTGGGCCACACCCACCAGGTGCTCGTTCAGCGTCTGGTTGCAGCTGCCATCTTGGCGGCGGGTATTGGCCCACAAGGGGTAGTCGGGTGTTAAGGGCACGCGCTGGGCGAGATCTTCGCTTGAGTTTTCCAGGCTGGAATAGTGGTGATCGGCGAGCATCAGGCTCAGCCGACTCAGGTGCATGACGAAGGGGTTGGCGAGCAAGGTGGCGTGGTGGTCGGTGACGGCTTGTGCACCGAGCCAGCTTTGCAAGCGCTTCGCCACGCGGCTGGCGCGCTGGCGCCATGCGGTGGTGGTCACAGGCAGACCTTGGTCGAAGCGCCAATACGGCGCCAACGTGCTGGGCGTGGCGGTGTCGAAGTTGTCTTCGTTCCAAGCCGCCTCCATGCGCATCAACTGGTCTGGCAGCACGCCCATTTGAAATAGGGGTGGCTGGATCTTTTGTTCCGGTGGGTGCGTCCAGGGCAGTTGCGGCAGCCGGTGATGGGTCACAACCAGCCAGGCCAAAGCCTGTGCCAGGGGCGCACCCGCCAGCGTTTTGAAGGGCGATGTTGGCTGACCGTCGAGGCCGTCGCGATGAAGATTTTTTATCCAGCGTGCGTCATCCACCGCCGTGGGATTGGCCAAGCTGGCAAGCCAAGTGGCGTCGTCATCACGCCCGACAAAGGACTCAAACAGCCGAACCGAAGCCCATTCATGGCGTATAAGATTCTTCCCCTCTAGCTTTCCGCGCAGCCTGGCTTGAAAGGCATTCATGGCCTTGCCCAAGTCGTGCAGCAGGCCAGCCAAATCGGTCAGGGCACCCATCAGTTGCCCGTGGTGCCAGGTGTTTTCGTCTTGCTGGCGCAGGATGTTGCGTTTGGTGGTGTTGGTGGGCACAGCGCCTTGGGCGTTGAAGTGGCTGCGGTCGCCCACCACCCACAGCAGTTCGGTCTGACCGGCGCCGCGTATCCAGTGGCAGGCGACGGCGGTGTTCTTGCGCGCTGTTTTGCGCAGCATGCGGTGCAGGGTTTGCAGACCGTCTTGGGTGATGGGGGTCTGCCAGGTGCGGTCACCGCGCCGCTCAGCGAATTGGTCCAGCACCCTGCGGGTTTCGGTGAGCGCGCGTTTGTCGCACTGCGACACGAACATGACGTTCATGCCGCGTCCCCAGCCGCTGGCGTGGGGCTCTCTTGCGCTAATCGCCCGAACGATTGAGCGGTGGCTTTGAGGGTGTCGATCATGAAGTCCAGCGCTTCGCTTTGGGTGAGCGTGTCGATACAGGCTTGGCGAAATTCTTGTTCGCTGTGTCCGCGTGCGGCAGAGACAAAGGCTTGCGGCAAGATGATCGCGTCCTTCACCAAGTCGGCCACGTCAAAGACGAGGCCACCGCGCCGGGTCTTGCCATGCAGAATCGCGAGTCCATGGGGAATGCCCAACACCCAAGTCGCGGTGGCGGCCAGTCCGTAAGCCAAGTAGTTGCCGTGATCCAGGAATTGGTTGGCGGTGTCGCTGCTGTCGCCACGCTTGGCTCGCGTGAAGTCGCCGTAGAGCGTAGCGTTCGCAGCGAGCCGGTAGAGCTGTTTGGTCAGTCTGGCCTCAACCGTCAGCAAGGTCATGGAATCTGACGCAGCGGTGACGCTGGCGGACGCGCTGACCAGCGCCTCGTTCAGCTGATCCATATCCGGCAAAAAAGGGTGCTCCTGACGCCGGGTGTTGTGGGTCCATTGCTGACGCAACCGGGCCAGCCGTGCCTGCTGGAAAGCTTTGGCGGCGCCGAGCCGCAAGCTGTCGTCAAACCAAAAACGCGTCCAATTTTGCAGGTATTCGGTGGGTCGGTATTCGCTCTGGCCCGGCATCCACGCCACCTCCAGAACGTGTTCGGTCCCAGCAAACAAAGGCGTACCACCGCCGCCGCAAAATCCCAGCATGACGCCGGCCTTGGCAAGTTCACGCACAGCTGCTTGCGTGACAGAGGTACCCGTGCCGAGCAACACCGTGGTCGTGTTGGCGATCGGAATGTTCCAGTAAAGAGATTGCTTGCCCGCGTCGGTGACGTACTCGACCCGCCCACCATTGACGAGCACTCGGCAGTGCTCAAGGTAGTAGAGGTTGGCGCGCTTGGAGTGCAGGATGGTCTTCAGATCGCCTGCGGGAATGGGTTTCAATGTCGGCTCCTTGGCTGTAACCAGACGTATTGTGTGGCTCAAGGCCGTGTTGTACCCGAGAAGGTACGCAGCCGATCAGGTTGCGTAAATACAGACCGTGCGGTCGCACAAAGATGCATCGCAGGATGGGTGAGCCCGGTGCAGAAGGAAGATTCCAGCAAAGCTCGAAGCCGGAAATGTCAGTATTTCAAGCGCGCGTAGTACGTCTTCTGCGCCGCTTCCCGCGCTTCACCCAGTGTGTGGATGCCCTTCTCGGCCAGTAGGGGAACCAACTTCAAAAACACCTCCGCCGTCACCATCGCATCACCCAGCGCGGTGTGGCGGCCAACGACGGTGACGTTGAAGCGCTCGGCCAGCGCTTCCAGGCGGTGCGAATCCTGGTTGGGGTGCACCACCGCCGAGAGCAGCAGCGTGTCGAGCACCGGATGATCGAAGGTCAAGCCGGCCTGCTCCTGCTTGAGCTGGAGGAAGCGCATGTCAAACGCCGCGTTGTGCGCCACCAGCACGGTGTCCTGCGCAAACGCATGAAACGCGGGCAGCACCTGGTCGATGGTGGGCTGGCCGCGCACCATCTCGGGCTGAATGCCGTGGATCGGAATCGATGCAGCGGAGATGGGGCGCTTGGGGTCCACCAGCTGCTCGAAGCTCTCTTGCCGCCGCAATTTGTTGTTGACGATGCGCGTCGCACCGATCTGAATGATCTCGTCGCCCTGCGACGGATTGAGACCAGTGGTTTCGGTGTCGAAGACGGTGTAAGCCAACTCGCTTAGGCGCCGATCGTCGAGTGAGCGGGTGAGCTCGGTGGTCTTGAACAGGTCGAAGTCGTAGTACTCGGGCCGGCTGTCGGTGGGCAGCAGCGCAGCGGCTTCGGCCTGTTCCTGCGGGTTGGCGAGTGGCAGCAGCAG
>Ga0335395_10001821_pt1 | contig 13289 bp, 10 predicted proteins | sample MAT02_FD_205744 | JGI IMG/M metagenome (GOLD analysis project Ga0335395, IMG submission 205744) | Freshwater microbial communities from Lake Fryxell liftoff mats and glacier meltwater in Antarctica - MAT-02 (spades assembly) (version 2) ...
CATAGCGAGGTTCGGCAAAAATCATCACGCCCATTGCGTTTTGCAAAAAATAGCCACAAGTCTTGGTACCGATGACTAGGAAAAAGCTGTCTTCAATTTTTTGATAAAGCCAAGCTACGCAGCTAATCGGACAAAAAGTGTGATAATTGCCTGTTTCGCATTCAAAATTTAAAGCTTCTGGTTCAGTAGTGGTAATAGCAGTCATATCTCAAATGTTCTCCTTTTAAATTGTTTTTCGTCTCGAACCGGACACAAGCCCGATCGAGGAAATGTCTGTGTTTGGCGATCGCATCTCTTGCTGCGGACAGGAATAAGTTGTTTTTTCGTCTCGATCGCGAACAGGCGCACGATCGAGAAAACATCTGTTTTGGACGATCGCGCCACACAGCTAAAAATAATAGAAATACCTGGTTTTGCCGTAATTGCTCTGAAGAATAGATGCAGCTTGCCTCAATATTTCCGCAGTCGCAGCATCCACAATTTGAGCTAATAAATTCTGCGCGAGGGCTGATAATCCCTCACAGCAGGGATTCATTATTTTTTTAACTCGCTCAAGCAAAAAGTTTTTTTTTGCAGTTGTGAGTTTGAGTTAATTAAAAATTAACAACTCGCAACTCACAACTCACAAATAGAACAAGAAACTTCAAGACTAGGAGAGACTCGGACGATCGCACCTTACTTAAAATCCGACAAAAAACCCGAAATTTCTTCATCATCATCATCATCGGAATCCAAATCGCCGAGACCTAGAGCATCTAAATCATCTTCATCGGGATCTCCGGTAGTTGCTTCTCCCAGATCATCAAGTCCGAGATCGTCAAGATCATCGTCATCAGATACAGAGAAATCGTCAATACCATCTTCGTCTAAGTCACCCAGATCCATATCGAGGTCATCTGAGATCGGTGCCCCAAAAGGATCGGGTATTACTTCGGCGACAAAATCTGGATCTTCTTCTCCAAACGGATCAGATATACCCGCTTCGAGGTCTCCAGAGGTCAAAGTCCCAAATTCTGAGGCTTCTTCTTCCTCGTCATCATCAAAGTCGAGACCGCCCAAAGCCGAGGCTTCTTCTTCCTCATCATCATCAAAGTCGAGACCGCCCAAAGCCGAGGCTTCTTCTTCCTCATCATCATCAAAGTCGAGACCGCCCAAAGCCGATGCTTCTTCTTCCTCGTCATCATCAAAGTCGAGACCGCCCAAAGCCGAGGCTTCTTCTTCCTCGTCGTCGCCGAGGTCGAAGTCGGAGACAGCTTCTTCCTCGTCGAGGTCGAGACCGTCCAAAGCCGATGCTTCTTCCTCGTCATCGTCCATGTCGAAGTCGGAGACAGCTTCTTCCTCGTCATCGTCCATGTCGAAGTCAGAGACAGCTTCTTCCTCGTCATCGTCCATGTCGAAGTCAGAGACAGCTTCTTCCTCGTCATCGCCAAGGTTGAAGTCAGAGACAGCTTCTTCCTCGTCATCGCCAAGGTTGAAGTCCTCGTCAGCTTCTTCTTCAAACTCATCGAAGGATTCATCTTGGGAACTCAGTGCTGACGCAGCAGCGGCCAGACCTGCGACTCCAGCGATTCCTGCGACTCCCGCTGCTGCTAAGCCCACACCACCAAATTTATTAGATTTGGCCGTTTCGGGTGCAGCAGTTGCAGTTTGAGCTGCGGGTGCAGCAGTTGCAGTTTGAGCTGCGGGTGCAGTAGTTGCAGTTTGAGCTGCGGGTGCAGCAGTTGCAGTTTGAGCTGCGGGTGCAGCAGTTGCAGTTTGGCCTGCCGTCTGTGGCGCGGTATTTGAGGCCATACCCAATGCCATGTCTGGGTCAAAATTGAGACCCAAGACTTCGATCAGGCTGTCTGCATCCGGCTTGAGTCTTGAGAAGGGCAGCATTAATTGCTGGAGTTCCGGCTCCAGGGCAGCCGCAATTCCCAGGATGAGGTAAGAAACAGGCCTTTTCCCGCCGTCGGGTGTAGCCACCGTGTTGTCTGCCGTCATGTGCAGGAGCAGCCAAGATCGATTTGCCTGGTAGTAGTCCAACCACTTCTGTTTGAGGGCAACTGAAAAAGTATCAAAAAAAGCCATAACCTCTTTATCCTCATCCTGATCGCTAGACGTATTAAACCATCATCAGGTTTAGCTCATCTTCCTCTTTCTTGACCACAGGTTGAACCGGATTTAGATAAAAATCTGACAACAAGGAGAATAATTCGCGATCGGGCGTATCATTCGGCACTACTCCTTCGGGCATTGCCAAGATCTGGTCGGCGATGTTGAGGTAGTAATCGCAGACGTAGTTGAGGGATGGGTCAGACTCTGCCATCTCAAATAAAGTTTTGCCTTTAACGCGAGAAACACGGATGTCTTCAATTAGGGGCAGCACTTCCAGCACCGGCATTGGTACTGTTTCTATGTACTTGTCTATCAAGTCACGGCTGGATGTGCGGTTGCCGATTAAACCAGCGAGTCGCAAGGGGTGAGTGCGGGCTTTTTCGCGGACTGAGGCGGCGATGCGGTTGGCTGCAAATAATGCGTCGAACCCGTTGTCGGTAACAATCATGCAGTAGTCGGCGTAGTTCAAGGGGGCGGCAAAACCGCCACATACTACGTCGCCTAGCACGTCAAACAGGATGATGTCGTATTCCTCGAAGGCGTTGAGTTCTTTGAGCAGTTTGACGGTTTCTCCGACGACGTAGCCGCCGCAACCGGCTCCGGCGGGGGGGCCGCCTGCTTCTACGCAGTCAACGCCACCGTAGCCTTTGTAAATGACATCTTCTGGCCAAACGTCTTCGTAGTGATAGTCCTTTTCTTGAAGAGTGTCAATAATTGTGGGGATCAAGAAACCCGTGAGGGTAAATGTGCTGTCGTGCTTTGGATCGCAACCGATTTGCAAAACTTTTTTGCCGCGCTTGGCTAGGGCAACGGAGATGTTGCAGCTTGTTGTCGATTTACCGATGCCACCTTTTCCGTAAACTGCGAGTTTCACTGTTTGTTCTCCTATAGGTTTCTATCAAAACTATCGGGGCTGGGGTTTCACGCTTTGATTTGCGATCGACTTTCATCCGCCTAAATGCGACCAAATGCAATGCCCTTATTGTCAAGTTACGAGCAGGCCTGCGTCACCTCTTTGAAAGCATTATTAGCTAACTTGCGAGGAAATGAAAGGGGGCTTTTAAATGAAAACCTTAGTAATCTTGTTTATTTTGCATCTTTGGGAACCTTAGCGTTTTTTTTGATTCACCAATCTATTTTTAGAATATTTTTGCGTTTTTTGTCAATTTTAGAATACTTTTTTAATATAAAGAGGTACAATAATAAAACAAAAATTCACTTCTCAAACAATCTCTGCTTTGGACTTTGGGGCTAGGATGCAGGCAGTTGATGGCTTGTGTGGGTAACTGGAAGGGACATAAAGGTGCTGTTGGATGAGCGAAACGGGAGAGTGAGTTGGATTAATTGGGCCTGGAGATGGCAAAGTGATGTGATCTTTTGGCTGTTGCAGGTGATTTTGCTGCGGTTTTGAGTTTTGTGTAAAAAATTGTTAATTTTTAGGAATTGGTGGGTGAGGGCGGAGATTAGGGAGTTGGGAGAGCAGACGGCGGTTGAAACCGCGTCTACACAAACAAAACCCGCCTCCGCGGGTTGAAGAGCAGACGGCGGTTGAAACCGCGTCTACACAAACAAAACCCGCCTCCGCTGACAACCACCAACCAACCGCCAACTGTCAACTGTCAACTGTCAACTGACTTCTGGCGATCGGAATCTCGATCGCAAATTCAGTGCCCAGTCCAACTTCGGAAACACACTCGATCCGTCCCCCGTGCTTTTCGACAACTAAGTGGTAAGAAATAGACAGCCCCAGCCCAGTTCCCTTACCGACAGGTTTGGTAGTAAAAAATGGGTCAAATAATTGGCGGCGAATCTCATCCGGTATGCCTTGTCCGTTGTCGGAAATGCGGATCGCCACAAAATCATCAACAACTTCAGTGCGAATTGTAATAGCAGGAAAAGTCAATGGAGAACTAGGAATTGACGGTGGTGGATTTTTCCCATTTCCCTTTGCCCATTGGCCATTCTGGATTGCTTCATCCAAAGCATCAATACCATTACCGAGAATATTCATAAATACCTGATTGAGCTGACCACCACAGCACTCGACGCGGGGCAAATCGCCGTATTCCTTAATAATTTGAATAGCTGGATGTCCGCCTTGAGCTTTGAGTCGGTGCTGCAAAATCAACAAAGTGCTATCGATGCCCTCGTGAATGTCAACGAGCTTGATGTTAGATTGATCCGATCGCGAAAAATTACGCATTGACAAAACTATTTGGCGAATGCGCTCGGTGCCAACTTGCATCGAAGACACGATCTTAGATAAGTCTTCCACCAAAAAATCGATTTCCATATCTGCTGCTGCTTCCCGAATTTCCGAGACTGGTTCGGGATAGTGCTGCTGGTAAAGTTCCAATAGTTGAATTAATTCTTTGATGTAATGACTGGTGTGGGAAAGATTGCCGTAGATAAAATTAACCGGATTGTTAATTTCGTGAGCAATGCCGGCAATCATTTGTCCCAAGGAAGACATTTTTTCGGTGTGGACTAATTGACTTTGAGTTAGTTGCAACTTCCGCACAGTTTCCTCTAATTGCTGCGCTTGATTTTTCAAACAAGTTTGCTTTTTACGCAGCACTTCTTCGACTCGCTGGCGCTTGATAATATCCCGTCTTAATAATTCATTTGATTCTAAAAGTTGAGCGGTGCGCTCTTCTACTTGTTTTTTTAAGTCGTCGTGAGCTTGGCGCAGGGCTTCTTGGGCGCGCTGCCGCTCTAAAATTTCTTGTTGCAAAAGTTCGTTGGTTTTTTGTAATTGGGCGGCTCTATCGTCTACTGCTTGCTGCAAAAGCTCGATCGTTCCGTACATTTCCGATTGGTTAAAAACTTGCGGCAAACTTGTCAGAGAAACAACGCCTAAAAGCTCTCCCTGACTGCCAACTACTACCAAACGGCAGACGCAGTGCCGCTGCATGGACTGGTGGGCCCGGAAGAGGGAATCGGTGGGAGATATGCAAAATAAAGGCGCACTCATCGCCTCAGCCGCCGAAATTTCCGAGAGGTTTAATTCGAGGGCGTGAAACTGCACGATGTCCCGATCGGTGATAATGCCGATCGGAATTTGATAATTTTCTATTGGTACAAGAGCGCGCTGTGGATGTTGAATTTGGTCTTCTACAATGACGATACAACTAACTTGATTTTTGACCATGAGCTGGGCTAAATCGAGGGCTGAGGCAGTCTTGGGAGCGGAAATGACTTCTTTTGTCATCACATCTGCCGCACAGCGCAAATTGGTGAGCAAGTTAACCGGTTGCAGGGCTTCGCCGATGGCTTCGCGGGTGATGATACCGACAAGTCGCGAGTCCTCGTCAACTACGGGCAAATGCTTGATGGAGTGCTGGCGCAAGGTGAACATGGCTGTGAAAATATCTTGAGACTCGGATTGTTTGAGGGTGATGGGCGATCGAGTCATTACGTCAGCGATTGTCAGTCCTACCGTACAATTTACAACGGTAGTTAGCTTGACGATATCTCGTTCTGTAAAAATGCCGATCGGGCGCGAGTCTTCCACAACTATGACGCAACTGCGCTTGGCCGGGCCCGGAAGAGCCTTTTGTTTTTCGCCGCAAAGCTGACAGGAGACGCGCATCGGGTTCATGAGAGCTAAGACTTTGGCGATCGGGGTTTCTGGAGCCACTGTGAGCGGGTGGCGATCGATCGATCGATCTAAAGGTGACAAGTAGAGCGGTGGGCTGTTGGGCTCTACAGGGGATTCTGATGGTTGAATTGCTACCTGGGGGACTGAATTTAGAAAATGATGTAATTGTTCTTCTTGTAGCATGATTATTAATTTTACTTAATGAATTGTTACAATTCGGCGTACACGAGTTGGCAGACTTAGCATTGGTTAAGGGGGCGACAAATGATTGATCGCCTCAAATCTGATTGCTAGAAAACCTCTGATTAAATTTTTATTTGTTTAAATCCTATGTCGTGGACACCATTAAATCATCGAATTCATCATTTGCCGCTGATCCTGGCGGGCCCGATTTTGCGCCGGACTGAAACTGGGGAAGTGACAGTTTGGCTGGCTCTGAAAGCAGCGCGGGAAGTCGAACTCAAGGTTTATTCGACTAAGGGCGGCATCGGCGAAATTGTCGATGTGCCGTTGCTGCAAGGTGCGAACTCTACCGTGCAGATCGGCAAATACCTGCACGTAGTGGCCGTGACGGCTAAACCGATCGACAGCAAAGTCTTGACATACGGACAAATTTATGCTTATGACATAGAGTTTGCCGGGGGTCGCGAGTCGCCGTCGGTTGCAGTCCCAGAAAATGAGAAAGAAAATCTCCTTTCTTGCCTGTGGCCGACTTCCCCTGATTTGTCGGCTTTGGGGCCGGAGTCGATCGGTTATTTCGCTCACGGGTTGCCGACTTTTGCCCTGCCACCGCAGGATTTAAACTATTTGCGTATCGTTCACGGTTCTTGTCGCAAGCCCCACGGAGGCGGACGAGATGCACTTCCAATCTTGGATAGTTCGATCGAACAATTTGCAGGAATGGCAAATTTCCGGCCCCACCAACTGTTTTTAACAGGCGACCAAATTTACGGCGATGACGTAGCCGATCCGATGCTGTGGGCTTTGACAGATGCTGGTGATACACTCTTGGGCTGGGAAGAGAATTTGCCCCTGATGGATGCCCAAATTAACAAGAATTTGTGTAACAGTATACCTGAAAATCTGACCAAGGGAAAGATAATTCACGAAACCAGGGAAAATTCTAGTGAGTCGCAAATTCACAAGCAGACTGATGCTGAGTATCGGTATAAAAAACCCGTTCAGCTAAAGCCTGGGAATCGCAGCGATATTGCTAGAGATTTTGGCGGCTTGACGGCGATGTTGGTGAATAAACCCGACAATGCCAAAAGTCACTTGTTTAGCCTGGGCGAATATTATGCGATGTATTTGTTAGTTTGGTCGCCGATGCTTTGGTGCGGTCGTTTTCCGAAGGGTAAGGATGTTTGTGAAAATGTCAAGCAAGCTAAAGTGTGGGATCGAGAGGCTTTTGAACTGGAAAGTTTTGCTCGCAATTTATGGAGAGTTAGAAGGGCGATCGCGAATATTCCTACTTATACCATTTGCGACGACCACGATGTTAGCGATGACTGGTATTTGAATCGAGAATGGTGTTATCGGGTTTTGGGTAAGCCACTTGGCCGGCGCGTGGTGCAGAATGCTTTGCTGGCTTATAGTGTGTTTCAGGCTTGGGGAAATACGCCCGCACAGTTTAATGCTGGAAAAGTGGGAAATAAGTTATTAACAAGTGCCAAAAAATGGTCTGAGTCGGCTGGTAGTGATGATTTAGCTTGGAAAAATGTTGCTAAGTATTTGGGAATTCCGCGAATTGATCTTGAGACTGGTTTGCCGAAGTTTAAATTAGACGAAGATGTTTTGATTTTGGATCGGGATGAGGAGGTTTTGGATTGGCATTTTACGATCAGAAGTTTTAAGCATGAGGTGATTGTGCTGGATACGCGGACTTGGCGGGGCTATCCGACGGAAAGTGCGATCGATCCGCCGATGCTTTTGACTCATAAAGGTTTTGAGGAGCAAATTCAGCAGCCTTTGAAGGAGACTGAATTTTTGAATAAAACTGGGGAGTTTGAGATTGAGGCGACGCTGGTTGTTGTACCAACAAATTTGGTGGGTTTGTGGATTATTGATGCGGTGCAAAAGTTGGATGTGGAACAGGGGAAGGTGTTTAATAGTGATGCGGGGGATGCTTGGAATTTTCATGAGTTGGCTTTTGCGAAGTTGTTGTCGGAGTTTTTCAAGCAGCGCACGAGGGTGATTGTTTTGACGGGGGATATTCACTATGCTGCTGCTGTGCGGCTGAGTTATTGGTGCGATGGCTTACGCCCCGCTACGCTACGTCATTTTGGGGATTGTCCCACAGAGATTAACAGGCAAGATGCCTATTCTACAGAGATTAACAGGCAAGATGCCTATTCCACAAATGACAGGCAAGATGCCTGTTCCACAGGGGAGGAGAAAGAGGGAGTTTTGGGTTTGAATGTGGCGGGCTATAAGTCGAGTTTTCAATATTCTGTGTTGGCGCAGTTGACTGCTAGTGCTTTGATTAATGAGGAGTGGAAAACGCATTTAATTCATACTAAGATTAAGTCGCTGCTTCCTGAGCGGAGGCACGAACGTTTGGGATGGAATGATCCGCTGGAATTGGTGAAGATTTCGAGGATGGGTAGAAAAAAGGCGATCGCTGCCGCTGTGAGAAATAAACAATCTTTGCCTGACTGGGGCTATCGGATTGATTGGATGAAACGACAAAAAGCTCGGGTTTTTTTGAAGCATATAACTGAGGATTTGTCAACTGCTCAGCGGCAAAATCAGCGGTTTTCTCTGAGGCACAGATTATGGAAAATGATATCACTGTTGTGGCGCAATCGCTGGCTGCAAGAGGGTGCTGAAATTGTGGGATATAGTAATATTGCGATCGTCAGTTTTCAGTGGCCTGCTGATGTTGATGGGGAGAAAGCGGTGATTCAAAGTGTTTATTGGCGGCCGCTTTGGGCACCGGATAGTGTGGTTTACAGTCAGTATTTTGTGTCGCTGGGATTGGATGAGTTTACGGTTGATTGATGTGGTGTTTGGTTGATTTATTTTGTCCGATGTGACGGCAGAGGAGAGGAGGACACGGCAGTGCCGTTTCCCTACCCCAAAATGTCGTAGCGTAGCGGGGTGTAAGCCATCGCGCATTGTCCAAAAGTCGTAGCGTAGCGGGGCTCCATCCATCGCACATTTGCCCGAAAAGTCGTAGCGTAGCGGGGCTCCATCCATCGTCCTTACCATCCTCTCGCAGTTAGGGAAATTTGACAAAATCTGATATTTTTGCTATGATTTTCTAGAATAAATCACAATTAAAGCTCAACTATAAATGTATGGAAGCTGTAATTGAAAGCATTGTAGATAAGCTGCGTTATTTAGGTAAACCGCAGCTAGAAGTTGTTCTAAATTTCGTAAATTTCCTAACTTGGCAGTCAGGGCCTGGCCAGTCATCAAAGGGAAGTGATTCTGATGTAGAAATCAGCGATCGCGAGTTTGAAATACTTTTAGATGAATTGGCTGATGAGTGTATTAAAAACATGGGAGTAAATGTCCCTACGCTATCGGATTTTGCGGTAAGTCGTGCTGGTATCTACGAGGAGCATCCATAGCAATGTTATGCCTTGTAGATACGAATATTCTGCTGCGGTTTGCCGATCGCTCTCATCCTTTATATCCTGTAATTCGCAATGCTGTAAAAAAATTGCGACAGGATGGATATAAACTGCAAGTAGCATCACAAAACTGCGTTGAGTTTTGGAACGTTGTTACTCGCCCGATCGAGAAAAATGGCTTTGGGTTGAGTCCTGCTGATGCCGATCGCCTGTTACGCCGGATCGAGCGTATTTTTCCATTGTTTCCCGACACGCATCTAACTTACTCGGAGTGGCGTAGGTTGGTTGTTACTTACAAAGTTTCGGGGGTTCAGGTACATGATGCTCGTCTGGTGGCTATTATGAAAGCAAACGGTGCAGCACACATTTTAACGCTAAATGTGAAGGATTTTACTCGCTACGCCAACGAAGGAATTGTGCCGATCGATCCGAATAGTATTTCTCAACAATAAATGAAATGCAGATCACCCGTTTCCCAAAAAGTCGTAGCGTAGCGGGGCGTAAGCCATCGCACTTTTTCAAGGTAAGTAACCCAAGGTAAATAATACGATATTTTCTAATTGTACCAGTATCTCTGGATTTAGTTCACCAATTTTATTTCGCAGTCTTGTTTTATCCAACACTCGCATTTGATGGCACAATGCAACAGAATCTTGAGCTAATCCTCCCTCACCGCCGGGAATCAAAACGCAGGAAGGAAGAGAGGCACGGCGCAGATTAGTTGTGAGAGGAATACTGATAATAGTAGTCGTGTACCTCGAAATAGTATCGTTCTGAAAAACAATTGTGGGACGTACACCAGCCTGTTCGGAACCTTGTGTCGGATCGAAGTTGGCAATCCAGATTTCACCTCGTATGGTTGTCATGCCAAATCCTCATGTTTGAGAAGTTCTGCATATTCGCTGATTCCGGCTTCTGCAAGTTGTCGGTCTTCTTCTGCAAATTCGCTGTAGAGTGCAGCTAAGTTGGTTTCATCGATCGCTGGAATGGTAACTAATCTCGCACGGAATTTCAGAAAGGCAATAAATTCAAAGACTTGTTTGAGTTGTTCTCGATCGAGCTTTTCTAAGTCTTGTTGGATTAACTCTTTCATGACATTCATTATTATTCTATCCTCCTTTAAGTTTTAACATTTTCAGTCCTACCCGTAGCGTAGCGGGGCGTAAGCCATCGCACATTAACCAAAAAACCCGATCGCGGGGCCCCAGAAACCGGGTTTTTTCGGAAATACTTCGTTACAACCCATAGATTCGGGCAAAAACCCGGTTTCTTTGTTGGGTGGCGAGGCCCCAGAAATTTAACTAACAGCGTATTCTGTAAGCTTTCTCATAAAATCCGACTTAAAAGCAAGTACGATATCAGTTTTTGGCACTCCAAATTCGACTAATTCTTGAGCTATTCCTGTATCTGTCCTATCCTGTTGAATCCAGATTTTATTATTTTTGATCTCAATGTGAACTGAAACACCATAGACTCTTAATTGGTCATTCCAGCCTGCGAAAATAACCAGGTAATTACCGCTTTCGCGATCGCAAATAATTTTAACTTCTGTTCCTTCTCGTACAACCATGTCTGAGAAGTTGTTCAGAATTCTTTCGACCGCTTCAGTATAGTTTAGTTTCTCCACAAGACAATTTCCTCCGAATCGGGACGAAAAATAATCAGTTTGATATCGTATTCTTCCACACGTCCTTGAATGAATTTTAATCTAAATAATTCATCGTAGGTTTCTAAAGGAACTGCTAAGTACACAATCAAATCTGGCATAATATCTCTCAATGCCGATCGACAGTTGAGAAATTGACCGAGGGCTGCATGAAACTGGTAGAAATCTGATCGATCTCGAAAGCTTTTGACTTCCACAGCTATTTTGCGACCTGCTTTTTCTGCACTGATTAACTTTTCAGCCGTCAAATCGATAAACATTGCTAAACCTTCGTCATCGACTTGAACCCGAAAGTTTTCACGGATAACTATCCATCCGTCTTTTTGTAAGGCAGCTTTGACAGTATCGTGAAAAACATCTTTAGCAGGCATTTACAAACTCCGTTGCTCTCACTCTCTATTTTATACCAATTAAAACTCGATCGCCCGTTTGCCGAAAAGTCGTAGCGTAGCGGGGCGTAAGCCATCGCACATTAACCAAAAAAGTCGATCGCGGGGCCCCAGAAACCGGGTTTTTTCCGAAATACTTCCCTACAACCCATAGATTTGGGCAAAAACCCGGTTTCTTTGTTGGGAGTGCGTAAATCCCGATCGCCCGATCGCCCGATCGCACTAAAATCTTTTGTATCTGTCGTTGATCGCCCAGGCCAGATCCCCCTAAATCCCCCTTAAGAAGGGGGACTTTGAGCGCTTCTTGTCCCCCCCTTCTTTAAGGGGGGCTAGGGGGGATCTGGCCTTAGCAGGTCGCCCGATCGCACAATCGGATGTAACCACCGACAACACCGCAAAGTCGGACACCGCACCGTGCCGTTTCCCTATCCCAAAAATTCATCGCCCATTGCTCTCAAACATCGCCCAAATCCCCCATTCCCTCCAAACGCAGGAAATGCACCCGGCCCGACCCATCGCCCGCTACAACTGTCACTCCATCAGGCGCAAAAGCACAGCCATTAAACGCACCTTCTCCGCTGAAACTAGCAACCTCTTTACCTGTGAGCAAATCCCAGATTTTCAGCGTATTATCCCTTGAAGCGGAAATCGCTGTTTTACCGTCCGGTGCGATCGCCACTGCTTCTACCGAGTTACTATGACCAGTGAGAGTTTTCAGTTCCCGGCCTATCTCGGTGTCCCAGATTTTCAGGGTTGTATCCCTTGAAGCGGAAATTGCGGTTTTGCTGTCTGGTGCGATCGCCACTGCATTTACCCAGTTACGATGACCCGTGAGAGTTTTCAGTTCTGAGCCTGTCTCGGTGTCCCAAATTTTCAGGGTATAATAAAGATATGAAGCGGAAATCGCTGTGAGTCCGTCGGGTGCGATCGCCACTGCTTTTACCCAGTGAATAATTTCCCAGTTACTATGACCCGTGAGAGTTTTCAGTTCTCGGCCTGTTTCGGTGTCCCAGATTTTCAGAGTGTTATCTCCTGAAGCAGAAATAGCTGTGAGTCCGTCGGGTGCGATCGCCACTGCTTTTACCACGTCACTATGACCCGTGAGAGTTTTCAGTTCCTGGCCTGTCTCGGTGTCCCAGATTTTCAGGGTTTTATCATGTGATGCGGAAATCGCTGTTTTTCCGTCGGGTGCGATCGCCACTGCATTTACATCGGAACGATGACCAGTGAGAGTTTTCAGTTCCCGGCCTGTCTCGGTGTTCCAGATTTTCAGGGTTCTATCCCATGAAGCGGAAATCGCTGTTTTACCATCGGGTGCGATCGCCACTGCTAGTACCCTAGAACGATGACCGGTGAGAGTTTTCCGTTCCCGGCCTGTCTCGGTGTTCCAGATTTTCAGGGTAGAATCCCATGAAGCGGAAATCGCTGTTTTACCATCGGGTGCGATCGCCACTGCATTTACATAGGAACTATGACCGATGAGAGTTTTCAGTTCCCGGCCTGTCTGGGTGTCCCAGATTTTCAGGGTTTGATCCCTTGAAGCGGAAATCGCTGTTTTACCGTCTGGTGCGATCGCCACTGCTAGTACCCCGGAACTATGACCCGTGAGAGTTTTCAGCTCCCGGCCTGTCTGGGTGTACCAGATTTTCAGGGTTCTATCCTCGGATGCGGAAATCGCTGCTTTACCGTCTGGTGCGATCGCCACTGCTGTTACCGAGGCACTATGACCAGTGAGAGTTTTCAGTTCCCTGCCTGTCTGGGTGTGCCAGATTTTCAGGGTTTGATCCCAGGAAGCGGAAATCGCTCTCTTGCCGTCTGGTGCGATCGCCACTGCTGTTACCGAGGCACTATGACCAGTGAGAGTTTTCAGTTCCCGGCCTGTCTCGGTGTCCCAGATTTTCAGGGTACGATCCTCTGAAGCGGAAATCGCTATTTTACCGTCTGGTGCGATCGCCACT
>Ga0335395_10001822_pt1 | contig 13284 bp, 9 predicted proteins | sample MAT02_FD_205744 | JGI IMG/M metagenome (GOLD analysis project Ga0335395, IMG submission 205744) | Freshwater microbial communities from Lake Fryxell liftoff mats and glacier meltwater in Antarctica - MAT-02 (spades assembly) (version 2) ...
AGCGCTTCTGCTTGTGGAGGGGATGTAAGTCGCTCAGGTAAGATTTCGGTCTTGCTAGACGCTGTTCCCGTTGAGACAAGAAGCCAGCACGCGATCCGCCGTATCGGTCAGTGTCTGGTAGTTCACGATAATTCTCTTAAGTGGATTAACTAGGACATAAAATCTCAAATTAACTGTGCAAGGTGTGAAGGAGAGAATGACGTGACAAAATTGAAACGGCTGTTGAGGCGGCGCAAAAATGTAATCGTTGCTTTTACGGCCGCCGCCGCCAGTTTTTTACTGGGCGTGACGTTGCCAATGAACTTGCGGGCTACTGGGCCAGTGGCACCGATGCAGGCGCAAGTCTTGGCTGTATCCGAGCCCTCAGAACAAAAGCCGATCGCCAATGTTAATGGAATCAAAGGGGCGATCGCCAGTCGAGTGGAGTTTTCCCAACAGGCGATCGCCTCTTTGGAGGAAAAGCGCTTTCAATCAAGCCTGCCCTCCGAGTTGAAAGGTATAACCATCCGTCAGGCGAAACTCGACTCGCGGCACAAAGCGATCGCCCTGACATTTGACGACGGCCCCTGGCCGAAAACAACTACACAAATCCTAGATATTCTCAAGGAAAACAATATTAAGGCTACATTCTTCTGGGTAGGAAGATACCTGCAAACTTATCCCGAAATTGGCAAACAGGTCGCAGCAGCCGGTCACGCGATCGGCAACCACACTTGGAACCACCAATACATTAAGTACAAAGAAGACGGTGCAGCTCGGGAGATCGATCGCACGTCATCGTTCATTGAAGAATTAACCGGGGTAAAAACATCGCTTTTCCGCCCGCCGGGAGGCATTTTAAACAATGGATTAGCAGCTTACGCACAGAAGAAAAATTATACAATTGTGATGTGGTCTGCCGATTCTTTAGATTGGCGGAGTGCTACGCAATCGTTGATGGACAACGTGTTTCGGCAAGCAAGTTCCGGCGGCATTGTGTTGATGCACGACGGCGGTGGCAATCGAGCTAAGACTGTACAAGCTTTGCCCAATATTATTGCTAGATTGAAAAAAGAAGGGTACAAGTTTGTAACGGTTCCAGAGTTATTGCAGATGCAAGAACAAGAGTTAAAACAGCAAAAAACAGCCAAGAAATAAACAATTGGGAGAGTGGAATTAATTGCCATTTTCCCATTTTTTTTTAGGGAGTTCGATCGATTCTGAGAACTAGAGCTGAAGGAAGAAGGAAGAAGTCGATGAAGAGGATCGGCACGGGGCACGACCCTACAAAATCATCGTTTTCTTGAGAATGAAACAGCCATGAATTGCATTTCCCTTCTGCCTTCTTCGTTCTTCCTTCTTCCTTCTTCGTTCTTCCTTCTTCGTTCTTCCTTCTTCGTTCTTCCTCTGGACAAATTGATCGACAATCGCTAAGCTGTCGCGCATTTAAATTGTATATTCAGGGCGGGATCTCCCGCCCACCCCACTCATTGTTTGATTGTTTTCTGATCTACAATTTAAATGCAGAACAGCTTATGCTGTTGTAAGAGAGCATCAGTCCGATCGCTAGGTCGATCGCGTACCAGCCATGACCCAAAGTCTTAGTGCGACAGGCTTGCCCCCAGCCTTCCCAGATCACACGCAACTCCCAGAATCCGACGGTACTTTTGTGAAAAATTTCCAAGAGCACCCCCAGAGCATCCTGCTCACAGACTCCCTAGAAAGCACGCTGCAAACGCTTCACCCCGACGGACAATATGCGATCGGGCAAGATAGTGGCATCTACTGGCGCGAAACCGACCCTCCAGAAAAGGGAGCCGAAGCCCCTGACTGGTTCTACGTCCCCAACGTTCCGCCCATGTTAGACGGCGAAATTCGTCGCTCTTACGTGATTTGGCGCGAGTATATGGTGCCAATAATTGCGATCGAGTTTGCCAGTGGGAATGGTTCCGAAGAGCGAGACAACACGCCTTTATCTCGTTTACCAGAAGGTACTACTCAGAAACCAGGGAAGTTTTGGGTATACGAACAGATTATCCGCATTCCCTACTACGCCATATATATAATTAAAACCAGCCAACTGGAAGTCTACAACTGGGTGAATGCTTGCTATTGCCGATTGGAACCGAACGATCGCGGACATTACCCGATCGACCGCATGGGCATAGAATTGGGCGTATGGGAAGGCAGCTATCAAAATCAGACACAGCGGTGGTTGCGCTGGTGGGATAACGAAGGAAATTTGTTGCTGACGGGAAGCGAGCAAGCTCGACTCGAACGCCTCCACGCCGAACAGGAACGCCAACGGGCTGAAGCTGAGCGTCAGCGAGCCGATCGCGCAGAGCAAACACAACAAGATGCGATTCCGCAACTGCTGGCAATGGGTTTAACCGTGGAACAAGTTGCCCAGGCGCTTTCTCTGTCGGTGGAGGAGGTGCAGCGTTTGGGATAAAGCTCTGCTTCTTTGTCCTTGCTATTACAATAACTTCTCCATAAATACATGACATGGACTATCGTTGTATCTCTCAATTGGATAAAAGCCAAGCTTCCTATAAAGTTTGAGGGCCTCTGGTTGTCGCTCTTCGTTTGCTAAGTCAAGCCTAATCTTCCGATAACCCGCCGCGAGTGCGAAATCAAAGAGTATTTGAGCCATTTTCCAGCCTAACCCCTGTCCTCGATACTCTTTGAGAAACCACATCCGCTTAAGTTCGCAGATTTCATCATCGAGTTTTCGGATTGCGAAGAGTGCCTACAAGCTGCTCACCATCAACCAATACCAAGAACGTGCCGTTATTGTCGAAATAGTGCGATCGTACATTGTCAATATCAGACATCGAATCATAGCCCCTCAACTCATCCTTGGTTAGTACGCCATGCCAAATTTCTAGACATACCGCAATGACTACTTGCTTGGCTTGTTCAATTTGATATTGCTTGATTGGTTTAATCTCAACCACTTGCTTTGCTTTAAATTGTCACTACATAACCAAACCTAACATTAGTAGAACTTAGGCATAAATATCAAAGAAACCGGGTTTTTCACGAGTGTTAAAATCTCAAATGCAGTATTTCCGTAAAAAACCCGGTTTCTGCGTTCAGGACTAATCAGCTTAACTTGGATTTTCTTATCAACCGAATCTTAATTTTAGCCATATTACCAATTTAGGTTTGAATCTAACGGCAAATCCTGCAACTGAGAATTTATCCAAGCAGCCGCCGCTACTCCCGATCGCAAAGCAGCTTCAATTTGACCATCCCCGCACAAATCCCCCGCACAAACCAGCGGTAAACCTTCCAGGGCCGGCAAACAAGAAACAGACAAAGGATTTCGACAAAAAGCATAGCGCCAGCGGTGAACCTGCAACCATTCTGGCTGATTCAGCCAAGGCATTAAATGTTCAGAAGCGCGATCGAGCAATTCCCGGCCAACAGTATTCAAATCAGCAGCTTCTAAATAGCGATCGGCAAAATTGGCGCTGCTGTGAACCACAAACACAGGCTGCTGCGGATCGAATCGCTTGCTGCTGTCGAGGCCAACCCAAGCTAAATCAGAATCATTAGGAAAAGAAACAGATTTCCACTGCGGATTGAGATTGCTCAACTCTGAATTTCGTGCCGCAGGATAGCCAGCCATAACTGTAATGCAAGGGTCGTACTCCACAGAACGCAATTTGTCAATAAAATCCGGCGACAAACCGATTTCCGAATCCAAAAACATTAAAGCTTGAGGAGCAGGAATTGCTACAACCACAGCCTTAGCAATCAATTCTTGAGGTATCTCTAAATTGTCGTCGGTAACTTCCAGAGAAAGACGCCACATTTGATTGTCGGTACGAGAAATCGCTTTGACTCGGCGGCCGTACCAAATGTCTAAACCCTCTGCAATATACTTACCGACAGCATTCATCCCAGCAGGTGCGACATAACAAGAACAGGGAATAGCAGATATTTCTCCTTGTCGGAATTCTGCCACACTATCCGTCCAGAGTTTCACGATCTGTCGATCGAGCAAAACATCAATTAACGCCTGCACCGCCTCTCCCTGCGGCTCCAGATAGCGAGCCCCGTGATCTGCCCTAACGCCCTGTACGCGGCGAGTAGCGACTCGTCCGCCCGGGCCGCGAGATTTCTCAACAACCGCCACAGAATAGCCAGCGAGGCGCAACTGCCGAGCGCAAATCAGCCCCGCCATCCCCGCACCGATCGCCACAACATCGAACATAGTTAAACAATTAGTATTTTGGATTTAGTTATTAGCTTAAAGGCTGCGGGGCCACAGATGCTCTGCGCCACGAGTATAAAAGCCCAAAGCCGTAGCGTAGCGGAGCTCCATCCATCGGCCTGCGCCACGTAGTAGAATAGGGGACAGCATGAATCGACAGGTAAGACCAATTAAAAAATGTAGCGATTAAGCGACAATCTAAAATCTAAAATAGTATTAGGCGAGGGAAAAATTTTGGACGAACTCAGAGCAGCACTAGAATTAACAACAGAAGAAGAATTGCAGCAACTAACAGAACTCTTGTTCAGCCGCAAGTTTAACCCTTTAGATTACGTGCAAACCCCGGCACCGATAGACGTACAAAGCCGCGATCGCGAAGCATGGCTAGACGCCGTAGAACAGCGGTTTCGGTATCTTGCAGCCGACGGTTTGACGGTACTCAGAGGGCGCACCGAACAAGTAACTTACAGACAAGCACTAATTCAAGTTTGTCGCTATCTCAAAATCCCTTATCCCAAACAGTTGTCAACCACCGACTTAGAAGCCGAAGTATTTCTGCACTTAATGGGCCGCGCTTGGAAGCGCTTACCCGCCGACGAACAGCAAGCGTTGACACTGCGCGTACAGCGAGCGATTGTGGAGTCTAAACTATCCCAACCCCTGCCAATTTCTGCAGAAAAAGACCCGCTGGGTTTGTTGTTCAAAGGCGGCAGTGCTTTAGCTGTGAGTTCCATCTTAAAACCCATGCTGCTCAAAGTGATGGCGAATCAATTTGCGCTGCATTTTGCTACCTATCAAATGGCCAAACAAGGAGTGCTTGCGGGGAGTGTAACCGCAGCCACCCAGTTTCAAAATTATGTCGCAATTCAGGGGGCGCGGCGCGGGATGGCGGTGAGTGCGGCTCGTTACGGTACGGCGCGGAGCGTGTTTTCTTTGCTCGGCCCGGTGATGTGGACTTGGTTTTTGGCGGATTTGGGTTGGCGATCGATTTCCACGAACTACGGGCGCATTATCCCGACCATTTTTGCCTTAGCTCAAATTCGATTAACGCGATCGGAATGCGTTTGGGAACTAGCCTAACGATTTTGGATTTTGGATTTTGGATTTTGGATTGAAGAATTGAATAATTGAATAATTGGAGTGTGAGTGAACATCAAAAATCGGTGGAAATTAGCTGCCAAACAGACAGCCAAAAATCTCAAATCTCGCCTCCAAAAACATCCCGACAGCCGCCTGGAAATTCCTTGGAATTTCGCTCAAATCGGGATGCTGATTTTTCCCTTAATTCCAATTTTGGGAGCTTTAGGAATATTCTTAGGATTGGCCGGTACTTGCAAGCAAAAAATCCGCCAAATTAGCCGCCGCCCGCTGAATCGAGGATTCGCCATTCTCTTCGCGGTGCTAGTCATCACAACGGTTTTTGCCAACAACCGCATCGATGCTATTTTAGGCTTGTGCAATTTTTGGCCTTACTTTATACTCTTTGCCATTTTCAGCAGTTTAATTCAAACTCCGGCTCAGTTGCGACAAATGTCTTGGACGATCGCAATTAGTGCAATTCCCGTAATAATTTTAGGTCTCGGACAGCAATTTTTAGGCTGGAGCGGCATCGATTTATTGCAGCCTGTTTTTGGCTGGGTACTCGAACCCAAAGGCAATCCCCCCGGTCGCATGGCTTCTGTATTTATGTACGCTAATATTTTAGCTTACTATCTGACAATTTCTTTTATTTTAACACTGGGATTGTGGATGGAAGAAGGGTTCAGAAGGAAGAAGGAAGAAGGAAGAAGGAAGAAGGAAGAAAGAGGGAATAAGGAAATAATTAATCAATGCCCAATGCCCAATGCCCAATGCCCAATGCCCAATGCCCAATGCCCAATGCCCAATGCCCAATTCCTGTTTCTAAGTTTGGCTGTGCTGGGAAATGCTGTTGCTTTGATTTTTACTAATTCTAGAAATGCGTGGGGATTGGCCGTTTTAGCAGTTTTGGCTTTTGCATTTTATGCGGGTTATAAAAAAATATTAGCAGCGGTATTTAGTGGGGTTGGTGCAGTGTTTTTGTCGGCGTTTGGGCCGGAACCGCTGCGGCAATATTTACGAAGAATTATCCCGGCTTTTTTCTGGGCGAGACTTACCGATGAGATGTTTCCAAATCGGCCGACTGCTACTTTGAGAACTACTCAGTGGGAGTTTGCTTGGTCGATGACTCAGCAGCGTCCTTGGACTGGTTGGGGATTGCGAAATTTCACTCCTCTCTACGAAGCTCAAATGCACGAATGGCTTGGTCATCCTCACAGTTTGATATTGATGCTGACTGCGGAAACTGGAATACCCGCAACGCTTTTGTTGTTTGGTTTAGTTGGCTGGGTTTTGGCTAGAGGTGTTTTGTTGTTGATGAATTGGCCTATTTCTGCGACGGACATCCAACAAGAGCAAATAGCAACAGAGGAAGTAGGGGAAAATGCTTTATTGCTCAATCAAAACTCTCTAGTCAATAGCACAAATCAGGTATTTTGTCAAAAAAAACAAGCGGACGATCGCCTAATTTTCTTCAGTTATTTATTAGCCTTCGCCGCCTGTACGCTGTTTAACACTGTAGACGTGACGCTGTTTGATTTCCGAGTCAATACAATAAGCTGGTTGCTGTTAGCGGCGATTTGCGGAGTTTGCAAAGAGGGCATTGGGCATAGGACATCGGGAATTGGGCATCGGGCATCGGGAATAGGGCATTGGGAATAGGGCATCGGGCCTTGGGCATTTGGCCTTGGGAATAGGAGGAAAAAGGAAAAAGCCATAATTCTTCCTTCTTCCGACTTTCATTGGACTGACATCCGTTACATCCGTTACAGAATCCGTTGCCGAACTTCCTTTATTCCACTGTCACCGACTTCGCCAAATTGCGCGGCTGATCCACATCCAAACCCCGACGCGCTGCAATGTGGTAAGCCAATAATTGCAGCGGAATCACTGTCACAATCGGCGACAACAATTCATCCACCAAGGGCACCGGCAAAACGTGGTCAAAAATATCGGCTTCCGCCGCGCCCTGCTTCGGGGTAACGCCAATTAAACGGGCGTCGCGCGCCTTGGCTTCCTGAGCGTTGGAAAGGACTTTTTCGTAGACGCTTCCGGGCATCGCGATCGCCACTACAGGCACTTTAGCATCCAAAAGGGCGATCGGGCCGTGTTTCATTTCTCCCGCCGGATATCCTTCAGCGTGAATGTAGCTAATTTCCTTCAGTTTCAGCGCCCCTTCCAAAGCAATCGGAAAATTAATTCCCCGCCCCAAAAAGATAAAATCTTGGGTTTCGACAAACTGGTGGGACAATTCCTCGACATACTGTTCTTGAATCTCCAAAAACTTCTCAATTTCCGCTGGTAACTGGCGCAAACCAGCAATAACTTCTGCCAATCTTTCAGTGCTGATTGTTTGCCGCTGGTGCGCCAAATCCAAAGCTAAGAAATAGAAAGCCATCAACTGAGAGACAAAAGTCTTAGTTGCAGCCACGCCGATTTCTATACCAGCGTGGGTATTTATGACGTGCGGCATCATGTGGGCGATCGAGCTTTCAGTCCTGTTAGTAATGCCCAACATTCGCGACCGGAATTTATCCGTAAAACCCGCGCGGCGCTGCTGTTCCATCCCCAAAGCAGCCAGAGTGTCCGCCGTTTCTCCCGACTGAGTTACCCCAATAATTAAAGTATTTGCTGTCAGCGGTGCGGGCGCGTAGCGGTACTCAGAAGCGTACTGCACCGCCGTGGGAATATTAGCTAACTGTTCCAACAAATATTTGCCAATTAGCGAGGCGTGCCAACTCGTTCCGCAGGCGAGAATTGAAATTTGTTCGACACCGGAGCACAGTTCCTCTGGCAAGTTGAGATTGATGGGAGAGCGCAGATTTCCCGGCTGCCAATCGCTGTCTAAATAAGCATCCAAACAAGCTCGGACTACGGCCGGCTGTTCGTAAATCTCCTTGTGCATGAAGTGTTTGAAGCCTTGTTTTTCGACTAAAACCGGACTCCAACCAAGGATGCGCGGGCTTTTTTTGAGCCTTTCCCCTGTAAAGTTGTAAACTTCGACTCCCATTGGAGTTAGCCTAGCCAATTCGCCATTTTCCAAGGACAAAACGGTGCGGGTGTGAGATATTAAGGCCGGCGTGTCGGAAGCGCAGAAAAATTCGCCAGCACCAAAGCCAATTACCAAAGGAGCTTGCTGTCTGGCAAGAATTATTTCGTCTGGAAAGTCGGCGCAAATCGCAGCGATCGCAAAAGCTCCTTCTAACCGATTTACAACCTTGGAAACCACTTCCAAAAACGACAAATCTGCAAGTTCATCGGCTTGATTATCATTGGTATCTTGCTGATTCCGACTTCCGACTTCCCTCGCCTTTCTTTCTTCACCAAAAAATTCAGCGATTAAATGAGGAATAACTTCTGTATCCGTATCCGAGAGAAATTTATGTCCCTTCGCTTTCAATTCTTCCCGCAACTCGCGATAATTTTCGACAATTCCATTTTGAACTACGGCAATTCGCCCGCTATTATCTAGGTGAGGATGAGCATTATATTCCTCTGGTTTGCCGTGAGTTGCCCAGCGCGTGTGTCCGATGCCGATGGTAGCCGGAGAGTCTATCTCTGCTAGCTTTTCCCGGAGGTTGTGCAATTTGCCCTTTGCTCGGATGCAGGTAATTTCTCCTTCGGAGATGGTAGCCAGGCCTGCTGAATCGTAGCCCCGGTATTCTAGTTTCTCCAATCCTGCTAGCAAAATCTCGCTTGCTGCTTGCGTGCCGATATAGCCAACGATTCCGCACATTTAAGGTAAAACTCCTGCTTAGCGATCGCAATAAAACCCAAGTTTTATCATTTTTACCTTCTTCGTGCCACAAAATGCAGATTTTGCGACTAAAAGAGAGGGGGCAATTTAATCGCCCCCTCTATACGTGCCCGTAATTCGATCGACAATTCGATCGATATTTAGTAGGCTAGACCCATACTGCGAGTAGTTTCTGCTCCCAGATAAACCCGGATGCTTAGAAAATCGGTAGGGCAAGCAGTTTCGCAACGCTTGCAACCTACACAGTCTTCGGTGCGGGGAGATGAGGCAATCTGAGCTGCTTTGCAGCCATCCCAGGGCACCATCTCCAAAACATCAGTCGGACAAGCGCGGACGCATTGAGTGCAGCCGATGCAGGTATCGTAAATTTTGACTGAATGAGACATTGAATAAAGGCTCCCAACGAGTCACTAAAAATTTGCTAGCTCTGCGGATTAACAGATTTGACGGCGAAGTGCCACCGCTATAGCCTGCACAGAGAGTTAAAGGTTAGTCTACCGCAGTGGCTGGAAGCACTTCGCCAAAAAGCGACAAAACTTCACAGTTATTCACGCTTCCACTCCCATAGAAGTAGCTTGAAGAGCGCTGTCCCGACTCGGGCACGCGACTGGGGACAGCACTAGGGTATGATTGCGATCGCCGGATTCGGTCTTAACGCGAGCTCCCGATGGCACTGGGGTATGATTTCGATCCGCCGGATTGGATCTGAGCAAAAACTCAAATTCTGACGGCAAAACCGCGCCAATCGATCGACTCAAAGCCGAATTCGTCGGCAGCATCTCATTTTTGCATTATTTGTAGTGCTGTCGGGAGCTCGCGTGCTTCACACAGCTTGGGTGCTTGACACAGCACGCGAGCTTAAGAGCTCGCGAGTAGAATACGCGAGCGGGGACGCTCGCACTATAAATGCAAAACTGAGATGCTCCCCAGAAACTTGTATCCGTTTTTAGGCGGAGTCATCGGAAACATTGGCTTTTGTGCAGATCAAAAACCGCAAATTGACTAAGATCAACGGCGAGATGTTGTTCGAGGCAAACACTCCATTTGTCATGGCATAAGCCTTGAAGCCTTGAGACTCGACACTCGCAATTTGCAAGCATTGCTTACCGCCACACGAGCTATTAGAGGAATTTTAGCCGTTTGTCAATCTACTTTACGCTGTGAGGTAATGAAGGGAGATCGGGGAGCCAAGAAGAAACCCACGAGACTAGCAAATAGAATCGGTGTAAAAGTGCTTAACCCTGTCAACTTCGCGAGGAGCAGAGTTGTACTAATTGGAGTGCGAGTAACCGTTGAATTCAGAGCAGCCATTACACAAATCATTGCCAAAGTCTCATTCGAGCCGATGGGATTCATGATGGTGATTGCCTTTCCCAAACAGGCTCCTATAAAAAATAGCGGAATGATTATTCCCCCTCGCCAGCCCCCATTGATAGTCACACTAATGGCAAATACTTTAGCAACAACTAAACTCAATAGAAATGTCAGAGAAAAGTTTCCCTCAACAATTTTTTCTATTTGATGTTCCCCAAAGAAACGTGTGAGCGGAAAGTAAGCTGAGAAACCACCAAGTGCTAGTCCGGCTAAAGTAGTTCGCACATAGATGGGACTGCGTATCGAATCAAACAAGCGACCAACACTGCGAAATACGGCGATAAAAAACCACCCCATAATCGCCCCTACGATTCCATAAGCAATCGCTGCGCCAAAGTCATAAAGGCTTTCCACATTGTACTGAGGAAAATTCCAGGTAGGCCCAAGTCCAAGCTGAGTAATTGGGACAAAGATGGTGTAACTTGCACAACTTGCCACTACCGCAGGCAATATTGCTTCAAAATACTCTACAACATTCTGATGATGCAGGATTTCTAAAGCAAAAAAAGTACCGCCTAAAGGAGCGCCGAACAAAACTGTAAAACCAGACGCCATACCAGCAAGACTTAAAGTGCGTAGTGCTTCTCCGCTTAATTTAAAGCGATCGGCCAACCAGGTACCAATTGAACCTGTGACTTGCACCATTGGCGATTCTGGGCCAGCACTGCCTCCACTGGCAATACTGAGTAGCGACGACAGAATCATCGAAGGATTTTCATTCATTGGTAATCGCCCACCCTTGAGATGAATATTGTCAATAATCAACCCAATTTCCCCAGGATTTCCCAGCCAATGAATGAGCAAACCGATGAGCAAACCAGCAAGGGGCATGACGATTAGTAGAGAACCTCCACTAACATTTTCAAATCCCCGCATCATGTAAGACAAACATATCCAATAACTTGCAGCAAATAAACCACAAATTATTCCTAACATTGCCCATATTAATACCGAACGTGTGAGATTTATTGGGTTTCGTTTCATTGTTTTTTCTTTGTCTCTAACTAGGAAGTTAGGAAGTATTAAAACTATTTGGTATAATAGTATACAGCTTTTGTGGTCTGCATATGAACCTAACAACCACACTTGCTTTTGAGTGTCAATCTGGCGATCGAATGCGCTCTAGCAATCGCAGTCGCACAAGGGCTTGTAAGGGAACTGAGGCATAGTCGATCGCTCAGTTCGATCGCGCGTGCGTCCTGGTGTCCGCTCCGGGATTGCGGACACCAGGACGCACGCGCGAACCAATCGCGAGATCTGTCAATTGACAGAACATGATATTAAACGCACTTCAACTCTTAGCGGTGTCAATATAGCAATCCTTGCAGGATTTACTCGTTACCAAGAAGAGCCTGGTAACGAGTAGCCAGTAGTCCCACAAATCCTGCAAGGATTGCTATATAAGTCCTAAATTACCAATAACTAAAAATCCCAGCCTACCCAATTTTTCGATCGAAAGGCTATATATCTGCTGCATTCCCAAGCTCTAAATTCCTGAAATCATCTGCGTTAATCTGTGTTGATCTGCCTGAAATCTGCGGTTAAAAGTCATTACTATAAAACCGCGCCAATCGATCGACTAAAAGCCTAATTTTTCTAACACCGGCTTAGTGGAAACAATATGCCGGTCGAGTCCCAGTTTTTTCGGCTCCACACCCAAAGCCAAAGCCACCAATTGCGGCAAATGCAGCACCGGCAAACCCAATTTGCGATCGATCGCTTTTTCCACCTCCGGCTGCCGCGAATCCAAATTTAAATGACAAAGCGGACAAGGAGTTACCATACAATCAGCGCCATTGTCAAGAGCATCTTGAATATGTTTTCCAGCCATCTGAAAAGATTGGTTAGTGGCATAACTCGCCAGCGGCCAGCCGCAGCACTGCGTCCGCCCTCGATAGTAAACGGGAGTTGCGCCGATCGCCCGAAACACATTTTCCATCGATTCCGGTTGGTGCGGGTCATCGTAAAGTAGCTTATCCTGAGCTCGCAGCAGATAGCATCCGTAAAAAGAGGCGCACTTCAAACCGGAAAGCTTGCGGGTGACTCGCTTCTGCACTTCTTCCAGGCCGTAATCTGCAACGATCGCCCACAATAGATGTTTCACCTCGGTAGTGCCTTGATAAGGCGAACAGCCTTGTTTTTCCAGCAAACCGTTGACTTTTTCGAGGTAAGGTCGATCGGTCTTTTGGGATTCCTTGAGGCGATCGTCCACATGACCGATTACCCCTTGACAAGTGCTGCAATGCGTGAGTAAAGGCAGATTTAGTTGCTCAGCCAAGGCAATATTGCGGGCGTTAACAGTATCTTCCAACAACTGCGAATCTTCCTTGAAAGTACCAGAACCGCAGCAGGAAGCTTTTTTGAGTTCCACCAGTTCAATCCCCAACGCTTGAGTCAGGGCTTGGGTAGACAGGTAAAGTTCGCGGGCAGCCCCTTGGGCCACGCAACCGGGAAAATAAGCATATCTGAGATTTTGGGATGGCATAGTCGTTTTTGCTGGGGAGACAAGGTTCAGGACAATGGATAAGAGCGATCGAATTTCTTCTTCATGATTACCGTATCAGAGCCTAGCTAGCGGTGAATTGTCAGCTTTTCTCAAGAATTTTGATCCCAATTTATCCAAAAAAAGCAACTAGAGGAAAACTCAAAACCCATATTCAGCAAAGATTACAATCTAAAATCTAAAATCTAAAATCTAAAATGGTATGAGGAAAGACCGATCGCCCGCGCGCCAATTTCCCTAGCCCCGTGTCACTTAGAAAAGTGGCAAGCCTTCCTTTTGCAGATCCCCCTTTCGGATAAGATTAGATACGCAGCAACCAATGAGGAGACAATGTTATGAGTCAAGACGACATTTTTGCTAGAGTCAAGAAAA
>Ga0335395_10001823_pt1 | contig 13283 bp, 10 predicted proteins | sample MAT02_FD_205744 | JGI IMG/M metagenome (GOLD analysis project Ga0335395, IMG submission 205744) | Freshwater microbial communities from Lake Fryxell liftoff mats and glacier meltwater in Antarctica - MAT-02 (spades assembly) (version 2) ...
TTTCTTTCAATCCGCGGGTCTTCTAAATCTGCAAAATAGCTCAAGATACTGGTTTCCAGGTTCATGGTTGCATCCTTTTTGCAACCATTATCATCCATTAACGTTTAATATGCGCTTGCCCTAGAAAGAATAATTTATTTGGCAGTTTAACAAAACTTGTGTTATCATAAAAATGATTATTCCTGTTTAGATTATATATTGCTCCAATATTATGGTTTTAACCAATATTCCATTTCAATCGGTTATTAATACCTCTGATACTAATATCATAGATGATTTTTACATTCCTATGTTACATAATTCGATACGCTATGATAGAGGTGTCGGGTTTTTTAGCGCAATATGGCTGAGTATAACTGCACATGGGATGGTAGAATTTGCCAAAAATCGCGGTCACGCTCGCTGGATAACTAGCCCTATTTTAAGTGAATCCGATTGGGAAGCCCTCAAACATGGCGAAGAAGCCCGCCATGATGTTGTTATCCGCAATGCGCTGGAACGGAATATTATTGATCTTGAAAGAGACCTGCGAACAGATACACTTTCGGCCTTAGCATGGCTGGTTGCCGACGGGATTCTTGATTTTCGGTTAGCACTTCCTCGTAACAAATTAGCAGGTGGAGAATTCCATGATAAGTTTGGTATCTTCGCCGATGAGTTGGGTAATCAAGTGAGCTTTAGTGGCTCAAATAATGAAAGCCTACAAGGGACTATCAATTATGAGTCCTTCAAGGTGTTCTCTTCGTGGGAGTCTACGCTTGCCACCTTTGTCCAAGACGATGCACGCCGATTTGAACGCCTTTGGAATAACCAAGACCCCAATCTCCAAGTTTATACCATCCCTGATGCGGCACGGGCGCAAATCCTAAAATTACGTACCTATGAGCGACCCTATCCCGAACCTGATATATTGCCTTCTATTGAAGGTAGTGGCCGTAATCTCTGGAAACATCAAGAAGACGCTATCTTGGCATGGGAGCAAAATGGTCGTCAGGGTATTTTGAGTATGGCAACAGGAAGTGGCAAAACACTCACCGCATTAAATGGTGCTTTAAGATGTAAATCACTTGAATTGTTGATTATTGCTGTGCCACGTTCTAACCTCGTGACCCAATGGGCAAGTGAGTTAAATCAATTAGGTGGATTCCCAGAACCTATTCTTGTTTATGACGACCATAGGAAATGGCAAGAGATGTTATTTCAACGACTCTTAAGTCATAAAGGTAAGTCTAATGGTGAGCCGATTGTTGTGATTGGTACTATGGCTTCATTGAGTGGAGATGCGTTCCAATCTGTTCTTAAAGATATTGGAACGCCTGAAAATACACTTCTGATTGTTGATGAAGTCCATAATGCTGGTGCGCCAAGCTACCGCAAAATCCTCTTGCAGGGTATTCAATGGAGACTTGGTCTTTCGGCTACACCGACACGTCATTTTGATGAGATAGGTACTCATGTTATTGATGAGTATTTTAACGGGACGGTTTATTGGTATGGTCTTAAGCAGGCTCTGATAGACAAACGCCTTACGCCATATCTCTACGATGTGTATCCTGCCTATATGTCTGATGATGAGTATGCCTCTTATCATGAATTGACGCTAAAAATCATTCGCCTGCGCGGGGCAAAAGATAATCAATTGACATACCAAACTAATAACCAGTTGGAGTCTGATAATAAAGATATTGAGAAACTACTCTTTGAACGCGCTCGTATTATCAAGAAATGTGCTGAAAAAAGCACACTCATTACTGAGATATTTTCTAAATATCCCCCCAAACGCTGTCTTGTTTATTGTGCCGACCACGAACAGTTGGATGCCATTAGCCATATCCTCAATACACAACAGCGAGTTCATCTTCAGTACACATCTCATAGCTCAAATAACGAACGAAAAAGTGTTTTAGAGTCATTGGAAAAAGGCTCTATATCGGTTTTACTTGCCATAAATTGCTTGGATGAGGGTGTAGATATTCCTGTCGTTGACCAAGCGGTTATTTTGGCGAGTTCAAGCAATATGAGGCAATTTATCCAACGAAGAGGGCGGATATTACGCCGAGCAAAGGATAAAACGCGTGCGGTGTTAGTGGATGTGATTGTGCTTCCTCCCAAAACTGTAGGGCATGACGGAAGACATATGCTTTTAGGTGAATTAGCACGAGCAAAAGAGATGGCATTACTTGCCGAAAATGATATACAAGTGCTGAATAAAATAGGCGACCTTATCCAGCCCTATGGTGTTTTATTTACCCAACTTTTGTCTGGAGAGCATTATGAATAAACAGGATAAAGAAAACGCATTATTAGAGGAAACCCTCGCCAAGTTTGGTGTTTCACTCCAATTATATGAAAAGACACTTTATGAAGAGAAAAAACGTGTCCACATGCAACGTCGCCGAAATATCACAGACGAACTCCGTCATATTATTGAGCAACAAGCATCGAAGGATGATGTGAAATGAGTTTTGAGTTTAGAAGTTTAACTCTGAAGAATTGGTTAGTTTATAGCGAGGTTAAAATCAACTTTGATGCGCCTGACCAAAAACGCAATCTTATTGTTTTTTATGGGCGCAATGGTTTCGGAAAAACATCTTTATTGAGGGCGCTCCAATTTGTTTTTCATGGTCGTTTAGACCACAACGAATTATATAATTTTTTGCATGACCCTCAGAAAAACGCTGGGTTGAGTGAATTAGCCGTAACATTAGAATTTTTATTTGATGGGCAGATTCACCAATTGACACGTATGGCGACCATTAGCCCTTCGGGTAATGCTTATAATTGTAGCCCTTCTGTAAAACTGATTATTGATGGTCATAATCAACAAGACCAGATTGATGATGTGATTGCAAAAATTATCCCTAAACAAACACAACAATTTGTGTTTTTCGATGGGGCAGAAATTACACGTTACTCTAAACGCCAGCATGAGGATGGTGTAAAAGAAGCGATTGAACAAGTGCTTGGTATTCCCGCGATTCGTAACCTACGGGATGATTTATATACACTTATTGGCAAATTGGAAGACGAACAAGCAGACATTCTTAGCAAGCAAAATATACATACCGATTTGCTTCAAGGGAAAGAAGAGATTGAAGACCTGATAGCCAGCCTAGAGACGGACAAGCAAACAACTAGCGACCGCATTAAGGCTTTGCGTGATGCTCTCAATAAATTACAAGATGAGCAAATCCAAGTCCGTTTAATGGAGCAAGATATTCGTACCCTCGAAGAAAAGGAAAAACGCCTTGCTGATTATGAAGAACGCCTAAAAGAAATTGAATCGAAAATTGATGAGCAGATTAAATCTGCCCCACTTCGGCTTTTAGTTAATCCCATTCATAATCTTCTCCAACAATCGGAAGCAAAACAAAGAGTCTCGGATAAACGCGCTCTCACACAGGAGCGAAAACGAATCGTTGAAGAAATCCTCAATGATGGTAATTGTATCTGCGGGCGCGATATAGATGATACTGCTACACAGGTTCTTGAGAATATGCTCGCACGGATAGATGTGTTAGTAGGGCAGGCAGGTGGCAAAGGTGATTTAGCTGCTTCTGAATTTACACAACTCACGCGGATTCATCATGACCAACAATCTAAATCGGCAGTTGCAACTGAATTGATAAGCCAAAAAGCATCTATCAATGTGAAAATTGACGAAGTTGATGCTGATATACGTAAACTGAAAGAAAGCCTTAAAGGACATGAAAATGCCAGTATCAGTGACATTTATAACCAACAAGCCGATTTAGAAAATCGCTTAAATATGGAACTGAAAGACCAAGCACGTATTGAAATGGAACTCGACAATGCAAAACGCAAATCGGATGATATTCAACGCAAGTTAGACCAATCCATGACGCAAACAACACAAGGCGATGCACTCAAGCGCACGCTTTTAGATACACGCAATCTTCATAAAGCTGTATCTGAATATGTTGAGAAATTGGTTAAACTCAAACGTATTAGAATTGAAGAAATCACCACCGAGATTTTCTTGTCTATCACCAATAAGCCCGATGAATATGCTGGCGTGACTGTCGAAGCCGATTATACCCTTCAAGTTTATCGGAAGGATGGTTCTATTGTAGAAAACGAAAAACTCAGCTCAGGTGAAAAAGAGGTGCTGGCTTATAGCTTCATCACAGCTCTCAATCTCTCAACAGAAATTCCAGCCCCGTTTGTGATGGATACACCTTTTGGACATCTGGATGCAACGCATCGTAACCAATTACTCGATTCTCTGCCCCGCTTAGGTGTTCAGGTGCTTCTGCTTGCCACAGACCGCGACTTACCACCTGTAGAAAGAGATAGGATTGAGCCATTTATCTTGCAAGAATATGAGATTATCCGTGACCAGAAAAATGCACGCTCGATTATTAACCCTGCTTAGGAGGATGGATGATGATACACCTAGAGCCGAATGACCGATTGTTTATCAGCGAAGATTTAATCGGCTTTGCCGATGAGATAACCAAACAAGGCACTGTACCACGCAGAATTGACCTCATGTTTTTGGGATTTGGTTATGCCATTGCTAACAAATTGGCATTGCCAACCGATGTCAAAAAACATCAGTTGATACAGGTTGCCGCCATAGACAAAGACACCCTGCTCGCCACAGAAGCAGTGGCACAATGGTACGCCAAAGAAATAGAACTTGGGGAGGTAAAAGATGAAAAAGCATTACTAGACCTGATTTGTTTCATCGGCATTGCTGGTATCCGTGCCTTGCAAGACCGTTGGAAGAATAAAGGTAAATCCCAGATTCAGTTCGATATTCTGGGGATGGGGGTGGAATAATTTTGTCTGAATATTGAGAACTTCTAAATTATTATCTGCGAAATCTATATGTTAGGATAAAAAATAATGAAATCTCCAGAAAGAGTATCTATTCGTGCATTAATCGAAACACGAAAAGTTTTTGTAGTTCCTAAATATCAAAGAACTTATGCTTGGGAAGATGATGAAATCGATGACTTTATCAAAGATATTACTAATTTAATGCGTATTCGAGTTGATAATAAGCCTCCTATGCAACACTTTTTAGGTGGGTTTGTTAGTATTGAAGAAGATGAGACAAATGCTAATCCTGCCCATAAATATCAAGTTGTAGATGGGCAACAACGATTGTCAACATTTATTTTAGCTTTATCTCTTCTTGCCCGTGCTTTTAATCAAATCAAGAATGATGTGAACGATTCTGATGAAGAATTAAAAGCAAAGAATTTTGCTGAATCAATACAACAATTTCTTCATTATGGAAGGTTGGATAACCATACTGGAATAAAAACAACACCCCCAACATTGAAACTTTCAAAAACAGATTGTGATTTTTTTGAAAGCTTAATTAAGGGAGAATATCAATATGATGAAAAAAAACCACCACAAATAGCTTCTCATAAAAGATTACTTTACTCTTATCAGCAAATTAGTAAACGGCTGATTGATAACATATTATCTGATTCTAATCTCTCATCAGATGGAAAAATTAATCATCTAATTAAGTTACAACAAGCATTGTTGGATGATTGTTATGTAATACATATAATAAGTGAAAATGTAAGCGAAGGATATCGTCTTTTTGCAATATTAAATGATCGTGGACAAAGATTATCCGATGCTGATTTGTTACGTTCTCATACATTAAGTTTACTTGAAGGTAATCCCTTACAAAGTGAAGTGGAGATGTATTGGGATCACTTTACAGAAGGAACTTTTGAAGAAGTTGATGGTTTTTTACGTAGTTATTATGTATCTTATGAAGGTACAAGAGTTTCACGGGGTGGTTTATTCGATAGTTATGTGGAAAAGTATTTTAATTATCGCATGGGAACTACTATAAACGATGCTGATGAAGCACAAAAAATGACCGATAGAGTTAAAAATCTTAGTGAAGAATGGGATATCTATCGAAAAATATCCAATGGTACTTGGCCATATGAACGGTCAGTAGTTAATGCTTGGCAACGTAATCGCCTTTATCTCCTAATAAAAATTTTAGGACATGATTTATGTATTCCACTACTAATGAGCGCATATCAGAAGTATAGCGAAAGTGAATTCGTGAAACTTGTGAGCATATTAGAACGATTTTATTTCAGATACAAAATAATTGTTAATGAACATATGGGAACTGTAGGAAATATATATTACGGATATTCAAAAGGTATACGAGATGATAGTAAGCAATCTACTTTAAGCAACCTTAAAAGTGAGCTTCAAGATAAGATAACAGCTAAAGCGAATGACGATATTTTTAAACTACAATTAGTTGCTGAATTAGCATATCAAGACCGCCCAGCCCGTAAAAATGGGATAAAATATTTCCTCACAACTTTGGATGACTACCTAAAATGGTACGATAACGGTGCAAATGGGGAACCAAGTCCTAATACATTGAGTAATTTTGATCTCACTCAGATAACTATTGATCATATATATCCTCAGCACCCACAAGAGCCGAATAAAACTCTAGATGATATCCAACATTTACTTGGTAATCTTACACTTTTAAGCGGAGCAGATAATTCTAGTGCTGGTAATAAGTATCCTCCCGACAAAAAGACTGCATATCAAAATGAGAATAAAATATCTTTAACACAAAAGTTAGCTAATCAAGTTGATAGCTGGGATGGAGACAAACCAACTATTGAAACACAAATAAAAAATCGTCAGAACTCTCTCATAAAGATGGCATTAGAAATTTTCAAATTATAGCATCATCTTTGCTAAGCGTTGTGATGAGCGAGTGATTAAATCGGTAGCAGATATAATCTTTTCCTCATCACACCCACGCCCCAAGCCGATACGGATGGCACTATGGGCGCGGTCTTCGCCAAAGCCAAGTGCCATAATCACATGGGATGGTTCGACCTTCAGTTGTTCGGTGGTGCAAGCAGAGCCAACAGAAATGGCAATGCGGTCGCTGACTTGTGCCACCAACGCTTTGCTCTCAATACCCTTGATGGAGATATTCAGGTTATGGGGTAGGCGTTGGGTGGGGTGTCCATTCAACATCACTGCCCCATCAAGGGCTTCGTTAAGTTGGTCAAATATCATCTTTGCCCATGAACCATATTTTTCCGCATCCGATTTCATCTGTGATTTGGCAATCTCAAATGCCTTGCCCATGCCGACAATACCGGGCACATTCAATGTGCCAGAACGTAAGCCTAACTCATGCCCACCACCATAAATGACAGGTGCAACTTTCACACGCGGATTACGCCGACGCACATATAACCCGCCAATGCCTTTTGGTCCATAAGTTTTGTGCGCCGAAAAAGAGAGCAGGTCAATTTTCATTGCTTCGACATCCACAGGTACATGCCCAACAGCTTGTGCCGCATCAGTGTGAAATAAGATACCATGCTCGCGGGCAATTGCCCCAATTTCAGCAATAGGCGCAATCGTGCCAATCTCGTTATTGGCAAACATAATCGAAATGAGGATGGTTTGGGGTGTAATGGCTTTGCGAAGCGCATCGAGGTCAACCATGCCATACTGGTCAACTGGCAAATAGGTCACTTTCTTCCCCATTTGCTCCAACCGCTTGCAGGTATCCAAAATCGCCTTGTGTTCGGTTACACAGGTGATGATATGGTCGCCTTTATCTGCATAGCGTTCTGCCACACCGAATAAGGCGATATTATCGGATTCAGTCGCCCCACTGGTGAAGATAATCTCTTTGGGGTCGCGTGCGCCGATAATAGTGGCGCATTGTTCACGCGCCAATTCGACTGCTCGCCGTGCTATAGACCCCGCCTCGTGGTCGGTACTCGCCGCATTCGCAAAAACCTCAGTGAAGTAGGGAAGCATCGTTTCCAACACACGAGGGTCAACTGGTGTTGTTGCGTTGTAATCGAGATAAATATAATTATTTGCCATGTGCCACTTCCTTATTTCTTATCGAATTGGCGATTGTTTTCTTCTACTAATCGGGCTAAATCGCCCAAATGCTTGACATGAAGATATAGCATCAAGACCCCACGATTGATGTGGGCGCGGAATTGGTCTTCAAGGTCATTGTCTAAATTTAATTTATCATAGGCACAACGCTCTTTGAGAAGTGCTATGGAATAATCATCCCATTCACCTGTGAGTGTGTAACGGTTAATCTCGCGGTCACTATCAGGAGGGTAGTCTTCTGGATTTGGTACTCTGGGGTCATTTAGTGATAGGCAGAATCCAATTCGACATAACAAATTAGGATTTAGACCCGTTTTGCCTTTTAGACTAATTAGGCGTTGGTCAACTTCTTGGCAGACACGGAGACGGGTTAATTTCATGATTCTATCTCCATAGATTCTTCGGCGAAATAACGCCGTTCTACTGTGGTGCAATTATTTGCATTGTCATAATTGAGTAAAAAGACATGGGAGATGGCTGGTTTGAGTATTTCATAAGACTCTTCATTGATTTCTGTATCGGTGGAGAGCAATATGAGTTGATGAGACGCATCTGGGAAGAAATACTTCAAGAGTGTGCGCCGATGGTCTGTATCCAAGCGCCCCATTGGGGTATCCACAATGATAGGTAACATTCGCCCAGAGATGGAGCGCAATGCCCAAAGCAATGCCATAGCATATAGTTGGCGTTCTCCTGCGGATAAACTCGACTTGGGTAATTCAACCCGGTTTTCGCCATAGAGGGTTACTGTATAGCGTTTGGCATCAATTTTAACCTCTTGTACCAGCATATCTTTACGGCACAGGATATTAAAGTAGTGGGCGACCATTTTCTCTAACTCATGGATTTTAGTGTCCGTGATGCGAACTAGGTAAGTATCAAGGACGATCTGAACTTTTGCCGCACGTCTAACACGTTCATCCGTATTGCTACTCTCTGCGAGTTGTTGCCATATCTTTTTGCTCTGGTTTTTTAATTCTTCTCGCTGGATGTGTAAGTTGTGAACTTCAAGGTCTAGCTGGTCAATTTGTTGCTGAAGAATTCCTTTCTTCTCTGAGAGTTGATGAAATTCTTCTAATAGTGGATTGGTAAATGCCTCGTCAGGAATTTGTTGCAATGAACGATGTATATCATTTCTTTCCGTCTCTAGCTTCTCTAGCTTATCACCTAATTCAGATATGATTTGGGGTATCTCCTCAATCGCCTTTTTAATCCAAGTCTGGATTTCATTCCGTCTTTGAGAAGACATATCATGTAAAATCACCCGTTTAGATGGGCGAACTGGTTGTAGGTACCCTTGTAAGACGTCAGCAATCTTATCCCATTCTTCGGGTTGAATTTTTGAAGAAGCGCGTCTTTGAAACTCTCGTTTCTTGAATAAAGCAGTAATTTCAACTGCCTGTGCCGATTTTGCCTGATAGGTAATCTGTTCCTGCTCATGTGCCTCTTCTTGACTCAGGCTTTCAGCGAGTCGTAAACTCCAGTTGGGGGCAACTGCGAAGGGTAAGAGTTCAGATGCTAAATCGCGTATCGCATTCCGTGTATGTTCAATTGATTTTTCGACCTCAATTTGACGTAACTCTAGCTTTGTCCTATTTTCAATAAATCCAGCGCCTTCTTTAAGTAAACCCTGCCGTGAGTTCTCCAATAGTTTACGCGTATAGCCAATCTCATTTTGCAAACCACCGCGTTTTTGGCTACGTTCTACGTATTGAGCATCCATTATTTCTAATGAGGCTTGTGTATCGCTTGCCGATTTCTGTAAAGCGGATTGCTCTTTATGTTCTTGTTGCTTCACATAAATAGCTAAATCTGCTTTTAACCGTGTTGTCAAATCAAGATTCAATAGTCCTTTTATCGCAGTTTCTAAGGATGAGCTTTCTGTCTCTTCATCGGCAAGATTTTGAATCTGTTCTCCATCGAAGAAGAATAAATCAGAGACACCCGGTGGGATTAAGTCACGTAGAAAATCATTCCAAGAGCCTTCCGGGATGTCACGGAGCGCATAACCATCTTTGAATATAGAGATGGTTTCATGAACGGTTCCCCGTTCAATTTGCCAAGCCCGCTTCGCATCATAAGTGCTTAAAACACCAGCATGAACATGCTCAAATAATAGTCCAACACTCGCTGATTGAGCAGGTAAGTTTTTAGATGAACCACGATGAATGTGGTGACTAATATAGGTTTCATAATCAGTGCGACGTACCTTCGTCCCTAATGCGATTTTCCCATATAGGCACAAGCGAACGGCTTCCAGAATTGTTGTTTTACCTGCACCATTTTTGCCCCCAAAAAGAACAACGGGAATAAACTCTGTTTCCACTTGGCGCGGGCGGAGTTCAAAATCGTTTATCCCACGATAAACCCCGAAATTGTTAATGGTCAATTTCGTAATAATCATAGGATTTCTGTCTCATCACCTTCGTGGAGTGGTGGTAGATTATAGGTAGTACGAATCATGTCTTCATCGCGCCATTCTTCGCTTAAGACACTGCCTATTCTCTGGGTGATGCCTGAACGACGGTGCATTCCTTGTAATTGGCGTTCTTGTTCCATGAGACGAGCAACCAAATCTGTTGGAATCCCATTTTCTTCGCATACCTCTTGAAGAATCTTATATTCTTGAGCAGAAAATGAACCAATATCATCTTGAAGCCAGTCCAGTTGCTTGCCTGTGGCTTCATAATAGATTTGAGGGATGCTATCTTCCCAGTCTTGTCTTTCGGTGCGCCAAATACGACGAATCTCGTGAATTTCTGCCTCTGTAATTAGGTCTGTATTGGGGTCTGGTCCCTCTTGACGAACCAGATGTTGGGTCTCGAATAGCCGTTTTAACATTTCTTTACAGAACGCTAATTTATAAGGTCCGCGAACGAGCTTTGGATCTTTAATGGCTTCGCCACTCTCTTCCATATACATTTCGATGTTCTTTAAGCCACGCACCCGTTGCCCATCTGCTGTTTTGCCTTCAATGAGAACTTCACCTGTACGGCGCTTATGTTCACGGTAAAGATATTTCTTCTCTGGGTCTTGGGTTTCTGCTAACCAATCCCGAAATTCAAGCATGGGGAGCATCCACTCTTCGCCATTATCTATCATGGCTTCCATAGATTTATCACGGGTCACAACTGTGCATGTCCAACATCCAAAACGACTATTCCCGCACGATGGGGTAGTATCGTCTATGACCAATGGACATTCGCCTGAGTTAGCAGACCGATACATACTTGCTAAATCACGATTATTGCTCCCCCATGGAGACGGCACCTGTAATAAATATGTCCAAACATCCTGTGTTGAAAAATCTGCAATCGGTGTATAGACATAAGCACGCGACAAAATATGATGCCTTCCCAATTTACTGCCCGTGATTTTGTGTTCTTTATTATTCATTACTTGAGCGCGACTGATGCTCTCGCTCTTGCGCCCTCCAAGCACCATTACGACCTCGCCAAATTCAGCCGCTCTATCCAAGATGAAACGATTCGCAGGCTGAATCTTCATCCGTTCTGTACACCAACGGAACCTCTGATTAGGTGCAGGATACCCACGCCCAATGAGATTTACCCAAAAGGTATCAGTTATTTGGGGCATGACTTTATGCGCTTCAAATGGGAGACCATTTTCTTTCGCCGATTCGTTCATACGCCGTAAAGTTAAATTGAGATGGTCGACAATCACTGGTGTTTCGACCATTGTATCTGAGGCAATGATGTAGACAGGCATCTTGAGTTGATTTTTAGGTAATCCAGATAACGCGTACCAAATTAGCTGAACGACTGTCGTGGAGTCTTTACCGCCACTGTAACCGATAACCCATGGCAAATTGGTTGAAAGATAAGTTTCTCTAATTTCGGCGTAGATGCTTTCCAAATCTACTTCATTTTCAATATTTTGCGAGTCGTTTTGGCTCATTTTTTACCTCTTCATTGTCTGAACGAGATTGCCTAGCTTTTCTAAGTCAAGCTCGGAATTTGTTAACGGAATATCCAGTGTTTTCATGATTAAGTTGGCAGTTAGCTTAACATTTTCAACCGACTTGCTCATTTTTGCGCGTGTCATTGCACGCCCTTCCCACATTGGATTGGTTCGTGCCCAATCTAATTCTTCTAGTTTTTGAAGTTGTTCTCGCCAATTTTGCGGATACAATTCCATTAAACGATGCCCCACGATGCCGAGTGCATGAAGTGCCACTCCGTGACTATGAACATAGTTCTGACGCAACTCAGAAGCACTTACTTTCTTTTGAATGATTAATCTCCACTCAGGGATAACTTCACCTAGTGCCGTCCAATACTCTTTTGCAACAGGGAAATCTTCATTATATATCTCATCATTTTTATGCTTATTGAGCAATGCTAGTGTCGCTTGATAGATAGCACTTAAGGTGAATAACTTGGAGCTACGCTGTGAGACATTGGTTTTTTCTGCCTCTGTTAATCCCTTAAAAATAGGAATTTCTGTCATCAACCTTCTTGATAAAATCGAAAAAGGGTCACGGTGGTCATATAAAATACCTATGGATTTTGTTGGGCGGATGGCATGAGTATTTAAATCGGCAAAAAGTTGTTGACTTCGTTGTAATCCCATATCTATAAAAAACACAACCGATATGGTTTCATCTCCCAATCTAGGGTTCTCTCGTAAGGCTTCTTCAATAGCCGCCCGCCGATGTTGACCATCATTGATGAGAAAACGGCTTTTCATGGGTATTGTCAACATACCAGCAAATGAGTTACTATCTAAGGGCTGAAATAAAACTTCACCATCAATAGAAGCCGTGAGAGAAGAGAAGACATAGTCATCCTTGTTATCCAGTAAATATCGTGCAATTTCAGGAATACGTGCGCGATTTAAGGTGCGTTGCGATCGAAGCTCTACAGGGATTTCTTCTTCATCAAATAAAAATATTTTGGGGATAAGTTTAAGCGGGCACATGGCTACATAATATTCTTTACCTGCTTGTATTCCCCTTAATGCCACAAATTGATAGCTAAATGCTTCCATATAATACCTTCTGAATTATTTTGTATGTTTATTTTATATCATTGTATGTCAATTTTAACGACTTGCATAGATAAATATAGGCTAATTTTGCAGTTATTTTACTAATGGAAAACCGAAAACAAGTTCATATGATTATTTATTCATTTTGGACGGCATATATGCCGTCCCTACAGGCGGATAACCGTGTTTTTGGTCGTAGGGACGCGATACATCGCGTCCGCAGGTTTGTTGCCTTTGATTGAAATCATTTGAATTTAAAATCGTTACTCCATTTTATCGGGACAGACCAAGTAGATTCTCTTCAGGATACTTTTTATCTGCCCGTTGTTGAAGAAATAAATGGTTGGTATCGGTATGTG
>Ga0335395_10001824_pt1 | contig 13281 bp, 9 predicted proteins | sample MAT02_FD_205744 | JGI IMG/M metagenome (GOLD analysis project Ga0335395, IMG submission 205744) | Freshwater microbial communities from Lake Fryxell liftoff mats and glacier meltwater in Antarctica - MAT-02 (spades assembly) (version 2) ...
AGGTCATATGGCCCGCATGCCGCTGCGGAGAAACGCGCCAATGACGCTGAACTTGGCTGGCTGGCCCAAGCGGCAAATGGGTCTTTCTGAGCCACAGCACAAAGCCGCTCTCAGGTGTCTCAAGCCACTTCATCTGGGGCTGGCCGCCGCGCTGCTCTCTCCATGTGGCGCTTGGTCCGTCGTCGCTGGCTTACTGCTGCTGGGGCGCGGGCGTGGGCCGCATCGGCCCGACGGTGGTCGGCTTCTTCTTTAACCGCGCACCCCTGTTTGCTGCTGTCATGTCGGCCACCCTGCTCGGCAAATGCCGCGCCTGCACCACGCAGTGCGCTTCGTGCTGATCGCGGGGAGATTTTGGTGGGTGCGCGCAAGGGGTGAAGGCGGCGCTGCCGGGCTACATGTAGGTGTAGAGTCCCGGATCATTGAATTAATCCCAATTCACCTCATGCCTTTTGCTTGGATGTGCCAGCACATTCGATTGACCTGCGGCGCGTGCTAATTTCAAGCGAAACAAACAAAGTCAGCCCGATCGCCACAGCAAATAGAAAAGACTTTTTTGCCACCATGAACACCAGTTCCTGCGTCAGGCCAATGGCTGTCCACATCCAGAGCATTGCCAAGGGACCAAGAAAAACAATCAGATAGGCGCCGCCAAAGGCCAGTGAAGCATGGGTCATGCGGGTCAGCCACACAGACCTTGTTCCTAGCGCTTCTTTCAGTGCCTTGTCCGCCATGTTTGAGAGGCGTCGCGTTCTTTTATCAAGCAAAACAAACAGAAAAATACCAATGGGCACGCAGGCCAGTGCAGCCTTTTGCGCCGCGAGAAACACCATGGCTTGCGGTGGACCCGCCGACATGAGCCAAAACGTCAGCAAAGGCACAAGAAACAAAAACAGATAGGCGCCGACATAAGCCAGCAAGGCATTCGTTATCACGGCTACCCATGCGGGTTTTCTCATTTTTGGCCTCTTTCGCAAAGTTCAGATTCAGATCATGTGAATGGCGGTGCTTTGCACCGCAGGTACCACATTGCTCCCGCCGACAGCATAGCAACTGGACATGGTGTGTTGCAAACCCCGTAAAGAGCGGATTTCGCCTGACATATGATCACGACCACATTTTCGACCAGGCTCAGACCATTGCGTGGTGGGCAGCCGGCTTGACGCACAGCGCTGATGCGCGTTCAGCGCCATTCAGGTTGGCAATGTCATCGCGCCATTTGACTTAACCAGCAGGCCTGCATTGGTCAGCTGGAGCAGCCGCTCTTCCACCACGCCCGCAATTTTTTGCGTTGCCCGCCCAACGCCCAGCAGGTTGATTGCGGCGGCGGTGGCGGCGTCTGGCATTAGGGAGAAGCCCAGCCGCACACTGTCCAACAAGGCGGCGTCAATCTCCTCGGGAGCCACCAGTTCGATCTTGCGCTCCGTTGAACTGAAGCTGGAGCGGTCTCTGGCTTGGACGGGATCGCCGCCGATGGCATAGACGAATCCGCCGCGCACATCAATCAGCCGCTGAACCGCTGCGTGTTGCAAGGCTTCGCTGAGCCGCGCGGTGATGCGTGAACCCGCGCGACTCACACCGTAAGCGTCCATCAGCCGTTTGGCGACCTCGTCCGCATGCACCGGGCTCTCAACCGCAGCCACCGCCTGAATCAGGCCGGCCAGCGTGGCGTTGTCGGCTTCGTGCAACTCGCGCCCCGTCACAGCAGGCAGCCGCGCCTTCAAATAAGGCTTGGCGAATTCGGTGGGGGCGTCGAGCGCGGTTGAGTCACGAGCGATCACATGCTCAACCCGAAGCTCGCTTGGTGGCGGTGGCGGGGCGGACTGGTCCGCCTGCGCTTTGGCCGCTTGAATGGCCTCGTCCACCCGCTGCAGCGCGTGCGCGCGATTGCGAAACCAGTCTGTGCTCCAGATGCGGTGAAAGGTCCAGCCCAGGCCTTCGAGCACGCCTTGGCGCAACCGGTCCCGATCGCGCGCAGACCGCGAGCTGTAGTAAGCCGCTCCATCGCACTCCACCGCCAGCAAGTAGCGCCCAGGCTGGTCTGGGTCTCGGATGGCCAGGTCGATGAAGTACCCCGCGGTGCCCACCTGCGGCTCAACGTTGTGGCCAAGGTCCCGCAACGCGTCGATCACCTCGGTCTCAAACGGCGAGTCGACCGCGTTGCCGGTTTCTTGCACCACCTCCAGTTGGCGCGTTTCGGCAAATTTGAGGAAGTTCTTGAGCGCGCGAACCCCGTGCTGGGCGGATGCATCCAGATCCAGATCATCGGCTCTGAAGTTGCTGAAGACCCGCATCGCCATCTTGGCGCGGGTGATCAGCACGTTGAGGCGCCGGTGGCCACCGTCTTTGTTGAGCGGGCCAAATTCCTTGGCGATCTTGCCCGACTCGTTGCGCCCGTAGCCGATGCTGATGAAGATGGCGTCGCGCTCGTCGCCCTGAATGTTCTCCAGGTTTTTCACAAAAAACGGCTCGTTCGGATGCCGGCTGAAAAACGGCTCGGCCTCGGGCATGCCGCGTCGCATCAGCTCCACTTCGATCTGAATCAGATCCCGCTGCGCGACGCTGAAAGCCGCCACGCCCAACGACAAATGGGGCGTGCGGGTGGCGTGCGCCATCACCGCCTCGGCCACCGCCTTGGCCTCGCCCTTGTTGGTTCGTGTGCGGCCCCGGTCGTACACCGTCTCGGGCAGGTGGTCGAATCGAATGCCGGTCGCGGCCGAATTGGCGCCTGAGGACGGGAAGATCACCAGCTTGTTGTCGTAGAACTCCGCGTTGGACACCGCAATCAGCGACTCATGGCGGCTGCGGTAGTGCCAGCGCAGGTAGCGCTCCCAGCATCCCGCCGCCTTGAACATGCTCAAGATGCTTTCGATGTCGGCGGTGGTGTTGTCTTCGTCGTCGAAATCGGCGTCGCGCCCAAAAAAGTCGGTTGGGGGCATCTGCTTGGTGTCGCCCACCACCACCACCTGCTTGCCCCGCAAAATCGCGCCGAAGGCATCCACCGCCTTGACCTGAGACGCTTCGTCAAAAATCACCACGTCGAATTCGATCACCCCAGGCGGCAGGAAGTTGGCGATCGACATCGGGCTCATCATGAAAACCGGCTTGATCTGTTGAATCGCCCGGCCAGCCTTGTGGATCAGTTGGCGAATCGGCAGGTGGCGCCGCTTCTTGTTGATCTCGTTGCGCAGCACCGCCATCTCGCCGGGTTGGTTGATGTTGGGTTTGGCCGCCCACACCTTGGCTGCCAACTGGGTTTGCGCGTGGCGCAACGAGGCCAGATCGAGCTCCCGAAAGCGCTTGATCTGGTGCTCGTGCTGCACGCGATCAAACCGCTGCAAGGTGGGGTGCTGGGCGTACGCGCTTGCCACCAGTCCCGAGTACCAGGTCAGCTCGAACAGCGGCACCAGTTCTTGGGGTTGCTCGCTGCGGGCGGCGTGCTCGGCAAACTGACCCAGCGTGGACTGGTGCAGCTTGTCCGACAGCGCATTGAACCGCGCCAGCTGGTACAGCGCTGGCAAGCCCGCCTGCCAGTCGGTCAGCTGGATGGCGAGTGCGGTCAGAGGCACCAACCGCAGGTCCAGATACACGGCTTGCGCCGGCATACCGAATACTTCGGAAACCTTGATCAGCTCGCTCGACAGCTCACCCATGCAGCGCTCGATGGACGCCGCCGCATCACCCAGCCCACGCGCGTCCGCGTTGCTGGAAAGGAAAGCCAGGATGCCGGTCGGCAGGTTGCCTTTGGCCAACCCGTCGTGCAGCGCCACAACCCACTCGGTGGTTCGCTTCAGCGTCACCCAGTCGGATGTTCGCCCTTGCCATTGCACACCAAAAAGCGCCAACCCCAAAGACTCGATAGGCTCATAAACGCGCTTGTGTTGCTGGTAACCGATGACCGCATCGACCATCGCCAGCATGGCTTCGGTGTCTTTCGGCAGAGCGTCTTTGGCTACCGCCTGGAGCTGTCGTTTCGCTGCCCGGAACTCGCCAGACAAGAAGCGCCACCATTGGGCGCCGTGGGCCACGAGGGCTTGGCGAACCGGCAACAGGTCTTGTTCCCATGCCGCGTCGATCAGCCGATCGGCGAACGTCTGCCGCAGCGCGGACATTGCTTGACCCGCCGCCAACAGCGCAAACAGCGCGTCTCGGCGCAGCAGCCAGTCGGGTGACGCCAGTTGCAGGCCTTGCAGCGGGGGCGCGTCTGCAACGCGTTTCGCTGCCCGGCAGACCATCTCGGCATCCTGCCCTGTCACAGGCTGGCCCAGCATCAACCGTTGGGCCAAGGCACCTGCGCTGTTTTGAAGTTGTGCAAGCAACACGAGAGACCGGCCCAGCACGGCGTTGGCTGGCGCCTCTTCGATCGGTGTGAAGAACCTTCGCTCAGAGCCCCAAAAAAGATGCCTGTCAGGCCGCCCCATTTCGCGCAGTTGCAGCCCCAACTGAAGCAACCCCTCGCGGCGCTCGGTGAAGGTGTCGAAGGACCACAGACGCATGGGTGCGAAGTCCAGCGGCGTGAGCGCTGGCCATTCCCGCTTCAGCTTCATGTGGCGGCCCAGCACATCGCCAAAAGGCAGGCCGCTGTGGCCCACGGGCTGGGCGACCACCTCGCAGTAAGCGTTCAGGGACGCCTGCACCACCTGGAGGTTCTTGATGTCTTGCTCGCCTTTGCCGTTCAAGGGCTTGCCTTGTTCCAGCGAACGTGCCAGCTCTTTGAGCACCGAGGTTTTGGTGGCCCGCTGGCTGTGCAATTCCAGCACCGCATCGCCCAGATGGCACTCGTCCAAGCGCCGCTTGACCACCTCCAGCGCCGCCATTTTTTCGGAGACAAACAACACCGTTTTGTCTTGGGCGATCAACTCGGCGATCACGTTGGTGATGGTTTGGGACTTGCCGGTGCCCGGCGGGCCTTGCACCACCAGGTTGGAGCCCGCACGCGCCTCCAGAATCACCTGCGTCTGGCTGCTGTCGGCGTCCTTGACGAAGTGAATCTCGCCAGGTGCGACGACCGAGTCCACATTCACATCTTCGGTAAAGGCGGGCGCCAAATCGCTGAAGCCTCTGCCGAGCAGCCGGGACAACACGCTGTGCTGCCCCGGCGACTTGTCTTCGGGCCAGCTCTGCGGGTCCAGGTCTTGGAACATCAGCAGCTTGGCAAACGAGAAAAAGCCCAACACCAGTTGGTCTGGCTCCACGCGCCAGCGCTTGTGCGTGCGCACCGCGTCCGCCACCGCTGCAAGGTACTGCGCCAGGTCGTCGGCGGTGAGGTCGGCGTCGAGATCGAGGGGTGGCAGCTGGGTGCCGAAGTCGGTTTTCAGCTTGGCCTGGAGCGACAGGTTGAGCACCAAGTCGTCACCCGTGTAGACCAGTTTGAAATGGTCCAGCGCGCTGCTGCGCTCCAACGACACCGGCACCAGCAGCAAGGGCGCTTGGCGTGCTTCGGTGCTGCTGTCGGCTTCAAACCAGTGCAAAAACCCCAGTGCGAGAAACAGGGTGTTGACGCCCTGCTCTTCGACAAAGGTGCGCGCTTCCAGCTGGATCTTCAGCAGTTGCAAGAACAAACGTTCGTCGTCGAGCGCGGTTTGCAAGCGGAGCGAAGCAGCCCGTCGCCCGCCCGGGCGTGCCGCATCGGCCTCAATCGGTGGTGTGTTCGGTGCCGGGGCGCTGGACGCACCAATCTCTTCAATCAGCGCCAGCTCGTCGGCGGCAAGACTCTCTTCTTGACTGCTGTTTCGCGCATGGGCCACGACCAGCTCGCTCTGGCGAGCCGCCTTGCCGGTGGCGCCAAAACCCAGCGACTTTTGGTTCACATACAGCGCATCAAAAACGGCCTGCGTGTCGCCTTGAACCACGGTGAGGTTTTTGGTGGACTTGCGAAAGTTGATCAGGTTGTTGCGCAGACCAATGTCGAGCAGTTCTTTGCGGCTGGCTTGCAGCTTGTGGGTGATGTCGTCGCTCATGGAAACCAAAATGAAGAGAGGAAGCTCGCGGGGCTTCGCGAATAGGCAAGAAAAGGCGCTTGAAGACGGATGGGTAGACGGACTTCACGCTGGACGGCTGAACACCCCTGCTTGAAAGTTGAATGGGCTGTTTACCCGCTCAGTACGTGCCCGGATACGCCCCGCCATCGGCCAGCACGTTCTGGCCTGTCATGTAGCCCGCGTGCACGCTGCACAGAAACGCGCAGATGGCGCCGAACTCTTGCGGGTTGCCGAAGCGGCGTGCCGGGATGGTTTGGCGGCGGGCGTCCATCACCGCCTCGATGGGCTGACCGGATTTGGTCGCCGCACCTTGCATCGTCGCCTTCAGGCGGTCGGTGTCGAACGCGCCGGGCAGCAGGTTGTTGATGGTCACGCCCTGCGCGGCGAGACTGCTGCGCGAAACGCCGGCGACGAAGCCGGTGAGGCCGCTGCGCGCGCCGTTGGACAACCCGAGGATGTCGATCGGTGCCTTCACCGCGCTGCTGGTGATGTTGATGATTCGCCCAAAGCCGCGCTGCGCCATGCCGTCCACCGTGGCCTGAATCAGTTCGATGGGGGTGAGCATGTTGGCGTCCAGCGCCTTGAGCCAGATCTCGCGGCCCCAGCCGCGAAAGTCGCCGGGCGGCGGGCCGCCAGCGTTGGTGACCACGATGTCGAACGCGCTGCCTGGCCCACCCGGCGCTGACAGTGCGGCGGCGCGGCCTTCTGGCGTGGTGATGTCGGCCGCCACCGGCAACACCTGCACGCCCGGCGCGGCGTCCCGCAGACCTTGGGCGGCGGCGTGCAGCGCATCGGCCCCGCGCGCCACGATCACCAGGTTCACCCCCTCGCGGCTAAGCGCCTGCGCGCAACCCAGCCCCAACCCTTTGCTCGCGCCGCACAGCAGCGCCCATTTGCCTGCAATACCCAAATCCATCGTTGACTCCTTTTATGGAACAGCCCCGCGACCAAAGCGCGTGACCAAAAACACACCGGCCACCACCAAGACGGTGCCGGCCACGATCCAGCTGTTGAACGGCTCACCCAGCAGCACCACGCCCATGGCGATGGTGGACATGGGGCCGATCATGCCGGTCTGTGCGGCCAAGCCAGCGCCGATGCGCTCGATCGCCATCATCACCATCAGCACCGGCGCAAACGTACACAGCGTGGCGTTGAGCAACGACAGCCAGATCACCTCGGGCGCGACCACCGCCGCGCTCATGGGCCGCAGCAGCACGAACTGCAACAGCACGAAGCCGCAGGCCACGCTGGTGGCCAAGCCCACCAGGCGCAGCGAGCCCAGGCGCTTGACCATCTCGCCGCTGTAAACCAGGTAGACCGCGTAGCTCACGGCGCTGCCCAGCACCAGCAGCGCACCCAGCACCGCGTCTGGCCCCTGCATCCCGGCCTCGTGGCCGAACACCAGCAGCACACCGCCGTAACTCAGGCCCATCGCCACGGCTTGCAAGCGGCTGATGCGGCGCTTGTAAAGCACCCAGCCCAAGATCAGCACCAGCGTGGGGTTGAGGTACAAAATCAGCCGCTCCAGGCTGGCGGTGATGTACTGCAGGCCCCAAAAATCGAGGAAGCTGGCGAGGTAGTAACCGGAAAACCCCAGACCGATCACACCGAGCCAGTCGTGCCGGGTCAGCGGCGCTTTGCCCCGGCTGGCCCACCACGCCAGCGCCAGAAACAGCGGCAGCGCAAACAGCATGCGGTACATGATCAGCGTGACCGCGTCGACCCCGTATTGGTAGGCCAGCTTGACGATGATGGCCTTGCCGCTGAAGGCCACCGAGCCCAGGCTGGCGAGCAGCAAACCGCTGGCGAGGTGGGGGTTGGGCGAATTCGCGGCGGCAAAGGGCATCCGCCGATTATCGGCACGCGAACGCCCGAGCTTGGGCGCCGGGCGCACGGGACTGCAGCCGCTCAGGCCTTGGGCGCGTTCAGCAGGTCCACGTCGACCAAGCGGTAAATGCGGCCTTGGCTGTCCAGCGCCTGCACCGCACCTTCGCGCACGAAAATGCCGCAGGCCCAGCCCATCGGCGGTACCGCGTTACGCGGATTCGGTTTTGATGGAAATCACGAATTCACCGGCGGCGTGGTGGCCAGCACCTCGTCGATGGTGGTCAGGCCTTCGGCCACACGCGCAGCGCCGGCCAGCCGCAACGGCCGCATACCGTCTTTGACCGCCTGTTTGCGCAGGTCATCGAGCCGGGGCTCGCGTGTGATCTGGTCTTTCAGGTCCTGGGTCACCACCAGCAGCTCGTACAAGCCCATGCGGCCACGGAACCCGGTCATGCGGCAGTCGACGCAGCCCACCGGCCGGAAAGGCTTGTAGCTGCCGCTGATCTGCCAGGGCTTCACCAGCTCGGCCAGCGCCTCGCGCGAGTCGCCGGCCGCTGTCTCGTCTTCGCGCGCGCGGCAGGCCGGGCACAGGGTGCGCACCAGGCGCTGCGCCAGCACGCCGAGCACGGTGGCGTTGATGAGGTAAGGCGGAATGCCCAGCTCCATCAACCGCATGATGGCGCTGGGCGCGTCGTTGGTGTGCAGCGTGGTGAACACCAGGTGGCCGGTGAGCGCGGCCTGCACCGCCATCTCAGCCGTGGGCAGGTCGCGGATCTCGCCCACCATGATGATGTCGGGGTCCTGGCGCATGAGCGCGCGCAGGCCCTGGGCAAAGTCCAGGTCGAGATGCACCTGCACCTGCGTCTGGTTGAACGCGGGCTCGATCATCTCGATCGGGTCTTCCACCGTGCTCACGTTGACCTCTTCGGTGGCCAGGCGCTTGAGCGTGGCGTACAGCGTGGTGGTCTTGCCCGAGCCAGTGGGGCCGGTCACGAGCACGATGCCATGCGGCCGCTTGGTGAGCCCCTCCCAGCGCTGCGCGTCGTGCGGCGAGAAGCCCAGCGCGCTCAGGTCTTTCACGGTGGACTCTGGGTCGAAGATGCGCATCACCAGCTTTTCGCCGAAGGCGGTCGGCAGGGTGGACAGGCGCATCTCCACCTCTTCGCCCTTCGCCGTGCCGACGCCGGGCCGCAGCGTCTTGATGCGCCCGTCTTGCGGGCGCCGCCGCTCCACCACGTCCATGCGCCCGAGCAGCTTGATGCGCGCGGTCATCGCGTTCATCACGCCCGCTGGCATCTGGTAGACCGGGTGCAGCACGCCGTCGATGCGAAAGCGGATCACACCGTGCTCGCGCCGCGGCTCCAGGTGGATGTCGCTGGCGCGCTGGTCAAACGCGTACTGCCACAGCCAGTCCACCACCTGCACCACGCCTTGGTCATTGGCATCGAGCTGCTTGTTGGCACGGCCCAGCTCCACCAGCTGCTCGAAGCTGCCAAAGCCACCCGGGGCGCCACTTTTGTTGGCGGCGCGCACCGACTTGGCGAGTGCGAAAAACTCGCCGGTGTAGCGCGCGATGTCTTGCGGGCTGGCCACCACCAGGCGCACGCTTTTGCGCGTCTGGCGCTCGACCTCGGGCACCCAGTCGGTGATGAAAGGCTCGGCGGTGGCCACCACCACCTCAGCCGCGCCCACCTGCACCGGCAGCACCTTGTGGCGCTCGGCGTAGGCCGCACTCATCGCGTCGGCCACCTTGCCCACATCGACCTTGAGCGGGTCGATGCGCAGGTAGCCCAGGCCAGCACGCGCTGCCAGCCACTGGGTGAGGGCCTCGATATCGAGCACATGGCCATCGGCCGCGCGCGCCATGCTCACCACGGCCAGGCGCTGCAGCGGGTGCTGCGCGCTGTGCGCGGACGCGCAGCGGGTGATGGTGCGCTGCGCCTCATCAACGGAGATGACGCCATCGGCCTGCAGCCAGCCGACCAGGGTGCGCCAGTCCAGCGGACCCAGGAGCGGCTGGTGGGCAGCGGCGGTGGTTGCGGGCGCGGTATGTTTCATGCGGGCAGGGTTGTGGGCATTAGGCAACGGGTTTGAACAGCTTGAGCCACTTCACCGCCGGCAAACCCCAACGCGTTTGGATCGCCTCGGCGCGCGCGAGCAACTGCATGCGCGTGGGCCGCTCGGGCGTGCGCTGCGCGAGCACGATGGTGTTGCCTTCGCGGGTGGGCTTGAAGGCCCACACCGCGTCTTCACCAAACGCCGCCGCGATGCTTTGCAGCGAGCGCTCGTAGCTGGTGTCGCGGCCAAACAGGTTGACCGTCATCACGCCGTCGTCGGTCAGCACCGAGCGGCAGTCGGCGTAGAAATCAGGGCTGTCAAGCACCGGTGCGGCGGCCTCGTGGTCGTACAGATCGACCTGCAGCGTGTCCAAGCGACCCGTGTGTTCGGGGTTGCGCACCTCTTCGGCCGCATCGGCGAGCAGCACGCGAAGGCGCGGGCCATCGGCCGGCAGCTTGAACCAGCCCCGGCAGGCCACCAGCACCTGCGGGTTGATCTCCACCGCCGTGGTGTCCATGCGGCAGGCCTTGAAACAGAACTTGGTGAGCGCCGCTGAGCCCAGGCCGAGCTGCATGGCGCGGCGCTTGGGCACCGAATCGGGCTCGACAAACAGCAGCCAGGCCATCATGCGCTGCACGTAATCGAGCTCGATCACGAACGGCGCGTCTATCAGCATTGAGCCCTGAATCCACTCGGTGCCCAGGTGCAGAAAACGCACATCGCTGTCTTCGGACATCGTCACCTCGGGCAGCGTCTGCGGCCCGCTGCGTCGGCGCGCGGCGGCGTTGGCGCCAGCCTTCATGCCGAGGCACCGCGCGAGCAAATGTGGCGGGGATGGCAGCTGGAATGGCGGGATGGGGCAACAAGCAAATGGCGCATGGTCAATCGGGTATCGGTAGATCAACGATTATGAACAGCCCGCCAAACCGTGCCGACGGTCACTGTCAAGGCGGTGAACCTGTTGACCAAGATGTGCAGCACCCCGTGAGCGATGTCTTCGTCGCGAGCGGCACCGCCGCGACCCGCCAGCGACACCGCAGGCCAACGCCTTCGCGGCAGTGCCGCTCCCACCCATTCACGTCTCTGGCTGACTTTTTTGAGGCGACATCTGTGCCGCTTGAGAGAGGTGACGCAACACCTCGGCCCAGGCGGCGCACTTGCGATCGAACGCCCAGCTGGCGTTGGCTGGGCTGGTTGAAGGCAGTCGGTACACCGGCAAACCCAGCGCCAGTGTGTGTTTCGCGTGGCGAAAGCTCTCGCCGCCGTTGTGGGCGATGGCCTGCAGCGACGGGCAGCGCTGGCGCAGGCCCTCGAGATCGTTGAGCTCGGCGGCGCGGATGGCGGTGTCCAGGCTGCCCTCGCGCTCGCAGGCGGCATACACATCCCAGATACCCAGACCGTGGGCCAGCGCCGCCGCGATGCGCTCGGGGTAGCTCTCGGCCATCAGGTCTTGCGACCACAACGCGCTCAGGATTTTCCAGAACTGGTTTTGCGGGTGGCCGTAGTACTGCTGCGCGCGCAGCGAAGCCACGCCAGGGAAACTGCCGAGCACCAGCACGCGGGTGTTCGCGTCGAGCACTGGAGCAAGTCCTTCCAGACGGGTCATCCGACGCTGGGGGCCATCAGGCGGGCGACCACAGAGCCGCTAGCCTTGGCAGTGCGGCGAACGCGTTGACCCGGGTGGCGCGGGCGAGTTCGTCGGGCGCGATCCCACGCAACCCGGCCACCACGGCGCCGATGCGCGGCAACTCGGCAGGCGTGTTCACGCCCTGCGGTTGGCCCGCCGCGCGTTCAGCGGCGGTCGCGTAGAGCCATTGCGGCGGGATGTCGGGCGAATCGGTCTCCAGCACCAGGGCAGAAAGCGGTAGGGTGGCCGCGAGTTCGCGCAGGCGGCGCGCCGGCTCGAACGTCACTGCGCCACCAAAGCCGAGCTTGAAACCGAGATCAATGAAGACTTGGGCCTGCTGGGCACTGCCGTTGAACGCATGGGCGATGCCACCCCCGGTGGGCAGCTCGCGCAGGTGCTTGAGCAAAGCGTCGGCGCTGCGCCGCACATGCACGATCACCGGCATGCCGTGTTGGCGCGCGAGCTTGAGCTGCTCGCGGTAAAAAAAGCCTTGGCGTTCGCGCATCGCCGGCTCGCAGAGCGCGGGTACAAAGAAGTCCAGCCCGATTTCACCGACTGCGACCAGGCGTGGGTCGTCGCGGTGCGCGGTGAGGGCTGCATCCAGCGCAGCCAGATCGCTTGTCTGCGCCTGCGGGACGAACAGCGGGTGGATGCCCAACGCGTAGGCATCGCCCAGCTGGTGCGCCAGCAGGCGCACGGTGTCGAAGTTGGCGCGCTCCACGGCGGGGATCACGCAGAGATACACACCCAGATCGGCGGCGCGAGCCCGCGCACTCATCGCATCCGAGTGGCCGGGGCCTAACTCGGGTGCATCAAGGTGGCAATGGGTATCGATCCACATGGCGTTGTAAAGCCATTGTGCCCACGGTCGACGAGAGGGCTCGGTTGAGCATCCGCTGGCCTTGTTTCAGGTGGCGTTTTTGCGAAAAACTCAAGCGGCTCGTGCTGTTCGCTCGCGCAAAAGGAACCCACATCGCGAAGGCACGGCTCAGTCTGCGGTCAGCACGCCCTTGGTCAGCCGCAACAGGCGGTTGCAACGCGCAGCCAGCGACTCGTCGTGGGTCACCAGAATGAAGGCGGTCCCCTGTTCGCGTGCCACCTGCAGCATCAGCTCAAACACGCCATCGGCTGTGCTGCGGTCCAGGTTGCCAGTGGGCTCGTCGGCCAGCACGCAGGCGGGTTGCGTGACCAGCGCGCGCGCAATCGCCACCCGCTGGCGCTCGCCGCCCGAGAGCTCGGCGGGCCGGTGGTCCAGCCGCTCGGCCAGCCCCACGCGGCCCAGCACCTGAGCCGCTTGCGCGCCGGCCTGCTCGCGCGGCAGGCGGCGGATCCACAGCGGCATGGCCACGTTGTCGCGCGCGGTGAACTCGGGCAGCAGGTGGTGGAACTGGTAAACGAAACCCAGGTGTTTGTTGCGCAGTACGCCCTGCTGCGCGGCACTCAGGCCAGCCAGCCGCTCGCCTTTGAGCGTGACATAGCCGCTGCTGGGCGCATCGAGCCCGCCCAGCAGGTGCAGCAGCGTGCTTTTGCCCGAACCGGATGCGCCCACGATGGCCACCGTTTCGCCAGCACGCACCGTCAGGTCAACGCCTTGCAGCACGGTCACATCGAGCCGGCCTTCGGTGAAGCGCTTGGTCAGGCCAGTGGCCTGAAGAACAACATCGGTCATAGAGATTTCGCAGCCGCGCAGCGGCGGAGCGTTGGGATAGCGATTTCCCGCCGGGCCGCCCCAAGGGAAATCAGCCCCCTCTGGGGGCAGCGACCCGCGCAGCGGCGGAGCGTGGGGGC
>Ga0335395_10001826_pt1 | contig 13276 bp, 16 predicted proteins | sample MAT02_FD_205744 | JGI IMG/M metagenome (GOLD analysis project Ga0335395, IMG submission 205744) | Freshwater microbial communities from Lake Fryxell liftoff mats and glacier meltwater in Antarctica - MAT-02 (spades assembly) (version 2) ...
TACCAAGCGCCCCGTGCGCCAAAACAAAAAATTGCATAGTGCCTCATTAATTGTGTTAACTTTCACAAATTTTATTATACGGCATTTTGGAGGGGATGATAATGGGTGATGGTGTGGCATGGTTTATCAAAATGATACTATAATCATCAGTTACGGACGTGATATATCACGTCCCTACGACCACCAACACCGTAGGGACGGCATATATGCCGTCCAAAATCACCCCAAAAGTGCTTTTTTATAAATGCCAACACAACCTAGCAAAGCGTATGTCGTCCACACATCTGTTTGTTATTTCTTAGATTCAAAAATTTTTGTGGCTGACATTACGAGGCGTACCGCCTCTAGTACAGCCATTACACCACTAAAATAGGCAGAATTGTACTGGACGATTAGCGCGAAGCGTATATATCGTCCATAGATAGTTTAATCCGTTATAAACACACATCCCCCTATGATGCGTGGGGGATGTGTATCAAACACGTTTTGCTAATGGATAATTATCAGGGGGTGAAAAAGCCTATCGCGCCGTTTTGACCATAGGCGCAGGGTCCCCAGACAAAACTATAGACCTTGCCACCAATAACGGGGTCTGGCACAAACATCTGAATCAGATAGCGCCCGTTGTTCAGACGATAGAGGACAATATCCCCCGCATTATTTTCTTCAATAATAACAGGGTTGCCTGTTGGCATACCAACAGAATCAATTTCGGCTTCGGTGGTGATAAATTCGAGTTCACCAACATTGCCAACACTGCGATAGATGAAGAAGGTATTGCCGGATGCAGAACAATACACGCGTAGGGGTGCGCCTGTTTCGGTGTTTTCTGATGTAACAGGTGCTGGCAATGTGCCATCTTCTGTCACAATGCAGGTCACTGTGGCATAACTAACAGGCTTGGTACCACCGAGTGCTTTGGCAAATGCCCCAAGTTTGGTGATAACTTCGCCATAGTGAAAGCCAATTTGTGCAGTAAATGTGCCAATTGCCGATGTATCGCAAGTAATGATGGCGGTGAATGGGGTCATGTCATCAACCACAACCGCCCCAACATCACCACCGGTTTTGGCAAATTTAGCGGCATCTGCCCCAAAGATACCCTCAAAGGTCACTTCAAATGCTGGTGCGGGGTCTGGAGAGGTACAAGGGGGAGTCCCACAGATGAGTGTGCTGAGTGCTTGCACATCAAATGTCACCACAGATCCAACTGCACCGCCGTCGGTGGCGGGGGTCGCTGTGGCGATAATTGTCCAATAATCGGGTGCAATAGGCCCATTGGTTTTTACTTCGGCAGAAGCGGGTAATGCTACAACCAAAAGCGCCATCAACGAGAGGATGAGTAAACTAAATTTACGAAACATATATGCTCCTAGATAGATGAAATAATGAGATGATGTATAACAATTTATTATACACCACTCTCTCAATATAACAGGTAATTGTATTTTGAAGCAGGTCGTTTGGGGAAAATTGATGAGCTATTGATAAGATTTGCCCCTGGCGAGAATCGAACCCACGCACAAGCCTTAGGAGTGCTCTGCTCTATCCACTGAGCTACAGGGGCATATCTTCTTTTAGCATAGCAAATTTGCGAGGATTTTTCAATTTTCAAAATTGAGAATTGCCTCTCGCACTATACAACTTATCCAACTGGGCAGATAATCCACTTTATATCATGATGCACAGATTGGACACGTTATGACTACGCACAGTGACATCCCCCACAAAAAACCGTTTCGGTTAACGCGCAATGTGTGGGTGACGACTATCACCAGTTTTTTGACCGATGTTTCAAGTGAGATGATTAATAACTTGCTCCCGCTGTTTTTAGCCAATGTGTTGGGCGTTTCGACGGCAGTCATTGGGCTAATTGAAGGCATCGCAGAGATGACCTCTAGTTTCCTAAAGGCATTTTCTGGATGGTTGTCAGATAAAATTGGTAATCGCAAATGGTTGGCGGTGGCGGGCTATGCCATATCTGCTTGTGCTAAACCCTTCTTTTATTTTGTAACCACTTGGGGCGGTGTCTTGGCAATTCGTTTTGCAGACCGCACAGGCAAGGGTATCCGCAATTCGCCCCGTGATGCACTAATTGCCGATAGCACCGATGAACAGCATCGTGGCATCGCCTTTGGGGTGCATCGTGCGGGTGATACCGCAGGGGCAGTCTTGGGAATCGGCATTGCCTTGTTGGTTGTTTTGGCGACACAAGCAGGGTCGCTCACACTTAGCAGAGATACCTTTCAGATATTGGTACTCATCGGCATTATCCCCGCATTCCTAGCTGTAATAGCTTTGGCAACACTGGCAAAAGAAGCGCCACGTAAAAAAACTTCTATCCAGCCGATGCGCCTCAATTGGGGGGCGCTTAGCCCCGATTTCAAATTCTTTTTGCTGATTGTTGGCATCTTCACATTGGGTAATTCATCAGATGCGTTCATCATCCTCCGCGCACAAGAACGCGGGTTGACTATTGCCGATATTTTGGGCATGTTGCTGATGTTTAACCTAATTTATGCCGTCTTTTCTAGCCCATTAGGGGCGCTATCCGACAAAATTGGGCGCAAACGCATTTTGATTGGTGGCTGGTTGGTCTATGGGGTGCTGTATTTATGCTTTGCGCTCGCCACTGATGGAATGCAAATTTGGTTGATATACGCCCTCTACGGGTTATATTATGCCGCTGCAGAAGGCACAGCTAAGGCGATGATAGCCGACCTCATCCCCTCTGAGCAACGAGGTACGGCATATGGATATTATAATGCGCTGGTAGGGTTTATGGCGTTTCCCGCGAGTTTGTTGGCGGGGGTGTTGTGGCAAGGGGTGGGGTCTTGGACCGGTTTTGGCGCATCTGCCCCATTTTTGTTTGGGGCAATGTTGGCGCTCATCGCCGCTGGATTATTAATCGTTTTTGGGCGCAAGCGAGGTGTTGCAGTGGCAGATTAACTATCTGCCATCACAAAGTATTTATCGCAACAAAAAGCGCAGGGCATCTGGCAAGCGCCTCGCCCATGCCGATTCGCTATGTGACCCGCCTTCATCTAACACAAATTTGAGTGTTTCGTTTTCACGATAACCATTATTCACCAGCGTTTGGGTGAGGGTTTGCACCGATTCCACAAACATTTCGGCATACGTGTTTTTTGACCAGCGTGGTTTTTTCTGGCTACCTTCTGCCGTGCCGACATCCAAATACATGCGACCACCGTTATAGTGCCGTCTGGCGGCGTAGTCGAGCATTTTCTTGCCACCAAACCAATAGGCAGGGCTGAGGGCGGCGCATAACCCAAAAATATGCGGATATGCCAAATACCCAAATAACGCCATCCCGCCACCCATAGATGATCCACCCAAACCGGTATGCGCCCTATCTGGACGGGTACGAAATTCGCGGTCAATCATCGGCTTAATTATCTGTGCGATAAATTCGATGGTCTTATCGCCACGCCCATGCCCAATGTGCGATTCTTCAAACGGATTATATTCCAAATGCCGTTGGTCGTTATTGGGTATACCAACGATAATCGCCTCTAACCCTTCTTGGGAGAGATTAATCATGGTGGAATCTATGTACCATTCGCCCGCATAGCTGGTATGTGAGTCGAATAGGTTTTGTCCGTCAAAAAAATAAAAGACGGGGTAACGCTTGCGATGTTGATAGGGGTAGCTAGGTGGCAACCATACCAAAATATCGCGCTTATTATCGAGTTGTGGGCTATAAACACCTTGCGCCACACGGAGCGCACCTTCCACTGTATTGTGTGGGTGCAGGGTGTGATAGTCTTGCCAAGTGATATCCTGAGTCATTCTCTTTTTTCCTATATAGGACACGATGTATTGCGCCCAGGCATATTAAAATTGGGGCAACATGCCGTCAAATATGATATTCAGATGCTTCATCTTATCATTATTATACGTGACCACTATAAGACCAGTTGCAGAAATGGGCTTATAGGATGATTAGGAAAACTCAAAAATACGCTGAATTTGTGGTTGCCGATATTCTGCCATGCCATTGAGGACACGCAGATTAGGGCGCATGAGGGCTTCGCCTCCGCCGTGTGTATGACCACAAAGGACTGTGAAATGGGTCGTGGGATAGGTATGTGCCATTTCGAGCAACACATCACCCACCGCCTTGCACGAAAAATGGGGCAAAAAAGGGTTGTCTGGGGTGTATTGCTTGCCTTTGTGATAGCACACTTCCATGAATGGCGGTGGATGCAACAGCACAAACACCTGTGAATAGCGTGTGGCGGCATCTGGTAATACGCCACGCAGATGATTGGCGCTATCATCGGCTAGGGCTTGCAACCGTATCAATAAATCTTCTTTGGACTTGTGGTTGAGTTCTTTGATGAGGTGATAGTCGTTGAGCATAATATTCGACCCCATAAAATCGCCATAGCGTCCATCGCTCCAACCATCATGCCCAACCAACCCAACCGATTGTGTCATTTCCACGACTTGGGTCGCAGGCAACCACACCATACCGCTTCCTCGATGGGTGATTTTGGTCATGACATCACGTACTTGTGGGATGCTCCCATGATAATAATCATGATTGCCCAACACAAAATAAATCGGCTTCATCACCGCTTTGAGCATGGCATTGAGATAGGCATGAACATTACTGGCTTGACCAATATCGCCCGTAATCCACAGGGCATCGAGGCGGGCAGTGGCGAGGGTGGTGAGAAACGTTTCGAGTTGCAACCGATTGAGAAATTCCAGATGGATGTCGGTGAGCCATGCGATGCGAGGCATGATTAAAGCGTCTCCCCGCCGTTGACCGTGAGCATTGTCCCTGTGATAAAACTTTCTCCTGCCAAATACACCACCGCCCGCGCCACATCACCTTCATTGCCTGTGCGCCCAAGTGGAAGATTTGCGCCAATTTTGTGCCAATAGTCATCGGTCATATCAGGTGATTTCATAACGGGACCGGGCAATATCGCGTTGACACGGATATTATCACTTCCCAAACTGAGGGCGCTCACTTGGGTGAGCATCCATAGCCCCGCTTTGCTGATATTATGGTCTACACGTTCTGCCCAAGGGTGTAATGCCCCATAATCGCAAATATTGATGATAACCCCCCCTGTGGGGATATTGCGCTTGAGCAGGGGAACGGCGGCTTGTGTGCATAAAAAGGGCGTGGTCAAATTAACATCCAGCGAGGCTTGCCAGTCTGCCAATGACACTTCTAACAACCGATTTTTATGAAAGACCGAGGCGCTATTGACCAAAATATCCAGTTTGCCAAAATGCTCATCTATAGCAGAAAAAACATCGCCAACGCCTTGTGGATTGCTCAGATTGGCTTGAATACTAATTGCATCTACCCCATGTGATTTAATTTCGTGCAGAGTATCGCGCACGGTGCTAGTGTCTGCGCTGTTATAATGCACGGCAATGTTCACACCCGCTTTGGCGAGGGCGACTGCGATGGCTCTGCCCACACGATGGGCGCTCCCTGTCACAAGGGCAACTTGGTTGGTGAGGTCTATCCGCATAACACTGTCTCCTGTAAATTTCTCCCTATGATACCTAACGAATGCGCCCTACGCCAAATATATGCCCCGATACACGGTCATAGATGACCACACTGGCAAAACTGCTAATGCTGACTTCACGCGGAATATCATAATTTTGGTTGCCAGAGTTTGACCGCAACGCGCCCAAGTCGAGGTAGGTATTGCCCAATTCTTCGATATTGAGCGGGTCAATGGTGGTCGCCAAATATACCCGCAAATCGGGACCATTGACCACACTAAAATTTTCTAGGCGCAAAAATTTGCGTTCATCGGGATAACGATAAACGGTAATATCGCCCAACGCTTCATAAAGTGATTGATAGGGGGGTAGCTCACGCTCAAATTCATCTTGTGGCAATACCACAGGCGCAAATATCCCGCTTGCAACATCTACCGCATTGGAGATATTGGGCAACGCTTCAATAAGCCGTTCTGGTGCGGTTAGACGGGCAGAGACCAATGCCTCTGCGATACGACTATTGTTTTGACGCAATACCAGATAAATCGTCTGTGCATCGCTGGGAAGCCCATCGAATAGAGGGCGCAGTTCGGGGTCTAATTCTGGAAAAATATCTTCTGCTGTTTCGATAACAGGGCGTGGTCGCCACGATGGATAGGTAAATGTGGCGACAATGAGCAAAAATCCGATAAAAATAGCGATAGCACGTAAATTCCACATAGATGAAAGCCTCTTCTCTAATGAAAGTCAAGATATAATAGATAAGTTGGCATTGAGGAGCATTTGTGTTGCGCCCCTACATAAAATGCCTGTTAACGTGTACACTACACTATGGATTTTAACACATAGGATGTTCCTTTGATGATGGATAAAAAAGAATCCCCGTTGCGCGGACTATCTGCCAACGATGTACGCCAGCGTATGGCTCATGGGGAATCGAACTATTTTAAGGCGCGTGTCGGACGTACTTACATACAAATTTTACGTGATAACTTGTTTAATGTGTTCAATATGCTTTTATTTGTCTTATTGCTGATTGTTCTCATCTCTCAAGATTATTTTACCGTATTATTTGCAGGCTTTAGTGTCGTCACCAACTCGCTTATCGGCACCATTCAAGAAATTCTTGCCAAGCGCCAACTCAACAAGCTCGCCAGCCTCGCCCCACAACAAGCCGATGTCTGGCGCGATGGTGTGCGCCAGACAATTCTCAATCAGGATGTGGTCAAAGACGACCTCATCTTCATTGTCCCTGGCGATAGGGTGGTGGTGGATGGTTTTATCGTTGAAGCCGATAGTCTCGAAATTGACGAATCGCAACTCACAGGCGAATCGGATGCGGTATACAAAGCCCCCAATGACCCTGTGACCTCTGGCTCGTTTTGTATTGCCGGGTCTGGCATCATGCAGGCCACCCGTGTGGGGTCACATAGCACCGCCAACAAACTCACGGCGGTTGCAAAGACCTATAAAGTTACCCTCACACCGACCCAACGCTATATTGCTGTTATTGTGCGCTTTACGCTCCTCGTGTTATTTGTGCTGGGACCAATGGTGTTCATGTCTGGCATCATGACCAATATCCCGTTTTTGAACACCGTGCGGAATATGGTCGTCTTTACCACCAGCCTCGTCCCACAAGGACTTATCCTCACGGCAATTTTGGCATTGAGCATCGGCGCGATTAAAATCAGCCGACGCCGTACCCTCATCCAACGGATTAACGCGGTGGAATCTATTGCCAATGTGACGGTGCTGTGTTTCGATAAAACTGGTACCCTCACCCAAAATAAGCTGTTCGTCAACGAAATTATTCCCATCAGTAGCCAATTTCTGGATGATATTACTAATGACCTGCGAATTTATGTCGGCAATTTATCGCACCAGAACACCACTGCCACCGCCATCGCGCAACATCTGGATATTCATTCAGAAGACACTTTTCCGCCAAAAGAGCAAGAAATCCCCTTTACATCGGGGCGCAAATGGGGCGCGATGATTTTCCGTGAGGCGATTTTTGTGCTAGGTGCGCCAGAACGGGTCCTCACCGCCGAAAATCCCGCCAATGCCAAAGTTGCAGAACTCTCTGCGGCTGGGTTGCGCGTATTGGCATTTGCCCGTGCCGAATTGCCCCCCTTGCCCGACCATCCACTGGATACAGAGACCATTCAGCCGGTGGCGCTCATCGTCATTCACGACGAAATCCGCCCCAATATTCAAGAGACACTCGCCTCATTTATCAGCCAAAATGTCCGCCCGAAGGTCATTTCTGGGGATAATGTGCAGACGGTAAAAGCGGTGGCAGGTTTGGCAGGGATGAATATATCACTCGCCTATACAGGTGTTGAACTCAATGCGATGGATGACCTTGCTTTTGCCATCGCGGTCAAAGAATCGGATGTGTTTGCGCGGATTGAACCCGATACCAAACGACGTATCATCCAAAGCCTGCGGGAGCAGGGCGAATATGTGGCGATGGTGGGCGATGGTATGAATGATGTCCCCGCGCTAAAAGCCGCCGATGTCGCCATCGTCATGAACGATGGGGCGCAGATTAGCAAGGATGTGGCGGATATTGTTCTGCTAGATAACGAGATGTCCACCTTGCCATTGGCTTTCAAAGAAGGCACAGAAATCACGCAAACGCTATATGGCACGGCAAAATTATTCCTCGCCAAAAATTTTTATAACACCCTGCTATTTGTATTTGTGCTGATGATGTCGTTGCCATTCCCCGTGACCGCCATTCAGATTAGCTGGTCTGGATTTGGTCCCATCAATATTCCGGGTGGTCTGATGGCATTGGGGTTATTGCGACCCCAAAAAATCACCAGTTTTCGGCGTGATGTGCTAGATTATGTCATCATCAGTGGCTTTTTTGGCGCACTCGGCATGGCACTCATGTTTTTGGTGGCGTATTGGTCGCGTGGGGTGATTCAGGCGCAATATGCCATGACACTCTTTATGACACTCTATAGCCTCAATATTTCGCTCAATGTGTGTGGCATAGATATTTGGAATCCTAGCACCTATCGGCTCTATCCACTGGCGACACTCATCATTCTGGTGCTGACATTTGGCACGATGATCGTCGCCATGGTCATCCCGCAGGTGTTCCAGTTTTATCTGCCCACAGGCGAATTATTATTGTTGGTCATGAGCCTCTTTTTGTTGGCGACCATCCTCACCAGACGTACCATGCGTCACCGCTTGTTATTGCACCAAATTTATTCGCTGGCAAATGCCGATGGCGAGTCGCCCCACCTGCGCCTATAAGAAAAAGTCGCGTAGGGTATTGCGGATGTCATCCAGCAGAATATCCCATATCGCATCTTCCTCACGGGTAATGGTGAGCATATTATCTACCAGTGTGAGCGATTTTATCCCCGCCACACCAAAACATAATGCCTGTGCAATCGGTGAGCCTTCTTCACCTGCCTCTGCGGTAGGGTAATATTCACCGTCTGGGTTATGGGTGAGGATTTGGTTGGTGATGATGAGCATGGCATTGGGGTCATCGGTGGGTTCAATTTCAAATTTGACATATTCAGACATAATTTTTTCCTCCATCGTATTGATGATATAATGCTAGAAAGGAAATAGTTAGGTGAAAATTCCCGGTTTGAGATGATAATGGAGGCGCATATGATACCCCCCCTCGAAAAACAATTGATAGAGACTATTCACCAATTGGATACTGACAGTCAGCAAAAGGTTTTAGATTTTGCCCGTGACCTCATGACCCCGCGTGGCGTAGATGGGAAAACTCTACTGGAATTTGCAGGTAAAATTTCATCCGATGACCTCGATAAGATGGAACAAGCAATTGCCGATTTAGAGAAGATTAATCCCAATGATTGGTAAATTGCTCGATACCAATGCTGTTATTGCCCTTCAACGAAGCGGCAAGGCATTTTTAGAGTTTTTAAGCCAAAATCCGAATATACTCATCCCTGCGATTGTTATCGGTGAATTATATTTTGGGGCATTTAATTCTGGCAAACTAGAGTTTAATATTGCCGTTATAGACGCATTTGTTACAAAAAATACAATTCTTCATGCAGATGAGATCACAGGTAAGTCTTATGCGAAAATTCGATATTCTCTCAAGCAGAAAGGGCATCCCATACCCGAAAATGATTTATGGATTGCCGCTACTGCTATGCAATATAATCTTGTTTTTAGTGACACGCGATAAACACTTTAATGTAGTGGATGGACTACAAATCGAGACATGGTAAGCGAGAATATACACAAAGGCGCTCGGTAGATAATGAGCGCCTTCTGTTATATCATGCTTTTGCCCTGTGTGGGATGGTTTTACGGCTCAACCACCGCCCACACGCGCAAGGTGTCGCTAGAAGTAATCAGGAAACGATTATCGGGTGAAAATTGGGCATCATACGCATTTGCACCAAATGTTGGTAGTGTGACAATATGTTCACCCGTTAACCCGTTATGGATATTCATAGTACGGTTAAAGTTAACACTTCCACCCCCAATATAGGAATCATATTGGTCTGTCCCGATAAAATGGAGTAAGAGTTTCCCAAATTAGGATAAAATAAAAGTGATGAAAAAGGGAGATGAATCATGCCCTTTGACCCAATAACTGGGCATATCCTCATCTGTCATATCATAAATCTATGTGCCACCTGTGGCGGTAATAGCCAAGTGAGTGCCATCGGGCGACCATGAAAAATTACGCGGTTCACCTTGAGATAATACCTGTATCATCTCAAGCTGTTGGGCATTTTCGGGGGTGATAGGTGGGTAGGATGGTTCATCATCTTGTGCAAAAGATATATTCAAGCACAGTACCAGAATGATGCTACTGACCAACAAGCGATAGACTGTTTTCATGGGTGGTTGCTCCCTAAAATAGAATGATATGTTTAGTATAGCAAAATAGTTTTGGCATAGCCGTAAGTCTGCTATAATCGTAGGCAATGCACCGATTATACACTCAGGCAGGGATGCGACCTATGTTGACGGCTAAAAGTTTGCTCTTAGACAAAGAAGTATTGATTGGCGAATATAATATTGAAGTTGCCCGATGGTCAGATAATCGGTGGAACTCGACCGTTCCGCCACTGTATGCCGTTCTCACCGACATGCGCCTAATTTTGCAACCACAAGCCCTTAAAAAGCGTGAGCCAGCCATCATCCCCACGCATTATATTATTCATATTAAACCATTCACCACGACAAACCGTCATGGGGTGATATTATCGCTAAAAAATGACCAAAAGATTGCCATTTTTATTCAAACGCATCAACATGAAGAAATCATGCGAAATTTGCGCTCCGTGGCGATAAGTGCCATGCGTAGCGAAAAGCGGTTTAATGCGTCGTTTGATGTAAGCGCGGTGGAGAAGATGATAGACCATATCAAGCAGATATAGAGGTCTCTCTATAAGGAGAGAGACCTCTATATTGCTAGATTTTTATTTTATGAGGTGTTTTGTCAGATGCTTGCCAGATAGCTTTCCATATGAGATATGCTATGACACCGTAAATCCAATAAACCACTATGATAATTGACCAAATGGTTTTTGCGGATTCGCCAATTTTATTATTTTGCCTCACCATTCTAACAAATATAATCGTTGTTGAGAGCCACAGTGACGCTATGACAACTCCTAATATAATTGTAGGAAAAAGATTCTCATTCATTAGAAACACCGCCTTCTAGACGTATTTATTGTCGAGCGCACTCCAGCACCAAATTGATAAAATAGAACTCAATCTATTGGTGAATATAGACCATATTAAGCAGAGATAAACAAGAGGTCACTCATGACAGAGTGACCTCTTGTTTGTTTATGCGGTGGCTAATGTGGCTTTTTTTTCTAAGGTATAATCCACTACTGCCTTACCTAGCCCAAACAGAACATATAAACTTGCTCCGTTATACCAAGATATCAAAATGATGATGCACCAGAATGTTTTTGTTTGTCGGCTAATTTTGTTATTCCGAATCACCAACATTAAAAACAGCGCATTAGATATAACCCATACTAAAATGTACGGCATTAAAAAATTTAGACTTGGTGGCATTAGAAGCACCCCCATCCTGAGCTACTGATACTTACGCCTATACCAACACTAATTTGTCTAACCCCAATCCACCCTATTACATAATAAGTACCTATTTCACCTAATGCATTTGTATTCACAGATGCGTTACTATTCGTCCTTGTACCCCATCCTGGGTTGGGTGTGGGTCCGGTAAATGACAGCCATTTGAATAAAGCCCCTGCCCAGGTACCAGCGGTATCTCCCCATTGTAATGTAACTGGCGCACTATTGCTATTTGTGTGAAAAATAACACCAGCACGTTGAACCAGTTCAGCCATTATTCCTCCATTACTGTCTGCATATATGCCTCTTGTACATTGTAAAGTAAGGTGACGATTGACACTCTGATTAAATGGTTTGGTTGTAAAAATTTTGGAAAAAGATGATTCTTCCAAAATTTCAGCAGATACAACCACATAACAGGGCGCGTTTTTAACTGTTTCATCACAATCAGCTAACCGATAAACTACATCTTGATTGGGTGTTGCCATCACGCGATTGGTTGCACGCATATCTGAAACCACGATTGCAGAACGCATTTGTTCAGTGGTCAAGGCTTCTGTGTCGGGCGGGGTTGGCGTTGGTCTTTCTTGTGCGCTAATTGGCAGTATGAAGAAAATTAATAGTAACGCAAAAATAGACCGAGATAGAAATTTATGAAACATGATTTACATCCTTTTTGTTATGTGAGCGAAAAATCTCTGTGTTAAAACTATTTTACTTATATAAAATTACCCCTGTCAAGATTGTGCTTTTACTTCTTTCATTTTTGTAACTTTACAATTATAAAAGAAATATTTCTATCATGTGGGTTCTATGGGGCGCTTCTTAAAGCTGGTATCCCAAATTTGGGCGCTGATACCCCATGCCGCATAGACTACTGCACCCTGAAACCAAAAAACTACCACCACAATTGACCAAAATGCCTTAGCGGAATCTGTGATTTGCTTGTTGCGCCTTACCATCAGCACAAAGAACAGGCTTGTTGATAGCCATAGCAAAATAAAAGGCATGAGTGCATAAATATTTAGGGGCATTAGCAAGATTCCCACTCAGAAGATTGATAATTTACATAATAATAGCTTACCCCAAACGATTCTCCTCAATACCCCCAATCATTGGGCATAAGCATAGTTTTTGGAAAAAATTTCACAAATGATGATAATTTGATGAATATATTTCTCTACATAACACATTTTTTACATTTTGTGATTAAGATTGTCAAGATTTTAAGGACTAGGCTATTCATAAGGAGTTTATAACTGATGAAATTGAATCCTATTATCGCCATTATTGGCGCGTTGATATTGATTGGTGTGGGTGTTGGTGGCGGATTTATCCTCTCCAATGCGCTATTTGCGGGGAGTGGGGAATCTGATGGTGTGGTGACTGCGCCGACCCTCGACCCTAGCATCGCCCCCACCATCTCTTATAGCCAATTGCAGACAGAAAATGAACGTCTGCTGGCGCAAGTGTCGGCATTAAGTACCCAAGTGGCGGTTACACCACAGGCACAAACCCGTAACTTAGAAGAAGATGTGGTGGAAACGGTTGATGAAGAAAAAACCGAAGCCCCTATTGCCCCCGAAGTGGCGGTTGCGGCATCGGAACGGTTGTTATTCCGCATTAGCCAAGACGATTCACAAGCCATTTTTAATATCTACGAAGAATTGAACGGCTCACCCTTCACCGTTGT
>Ga0335395_10001827_pt1 | contig 13268 bp, 11 predicted proteins | sample MAT02_FD_205744 | JGI IMG/M metagenome (GOLD analysis project Ga0335395, IMG submission 205744) | Freshwater microbial communities from Lake Fryxell liftoff mats and glacier meltwater in Antarctica - MAT-02 (spades assembly) (version 2) ...
GTCATGGCCGTCATGGCCGTCATGGCCGTCATGGCCGTCATGGGCACAGGCGCCGCAGTGGCAGGTGAAGGGGGCCGCCATGTCCCATTCGGAGGTGAGGTAGTTGAAGCTGAGCTCCTCGCCCGGGGCGATCGCTCGGCGGCTGACCAGCTCGAGGCGGGTGAAGTCGAGGGCGCAGTTGGGGTCGCAACTGTGGTTGAGATAGTCGTCGATCTCGCCGGTGCCGGCCTGGTGGCGGCGGGCGTCGAGCTGGATCGTGTGACGTCCGGCGCGCTCGACGAACACGTGCGCGAGCGCCATCAAGACGCTGCCGACGGGGATCACCTCGCGGGCGAGCACGCCGAAGTCGGCGGACAACATGCAGCGCTGGCGCAGCTCGATCTTCGGGGTCGCCCAGGTGCGGGCGCGGAGCAGCGGAGAGATGACGGCGTCCATATGCGGCGGTCCTGTTCTTGGCGGGTGCTAGACCAAAGTCTGTGGGATCGTACCGCGCAGCTCCGAGACGGTGGTGAACTGGCTGCGCAGCCGTGGGTCGCTCTGGATGAGTTCCATGAATTGGCGGCGCTGCAAGGTCAGGAAGATGCATGGCGTCAGTGTGCGGATCGTCGCGTTGCGCGGCGCGTCCTTGAGCAACGCCACCTCTCCGAAGTGATCGCCATCTTGCAGCGTGGCCACCTGCACGTCGGTACCATCGGGTTGACGCTTGAGCACGGCGACCTTGCCACGAGCGATGATGTAGAACTTGTCGACGGTGGTATCGCCCTCGCGAATGACCTTGCGATCCTCCGATACCCGCTCACTCAGGAACATCTTTGCCAGCTTCTCGAGCATCGAGTCCTCGAGCTTGGAGAGCACCGGCACGACCCGCAGGCGCTCGGGCTCGATGCCTGCGCGGGCCCCGTCCTCGCTGATGACGAGGCCTTGCTGCTTGTCCCACAGGCGCTTGTACATGCCACCTTGCGCGAGCAGCTCGCTGCTGGTCCCCTGTTCGACCAGCCGCCCGCGCTCGAACACGAGGATCTTGTCGGCGTGTACGGTGGAGGCGAGGCGGTGGGTGACGGAGATGACGGTGCGCTGGCGACCGAGGCGCTCGAGGGTGCTGTTGACGGCGGCCTCGGTGGTCGGGTCGAGGGCCGAGGTGGCCTCGTCGAGCAGCAGGATCGCCGGGTCACGCACGATCGCGCGGGCGATCGCCACGCGCTGGCGCTGACCACCCGACAGTCGCCCGCCGCGCTCGCCGACGATCGTGTTGTAGCCGTCCGGCAGCGAGACGACGAGGTCGTGGATCTCGGCGGCCCTGGCGGCGGCCTCGACCTGCTCGTCGCTGGCCTCCGGGCGGCCATAACGGATGTTCTCGCGGATCGTGGTGTTGAACAGGAAGCTCTCCTGAAACACGACGCCCATCTGCCCGCGGAGCGAGGTGAGGGTGCCCGAGCGTAGGTCGCGGCCGTCGAGGGTGACCTGGCCAGAGTCGGGGTCGTAGAAGCGGGCGATGAGGCCGAGCGCGGTGCTCTTGCCGGAACCACTGCCGCCGACGATCGCCACCTGCGCGCCGCTGGGGATGGTGAAGCTGACGCGGTCGAGGTTCTTGTGCTCGCCGGTATAGGAGAAGCTCACCGCGTCGAACACGAGCGAGTCCTTCAAGGGCGGCATCGCGGCGGTGCCAGGGGCGTCGGCGACCTGCGGCTGGGTATCGAGCAGCTCCTGGATCCGCTGCACGCCGCCCGCGGCGAGCAGCAGCGGCGGCATGACGCGGGTCAGCGAGGTGACGTAGGCGCTGAGGTAGCTGATGAGCACATTGAAGGCGATCAGCGAGCCGAGCGAGAGCTCGCCCCTGAAGCACTTGACGGCGCCGAAGCCGAACACGGCGATCTGCAGCAGGAGGAAGCTGAGGTTCGGGGTGCGCTCGACCAGGTAGGCGAGCACGTTGAAGCGCAGGCTGATCTTGTAGAAGCCCTTGAGCTGGGAGCGGAAGGCGCCGAGCTGCAGCGGGGCGAGGCCGAAGGCGCGGATGACCGGCTGGGCGCTGACATTCTCCTGGACGGTGCTGGCGATCTTGGCCTCCTCGTGGCGTACGAGGTAGCTGTCACGCTCGGCGCGCGGGCCCAGGAAGCGCGGGCCGAGCATCGCCAGCGGGAGGCCGAGCACGGTGACGAGCGCGAGCTGCCAGGAGAAGATGAACAGCAGGGTGGAGATCGTCAGCAGGCCGAGGGTGCCGAGGATCGTCTCCGGGATCGCGAGGATCACCGCGTTTTGCACGGCGGCGAGGTCGGTCGAGAAGCGCGACATGACGTCGCCGATCTGGACCTTCGAGTAGAACCCGGCGGAGAGCTTTTGCAGGTGATCGAACATGCGCTGGCGCAGGTCGTTCATCACGCTGGTGCCGACCCGCGCGTAGAGATAGTCGCGGCCGATCGCCGCGATCGCGGCGATCAGGGCCGCGGCGAACAGGCCGATCAGGACGTTCCACAGCAGCGCCTCGTCCTTCTTGGCGATCGCCTCGTCGACGACGTACTGAAAGCTCATGCCGAACAGCACGGCCCACGCGAGGTCGATCAGCAGGCCAAACAGCAGCAGCCACACCTCGGTCCGGTACGGCCGGAGATACTCGAGGATGACTCGGAGGGCGCTGAGCATGAGCAGTTCGAGCAGTTCGAGCAGTTCGAGCGGGTCGGGGGCTTCGCGCGGTTTCGCAAGCGGCCGGCCCGGAGGGCGCACGCCAGGCCCGATGGTGACACAAGCCGTGGACGCCCGGGGAGCCGCGGTGACCCGAGCGGCTTGCGGCGCTCGGGCCCGCGGCGGCCTGCGGCGCAGGTCAGGACAGGGCGCGCGACAGGGCGGCGAGCCGGCGCAGCCGCGTCTGACGGCGCGGGTCGTCCTGCGCCTCGGGGTCGAGGGCGGCGCTCGGGACCACGAACACGTCCGAGGTGATCGCGCCGACCTCGGGGTGCTGCTCGGCGATGCAGCCGACCTGCATCGCCCCGACGGCGGCCAGCAGCGGGCGCGAGGCGAGGTTTCGCGTCGGGGTCGCGACGACGGTGGTGATGACGACGGCGCAGCCCTCGGCGAACAGGGCCGCGACGGCGTGATAGGCCAGCAGCACGCCGCACAACCTGTACTTTGGGCCAGGTAGCAGGGCGAGCTGGTCGAGGTAGGCGAGCGGCAGTTGCTCGAGCGCGGGGAGCAGCGCGGCGCGCTCGCCGAGGTCGATCTGTCCGCGTCGCTGCCACAGCTCGGAGGCGCGAAGCTCGGCGTCGGCGAGCGCGGCGGTGAAGCCGACGACGAGGCCGTGGTCAGTCAACACGTGGGTGCGCCCGCTGGCGATCAGGCGGGCGTACTGGTCCGGTGAGGTGCCGAGCAAGAAGCCGCCCCGGGGGGCTGGGCCGGCGGCGTCGGGGCGCAGGCGCAGGCGCTGCTTCACGGCGAGGATCGCCGCGAGGTCGTCGGGGCGCGCCGGTCTCAGGCGCAGACCTGCGCTCATGGACATGTCCTGAAGGACATGTGCGTTCACGAGGGCTCCCGCTCGACGAAGACGGGCCCGCGGAATTGGGCGAGCACGGCGCCGGCGAGGGTGCCGGAGGCATCGCCCGAAGAGTGTCGCGGCAGCAGGTACCAGGGGATCCGCGGGTCGGCGTGGTGGGCGCAGTGCTCGTTGAAGTTGAGCAGCAGCCACGAGAGCAGCCGGTTGGGTCGCAATGAACGGACGTTGTGCCGGGTGTCTGGGCCGATCGGGGTGCGGTAGTGATAGATGTAGAGCAGCAGCGACCACACCCACGCGAATGCCAGCAGCGGCAGGCCGAGCACCGCGAGCCAGAGGGCGCCGCCGCCGAACTGCCAGACCAGCAGGTGGAGGGCAGCGCCGGTCGAGAGCTCGAGCCATGCGCGCAGGCGGTCGCGGGTCCGCCAGCCGCGAAACGCGGGCGAGACCCGGCGTGCGAGCTTCGTGGGGAGCAGCAGGAACAGCACGACGGAGACGAGCGAGTGCAGGAAGAACCCGCCGGCGAACACGGCGAGCAGCCAGGTGAGCCAGCCGAAGCTGCGCGCGAGCTGGCGGCGCCACGGCGGCCCGGCCGGCAAGATGACGACGTCGAGGGTGGCGACCTTGGGGGCGCGTCGGTTTTGTCCGTGGTGAAACGCGTGGATCTTGCGGACGACCGACAGGGGGGCGAGCAGCGGGGCCATCATCACGATGCCGACGAGATCGTTGAGCCACAGGCGGTCGGGGATCAGCTTGCGATGCACGGCCTCGTGGCCGACCGTGAACATGCGGTCGAGCCAGAGCCCGAGGACCAGCAGCAATGGCGGCCACAGCAGGATCCGTGGTCCGGGAGCGAGCCCCTGCGTCCACGCGGAGGCGGCGCACAGGGCGAGGTACACGAGCACGGTCTCGGCGATCAGGCGCGTCGAGATCCAGGCATGCGCGGGTGAACGATCGGAGGCTCCGAACACCGGGCGAGCTTACCGGAGTCCGCGCAGTCGATGTCCGCCGCGACAGCGCGGGGCGGCGTGACCAGTGCAGGTGTACACGGGGGGGCCGGGCGACCCGTGTTTCATGGCGCCGCTGCAGCGTGACCGGTGGCCGGGGCGGCTGGCTCGCGCTACAGGGTGGCCCATGTCGCGGATCCTCGATGTCTCCACCTCGTTCGTGTCCACCTTACTCCGCCCCGGCGCTGGCATGATCGTGCGCGGCGTGGGAGCCCGGCCCGAGGCGCGGATCCGTGTCTACGAGTTCGAGGGCTGCCCGTATTGCCGCAAGGTCCGCGAGATGTTGACGACCCTCGACCTCGACGCGGCGATCTTCCCGTGCCCCAAGGGCGGGACCCGGTTCCGTCCCGAGGTGGAGAAGCACGGCAAGACGAAATTCCCGTTCATGGTCGACCCGAACACCGGCACCGAGCTGTTCGAGTCCGACGAGATCATCCGCTATCTGGCCGATCATTACGGCGACGGCAAGGTCCCGCTGTCGCTGCGCATGGGGCCGCTGACGGTGCTCTCGGGTTCGGCCGGCTCGCTGCTGCGGTTCCCGCGGGGCACCAGGGTCCGGGCGTCGCGCATGCCCGAGGGGCCGCTCGAGCTGTACGGTTATGAGTGCTCGCCGTACTCGCGGATCGTCCGCGAGGCGCTGTGCGAGCTGGAGCTGCCCTACGTGCTGCACAACCTCGGCCGCGGCAGCGCGAAGCGCAAGGACTTCAAGGCGCTGGCGGGCAAGATGCAGGTGCCGTACCTGGTCGACCCCAACACCGGGGTGGCGATGTTCGAGTCGGCCGAGATCGTCAAGTACCTCGACCAGACCTACGCGCTGTAACAGCGGTGCGGGTTCTGCTCGCGCGGCGCGGCGCGTTCGACTAAGAAGGACCGGCCATGCGAAGCACCTGGTCCGATGTCGACGCGGCGGCGGCGGTCGCCCGCTACACCGCCGCCTATCCGCGTACCTGCAATGCAGACCTGGCGCTGCGGGTCTATAGCTCGCGTCTGCTCGGCCAGGAGCCGACGCTGGTGTTGCACGGGGGCGGCAACACTTCGGTGAAGACCTGGCTGCCCGATGACCTCGGCGAGCCGACCGAGGTGGCCTGCATCAAGGGCAGCGGCTGGGACCTGGCGAGCATCGAGCCGCCCGGTCTGCCTGCGGTCCGGCTCGCGCCGCTGCGGGCGTTGCGGGGGCTGCGGGCGCTCGGTGACGAGGCGATGGTCACGGCCCTGCGCGCGCGCCTGCTCGACCCGTCGGCGCCGAACCCGTCGGTGGAGGCGCTGCTGCACGCATTTTTGCCGCACAAGTTCATCGACCACTCGCACGCGGACGCAGTGCTCGCGGTGGTCGATCAGCGGGAGGCGGCCGAGCTGTGCGCGGAGGTGTTCGGCGATCGCTTCGTGGTTGTGCCGTACGTGATGCCGGGCTTCGCGCTGGCGCAGCGGGCCGCGGAGGCGTACGAGCGGGCGCCGGAGTGTCACGGGCTGCTGCTGCTCGGGCACGGGCTGTTTAGCTTCGGGGCGAGCGCACGCGAGAGCTATGAGCGGCACGTCGCGGCGGTGACGAGGGCGGAGGAGTTCATCGCGCGACGCACGAGGATCTCGGTGCCCGGGTCGTCTGAGTCATCCGCGGACGCGGCGGCGTTCTTGCGGCTGGCGCCGGTGCTGCGCGGGCGCCTGAAGGCCGCGCGGGTGCTGCACTGGCGGCCCACCGCGGCGGCCCTGGCGTTCGCGGCGGATCCGGCGGTGCGAGGCTTGAGCGCGCGGGGGCCGGTCACGCCGGATCACGTGATCCGGACCAAGCAGCGGCCGCTGGTGCTCGATGCGGTGCCTGAGGTTGGGATCGATGGAATGGTCGACGCGGCGCTCGCGGACTATCGTGCGCAGTACCTCGAGTATTTTGCGCGGCAGTGTGTCACGCGCGGCGTGCAGCGCACGATGCTCGACCCGGACCCGCGGGTGGTGCTGGTGCCCGGGCTCGGGATCGTCGCGGCCGGGGTCGACGAGGCGGCGGCCCGCGTCGCGGCGGACCTCTACGAGCACACGATCTCGGTCATCCGCGACGCGGAGAGCGTGGGGGGCTATCAGGCGCTGCCCGACGGCGACATCTTCGACATGGAATACTGGTCGCTCGAGCAGGCCAAGCTCGGCAAGGCGAAGCTGCAGCCGCTGGCGGGGCAGGTCGTGTACGTGACGGGCGCGGCGTCGGGGATCGGTCTGGCGTGCGCGCGGCGCTTCGCGGCGGCGGGGGCTCACCTGTTCCTGGTCGACCGCGACGGCGAGCGTCTGGCCGCGGTGGCGGGGCCGCTGCGGGCCGGCTTCGCGGTCGTCGACGTCACGAGGCGCGCGGAGGTCGAGGGGAGCATCGACGCGGCGGTGCACCGGTTCGGTGGGGTCGACGGCGTGATCTCGAACGCGGGCGCGGCGTTTCAGGGGCCGATCTGGACCTGTCCCGAAGACCAGCTTCGCGCGAGCCTCGAGCTCAACCTGCTCGCGCATCAGTGGGTGGCGGCGGCGGCGATGCGGGTGCTGGCGCGGCAGGGGAGCGGCGGGTTCTTGCTGTTCAACGCGTCGAAGGCGGCGTTCAACCCGGGGGCCGGCTTTGGGCCCTACGCGGTGGCCAAGGCCGGGCTGGTGGCGCTGATGAAGCAGTACGCGCTCGAGGCGGCGCCGCTGGGGGTGCGGGCCAACGCGGTCAACGCGGACCGGGTGCGCACGGGGCTGTTCCCGCCGGAGGTGGTGGAGGCGCGGGCGGCCGCGCGGGGGGTGAGTCCGGCGGCGTACTTCCAGGCCAACCTGCTCGGCCGCGAGGTGACCGCGGAGGATGTGGCCGAGGCGTTCTTGAGCCTGGCGCTGGCGGCGAGCACGACGGGTGCGGTGGTGCCGGTGGACGGCGGCAACCTGGCCGCGGCGCCGCGCTGAGGTGTACACATGGGGCTGCTATGCACTCGTCGAAACGCGAACCGAGCGAGCTGAGCGCGCTGCACTTCAGGCCGGTGCCCGAGCTGGATGATGGTTGGCGGGACCCGCGACCGGGGCCGCGGCTCGCCGAGATGCGGGCGCGCGGGGAGGCCTTCGCGCGGGAGTTCAAGGCCGGGGGGACGGTCCGCGGGGTGCGTACGGTCGACCTGCTGCCGTTCCCGTACCCGGTCGCGTTCGGCTTCTGGCAGGCCGCGCCGACCCGCGCGAAGTACTTGCTGATGCGCAACCGCTTCAACCTGATCGAGTTCGCGGACTTCTCGGGGCAGCCGCGCACGCTGCTGGTCAACCCGACCGAGGCCGACCTGTCTGCGCGGTCAGGTTACTTCGAGCAGGTGCGCCGCGAGCTGATGCCCTTCGTGCCGCGCGAGCTGCTGCGACGCGCGCCCGGGCCGGCCAGGCTGCTGCGCGACCAGCTCGGGGTCGACCCGGCGCGCGTCGACTACGTCACCTTCGATCACTTGCATGTGCAGGACCTGCGGCGGGGATTGATCGGTGAGGGCGGGCGCCCGCCGCTGTATCCGAACGCGAAGCTGCTGGTGAACCGCCGCGAGCTCGAGACCCTGCGAGACATCCACCCCTTGCAGGCGCCGTGGTGGATCTCCGGGGCGCTGGAGGGGGTGCCGGCGGAGCGCATCGTCGTGCTCGAGGGGTCCGCCTGGCTCGGCGAGGGGCTCGCGCTGGTGTGGACGCCGGGGCACACGCTCGGCAACCATTCGATCGTGTTCAACGCGCCCGGACGCGGGGTGTTCGCGGTGTCGGAGAACGCGATCTCACCGGAGTGTTATTTGCCGGCCGCCTCGAAGATCCGCGCGCTACGAGAGCACGCCCGCAAGTACGACGCCGAGGTCATCCTCAACGGCAACGCGCTCGAGAGCGTGTTGTCGCAGTACACGTCGATGGTGCTGGAGAAGGCGCTGGTCGACCGCGGTGCGCCCGGCGGCGAGGTGCCGAACATCCTGTGCTCGTCGCCCTTCATCCGCTCGCCGCTGGCCTGGGGCCTGGGGCCCAGCTTCGTCACGCCCGCGGTCAACGTCGGCGTGCTCGCGCATAGCCTCGAGGCTCCCGCGACAAATACGGCGGGTGCGGCATGAGCTGGCAGAGCCGGGCGCTGGTCGGGGTGATGCGCCTCTACGGCTATCGCCGCAAGAAGGTCGTCAGCGGGTACTACGGGGTGCGCAAGGCGCTGGAGCGCGCCGGGCAGCGCCTGCGCCCGGCGCCCGACGTGCGCTGGACGCCGGTCGACGCTGGCGGCGTGCCCGGCGAGTGGGTGACGGTGCCTGGCGTCGACGCGACGCGGGCCGTGTTGTATTTGCACGGAGGTGGTTACGTCGGCGGCTCGGCGATGTCGCACCGCAACATCACCGGCGAGCTCAGCCGCGCGACGCGGACCCGGGTGCTGGCGATCGACTACCGCCTGGCGCCCGAGCACCTGTTCCCGGCCGCGATCGATGACGCGGTCGCGGCGTACACCTGGCTCTTGGGACAGGGCATCCCGGCCACGCGCCTGGCGATCGGCGGTGACTCGGCGGGCGGCGGTCTGACGATGGCGACGCTGCTGGCGCTGCGCGAGCGCGGCTTGCCGAACCCGGCCGCCGCCGTGTGCCTGTCACCCTGGGTCGACCTCGAGGGTCTGGGCGGCACGATCACGACCCACGCGCACCTCGACCCGATGCTGGTCCCGGCCGGCATCGGCGTGTGCGCGCGGCACTACGCCGGCGAGCGCGGCGACCTGCGAAACCCGCTGATCTCGCCGATCCACGCGGAGCCGGCGGCGCTCGGGGCTCTCCCGCCGCTGCTGGTCCAGGTCGGCGGTTACGAGGTGCTGCTCGACGACGCGGTGCGCCTGGTCGATCGCGTGCGCGCTGCAGGGGGTCAGGCCGAGCTCGAGGTCTGGGAGCGCATGATCCACGTGTGGCAGATCTTTCGCTTCCTGCCGGAGGCGCGGCGGGCGATCGAGCGGCTCGGCGGGTTCATCCGCCGACACATGGACCAGGCGGGCTGAGATTACATGTCCGAAAGGACAGGTGATTTTCGGCGGCGACCGAGCGCGAGCAGGGCGAACAGGGCGAGCGCCGGGGGGGCGTCGCTGGGTTGGCGACACGAACAGCCGCGGTCCTTGCCGTCGTCCTCGGCGGCGGTCTCGCTGTCCGTGGCGCTCTCGGAGTCGCTGTCGCTGTCGCTGTTCGACTCGGTCGGGGTTCCGGTGTCGTCGGGCGGTGGGAGCGGTGGGAGCGGTGGTGGCTGCGGGACGGGCTGTGGCTGCGGCTGCGGGGCCGGCTTGGGCGGGAGGGGTCCGGGGGCGGGGAAGGGTCCGTCGCTGAAGGCGGGGCCGCAGGTGCTGCTCCAGGCGCCGAGGCTCTTGACCTCGCAGCCGGTCTTCCAGGTGGTCTCGGGGACGGCGGGGCTGAGCGGGAAGCCGCCGCAGTCTTGGCCGGGGTTCCAGGTGCCGTCGGGGTCGTGGCAGGGGGTGAGGTCGAAGCCGGAGAACGACTCGAGCCAGTCGAGGTGGTTGTAGGCGATCTCGTAGACGGTACCGAGGCCGCAGATCTCGCCGTTCTCGTCGGGGGCGGAGTCGGGGTGCAGGGTCGAGGCGGCGCCGAAGACCCGCCAGGTGCCGTCGGCGACCTGCACGAACGCGGGGCCGCCGGAGTCGCCGAAGCAGCCGCCGGTGTTCGGGCCGACCATGACGACGTCGTTGAACTGCGGGAACACGCCGGTGACGGTCTGCTGGGTGAAGCGCTTGTGGCCGACGCCCTGGGTGATGATGTCGCCCTCGGGGCTCTGGAACCCGTTGGTGGCGCCGAAGCCGACGATCGTCACGGCAGTGCCGGGCTGCAACGCGTCGACTTCACAGCCCATCAGCAGCGGCGCGATCGGGACGTGACGGACGGCGACCGGCAGCGTGCAGGCGGCGAGGTCGATGCCGGCGGTCTCCCATTCGGGGTGCATGACGCAGTCCGCGACGGGGATCGGGCGCACGGGCGCGTCGACGTCCTCGCCGAACATGATCGTGCCGGGGGTCGCCCACGAGTCGTTCGGGTCCATGCAGTGCGCGGCGAACAGCACCACCTGCGGGTGGATCAATGTGCCAGTGCAGAACAACTGGCCCGAGGCCTCGTCGAGCATGCCGACCGCGCTGGGGAACATGCACTCGGTGGTATCGGTGCCGTTGAAGATGCCCGAAGGGTCAGGTGCGGCGGACAGGCCCGGGCTCGCCTGCGCCGGTCGAGCGAGCAGCACGAGCGCGGCCGCCAACCCCAGAGTCCCGCGTCGCCAGCTCGATCGCAGCACAGGTCGCATGGCACTGACAGACCGCATAGCGCGCCACGATAGCCAGCCCGCAGGCGCCAGCGCAAGCGCTACCTCGCGCCGCCCGCGTGTGCTCGCGGGCCGTACGTCATGGCCTTGACTTCATGACCTCGTGGGCGGCTTACTTCGGCGCCTCGATGTTTTGCGCGACTTATTGCCTCGCACTCCAACTGCTCGCCCCGGAGCCGGAGGCGGAACCCGAAGCGGTGACAGAGCCCGCCGATCCCGAAGTTGATGAAGCGGCACCGGCACCGGCACCGGCACCGGCACCGGCACCGGCGCTGGAGCCTGCACCCGCGGTCACGCGCGCGGTTAGATCGGAGCCGTCGCGGCCGAAGTGGTGGGGTCCGTATCCGCGGCCGAAGCTGAGCGGGTTTGGCGGGCCGATCTTGCAACTGACGGGGCTCGACCGGAAGTTCGCGGCGATGGTCGGGCTCGGCGGCGGCCTGATGATCCGGCGTCGGGTCTCGGTCGGCGCGGCGGCGTTGTGGCTGCTCAACCCGTCCGAGGCCGGCACCACCTCGGTCGGCGCGCCGCAGCGGCTCAACTTCAACTTCGGCGCGCTGCTGCTATCGGTGGTGTTCGCGCGCACGAAGCAGGTCGACTTCGTGGTTGGAGGACTGGTCGGCGGCGGCGGGGCGTGCCTGCAAAACCCTGAGAATGGGTCCTGCTACGCGCGCACGGCGATGTTCGTCGGCCAGCCCGGGCTCGCCGCGCACATCAAGCTCGCACCGATCGTGCGCCTGGCCGTCGGGCTCGGCTATCGCTTCGTCGCCGCGCGCGCGTGGACGGGGCCAAACAGCGGCCGGCTCGGCGCGCCGGTCGGCAGCGTGATGCTCGAGTTCGGGCTGTTCTGAGCGGGCTGTCCCTGGGGACAGGTCCGGGCTCATGGCGTTGACGTCTTCGGCGCGCCGAGTCGGGCGACGAGCTCCGCCGGGAGGTCGAGCGTTCGGACCGGGAACGGGATGACGATCTTGTGCTCGTCGAAGGCCTCCTTCACGGCGATGATCGCCTCGGAGCGGGCCGCGAGGAAGCTCGGCTCGTCGGAGGCCGCGAGCCAGATGCGCAGGTCGAAGTCGATGCTGCTCTCTCCGAATTGGCGATAGAACACCTCGGGCTCGCGCGAGATCGTCTCCCCGGTGCCGGGCTCCGGGCCCGAGCTGGTCGGTACATCGGTGGTCGGGACATCGGTGGTCGTACCAGGGGCGCCGGTCGTGGTGCTGGTGCTGGTGCCCGCCGGTTCGCCGACGCCGCTGCTCTCGCCGAGTCCGGTCGCGTCGAAGCTGCACCCCGGGGCCGCGCAGGCCAGTAATCTAAGGCGTCGTCGCATGAGCACGAGGACCGCGGCGCAGCCGGTCATCCCAAGGAGCAGGTGCCGTTGATGCAGAAGTTAAAGAAGCCGACGCACTTCTTGTTGCACATGCCGCAGTAGTCCTTGTCGGTCTTGAGGTCCTCGCAGCCGTCAGCGATGTTGCTGTTGCAGTCGGCGTGGTTGGCCTGGCAGGTGGCCTTGCACCCTCCGTCGCAGTTGACTCCGTCGGGCCGGTCGTTGCCGTCGCACTGCTCCTTGGTCTGCTCCCACATACCATCGCCGCAGTTCGGAGCGGCGCCGTCGCAGGTGAGGTTGCACGGGCCGCCGTACACACCGTTGTTCATGCCCTCGTCGCAGTTCTCGGTCCCCTCGAGCAGGAAGTCGTCGCCGCAGGTGCCCGGCAGGCAAGTGTTGAGGCAGGCGTCGTTGTTGTTGGCGTTACCGTCGTCGCAGGTCTCGTCGGGGCCGGGCATGCCGTCGCCGCATATGGCGACGATGCACGCGTCGGTGCAGGCCTGGCCCGTGCCGTTGTCGACGCCGTCGTCGCACACCTCGTCGGCGCCGAGATAGCCGTCGCCGCAACTGTTGGCGGTACATCCGGGCGTGCATGCCAGGCCGCTCGGTGGGTCAGGGCCGGGGTCGCAGGCCTCACCGGCGCCGACGTAGCTGTCGCCGCAACTGTTGGTGGTGCAGTCCGGCGTGCAGGCCATGCCGCCGGAGTTGTTCGGGCCGCCGTCGCACGCCTCGCCGGGGTCGAGCGTCCCGTCGCCGCAGGTGCCGGTCGGGTCCGTGGTCGGGCCGGTCGGGTCGCTCGGGTCGGAGTTGCCGGTGGCCTCGCCCGAACCGCCGGTGTCGTCGACGGTCCCGGTCGGGTCGGCCAGGCCGGTGTCGTCGGTGACACCGGAGTCGTCGGAGTCGTCGGTCGAAACGCTCGTCACGCCCGGCGTGGGCGTGCCACCGACCTCGTCGCCGAGCCCGGTCGCGTCGAAGCTGCATGCGAGCAGCACGGCGGCGAGCATGGCCGTACGAGATATCGGCGACGGGTGCATGGGCGGGGTCTCGAGGTCAGGGCTGCTCGAAGCAGTCCGACGTGGACTTTCCCAACACCTTGTCAGCACTCGCCTTTCGCCACAAGTCCGCGTCGTACTTTGTGAATTCGCCCAGGGCCTGAACTCCCGGGAGTCCCCAAAACTCTCGG
>Ga0335395_10001828_pt1 | contig 13266 bp, 11 predicted proteins | sample MAT02_FD_205744 | JGI IMG/M metagenome (GOLD analysis project Ga0335395, IMG submission 205744) | Freshwater microbial communities from Lake Fryxell liftoff mats and glacier meltwater in Antarctica - MAT-02 (spades assembly) (version 2) ...
CCCTCCTTCACGCTCACTAGGATTTCGGGCGAGGCGCCGACCGAAGCAAAGCCGCCGAAGTCGAAAAACGTCAGGTACGGCGCAGGATTGATACGGCGCAGCGCCCGGTAGAGCGAGAAGGGCGGCAGGGCAAAGGGGGCCGAGAAGCGCTGCGAGGGGACGATCTGGAACGCATCACCCGCGCGGATGTATTCGCGGGCGCGCTCCACGGCGGCCATGTAGGCTTCGGGCGTGAAGTTGGATTGCGGCGCCGGCGGCGCTGGCAGGCGGGCAGGAGGTGCCGGGCGGGGCAGGGGCCGGTCCAGCGCGGCTTCCGCCTCATCGAGGCGCGACTGTGCCAGCGCCCATGCGGCCTCGGCATCGAGCCCGCAATCCGCCCAAACCGGCGTCACGAGCGTCAATGCGTCACGCACATGGTCGAAGACCGCAACGATGGTGGGGCGGATCATCACCGCCTCGGGAATGCCCAGGACATCGGGGTTGGTGTCGGGCAGGCGCTCCATCTGGCGCACCATGTCATAGCCCAGATAGCCGAAAAGGCCCGCGCAGATCGGCGGCAAGCCGGGCGGAAGCTGCATGCGAATGGCGGCGATGCGTTGGGCCAGGGCCTCCAGTGGCGGCAGAGCCTCTGGCTCGAAGGCATGCGGTGCCGCCAGAGCCTGGCTGTTGCACTCGGCGACGCCCTGGCGGCAACGCCAGATCAGGTCCGGTGCCATGCCGATGGCGGAGAAACGGCCACGCGCCGCACCGCCCTCGACACTTTCCAGCAGGAAGGAAAGCGCGCGCCCATCGGCGAGCTTGAGAAAGCTGCCGACCGGCGTCTCCAGATCAGCCACGCGCTCGCGCCAGAGAAGCTGCGATTGCCCTGCTGCCAGGGCGGCGTGGAAGCTTGCGAAATCGATCCCGCTCATCTCAGTTGCCGGCCAATTGTTCGACCAGGCGCGGATTGATCCGCACATTGGCCCGGGCGCGGAGGGCCGCCTGGTACTGGGCTTCCAGATCCTCGGCCATGGCCTGTCCCAACTCTGCCCGCAGCGCGCCCAGCGCTTCCGTCTGGCCCGAGACATCGGCGGGCGTGACGGAAAGGAGCTGCACCACGGCGAAGGCCTGGGGCCGCTCGATCATGGTCGCGGCCGTCCCGCGCAGTTCGAACACGGGGGCGAGGAGGTCGCGCGGCATGGGGTTGCCGCCACCCGCCTCACGGCCGAAGGGGCCAAGTTCCTCTGCGGCGATGCCAGCGATCTCGGCGGCGGCGGCCAGTGCCTGGCCCTGGCGCGTGGCGGCGAGCAGGGCGGCGGCGCGCTCCTCCTGCCAGCGGCGGCGTGCGGCGGCGATGAACCCCGCCTCCACCTGCGCGCGCACCGTCTCCAGCGGCCGGAGCGCAGGGGGCGTGATCTCGCGGATTTCGACGGCCAGGAAGCCCCATTCACCCTCTTGCAGGCGGGGTGCCGCGCCACGCTCTGCGGCAAAGACGGCGCGCAGAACCGCCGCGCGAACCACGGGGGAGACAGGCAGCGCCACCTCCGTGCCATCGGGCGCGCGGCCCAGGGCGTCCAGCCGCGCTTCGACATAGCCGAGCGAATAGCGCCGTGCGGCTTCGGCGAGGTTGGCGCCACCGGCCAGCGCGTCCTCCACGCGGTTCACGCGCTCAAAGGCGAGGTCCGCGGCACGCTCGGCCTGGATTTCGGCGCGCAATTCCTCGCGCACCTCGGCGATGCCGCGTTGGGCACCGGCCTCGATGGTTTCCACCCGCAGCACATGCCAGCCAAAGGGCGAGCGCACGGGCGCGGAAACGGCACCGGGTGCGAGGGCAAAGGCGGCATCCGCCAGACTGGGCAGGGGCAGTTCGTTACGCGCGGACAAGCCCAGCGAAGTGGCCAGGCCGCCCGCCTCGCGCGTCGCGGCTTCGATGGCGGCGAAATCCGCCTCCGTCCGCCAACGCGCGGCGATGGCCTGGGCCGCGGCTTCATCCTGCATCAGCGCCTGGAAGATTTCGCGCTTCTCAGGCGTTTCGTAGCGGGCACGATGGACGGCGTAGGCATCCTCGATGTCGCGCTCGCTGACCTCGACCTCGGACATCAGGCGCTGGGCGTTGAGCGTGGCGAGCGACACATCGCGGTATTCGGGTGTGGAGAATTGCCGCGCATTGTTCTCGTGGAAGCGGGCAAGCTGGGCTTGGCTCGGCGTCTCGGGCTCCGGGGATTGGGCGAAGGGCAGTTCCACCAGCGTCGCGGAGCGGCGTTCCTGCGCCCAGGCGAGCAGGCGGTTGCCCAGTGCCGCCGGCATCGCCGCCCCGGCGCGGACAGCCCCCGATAGCTGCTGGCGGCCCAGATCGGTGCGCAACAAATCGAGGAAGCGGGGCTCGGTCAGTTCATTCTGGCGAAGGAAATTGTTGAAGGTGTCGCGCGAAAAGCGACCATCCAGGCCGGCAAAACCGGGGATCTGGAAAATGTAGTCTCGCACCACCTCGTCAGGAACGGAGATGCCCATGCGGGCCTGCTCCTGGCGCAGCACGCGGTCCAGAACCAAGCCCTCCAGCGCCTGTTCGGCGATGGCGCGGCGGATGGGCGCGTCCATCTCCATCCGGCCCTGAAGCTGGCGTTGGATGCGTTGCAGCTCGCGCCGGGCGGCGTCCTGGGCTTCCTCCACCTCGATCGCTTCGCTGCCGATGCGCGCGACGGCGTTGTCGCGCCCGATGTTGCGCAGCATGTCCTCGATCCCCCAGACGGCGAAGGAGAGGATCAGGAGGACAAAGAGGATCTTGGCGAACCAGGTGCCGGCCAGCCGGCGCATTGCGGTGATCATGACCCCGCGAATAGCGCTTTGCCGTGCTGTTGCCAAACGCCCATGCCGGATGTCCTATGGAACCATCAAGAAAAGGGCTGAAACATGACCCCTGGAATTCGGCCGCTCATCGCGGGCAACTGGAAAATGAACGGGAATCAGCGCGATGCGGCGCGTCTTGCCGAAGCGCTGCGCGATGGCGCGGAGAATGTGGACCTGCTGATCTGCCCGCCCCATGTCCATCTGCACAATGTCGCGACGCTGATGCTGGGCAGCCGCGTCGCCGTGGGTGGGCAGGATTGCCATGCCGACCACCACGGTGCCCATACGGGCGATGTCAGTGCCGCCATGTTGCGGGATGCGGGCGCCACCTTCGTCATCATCGGCCATTCCGAGCGGCGGATGAACCACGCCGAGACTGACGCGGCCGTGCTGGCCAAGACGGAAGCCGCGCTTCAGGCCGGGCTGGTTCCCATCATCTGCGTGGGCGAAACGGAGGCCGAGCGTCTGGCTGGCCTGGCGGATTCGATTGTCGAAGGGCAGCTTGGCGGTTCCGTCCCCTATGGCTTCATCACGGCCGGCGGTGTGGTCGCCTATGAGCCTGTCTGGGCCATCGGCACCGGCCGCATGCCGACCGAAACCGACATCACCGCCATGCATGCCAAGATGCGCCATGCCCTGGTGGAGCGCTTCGGCCCGGCTGCGCGCACCACTCGGCTTCTGTATGGCGGCTCGGTCAAGCCGTCCAACGCGGCCGAAATCCTGGCGTTGCCGGAGGTGGATGGTGCGCTGGTCGGAGGCGCAAGCCTGGTAGCGGAGGATTTCCTGGCGATCGCACAGGCGGTTCCAGAATAGGTGCGCGCTGGGCCTTCTAGCCAGCCCGGCCCGGGCAGGCTAGGACGTTGCGCATCATGTCGACCATTCTTCTCATCTGCTTTCTGCTTGTCACTCTTGCCTTGATCGGGGTCATCCTCGTTCAGCGCAGTGAGGGTGGCGGCCTGGGCATCGGCTCCTCGCAGGGCATGGGCTCCTTCATGGGCGGCCGCGGGACAGCCAACCTGTTGACGCGCACCACGGCCATCCTGGGCACGATTTTCTTTGTCCTGGCGCTGACGCTCGCTCTGCTGGACCGTGGCACTTCGACCAACCGTTCCATCCTCGATGCGCCGGCGCCAGTGATCGCGCCCACGGCCCCTGTTCTGCCAGCAGTGCCGACCAACTGAATCAGGGCGGCCGATTTAACGGCAATGGGGGGTGTGACACCGCCCCTTAAGTGGCTATGACGACCCCCCATGGCACGGTTCGTATTCATCACCGGTGGCGTGGTTTCCTCGCTTGGCAAGGGCATCGCGGCAGCGTCTCTGGGCGCTCTCTTGCAGGCACGCGGCTACCGCGTTCGCCTTCGCAAGCTGGACCCCTATCTCAACGTTGATCCGGGCACGATGTCGCCCTATCAGCATGGCGAGGTCTTTGTGACCGATGACGGGGCCGAGACCGATCTCGACCTCGGCCATTATGAGCGCTTCACCGGCGTCCATGCCAACAAGGCAGACAATTGGACGACGGGGCGCCTCTATTCCGAGGTGATCGCCAAGGAACGCCGCGGCGATTATCTGGGCGCCACCGTCCAGGTCATCCCCCACATCACGGATGCCATCAAGGACGCCGTGGTCGCGGGCACGGATGAATACGATTTCGTGCTGGTCGAGATCGGCGGCACGGTGGGCGATATCGAGTCGCTGCCCTTTCTGGAAGCCATCCGGCAACTGGCCAATGAGCTGGGCCAGACGCACAGCCTTTTCGTGCATCTGACGCTGGTGCCCTACATCTCCTCGGCCGGTGAGCTGAAGACCAAGCCGACGCAGCATTCCGTCAAGGAATTGCTCAGCGTGGGCATCCAGCCGCAGATCCTGCTCTGTCGCTGTGACCGCGAAATCCCCGAAAATGAACGCCGCAAAATCGCGCTTTTCTGCAATGTGCGCCCCGAGAGCGTCATCCCGGCCTATGATGCGAGCAGCATCTACGCCGTCCCTGGCAGCTACCACCGTGAGGGGCTGGATCGCGAGGTTCTGCGTCACTTCGACCTGTCCATCTATGGCGAGCCCGACATCTCCGCCTGGGACCAGGTGGTGGGGCGTATCACCGCCCCCGAGGGTGAGGTCACCATCGCAGTCGTGGGCAAATACACTGGCCTGCTCGACGCCTATAAGTCGCTGAACGAGGCGCTTGTGCATGGCGGCATTGCCCACAAGATGCGCGTGAAGCTTGACTGGGTGGACAGCGAAATCTTCGAACGCGAGGCGGGCGAAGTGATGCGCCGGCTGGATGGGGTGCATGGCATCCTCGTCCCCGGCGGCTTTGGCGAGCGCGGGACAGGAGGCAAGATCCAGGCGGTGCGTTTCGCCCGCGAGAAAAAGATTCCCTTCCTGGGGATATGCTTTGGCATGCAAATGGCCGTGATCGAGGCAGCGCGAAACTTGCTCGACATCCCAGCCGCTTCCAGCACCGAATTCGGCCCCTGCGGTGAGCCCGTGGTCGGGCTGATGACCGATTGGGCGCGCGGCAACGAGCGCGAGTCGCGCAAGGCCGATGGCGATCTGGGAGGCACCATGCGCCTGGGCGCCTATCCGGCTTTGCTCGCCGAGGATTCGCTGGTGCGCGGCGTCTATGGCACCGCGCAGATTGAGGAACGCCACCGCCATCGCTTTGAGGTGAACGTCGCCTATCGGGACCGGCTGGAGGCTGTGGGGCTGCGCTTCTCCGGCATGTCGCCCGATGGGGTGCTGCCGGAAATCGTGGAATATCCGGACCATCCCTGGTTCATCGGCGTGCAATTCCATCCGGAGTTGAAATCCAAGCCCTTCGCACCCCATCCGCTCTTCGCGGGCTTCGTGGGTGCCGCGGTGCGGCAGGCGAGGCTCGTCTGATGGATGTGGCGATCCGTGACCTGGTGATCGGGCAGACCCAGCCGCTCGCCTTCATCTGCGGCCCCTGCCAGATCGAAAGCCGGGCGCATGCGCTGGAAATGGCGGACGCTATCGCAGCAATGGCGCGCGATCTCGGCGTGGCGATGATCTACAAGTCCAGCTTCGACAAGGCCAACCGCACCAGCGTGAAGGCCGCGCGCGGCATTGGCTTGGCCGAGGGCCTCGCGATCCTGGCCGAAGTGCGGGAACGCACCGGCCTGCCCGTCCTGACCGATGTGCACACGGCCGAGCAATGCGCGCCCACCGCACAAGCCGTGGATGTCCTGCAAATCCCGGCCTTCCTCTCGCGCCAGACCGATCTGCTGCTGGCCGCCGGCGAGACGGGGGCGGCGATCAATGTGAAGAAGGGCCAGTTCCTCGCCCCCTGGGACATGGTCAATGTTGCCGCCAAGATCGTCAGCACGGGCAATCAGCGCATCCTGCTGTGCGAGCGCGGCACAAGCTTTGGCTACAACACGCTGGTGAGCGATATGCGCTCCCTGCCGATCATGGCAGCGACCGGCTACCCCGTCGTGTATGACGCGACGCACAGTGTGCAACAGCCGGGTGGGCAGGGGGGGTCCTCCGGCGGCCAGCGGGAGTTTGCGCCCGTACTGGCGCGGGCTGCCGTGGCCGTGGGTGTTGCGGCCGTCTTCATCGAATGCCATGAGAATCCGGATGCAGCGCCATCAGATGGGCCGAACATGATCCCAATCCGGGAGATGCCGGCGCTGATCGCGCGGCTCAAGGCTTTCGACGCGCTGGCCAAGGGTTGAAAGAGGCTTTCCTCCCTCACTCAAGCCCTCGCCTTCCCCGGCTGGATCGCCGCCAGGCACACCAGCCTGGTAACGTCCCAGCCTCAGTGCCGGCCTTGACGCACTGCCAACGCCACCGACATCGCTCTTTGCCCGCCGGTAATGCCACTCGCGGGGTTCACTGGATTGCGCCTCATGGATCGAATGCACCCAAGCGACCAAGTTATTCCGGAGACCCGAAACCTGAGTCACGCTGAAAACCGCGCTGTTTTCGAACGCAGAACCAGGCGCGGTGCTGTCCTGCTGCTGATCTTGGCCGCTGCGCTGACCGTCCTGGCTGTGGGCGCGTCCGTTCGTTTCACTGGTTTTGCGGCGTTGATGACCGTCTTTGTAGGTGGCGTTTGGTTCACCTATCGCGTGCTCGTCGCTCGATGGGCCAAATTCCGGGACCTGCCCATCACCAAGCTCAACCGGATGTGATGGGTCTGGCGGGGGCGCCGCTTCAGTGCGCCCCGGCAAAGGCCAGCATCATCGCATAGACTTCCTTTGTGACACTGGAGAGGGTGCGACCCAACTCCTCCAGATCAGCCACCTGGTCCACGCGCTTGTTGTATTTTTCCTGCTCAGCCGCGGTGAGGATAAAGGGAATAATGCCGGTGGAACGGGCGAGACCGATCATCAGCGAATCATGCGGCTCGGGGATCTCGTCGCTCAGCAGAACGGACCTCAGGCGGGCACGCACCTCGACCATATCCATCTCGCCCTCGGGCGCCTTGGGGTAGCGGCGGTCAGGAAAGACCCAGAGGAAGCGGCCCTCCTCCTTTTTCAGCACACCCTTTGCCACCAGGCGCTCCAGCGTCATGGAGCGAAAATGCTCTGCCTGGCGCCCAAGTTCGACGATCCAGTGGCGGCTATCCTTGAGACCTGTGGTGGTTGCGATCAGTGTCAGCGCCTCATCGCTGACGGGATCGCCAGAGGGTTTGCGGCTGGTCACCATCAGCTTTTCGGGGTCGGTATCGATGCTGCCATCGAGGGAGAGTTGCATGAGGATTGCACTCGCCAAGGCGTAGTCGCCAGCGGGTGGGGGCAGGCCAATGGGGCGGCCTGTCTTGTCATCCAGCAGGAGGAGGATGATTTCCTCGGGCATGGTGAGCTTCATGGCGCAGGCCTCCAGTGCGGGCCCACGGCCACGCGTCAGGAGCTTATGTTGTTCGCCCGCAGGCCCCATGTCCAGCGCGGCGACGTGGCGGCACATGGCACATGAATTGCTTGCAACTCGTCAGCGGCCGGGTGGTCCGGCTTTCACGAAGGGCATTTTTCCCATGGATATCGGCGTCTTCATCCCCATCAACAACAATGGCTGGCTGATCTCGGAAAACGCGCCGCAATACATGCCGAGCTTCGAACTCAACAAGCATGTGGTTCAGACTGCCGAGAAATATGGCATGGATTTCGCCCTCTCGATGATCAAGCTCCATGGTTTTGGTGGAAAAACCGAGTTCTGGAATCACGGGCTGGAGAGCTTCACGCTCATGGCCGGCCTCGCTGCCGTCACCAGCAAGATCAAGCTGTTTGCCTCCACCGCCGTGCTCACGATGCCCCCCGCCATCGTTGCGCGAATGGCTGTGACGATTGACAGCATTTCGGGCGGGCGCTTTGGCATCAACATCGTCTCGGGCTGGCACAAGGTGGAATACAGCCAGATGGGCCTGTGGCCAGGTGATGCGCATTTCGGCAAGCGCTATGACTACAGCACGGAATATGTGCAGATCTTGAAGGAACTCTGGGAGACGGGCGAGAGCGATCTCAAGGGCGAATATTTTCAGATGGACAAGTGCAAGCTGAGCCCGCCGCCCAGCAAACCCATCAAGATCGTGAGCGCCGGCCAGTCCGACCGTGGGATGGAATTTGGCGCAACCTATTGCGACTATAATTTCTGCCTGGGTGAGGGCGTGAATGAGCCGACGAAATCCGCCTCGGTGCCCGCACGCGTTCTCGAACACGCCAGGAGAGCCGGCCGCGATGTCGGCGCCTACATGCTGTTCATGGTCATCTCCGACGAGACGGACGCGGCAGCCATGGCCAAGTGGGACAGCTATGAGAAGGGCGCGGACCGTGCGGCGCTCGCGCATCTGCTCGGCCACGCGGCGCAGGATGTGGGCACGGAGGCCACTTCGATGGCGGCTGTGGTGCAGCGCAACCCTTCGCCCATCAACTTCAACATGGGAACGATCGTGGGCAGCTATGCCTCCTGCGCGCGCATGCTGGATGAGGTGGCGGCAATGCCTGGCGTGGCCGGCATCATGATCTGCTTCGATGACTTCGTCGTGGGCATCGAGAAGTTCGGTGAGGAGATCCAGCCGTTGATGGAATGCCGCAAGGGACGGTTGCAAATGGCGGCCTGAGGCACCTGCGCATTGTCATTGCAAATTCCGCGTTGCGCTCTACCCGCCGTCGCGCTCTATTCGGCGCATGAATGTGATTTGCTTGCCATCCTGCGCCGCGGGATGCGCCATTCGGCGATGTAGCCGCCCATTGCGCCAGCCCAGGCATGTTGGGACATGACGCTCGATCAGGGTTTGCTGTTTGGCCTGTTCGGCCTGGTGTTGATCGGGATGCTGTCCAACCGCTTCCGCCATGACCTGGTGGCTTTTGCCGGTTTGCTGGTGGCCGTTGTCCTGGGGCTTGTGCCGCAAAACGAGGCCTTCTCCGGCTTCGCCAACCCTGCGGTTGTCGTGGTCGCACTGGTTCTGGTGGCCTCGGTCGCCTTCCAGAATACCGGGGCGCTCGGGTTGCTGGCCGCGCGGCTGACGCGGGAGGGGCGGATGGTCCCCGTCCATATTGCCATATTGGGCGGGTTTGGCGCCGGTCTTTCCGCAGTCATCAACAATGTCGCCGCCTTGGCGATCCTGATGCCGCTCGACATCCAGGCGGCGCGCAAGGCGGGAAGGGCGCCGTCGCTCACCCTGATGTGCCTCGCCTTCGCCACCATCCTTGGCGGCATGGTCACGCTGATCGGCACGCCGCCCAACATCATCGCCTCCGCCATTCGTGAGCAAAAGCTGGGCGAGGCGTATGGCATGTTCTCCTTCACCCCCGTCGGGCTTGCCGTGGCCCTGGCGGGCATTGCCTTCATCTCGCTGATCGGCTGGCGGCTGATCCCCTCTCGCGACAATCAGACTCCGGCGGGCCATAGCTCGGCCGGCTTCATGGCGGAGCTGACGGTGGGCAAGGACAGCGAGCTGATCGGCCAGCGGGTCCTGGATCTGGAGAAGGCGGCCCGCAACGCTGATGTCTTCGTCATCGGCACGCGCGACCCCGATGGCCGGTTTGACCAGGCACGCTGGGCGCTGTTGGAGGAGGGCTCCCTGCTGGTGGTGGAGGGCGCTGCCGATGCGATCGCCAGCTTCGTGAAAAGCAACGGCTTGGCCATCCCCCCCGAAGCGGAGAGTGGGGCGGATGAGGCGAAGGACGAGCGGCGCAAGGAAGTCCTGGCTGCCGCGCCGGAAATCATCGAGGTGGTGATTCCCGGGGATTCGATGCTGGTGGGGCAGCAACCTTCAAGCCTGCGCCTGCGCGACCGCTTTGGGGTGGTTGTTCTCGCGGTGCGGCGTGGGCGGGCCACGATCTCGACTGAAATCAGTCACCAGCGGCTGCGCGCGGGGGATATGCTGCTTGTCACCGGCCAGCCGATCAGGGTCGCGCCTTCCCTGGAATTGCTGGGCCTCGTGCCGTTGAGCCGTGTCGATGTCTCACCCCTCCAGAAGCGCGACATGACGCTGGTCATCGTGATTTTCCTGGCCGCCCTCGCAGTCGCGACCAGTGGGGCGCTCAGCTTCACCATCGCCATCGCCATTGCTGTGGTGCTCTATGCGGCGCTGGGCTTTGTTCCGATGCGTGATCTCTACCGCAAGATCGAATGGCCGGTGGTTGTGATGCTGGCCTGCCTGCTGCCCATCGGCCAGGCCTTTGACCAGCTGGGAGGCACCGCGCTTGTCGCGCAGACCCTTTCGGATATCACCCAGGCCTACCCGCCCATCGTGGCCCTGATCGCGGTCATGGTGGTGACGATGACGCTGTCCGACGTGCTGAACAATGTGGCGACCATCGTGGTCATGGGGCCGGTCGCGATTGATCTGGCGGGCCGGCTGGACGCCAATCCGGACACTTTCCTGATGGGCACGGCCATCGCTGCATCCTGTGCGTTCCTCACGCCCATCGGGCACAAGAACAACACGCTGGTGATGGGGCCGGGCGGCTATGGTTTCGGAGATTACTGGCGCATGGGCCTGCCGCTGGAGCTGATCGTGCTCGCGGTGGCGGTGCCAATGCTGATGTTGGTCTATCCGCTGTAACGGGCGGGGCAGCCAGCCCCGCCCGCCTGGTTTTTCAGCTTCCCGCCTGGATATTGTAGCGCTGCGCCACCTGCCGTGCGGCCGCCAGTTCCGTCGTGATGATGTTGACGAAATCCGCCCCCGTCGGGATGGGGTTGCGCGGCATGGTCTGCAACTCGGTCGTGCGCGTCACCAGGTTGGCGTTGCGCATCACGCCCGGCAATTCGCGGATCATGCGTTCGGCGATGGGTGCTGGCAGGCCTTTGGGGCCGGAAATGCCGACCCATTGCGTCTGCACCAGGCCCGGGAAGCCGAGTTCCACGAAGGTAGGCACATTCGGGAATGCGGGCAGGCGTTGCGGCGTTGAGATGGCCAGCGCGCGCAGCGTGCCATTCTGCATCGCCTCGACATTGGTGGTGATGGGATCAATCAGGCTCTCGATATGCCCGCCCAGCAGGTCGCGCATGGCAGGCGCGGAGCCGGCATAGGGCGCATGGTCGAGCTGCGTGAGGTTGGCCTGGCCCGCCAGCATTGCGCCCAGCATGTGCGGCGCCGAGCCAATGCCCGAGGAGCCATAGCGCGTGGGCAGGGTGCGCGCGCGTGCCAGGTAGTCGGCCATGGTGCGGATCGGGCTGTCGCCTCGAACCAGCAGAACGCTCGCCGCCTCGACCAACTGGGCCAGATGGGTGAAGTCGTTGATCGGGTCAAAGGGCAGGCGGGGCAAGGTAGCGGCCGAGAACACCATCACCGACGCATGCGTCATGAGGAAGGTGTAGCCATCGGCCGGCTGCTTGGCCACGTAATCCGTGCCGATCACGCCGCCCGCGCCGGCGCGGTTCTCAACGATCACATTCTGCCCGAGCACCGCCGAGAGGGGCACCGCTACCAGGCGAGTGATTGTGTCCACCAGGCCGCCTGGTGGGAACTGCGCGACCAGGCGCACCGGGGCACGGGTCGGCCAGGCTCCGGATTGGGCGTTGGCGATGGCGGGGACGGCGAGTAGGCCGGCCGTGGCGCCCAGCAGGTGGCGGCGATGCATCATCGTTAATCTCTCCAGGATGAAACTGCCGTCGAATTGCACAATTGCCATGCAACCTTGCGGTCAGAAGGGGTCCTGGCAGATGTTAAGCAAGCCGCGTGCCGTTAACGAAGCAGGCCAAAGCGCCCGGCCAGTAGGACCATGAACTCCATCATCATGTGCGCGCAAAGCGAGGCCGCCATGTTCTGCACATCATGGGCCGGGCTCACCGTATTGAAATCCGCCGCCACGAAGTTGAGGCCAGCGAGGCTACGCATCAGCTCGATCCCCTCGCGCGCTGAAAGCCCGCCCCATGCAGGTGTGGCCACACCTGGCGCCACCGAGGGGTCAAACACGTCCATGTCCCAGCAGAGATAAAGCGGCCGGTCGGCCACCACTTCACGGAATTCGGCCATGGCCTGGGCCATGCCACGGCGAACAAGGTCCTCGGTGGTGAGCACGCGAAAGCCCAGGTGGTCGGCATGACGCAGCACGCCAGGCACGCCGGTGAAGCCGCGGATGCCGACATGCCAGGTGGAGGAGGCATCCACCAACCCCTCCTCGGCCGCGTGGGTGAATTGGTTGGAGGCGTCGTAAGGGTCGTCGGGGTTATAGGGATAGGCGTCGGTGTGGCTGTCCACATGCAGCGCGACAAGGCCCGGGTATCGCTTGGCCGCCGCGCGCATCAGCGGCAGCGAGACCGAGCCATCTCCACCAATGCCGATGGGCAAGGCCCCTGCATTCAGGATGGCTCCGGCCGCAGCCTCGATCTTGGGATGCGCCTCCGCGAGCTTGCCCGGCGTGATGCCGGCCACATCGCCGCAATCCACCGCGCCCAGCGCGCCGAGGATGTCGAAATCCGCGAGCGAGGGATGGTGCCGGCGAATCAGCGGCGATTGCGCGCGCACAGAGGCCGGCCCCTCGCGCGAGCCAATGCGGAACGGATGTATGCCGCAGTCGAAGGGCACGCCCAGGATCGCGGCGCGCGTATCGGCGCGCGGCGGGCCGGAGGGAATGCCAAGGAAGGTGAGCGGCGGCGTGAAGAGGGGGCTTTGGGACATCGCCTCAGACCGAACGCAGGCGCATCACGTAGAGATCCCCCACGGTATCGGCGAGCGAGCGGTTCAGCGCCTCAAGCCGGGTGAGCAGCGCGATGCGCTCCTGCCGTGCGGCGAGCAGTTCCGGCGGCAGCAGCACCGGCAGAAGCGCCGTAGCGCGGGCGAGTCCCAGCAGCAGCGCCTCGCGCGGTCCGGGAATGTCATCGGTGGCCACGCTTCGGATGAGGCGGGCGCGGACCTCGCGCGGTTCGGGGCGGTCCTCGGGTTTGGGATAGCGCCGCTCGGGGAAGACCAGCAGCACGCGGCCATCCACGCGCTTGAGCAACCCGCGTTCGACCAGGGCAGCCAGCA
>Ga0335395_10001829_pt1 | contig 13262 bp, 15 predicted proteins | sample MAT02_FD_205744 | JGI IMG/M metagenome (GOLD analysis project Ga0335395, IMG submission 205744) | Freshwater microbial communities from Lake Fryxell liftoff mats and glacier meltwater in Antarctica - MAT-02 (spades assembly) (version 2) ...
CTGCTGCATCCCACAACCCCGACATCCATTGCCCGATGAGCTCGGTGCTGGCATCGACCCGATCCACCGAGGGCGACAGCCGCCCCTTGGCGATCACATGCAGGCGGTCACAAATCTCGAACAGCTCTTCCAGCTCTTCGCTCACCACCAGTACCGCACAACCCGCATCGCGCAACGCCAGAATTTCACCCCGAATCTGCGCTGCGGCGCCCACGTCGACGCCCCATGTCGGCTGGCTCACGATCAACAGCGCAGCATGGCCCCCAACCCTCGCCTCGCCAAGCCCACCAAGGGGGTGCGCCGATTCTTGGGGCGGCCCGGCGAATCGGCCTTGGCCCCCAACCCTGGCTTCGCCAGGCCCCCCAAGGGGGTGCGCCAATTCTTGGGGCGGCCCGGCGAATTGACGAATCGCCTCAATCTCGCGCCCGACGATGAATTTCTGCAGGTTGCCACCCGAGAGCGACTTGGCCGCCGCGTTCGGCCCGTTGGCCTTGACCTTGTAGCGCGCAATGATGTCGGCTGCCTGGTTGCGCAGCGCGCCCAAGCGGATCCAGCCGAACGCGCCGATGGCATCGTTGCGGGTCAGCAGCAGGTTGTGCGCCAGCGACAGGGTGGGCACTGCACCGCGCCCCAGCCGCTCTTCAGGCACGAAGTGCAAACCCAGCGCCCGGCGCTGGCCAGGACTCAGACGAGCGGCGTCTTGGCTGCCCACCCGAATGCTGCCTGGCGGCGCGCGCGTGTCCTCTCCCGAGAGCGATCGCAACAGCTCGCTCTGGCCATTGCCCGACACGCCAGCAATGCCCACCACCTCGCCCGCGCGCACCCGCAGCGCGATGCTGTGCAAATCGGTGCCGAACGGCTCGGCCCTCACCAGGCTCAGGCCATCAACCGACAGCACGGTGGCGCCGGGTTGCTGCGCCCGCAGCTTGAGCGTTGGCGGCTCGGCGCCGATCATCAGGCGCGAGAGCGAGGCGTTGCTCTCTTGGCGCGGGTCGCACACACCGGTGACCTGGCCGCCGCGCAACACGGTGCAGGCGGTGCAAAGAGCGCGAATTTCATGCAACTTGTGGCTGATGTAGAGGATGCTGCAACCCTCGGCGGCGAGCTTTCTGAGCACGGTGAACAGCTTGTCCACCGCCTGCGGCGTGAGCACCGAAGTGGGCTCGTCCAGGATCAGCAGCTGCGGGCTGGTCAGCAGCGCACGGATGATCTCCACCCGCTGCATCTCGCCCACCGACAGGGTGTGCACCGGGCGCGCCGGGTCGGTATCGAGCCCGTACTCGGCCGCTTTGGCGGTGATACTGGCGCTGACCTCGGCCAAGGAAAGCGATTTGTCCAGCCCCAGCCAGACGTTTTCGGCCACGGTCAGTGTGTCGAACAAGCTGAAGTGTTGAAACACCATGCTGATGCCCAACGCGCGTGCCTCCTGCGGATTGCGCACCTGCACCGGCTGGCCGTTGAACATCACCGTGCCCTCGTCGGGCTTGACCGAGCCGTAAATGACCTTCATCAATGTCGATTTGCCCGCGCCGTTTTCGCCCAGCACCGCGTGAATTTCGCCCGGCAACACCTGGAGCGAAATGTCCCGATTGGCCACCACACCGGGGTAGCGCTTGGTGATGCCGGTGAGCTGCAGTCGAGGCGTGGTCATGCGGTGGGCTTTATGAATCGAAAGAGGGACTTAAGCAACGTCGGGTTCGAGCCGGGGCAGCGCGGCGGCCACGCCTTTGATCTGCTCGCGCAACCAGCGCCCCGCATTCGAAGCATGGGTGCGCTCGTGCCAGAGCTGGTAATACATCATGCGAGGGAAATTGATCGGACTGGGGAGGATCTGCACCGGCAACGCACCCACAAAACGCTTGCAATACTGCCGCCCGGTGGTCAGCACCAACAGGCTGCCAGCCACCATGGCCGGGATCAGCCCGAAGTGCGGGCAGCGCGCCACGATCTTGCGCACCAGCCCCAAGCTGGCCAAGTGGTCATCGATCACGCCGCGCGCGCCGGGGTGGGTGGGCATGGGTGCGATGTGGTCGGCGGCCAGCCAGGCCTCGGCGTCCCAGCCGCGCTTGACCGCTGGGTGGTGATTGGCCACCAGGCAAACCACCTCGTCGCCGAACAGGCGGCCCAGGTGCAGATCGTCCGGGGCCTTTAGCCAGTTGGCGATCACCACATCGACCTGTCCCTGCGCGAGTTGGTGCCGGTAATCGGCATCGGCCGAGAGCGGGTAGATGTCGATACCGCAGGTGGGCGCTTGGGCCTTAAGCTGGGTCACCAGCTGGGGGAGAAAGGTCGGGTCCAGATAATCGCTCGCTGCCAGGCTGAAAACATGGCGGGTGGTGGCCGGATCGAAGCTGCGCGCGTCAGAAAACAACATTTCGGCGGCCCGCAAGATGTCGGCGGCGGGCTCCACCATGCGCAGGCCAGCCACTGTGGGCACCATGCCGGCGCCCGAGCGCACCAAAAGAGGGTCACCCGCCAGTTCCCGCAAGCGCTTGAGCGCCGCGCTCACCGCAGGCTGGTACATGCCCAAGCGCAATGCAGCTCGCGACACGCTGCGCTCAACCAGCACCGTGTGCAAGACGCGGATCAGGTGCAGGTCAATTTTGTCAAACATGGACGAACATTTGATAACGGGCAGAGGTCTGGAGAACTGGGATCGCTGTGATTCACGCCATACGCGGAAGCATATGTTGTGCCAGGAGAGCAGCGCTATGCTTTCTCGAATGACGACGCCAAACACCGGACAAACCCTGACATTTTTGCGGCGCGGCCACCCTGTGGCGCTGCGCAATGTACCACCCGATCGCACCCTGCTGCAGGTGCTCCGCGAGGACTTGCATCTCACCGCCACCAAGGAAGGCTGCGGCGAGGGCGACTGCGGCGCCTGCACCGTGGTGATCGGTGAAGCGGTTGACGGCAAGTTGACCTACCGGGCAATCAACAGCTGCATACGGCTCGCGCATTCGGTGGCGGGCATGGCGGTGTGGACCGCCGAGGACATTGCAGCCCCCGCGCTCGGCGCTGGCATGTCTGGGCTGCCCAGCACGGGCACCGCAGCGGGTGGTGCCCAGCTTCATCCGGTGCAGGAAGCTTTGGTGCGCTGTCACGGCAGCCAGTGCGGCTTTTGCACGCCCGGGTTTGTGATGAGCTTGTTTGCCACCTACCAAAACGCCGGGGGCGACCAAGGCCGCCCCGTTCATGTCACCCGCGAGCAAGCGCAGGCCGACCTCTCAGGCAACCTGTGCCGCTGCACCGGTTACCGGCCCATCTTTGACGCGGCCATGACCATGGGCAGCCTGCCACTGCCAGCTGGCTGCGTGGTGGACGAGGCCGCCACGCTGGCCGCGCTGGCCGAACTTCAGCCACAGCATTCCGCCGACGCCGCCTACCTGCGACCGACCACCTTGCAAGATCTGCTGCAGGCCCGCGCATGCCACCCGCAAGCCCAGGTGGTGGCGGGCTGCACCGATGTGGGGCTCTGGGTGACGAAACAGCATCGGCAGTTCGACCAGGCGCTTGATGTCACCGCCGCGCGCGAGCTGCGGCAAGTGGAAAGCCACCCGCACCACATCGCCATTGGCGCTGCGGTTCCGCTGGTCGACGCTTACGCGGCGCTGGTGCAAGAACGCCCCCAGCTCAAAGCCTTCGCCCAGCGCTTTGCTGGCTTGCCGGTGCGCAATTCCGGCACGCTGGGCGGCAACGTGGCCAACGGCTCGCCGATTGGCGACTCGATGCCGCTGCTGATCGCTCTGGGTGCCAGAGTGGTGCTGATGCGCTGGGACGCGGAGCACGCCAGCATCGCGCACCGCGAGCTGGCGCTGGAAGACCTCTACACCGGCTACCGCACCAATGTGATGCACGCCGACGAGCTGCTGTGCTCGATTCAGGTGCCACGCCCCACTTCGGACGAAACGCTCAAGATTTACAAAATCAGCAAGCGCTTCGACGACGACATTTCTGCCGTTTGCCTTGCGATCCAGATGACGCTTGCCGACGGTGTGGTGGCGCAGGTGTCCATCGGCGCCGGCGGCGTGGCCGCTACACCAATGCGGGCCAAGCAGACCGAAGCTGCATTGCGCGGCCAGCCCTGGAACGCCGACACGGTGATGGCCGCCCAAGCTGTGTTGCGCGCCGAATTTCAGCCGATCTCCGACATGCGCGCCAGCGCCGCTTACCGCCAGACCGTGTTGGTCAATCTGCTGCAACGCTTCTGGCTGGAAAGCCAAGGGCAAACCGCCATCAACCTCGAATCGGCCACTGTGGAGGACCTCGCATGAACGCGCCCGACCTGCATCTGCTGAGAACGCACGAGCGAGCCGCCGGCCAGTCCCGGCCCCATGAAAGCGCGCGCGCCCAAGTGGCCGGTGCCGCCACCTACATCGACGACATCCCCGAGCTGCGCGGCACGCTGCACGCCGCCCCCGTGTGCTCACCCATCGCGCACGGCACGCTGCACGGCATCGACACCACCGCCGCGATGGCCATCCCGGGTGTGCGCGCGGTGATCGACGCGCGCCACATCCCCGGCGACAAAGTGCTGGCCGCGTTTGCCCACGACGAGCCGGTGTTCGCCACCGACAAGGTGCAGTTCGTCGGTCAGGTGGTCGCACTCGTGGTGGCCGACGATGTGATGACCGCGCGCCGCGCGGCGCGCTTGGTGAAGCTCAACATCGCGCCGCTGGACCCGGTGCTCAGCGTGCACGAGGCGCACGCGCTGGAAAGCTATGTGTTGCCGCCAGTCCAAGTGAAACGCGGCGACGCAGCAGCGGCCTTACAACGCGCGCCGCACCAGATCGAAGGCCGCTTCGAGGTCGGCGGCCAAGAACATTTTTACCTGGAAGGCCAGATCGCCTATGCGATGCCGTTGGAGCAAAACCAGTGGCGGATCCACACCAGCACCCAGCACCCCGGCGAGGTGCAGCACTGGGTCGGGCACGCGCTGGGCGTGGCCAACCACGCGGTCACCGTCGAGTGTCGGCGCATGGGCGGCGGCTTCGGTGGCAAGGAAACTCAGGCCGGCCATCTCGCGGTGTGGGCCGCGATCGCCGCCAACGCCTTGCGCTGCCCGATCAAGCTGCGGCTGGGCCGTGACGACGACTTTTTGATCACTGGCAAACGCCACCCTTTCGCCTACCACTACCGCGCCGGCTTTGACGACACCGGCCGACTCAGCGGGCTGGAACTGGAGATGCTGGTGAACTGCGGTTTCTCCGCCGACCTCTCCGGCCCGGTGGCCGACCGCGCCATCTTCCACACCGACAACGCCTACTACTTGGAAGACGTGTCCATTGCCAGCTACCGCTGCAAGACCAACACCCAAAGCCACACCGCGTTTCGCGGCTTCGGCGGACCGCAAGGCGTGATCGTGATCGAGCGCATCCTGGGCGACATCGCGCGCGCGATAGGTATGGACCCGCTGGATGTGCGGCTGCGCAACCTGTACAGCGACGAGGTCATCGCGCAGGCGAACGCCACCGCGCCAGAACGACGCCGCGACACCACCCATTACCAAATGAAGATCGAGGACAACATCCTCGAACCCCTCATCACCACACTCGCCACCACCAGCCGCTACCGCGAGCGCCGCGAGCAAATCGCGGCATGGAACGCCAAAAGCCCGGTCATCAAAAAAGGCATCGCACTCACCCCCGTGAAGTTTGGCATCAGCTTCACCGCCACGCTGTTCAACCAGGCCGGCGCGCTGGTGCATGTGTACCTCGACGGCAGCGTGCAGGTGAACCACGGCGGCACCGAAATGGGCCAGGGCCTGAACACCAAGGTCGCGCAGATCGTGGCCGACGAGCTCGGCGTGCCATTCGAGCGGGTGCTCTCCACCGCAGCCGACACCAGCAAGGTGCCCAACGCCAGCGCCACCGCCGCCTCTGCCGGCACCGATCTCAACGGCCGCGCGGCGCAGTTCGCCGCCCGTCATGTGCGCGACAACCTCGCGGCCTTTGTGGCCGGGCTCGACGGCGTGGGCGCTGGGGCGGTGCGGTTCCAAGGCGGTCAGGTGATCACCGACAAGTCCACCCGCACGTTTGATGCGGTGGTGGCCGCCGCTTACGCCAACCGCATCCAGCTCTGGAGCGACGGCTTCTACCGCACGCCCAAAATCCACTACGACAAAACCACGCTCACCGGCCGGCCGTTTTATTATTTCGCCTATGGCGCGGCGGTGAGCGAAGTGGCGATCGACACGCTCACGGGCGAGAGCCGCGTGTTGAAGGTGGACATCCTGCACGACGTGGGCCAGAGCATCAACCCGGCGCTGGACATCGGCCAGATAGAAGGCGGTTTTGTGCAAGGCATGGGCTGGCTCACCACCGAGCAACTGGTCTGGAAAGCAGACGGCACGCTGGCCACACACGCCCCCAGCACCTACAAAATTCCCGCCACCGGCGACATCCCGGAGCACTTCAAGGTCGACCTTTGGCCCGAGCCGAACCGGGAAGACAACGTCCACGGCAGCAAAGCCGTGGGCGAGCCGCCGTTCATGCTGGCCATCAGCGTGTTTGAGGCGCTGCGCGACGCGGTGGCGCAGGCCGGTGGTCAGCCTGAGGCAATGAACGCACCCGCCACCGCCGAAGAGGTGTTGCGCTCGGTGATCCGCTAAAAAATCTGCTGGACAGCAGATCAGGCAGCACGCGCCCAGTTTTCAACCACAAGGCCGGGGTAATCTCTGAAGTCGGCCTCGTTGTTGGTGACCAAGGTGACGCCGACATTCACCGCGTGGGCGGCAATCAGGCGGTTCATGGTGTCTCGGCGGCGGTCCTGCACGGCGGCGCGAAGCGCGCCAAAACGCTCGGCATCGGCTGCCGTGAGCGCCAGCACGGGAATGCGGGTGATCAGCAGCGCCAACACGCGCTCGTCTTGCGGGCGGTTGGTCGTTTGCATGTCCAGACCGGCGCGCAGTTCGGCGTAAGTCAGCACCGACATCACTGTGCTGCCTTGCGCGAGGGTTTGCAGGCGTTCGAGCACTCGCGGCGGACGGCGCTTGATGAGGCAGATGCAGATGTTGGTGTCCAGCATGTAGCGCATGGCTCAGCTCTTGCGCTGGTCAGGCACCGCATCGGCGCTTGGCATTCCCAGGCCGCTCCAGTCGCGCTCCTGTTCTTCGTGAAACTCGCGGCCCTGTGCCATGAAGCTGGGGCTGAACATGGCAAAAATCTCACCAATGTCGGCCAGGGTTTCCTGCGCCACCAGCCGCAGCACCAGCGTGTTGCCCACGCGCTCGACCTCCACATCCTGCGCAGCGTCCACAAAACCCAACTCTTTGGGAATGCGCACGGCCAGCGAATTGCCGCTTTTGAAGACTCGGGTCAGCACAGAGGTTCTCCTTGAAAAGGAAAAGTGTATACGGGATATACCTCCTTGCTTTGCTTGCTTGTTGACAAGCCCTTAGCCACCCGCCGTTCTGCTACTTCGCCTACGGTCCGGCGGTGAGCGAAGTGCCCATCGACACGCTCACGGGCGAGTGCCGCGTGTTGAAAGTGGACATCCTGCACGACGTGGGCCAGAGCATCAACCCGGCGCTGGACATCGGCCAGATCGAGGGCGGTTTTGTGCAAGGCATGGGCTGGCTCACCACCGAGCAACTGGTCTGGAAGGCCGATGGGCACCTGGCCACACACGCCCCGAGCACCTACAAAATTCCCGCCATTGGCGACATCCCCGAGCACTTGCGCGTCGACCTCTGGCGCGAGCCCAACCGGGAAGACAACGTGCACGGCAGCAAGGCGGTCGGCGAGCCGCCTTTCATGCTGGCCATCGGCGTGTTTGAGGCGCTGCGCGACGCGGTGGCGCAGGCCGGTGGTCAGCCCGAGGCGATGAACGCACCCGCCACCGCCGAAGAAGTATTGCGCTCGGTGTCACCGCTACAGTGAGCAGTTGAGGGGCGGCAGAGCAGGAGCGCCAAGCAAAGCGAACCCTCGACCTGCGCGGCGCCAGCATGAGCCGCTGGCGCTTTTCGCAGGACTGTGAAATACTTGTAGTGTACGTTTTTTTTAAGGAGAAATCATGGCTGCCGTATCACTTCGCTTGCCAGAGGACGTCGCAAGCCGCCTTGAGAATTTGGCTGAACTCACAGGACGGAGCAAAACGTTTTACATGATCGAGGCCATTCGAGAGCACCTCGACGACCTCGAAGACTTGTACCTCTCCGAGCAGCGATTGATTGCCAACCGCGCAGGAAAATCTAAGACCTACACCTTGGCCGAAGTGGAGCAAAGCCTTGGTTTGGGATCTTAAATTTGACGAGGGCGCTAAAAAGGATTTGGCGAAATTGGACAGGCAGATCGCCAAGCGAATCACAACATTCTTGGTTGATCGAGTGGCTGCGCTGGACGACCCGCGTAGCATTGGCGAAGCCCTCAAGGGTTCCAAGCTGGGCGATTTTTGGAAGTACCGCGTGGGGGATTTCCGAATCATCGTCAACATTGAGGACGGTGCTTTGCGCGTCCTCGTGGTGAAGATCGGCAACCGCCGCGAGGTGTACCGCTGAACCTTTCCCCAGCCGCGCAGCGGTGGGGGGTATGTAGGCGCAGCATTCAAAGTGATACTGGCAAGGGGACCAAGCCCGGCCAAAGCGTTTCAACAGCACAGGCCACAGGAGCAACTTGCTGATCTCACTTCATCCTGAATCCGTGCGTTCAAATCCATAAGAGCCATGAGGGAGTGGTGGCACTATTGCACTTGGACCTTGAATCCAGCCTGTGTGTTATTGATTTATAGTGAAAATCATCCGACGAACTCACGCCTTCAGAGTGATGTACAGCACGGGAGGTTGCCGACCATGAGAAAGCAAATGATGGACTACCAAGGAAACTACACCATTAAACGTAGACCCGCGCATTTGGCCTTACACAATGCCAAGACGTGGACCCAAATAGAGGCAGAGATCACCCGTCATGGCGCCTCGTCGTTCGACCGGCTTACAATTCTTTGTAAAGATCATAACCATGGCGATAAGTCGGCAAATCATCCTTACCAGTTTGTAACGTACTGCATTCGACAGAAATGGTTGGAGCAAGTACTCTAATCCAATTATTAGGTTTACCGAATGTAGTGATGTAAGCTAAGAGATGAATGCATGGACCTAGCAGCAGGCCGACGCTTATCAGGCTAATTCTATCGAGACAATATGGGGAAATTAAATGATTCTAAAATTTACAATCATCGGTGGTATTTTTTGGATAATAGCCCACCGATACGGACAGTTTTTCATGGGTGAGGCAACGATAGCCGTACTAGTCCTCACATCTATTATTTACGCTGGTAGGCGCTACTTTGAAACGCACCTCGCCCCCGACGAAACCACCGACTGGGCCATTACGCCGTGGCACATATTGGCGGCTCTCTGCCCCGGCATTGTTTTGGCAGGGATAGGGAGATTTCTGATTTAGAGAGACTTCTAAAAACTTAATTTACGAGTGGAATTTATTGCAATATCCTGAATCCGTGAGTTCGCTGGACAATTTTCACTGTTTTTCTATATAAATCAACAACTTACAGGATTTTCAGCTTTCACCCATAGGGTGCGACTCGTTTTTAGCTAAGTTGTTGATTTTAAAAGAAAATTACTTGTTTTTTGGACTTGAGCTCACGGATTCAGGAATATGATAGTTACCAAGCCGCTAGGTAATTTGCTTCCCTCGGTAAACTTCATAAGTCGTTGATTTTTAGGGAAAAAACCTATGCCGCAAGATAATCTATATGAACGAACTTACCTAATTTCTTGGTAGGAAATGGGTGAAGCTATGCCAAAAATAGAGCCAGACAGTTCAATTTCAGAACTGGGGACAGACGATACCTTCGATTGGTGGGCTATCACTCACCGGACGCTAGAAAGCGAATTAAGCTTAAAAGTACAGGGGCTTTCCATTGAGAACAGTGCCGTCTATTTTCGACTCACAACCTACGCTGCAGTCTTGCGCAGCCGTTCTTTAACGCTTGATTCAAATGTGGATACCCGTGTGAGGCAAGCTCATACCATGAGAACCATAGCTTGGCACCGCAGTGGATGGATATCATTTGCGTGTGCCGCTTGCTTTGCCGCTAGTTGGTGGCTCGAGAGTTGGTTGATAGCGTGTCTCGCTAGCGCAGTTCTTGGAACATTAATTTTTGCATCGGTCGTCAACAAAAGATTCTCTAAGTTGCAACGTGAACTAACTACAAGGGTAACAAACGATCTTGATGCTTTGCGTGTACAAGTTGAAGATATGCTTCCACCTGAGTTGCGATATTTTCCAAGTCTAGAAATTGAGGATGACCGAGGGCACCTATTGGCTGAGTTGACTTTCAAGCAGAAAGTGCTAGCGCACATTGATACATCAAACAGTATTCGCTCTGCAATTCAACGGCCGTTGCTCTAATTCAGTCCGCCGCATTGTAGTGTCATTTCGATAATTGGGGCCAGATCCCAATTAAATCCCCTGGCTTAACTGTGCCATCAGAAGGCAATTGGGGTCAGATTCAATTAAATATCTTGGCATTCCTGCGCCGTCAGGGAGTTTTCTACACCTACCAAATCACCACCAAAAAGAAGTAAACAAGACACGCCCGTTGAATGAAGTCTTCACTACAACGCACTTGCGCCCAAGGTGATCACGAAGTTTTGCACGGCTGGATGCCGTTATTCGATGTGTAGCAACGATCAAGCATGGTTTGCAGCATATTCGCTGGCTGTCGGTAAGGCGCGGGGAATGGTTTTGGCATTTGGGCGTGTGGCTTCCCAGCCTAGGCAGGCCAGCCAAATGGCTCGCGGAATGGCTTTGTGTGCCGTTCTGTAATAGCTGACCATGCGCCTGCTGATACCCAGAGCTTCGGCGGCGGTGCTGAGCGACAGATGGTTGCGGTGCATCCACAGGCCAAACATCTCGTGGCTGACCTCGCCAGCTTGCTCTTTGGCCCAAGCGTAGACGTTGTCAGAACCCAGTTCGGCGTCGAACCATTCGATGCCATGCCCCCACTCGCCCAGATGAACGCGTGCAAAAACATCGGGATCGAGGAGGGGTGCCAATGCCGAGGTCTTGTGCAAGATATCGCCCACGTCGACCTCCAGCACTTCACCGGTGCTCCAAGATGTGCGCAGACGATAAGGTGCCAGTGCTTCAACGGCTTGCAGCTTTGGGAAAAAATAATCGGTCATGGGTTGTACCTCTGCCATTCGTCGAGCAAAAAAACTCGGTGGTTTTCGATCCAGTTCTGTTCTTCTTTGATCTTGCGTGCGGCCACTCGACCCTGGATTTCTAAAGAATCAATGTTCACAGTACATTCGCGCCCATCTCGCAATTTAATGTGCACGTGGGGCAGCAGGTGGTCACCGGCGTACAGCAACACACGTGACGCGGGGAAACGTTGCAGGATCGGCATTTGGCTGAGTGTAGTGCAATGGTTGCTTCACGGCAGGGGCCAAAAATGGCGTCACGAGCCAAAAAGGTCAGAGAAGCTAGCCCCAAAAAAGACACCCAAGCCGGTCTGGGACTTCACCATCGGCGGCTATCAGGTGATCAAAAAGTGGCTCAGTTACCGCGAGCAACGCGTATTGGGCCGCGTCCTGACGATGGCTGAGATCATGGAAGTTACTGCCATGGCTCGGCGGCTGGCGGCGCTGGTGCTGCTGCAACCCCGGCGGGACGAAAACTACCAAGCAGTTGCAGCCGCAACCTGGGCACAACCAGCAGCTTGAGCCGCGCCACACAACGGCCTGCCCGCTTGGCGCGGTACAAACGTTGCAAAACCTTTTCCTCTGCCGCTGACAGCGAGACGCTGCGCGATGCGGTAGCGCAGGCGGGTGGTCAGCCCGAAGCGATGAACGCGCCATGCACCGCCGAAGAGGTATTGCACGCCATCGCGCCCCTGCGGTAGACGGCTGTCGGGCTCGGGCGGGAGCCAGTCAGGCTGCGTAAAATTCGCGTCCTACTCAACCATCGCCGCGCAGATTCCTTGATGCCCTACTCGCTCTCCCACCACAAGCTCAAACTCATCCTCGCAGCGCAAGGCCTCAAGCCCGGCGATGCCGGCAGTATCGACACCCTGTTCGGCGGCCGCGACGGCTACTACTGGTTCGGCACCCTGCGCGACATGTGCCCCGAAGGCAAAACGCTGTCTTGGGAAAACCAGTACGCGATGGTCGCGGCCATTCAGGCCCACGAGAACGCCAGCGCGGAAGAAGACGAGATGCCGCCCGAAAAGCCTAAAGCCGCGCATATCGCGGCCATGTCCAAGCTGCTGGGCGATCCGCTGTAAGCGCCGTAACCACCAACCGTCACCCGTCACCCGCATCGCCCCCTCGCTGCGCGAGTCGCTTTTGGACCTGCCGAGGACTTCGTATGGCGTCACCCACCCCGCCGCTTGACATCGTTGTGCTCGGCGCTGGCGCCGTGGGCTGCTTCTACGGCGGCATGCTGGCGCGCGCCGGTCACCGCGTCACCCTGATCGGCCGACCGGCGCACGTGCAGGCCATCGCTGCGAATGGTCTGCGCATGCAAACCCTGAGCTTCGACGAACAGGTGCCGCTGGCCGCCAGCACCGACGCCAGCGCGGTGGCCGGCGCCGACCTGGTGCTGTTCTCTGTGAAGTCAACCGACACCGAAGCCGCTGGCGAGGAAATGCGCGTGCACCTGAGACCTGGGGCGCTGGTGCTGTGCCTGCAAAACGGCGTGGACAACGCCGAGCGGCTGCGTGCGGTGTTGCCCGGCGTGCATGTGGTCGCCGCCGTTGTCTATGTGGCCACCGAAATGGCCAGCCCCGGCCACCTGCGACACCACGGGCGCGGTGAGTTGGTGATGGAACCGATCCCTTCCGATCCGTCGCGCAGCGCGGCGCTCGCGCAGGCCTTCATAGCGGCTAGCGTGCCCACCACCCTCAGCGACAACGTGCGCGGCGCGCTCTGGGCCAAGCTCATCCTCAACTGCGCCTACAACGCGCTCTCTGCCCTGGGCCGCCTGCCCTACGGCGAGCTGGTGCAGCGCCCCGGCGTGGCCGAGGTGATCCGCGACGTGGTGGCTGAGTGCCGCGCCGTCGCTACCGCTGACGGCGTGAACATGCACGACGATGTGGACACCAGCGTGCGTCGCATTCCCGAGACCATGCCCTTGCAACACTCATCTACCGCGCAAGACCTGGCACGCGGCAAGCCCAGCGAGATCGATTTTCTGAATGGCCATGTCGTCAAGCGCGGCGAGGCGCTGGGCATACCGACACCCGCGAATCGGGTGCTGTGGACGCTGGTGAAACTGGCGGAGAGCCGCGCTGGCGGCTGA
>Ga0335395_10001834_pt1 | contig 13247 bp, 15 predicted proteins | sample MAT02_FD_205744 | JGI IMG/M metagenome (GOLD analysis project Ga0335395, IMG submission 205744) | Freshwater microbial communities from Lake Fryxell liftoff mats and glacier meltwater in Antarctica - MAT-02 (spades assembly) (version 2) ...
GTTTTTGGGAACAAGCCAAACTGGTAAAACCGCCGACAAAACAAGCTATTTCTTTAAGAGTTGATAGCGATGTCCTAGATTGGTTCAAAAGCCAAGGAAAAGGTTATCAATCTCTGATGAATGCTGTACTGCGCTCTTATGTTGAACATCACATAAAGAACAGTCAATAAATGTGCGATCGCCTTTTGTAGATTATAATAAGTGCATGAGGGAACCAACAACAGAACAGTTACGGAGTTTATATCGGCTGTGTCATCTACTGACCAACGTGATGTTCCACCCAATTCATATAGTGCGTTTAGATGAACGAACTCTCAATCTATTTATCTTGGCAGGACAAATCGAAGAAATTGAGTTTGAGATTCAACCAAATGGGAGTATTGATCCATGAATAATGTCAATTATGCTGCAATGAGCGGTCGCGAATTAAAGCGATACATTCTCACCCACAGAGACGATGGTGAAGCTTTCTATGCCTATATGGATCGGCGGCGTTCCCGCCCCCGCCAAGTTACTATAAAACTTGATGACCCAGCTTGGCAAGAGAAGATAATATCAGCTATTCGGGTGCAGTTAAAGTCTGCTAATTAATTAAGTCAAAAGCTAAAGCTTATCAATGTTGAAATAGAATCACAGGCGATCGCGCTTTTCTTCCCAAAGTGCGATCGCACTCTCAATCTTTCCCTAATCGAACTTTGGGGAGTATTCTCGAAGCAAGTGGTGTTTGTTCCAGTTTAAAGTAGTCTTGGCGCGAGATTACCTCACCATCTTGACATTGATATCACATAATGATATCATAAAGTTCAAAATAACAAATAACATATTTATGGGGCTAAATAATAAACAGCGTAAGATTTTAGAAGCAATTTTTACAGACCCTATACCAGCTAATATTAATTGGCAAGATATTGAAAGTTTATTTACAGCGCTAGGTGCTACTATTACTCAAGGACAAGGTTCGCGGGTTCGCATTTTATTAAATGAAGTTAGAGCGGTATTTCACGAGCCACATCCTCAAAAAGAGATAGATAAAGGAGCCGTCAAATCTGTCAGGGAATTTTTGATAAAGGCGGGGGTTGAACCATGATAACTTAGCTGTTAACAGAAAAATCATTGCCGATCGCCCAATTAACAATGGTATTAGCATAAAATCGATCGCAAGTTTAAATTATTGAAACAGGAAGATATATTACAGCCATGATGACTTACAAGGGTTACAGTGCTAGCATTGAAGTAGATTTAGAAGCGGAAATTCTTTTCGGGCGAGTTCTCGATATTAACGACGTAGTGACTTTTAAGGCGAAAACTATTGAAGAAGCTCGCCAAGAATTCCAAAATTCGATCGACGATTATCTAGAGTTTTGCAAAGAATTAGGACAAGAACCGGATAAACCTTTTTCAGGTAAACTTCCCTTCCGCACTACTCCCGAAAATCATCGCAAAATCTTTATTGCTGCAAAAAAAGCTGGTAAAAGTATTAACAATTGGATGGATGAGGTTTTAAGTAGAGCAGCCGATCGAGCAATTAATACTTAATTAGCCAAGGATAATGAATGCTGTGCTGCGCTCTTATGTAGAACATCACAGAAAGAACAGTCAATAAATGTGCGATCGCATTTTAAGAAATCTTAGGAGGTAAAGAGGATGCTTCGCTATGAAATCATCATATACTGGAGCGATGAAGACCAAGCTTTTATTGCAGAAGTGCCTGAATTGCCAGGATGTGTTGCTGATGGCGAAACTTATCAAGCAGCACTGCAAAATGTAGAGGTGATTATGCAGGAGTGGATTGAGACGGCTCAGGAATTAGGGCGAATTGTCCCTCAACCGAAAGGTAGATTGCTGTTTGCGTAGTTCAAATAGAATCGCAGGCGAGATCGCCCTGATCTTCCCAAAGTGCGATCGCCCTTAAGACCTACCTCATATGCTACAATCGTTAATAAAGGTCGTTTAGCCACGATAAAATACCGCTATGACTACCCTCACCCTCAACCTCAACCCGATTATTAAGCTGACAGACGAGCAGTTTTTTCAACTCTGTCAGGAAAATGAAAATATTAGATTGGAACGCACCGCTAAGGGAGAATTAATTATCATGTCACCAGCAGGAGGAGCAAGTTTGCCGCCTGGAATGCTTGCTTTCAAAGGCGATAAAGCTTTAGCAAATTATTTAGTTTCAAAATCTATTCGATACATCGCCTATTCGTCTTGGAGTCTGAATCATCCCGCAGATGTAGATACTTCTGGACCGGGATTGTCATCTTGGTTTCGACTGCAATCACAACTATCTCACGATTTTCGGGATAATGTACAGCAACTTGCAAAAACTAGAAAAAAACTTTATCAAGATGGAGAAAATTTTGTGCTGGATTTGGAAATTCAGCGTAAGTAGCAACAATTTAGACGATATAAAAGAGCAGATTAGATATCAAACCGAGAAGCCGAAAATGCCTCTTATAAATTCGAGCATCTACTGGCAGCATTTTTAACACATCTTTCTCAGATAAAAGGTTGAGGTTTTCCTCTTGAGCAAAAAAGTCCTTGCCGATCGATCTTAGCAGAGCACGAAACCAAGAGGGTGGGAGCCAGTGCACTAGAGGAACAGCAGTGTGAAATTCTATGGGATACCAGCGGTTGGGAGTGGTGATGCAGCAAGTTTTGCCGACGCGGCACAGTTCTCGAACAAAAGCTTGTTGCTGAGCGCGACTGCCGACGTGTTCGATAACGGCAAAACTCACTACTAAATCAAAACTTTTGTCGGGAAATGGTAAGTGCAACCCGTCAGAGCGGACATATTTTAAACCGGGATATTCCTCTTCTAAAAAAGAAGCATCTTCCATGCCGACTGCGGTGATTTTGTCCGTATGCGGATAGAGTTTTTCAAAAAAATTACAGTCTTCGCGGCGGTCGGAAGTTACTCCTACATCCAGGACAGTTGTGTCGGCGTTGGGGTTGGCTAATGCCATGAGTAAATCAAACATTTTTTGGCGAGCATACCAAGATAGTTTAGTGGCAAAACCGCCTAATTTGGGGCCAATGTACTCGCTGGATTTGTTTTCAGTTACTGTCATATTGAGAAGTTAAAAATTGAATAAAATCGTAGTCACAGCCAATCTAACATAGCTTTTTCTAAATTGACATCATTTTTGATCGAATAAAACCAAATTTTTATTTCATTTGATTAAGTAATTCTACCTAATTAAATGTAATATCATGTCCGGTAGAACGATCGCAATAAGATTCGTTTGTAGTGAGAAGTTTAGTCTTTACAATCGAAGGACTAAAGTCCTCACTACAAACCCTTTTTATTACTGGCGAGCGACCGGACATGATCTAAGATATAGAGGGTTAAAAAGCTTGCGGTATAAGCATTCTTCCTTATTCCTTATGCCTTCTAATTATCGTCGCTTCAAGCTCAGGACGCTGAGAAAAAAGCTGGACAGAACCATCTGCAAACCGACGGTCAGACAAGTGAGTGATGGAATAACAAAACGCAGGGTTTTGGAAGGGTCAAGGATACCGAAAGCTGTTTCGCTCCAAGTAGTTAACGAGAATATCGAGCCAAGTATTCCAATTAATATGAGTGCGACTCCTAAAATCAATCCTGTCTCTAAGGTCACATAGCGAAATATTTTATTGAGTTTTGGGTCTTCTGGGAGCAATTTTTCGCTAATGGCGAAAATTTTGGTAAAAAAAGCGAAAGTTACTGCTTGAAAACCGACGATAATTGCGATCGCAGCATAAAGTAGTGTGTGTACATCAAAGCTGATACTTCCGATTTTTTGAGTACCCGGCAACAGCCAAATGCTAACAGTTAGACCCAAAATCATCAGCGCAGTACCGGGATACAAAAACAGCCACCGGGGACTGTAAAGCAGCAAAAATCGGAGGTGCCGCCAGCCATCTCGCCAAGTTCGCAGGTGTGGCGGGCGGGTGCGGCCATCGGGAGAAAGTACGGTGGGAACTTCAGCGATTTGCAGTTTGTATAGAGAGGCTTTGACGACCATTTCGCTAGCAAATTCCATCCCCGTTGTTTGCAAGTCCAGTGTCAAAATTGCGTCTCTTCTGAAACCCCGCAGCCCGCAGTGAAAGTCGCCGGCAGGACTTGAAAAGAATAGCCGCCCAACCCATGTCAGCACCGGATTTCCTAAATATTTGTGCAGCGGCGGCATTGCCCCCGGTTTGATGCCCCCTTGAAAGCGGTTTCCCATGACTAAATCGCAGCCTCCCCGCAATTTTTCGACAAAAGCGCCGAGGTTGGAAAAGTCGTAGCTGTCGTCAGCGTCGCCCATGATAATATAGACTCCGCGCGCCGCTACGATGCCCCCCATCAGGGCGCTGCCGTAGCCTTTGGCTGCTACGGGTACGACTCGGGCCCCCATTCTGGTGGCGATATCTTGAGAACCGTCAGTGCTGCCGTTGTCTGCTATGATAACCTCGCCGGCAATATTAAGTTCGCGCAGGGACTTCTGTGCCTTCTCGATGCAGATTTCTAAAGTTTCTGCCTCGTTGAGGCAGGGCATGAGTATCGATAATTCGAGAGTGTATTCCCCGGTTGCGTTGGTCTGCTCTGCCATATGTTTGTTTCACTCTTGCTGGCGATCGATAATACTCGCTTTTCCAGTATCTATGCTTAAAATAGGGGTAGCAAACAAAATTCAATAAAACTTAATCAAAGCTGTTAAGGTGAGTTTTTTGTGTGCAATTTTCGCGCTGTCGTATTAGGTTTGTGAATTCATGAATAGAGGCGTTTTTCTGGTTTTGCTTGCTGCTATTTTGTGCAGCGTCGTTGGTCAATTTTCTCTGAAAGCTGGAGCTAAAATTTTAGGGCCGATTGGCGCTGCTAATTTGGTTGAAAAAGTGATAGCAATGGCCAGTCAGCCTCTGATCGTAGCTGGTCTTGCTTTGTATGCAGTTTCTTCGATCGGGTTTATTGTTGTACTCTCTCGCGCCAACATTAGCATAGTATCTCCTTTGTTGTCAATTAGTTATTTGTTTACTGTTTTAGGAGGCAAAATTGTATTTAACGAGCCTTTACCACCGCTGCGATTGGTAGGCGTGGGGTTAATTATGACGGGAGTAATTTTTGTACTCCGAGGTCAAGCTGGGGGTGCGACTGGGGGGAGTTAGCGATCGCTGTTGATATTGATTGACGTTTGAGTCCTGAGTTTATAAATTAAGTCAAAGGGTGCGTCCAAGTATTACCTTCAGAATCGATCGCGAAGTCACAATTATGAACCCATACTTTCTCTCTTTTGCATGGGGAATAATAGACATCTCGTAAAAAACAGGTTTTGAGCAGGCAGGATGTCTGTTCCACAATAATTATAGGAGATGTCTAATAGATGCCTGGGCGAATAAAACTGGATTTTCAGTAGTTCAAATATATGAACCAACATCAATTATTAGCCTCGCGCACGGCGGTTCTTGCTACCATGCACCAAAAAGAACAGGTGATGTCTCCGATTTTGGAACGAGAATTAGGAGTAAAAATTATAGTACCTGCGGAGCTTGACACTGACGTATTCGGCACTTTTACCAGAGAAGTTAAACGTTTAGGGACTCAAATAGAAGCGGCTAGGTTAAAAGCAAAAAAAGCGCTGGATATTGCCGGGGCAACTCTGGCTTTTGCCAGCGAAGGCACTTTCGGCCCTCATCCGGCGATGCCCTATCTACCAGCTAATCGAGAAATTGTGATTTTATTAGATTTAGTCAACAATCTAGAACTTATTGGCGAATCTTTATCGGCAGAAACTAACTACAGCCACCAGCTAGTTTCTAGCATTGAAGAAGCTTGTGGCTTTTATAAAAAAGTAGGATTTCCTACACACGGACTGGTAGTGATAGTTGGCGATGCTGCGGGTGGTAAAGGCGAAATTGTTAAGGGTATTACTACCGAAAAGCAACTTTTTGATGCTGTTAGCGAAGGCTTGAAAAAATCGTCAACTGGCAAAGTTCACGTCGAAACAGATATGCGGGCGATGTACAATCCCACTCGGATGAAAAACATCGAAAATGCCACTCTCGATTTAGTTAGAAAATTCAAGCAATTATGCCCGGAGTGCGGTTGGCCGGGATTTGAGGTGGCCGAGAGGAAAATAGGGTTGCCCTGCGGACTTTGCTATTTTCCGACTCAGTTAGTGCGATCGACAATTTATCAATGCAAAAATTGTGGTTATAATCAAGAAAAACTCTTTCCAGACGGCCGAGAGACTGCCGACCCTTCGCAGTGTCAATATTGCAACCCTTAAAAAAATAGGCTGAAACCATTAATTTTATTGCCTTCTTCCTTCTTCTTTGTTCCTTCTTGCTTCCGGTATAGTTGTACAAAACTTGTAAAATTTGTAACAATATTATTTAGAGTTCCCTAATTAAAATCACTAATGATCGCCATAGAAACAGAACGCAACTGGAAACCCGTTATTAAAGAATTTGAGGCTGTAGTCGGCAAAAACGGGGTAGTGCAGCGCCGCGAAGAATTGATTGTGTACGAGTGCGACGGACTCGCCAGCTACCGCCAGCGCCCCGCCGTGGTGGTATTGCCACGAACTACGGAGGAAGTGGCAAAAGTGGTCAAAATATGCGATCGCGATTCAATTCCCTGGGTAGCCAGAGGTGCGGGTACGGGGCTTTCCGGTGGCGCTTTACCCGTCGAAAACTGCGTGTTGATTGTCACCGCCCTGATGCGAAAAATCCTGAAAGTAGACTTAGAAAATCAGCAAGTAGTCGTGCAACCAGGAGTAATTAATAACTGGGTAACTCAAGCAGTTAGCGGTGCTGGATTCTACTATGCACCTGACCCTTCTAGTCAAATTGTTTGCTCGATTGGTGGCAACGTTGCGGAAAATTCTGGTGGCGTTCACTGCCTCAAATACGGAGTGACAACTAATCATGTTTTAGGATTAAAATTGGTACTGCCAGACGGTTCAATTGTTGATGTGGGTGGCGAAATTCCTGAAATGCCAGGTTATGATTTAACTGGTGTATTTGTTGGTTCCGAAGGCACTTTAGGCATCGCCACAGAAGTTACTTTGAGAATTCTGAAAGCGCCAGAATCGATTTGCGTTCTCCTAGCTGATTTTGCCAGCATTGAAGCAGCGGGCGAATCGGTTTCCGATATTATCAGCGCTGGCATTATTCCTGGCGGCATGGAAATTATGGACAACATCAGCATCAATGCTGTAGAAGATGTTGTGGCTACGGGTTGCTATCCCCGTGATGCAGCAGCTATTCTACTAATCGAAATCGATGGTTTAGAGGTAGAAGTTGCGACAAATAAACAGCGAATTGCGGAAATTTGCAAGCAGAATGGGGCGCGGAATATCACGACTGCCCATGACCCGGAAACGCGAATGAAAATTTGGAAAGGGCGGAAAGCTGCTTTTGCGGCGGCAGGTCATTTGAGTCCAGATTATTATGTGCAAGATGGTGTGATTCCCCGCACACAAATGGCATTTGTACTTAAAGAAATTGAGGGTTTGAGCGAGAAATATGGCTATCGGATTGCTAATGTATTTCACGCGGGAGATGGGAATTTGCACCCGCTAATTCTGTACGATAACTCGGTAAAAGGTGCGCTGGAAAAGGTGGAAGAATTGGGCGGAGAAATTCTGAGACTTTGTGTGAAAGTTGGAGGTAGTCTTTCGGGAGAACACGGGATTGGTGCTGACAAGAAGTGTTTTATGCCGGATATGTTCTCTGAGGTAGATTTGGAGACGATGCAGTGGGTGCGCGAGGTGTTTAATCCGAAGGGTTTGGCGAATCCTGGGAAGATGTTTCCGACGCCGAAGACTTGCGGGGAGGCGGCGAGGGCTAAGGTGGAAACTGTTAAGAAGTTGGAGGGTGTTGAGCTGTTTTGAGAACTATCAGGAAACGGCACTGCCGTTTCCCTACGATTAATCGGGGTAGGGACACGACACATCATGTTTTGAGAACCATCAGGACACAGCACTGCCGTTTCCCTACGATTAATCGGGGTAGGGACACGACACATCATGTTTTAAGAACCATCAGGACACAGCACTGCTGTTTCCCTACGATTAATTAGTAATTACTAAATCATGCCGATGTCGTCAAGATTGATATAGAATATAACCTGTCTATTTTTGCGATCGCACCTTCAAACCAATGGCACGTCTAGCACTTCTGAGCGTATCCAATAAAACCGGGCTAATCGACTTAGCGCGCAGTCTAGTAGAAGAATTTGAATTTGATATAATTAGCAGCGGCGGGACAGCAGCAGCGCTGAAAGCAGCAGGAATCCCCGTCACCAAAGTAGCTGAATATACTGGTTCTCCCGAAATTTTGGGCGGACGAGTCAAAACACTCCATCCACGCATCCACGGCGGTATTTTAGCGCGTCGAGATGTACCCCAGGATATCACAGATTTAACAGAAAATCACATTCGGGCGATCGATTTAGTCGTTGTAAATTTGTATCCATTTGAACAGACAATTGCCAAACCAGGAGTTACTCTAGCAGACGCAATTGAGCAGATAGATATCGGCGGGCCGGCAATGCTGAGAGCATCAGCAAAAAATCACGCTCATTTGACAGTTTTATGCAATCCAGACCAATACAATACTTATTTAGAAGAATTGCGACAAAACGGAGGCGAAGCAGCCTTAGAATTTAGAGAAAAATGTGCGTTAGAAACTTTCAAACATACAGCCAACTACGACAGCGCGATCGCAAATTATCTCAGCATCCAATCCGCTGAAGAATCTTCCCAGCCACAAGAGTTTAATTTATCAGGAAAAGAGTTGCAAACTCTCCGCTACGGCGAAAATCCCCATCAAGCCGCCACCTGGTATCAAAGCGGAACTACACCGACAGGCTGGACGACTAGCACCATCCTGCAAGGCAAAGAATTAAGCTACAATAATTTAGTAGATTTAGAAGCAGCAAGACGGCTGATTGTAGAATTCCCGGAGACTCCGGCGGCCGCTATTCTGAAGCATACAAATCCTTGCGGCACAGCCTTGGGAACGACTATTTCCGAAGCATATCAAAAAGCTTTTGACACCGATTCAGTATCAGCTTTTGGTGGCATTGTCGCCCTCAATCGCCCGATTGATGCGGCTACTGCAACGGCGTTAACTAAGACATTTTTAGAGTGTATTGTCGCCCCAGGCTGCGAACCGGAAGCGGAAGAAATTATCAAGAAAAAGGCGAAAGTTCGAGTCTTAATTTTGCCAGATTTGACTCAACGCCCAGCACAAACTGTGAAAGTAATCGCAGGCGGTTTGCTGGTACAAGACTCGGACAATGTAGTAGAAGAAACTAGCAAATGGCGCGCAGTTACTGAGAAGCAGCCGACGGCTGAAGAGTTGGAAGAATTGCTGTTTGCTTGGAAGGTGGCGAAACACGTTAAATCAAATGCGATCGTGGTGACGCGAAATTGCACTACAATCGGTGTTGGCGCCGGACAAATGAACCGCGTGGGATCGGTTAAACTAGCATTGGAACAAGCGGGAGAGAAGAGCAAAGGAGCGATTTTGGCTAGCGATGGCTTCTTCCCCTTCGACGATTCAGTAAAAACGGCTGCTGAGGCGGGGATAATTGCGATCGTCCAACCGGGAGGTAGTATGCGCGATCGAGATTCGATCGAAGCGGCTAACCAACTCGGAATCACAATGGTGTTCACCGATATCCGCCACTTCTTGCATTAGGAATCATACCCTATAGTAGGGACACAACACTGTTGTGTCCTTCCAGAATTGCTTCCAAAATTGCGTCCTTAAAAAATTATGACCTATACTCAACAGCAAATAAAACCCCAAGACATAAAAGTCAAAATCCTGCTCACCGGCGGACATCAGTGCACCGTCATTCTCAAATCCGATGCACAATTATTACACAGTCTGGTCAAAACATTAGTCGATCGCACGCAACAAACAGTAGGTTTTTCCACCTTATTCCAAATCCCCATAGACGACGGGCGTTCCAGCCTTTCCTTTCCCGGCGAACACCTAGTCGGATTAGTCACTGAGCCCCCAATTTTCTTGCAGCAACTGCAACCGCAACAGCCAGCAATCCCCCTAGAAATTCCCCTAGAAATTCCCGCAAAAATTCCCGCCCCCGCGCCCGTAAATGACGACTTAATATCTCGCTACGCTCAAATAGATAACTTTTTGACAACCGCAGAAAAGAACAAACTAATCAAATATGTTTTAGCAAAAGAATCAGAATTTGTAACTACCAGTACCTCAACGAATGCCGACGACTACCGCCGTTCGATGGTACTCCATTCATTCCCCGAATTCTCAGAATTGATGATTAATCGCATTAAAGCAATTCTCCCCGACGTGCTGCGTAAATTAAATTTTCCTTCATTTTCTGTGGGTGATATAGAAACTCAGTTAACTATGCACAACGACAATAACTATTACAAACTTCATAACGATAGTGGCTCTCCAGACACAGCAACCAGATTTTTTACCTATGTTTACTATTTCAATCGAGAACCAAAGGCTTTTTACGGTGGCGAATTGCAGATTTATGACAGCAAAATCGAGAACAATTTTTATGTGGCAGATGAGACATTCAGAACTGTTGAGCCTCGGAATAATAGCATTGTATTTTTTCTGAGCCGCTATATGCACGAAGTTTTACCAGTTAGTTGTCCCTCGAAAGCTTTTGCTGACAGTCGCTTTACTATTAACGGCTGGGTGCGCCGCGCTGATTGAGCTTAGCCGTAGGGTGCGTCGCCTTGAAAATTCCTAAATTTGACAAACAATCTGACAGCGACGCACCAGATACGATTTTGACAAAATTTTCCTACACAAGAAATGTTGGGTTTGTTTACTCAACCCTGTTTGTCAGTTGCATCGCTGTTAGATTGTCAGTATTTAGTTGGGATTTATCGAGGGAGCGACGCACCCTACAACTACAACCCTGTTTGTCAGGTGCGTCGCTGTTAGATTGTCGGTATTTAGTTGAGATTTCTCGCAGAGCGACGCACCCTACAACTCTTAATCTCAAATCTCAAATCTCAAATGGTATTACTCCCATGCCCCAGCATTTCTAAGCAATTTTACCACCTCTTTATAACCGTTAAACTCAGCCAGCATTAAAGCTGTATAATTCCCCAAATTTTTATAATTTACATTTGCACCTGCATCAATTAAAACCTTTACAGTAGCGACTGATCCCCGATGGGCTGACCACATTAAAGCAGTTGCACCGGAGTCATCCCGCAGATTGACATCAGCACCGTTGTCAACTAATGATTGGGCGATCGCAATATGACCTCGAATGCAGGCTTTCATTAAAGCCGTTTTCCCTTGCTCCCCACAGATATTAGCATTAACACCGCCGTCAAGCAAAGCCTTTACCGTCTCAGTATGTTCTTGAAAAACAGCGAGAGTTAAAGCAGTCTCTCCAAAGTTTTTAGCATTCAGAAAATCAGTATTATTTCGATTGACTTTTTGTAGCAAAGCTGATACGATCGCAGTGTAACCGTGAACAGCCGCCACCAGCAAAGGCGTATCGCCCAACTTATTTCTAGCACCAACACTAGCACCTCGGTTCAGCAGCAGTTCCACCACATCTTGATAGCCTTCGACAACCGCAAAATTTAAAGCAGTTTCATCATCTTTATCCTTCGCGTTGATATCTGCGCCAGCATCAAGTAAGATATGTGCGATCGGCAAATTTCCCCCAGCAGCCGCCGCCATCAAAGCTGTTCCCCCATCCCCATTCTTCACATTCACATCAGCACCCGCACCAAGCAAAGCTCTCACCACATCAATATGACCAAAATCAGCAGCCAAAGTTAAAGCAGTTTCACCATCTTTGTCAAAAATACCGACATTAGCACCAGCAGTCAACAACACCTCAACCACCGGCAAATTGCCCGCAGCCGCAGCCTGCATCAAAGCAGTTTTGCTGTCGGAATTTTTAACATTAGCATCGGCACCACAATTGAGTAAAATTCGGATAATTTCAGGGCGACCTTGACTAACTGCTAAAAATAGGATAAGATTGTCAGCAATAGCTCCCGCATCTGCCAAAGCTTTTACTACAATTTCATTGCCAGATAAAGCAGCTATTTTCAGAGCTGAATCTCCATCTCGATCGCACACATTCACATCAGCACTAGCAGCAAGTAACAGGCGCACAACATTGATATCACCTTTTAGAGCAGCCGCCATCAAAGCCGTACTACCATCATCATTTTTAGCGTTAACCTCAGCACCCCCATCCAGCAACAGTCGCACAGAGTCAGCCTGCTTGTGAGCCGCCGCCAGCATCAAAGCTGTCAGGCCAAAACGCCTTCTTACTTGGTTGACATTAGCGCCATTACTTAGTAAAATACGCACAATTTCGGCATAGCCCTTTTGGGCCGCAAACATCAAAGCCGTCGTCCCCTCAGAGTCTTTGGCATCACCATTAACACCCTTAGCGAGTAAGGCTTGTATGTGAATAATGTTGCCAGTCTTGGCGGCTTGGATTAATACAGCGTCTTGTTTAGTGGCAGGCATAATAGTCTCTCATCCCGTATATTTGTACCGTCGCACGAGACGGCATGACTGGTATGCTAAGTTTTATGAAGTATTTTTGCCAATCCTGAGAACACCATGAATCTTGAAATTCCGCAGTCAGTTAAAGTTTGGAGCCAATTCTTTCACCCAGTTTTAATGTGGGTATTGCTAGCAATCTCATTTTATGCTTTGTATCTGGGCGTTCAAATCCGCCGTACCAGAAGTGCGGAAGGTGAGGTCAAGAAAGAGTTAATTAAGGGCAAATTCAATATCAAGCACCACCAGATGGGCTCTTTGCTGCTAGCCTTGATGGTAACAGGTGCGATCGGCGGTATGGCAGTCACCTACATCAACAACGGCAAACTATTTGTCGCCCCGCACCTATTAGCAGGCTTGGGAATGACCGCAATTATCGCGATTTCAGCCTCGCTGACACCTTTGATGCAAAAAGGTCAAAATTGGGCTAGATACACTCACATCGTTCTAAATGTGGCGCTGTTGGGGCTATTTGGCTGGCAGGCGGTAACAGGTGTGGAAATCGTGCAAAGGATTATCAGTAAAATGTGATAATTTGGGCAAGATTGCTAATTGCTAATTGCCCCAAGGCAATTAGCAATTAGCAATTAAATTGTGATTTTTTTTAGTTGTTTAAGATCCAAGCTTTCCTTTGGATGATATAATAGACTAAAGTTAAATTGAGCGAACAAATTATAAGATTAATTAGGGAGCTTTTTGAAATCAAAAGAAGGAAAGCCATGCTA